>Ga0137380_10005312_pt1 | contig 11437 bp, 10 predicted proteins | sample SagtaG_17_FD_104809 | JGI IMG/M metagenome (GOLD analysis project Ga0137380, IMG submission 104809) | Vadose zone soil microbial communities from Sagehorn Ranch, Mendocino, California, USA - Sage2_L_100_16 metaG | ecosystem: Environmental > Terrestrial > Soil > Vadose zone | place: USA... | reverse complement strand
GGCGATCTTTACGCCATTGGCATATTGGCTGGCGTACATGTTTGGCGGCCCGGCAACCATTCGCTACTGGCATCCGTGGATTGGGCTGGTTTATCTGGCCACCATTTTCTGGATGCATCGCATGTGGAAACGCGATATGCAGAAGATCCCCGAGGATAAAAAGTGGTCCAAAAATATGCGGGCGTATGCTGAGAACCGCGATGAAATGATGCCGCCTCAGGGCCGCTTCAACGCCGGCCAGAAGCTGTTCTGGGTCGTCATGCTATATTGCACCATCATTCTCCTCATCACGGGAATTATCATGTGGATTCCGGAGAAAATGCCTCGGGAACTCCACTGGGTGCTTCCGATTACCGTTTTTATTCACTCGGCCACGGCGCTGATCACCATTGCTGCTTTTATCATCCACGTTTACATGAGCATTTGGGTGACTCCGGGCAGCATGAAAGCCATGGTTGAAGGACACGTCTCCACCACCTGGGCGCGAACGCATCACCGCCTTTGGTATGAGAAGATTACCGGCCGCAGGAGCTAAACGGATTTGATGTCTGGGTTTTCCTGGGACCGTCGTATTGCGCGGGCGAGTGAGCTGTTACAAAGCCAGCCTTCTGTGGCTGAACTGCTCACTTTCTATCAGCGCCTCGTCAGCTTTCAAAAAAGCGTCTATGAATCGGTAGCTTCCTCCGACGATCATGACGTTTCCTTGCTCGTTCCTCATTTTGCCGCATTGCTGGCTCTGGCAAAAGAAGCTGGCTCCGCGGACCTGAAGGCTGCTGCCGCGACGCTCGAAAAATCATCTCCTGAAGACTGCTTAGAACTGTTGCGTGTGGTCTGGCAGCATGAGGTGGAGAGCCAGGAGCTTTCCTCCGAATCCGTCTTCTTCGCCAATGCGTTGCTTCAGCCGTTTGCCGAATTTCTGGCCGAGAAGAACAACTCGACCACTGAGGCCTCGCCGCCGCTGTGTCCTTTTTGCGGATCAAGGCCGCAATTAGCGGTGCTGCGTCCTGAAGGCGACGGCGCTAAGCGTTTTCTCCTGTGTTCACTGTGTGGGACAGAATGGTTCTTCCGTCGCGTCTTGTGCCCGAATTGTGCCGAAGAAAACAAGGAGCACCTGCCGGTGTTCGTTGCACAGGAATTCGACTACGTGCGCGTGGACGCCTGCGATACCTGCCATACCTACATCAAATCGATCGATCTTTCCAAAAACGGCAATGCGTTTCCCGTGGTGGATGAACTTGCGACAGTATCTCTGAATCTCTGGGCGCAGGAAAATAACTACAAGAAGATCCAGCCTAACCTGTTCGGCGTATAAGCCTACGCGACGTTCAAATCATAGCTGCTTGCCATCGGAAGTTTTGCCAGACTCCGGCACCATCTCCTCTTGGCGCACAAAAAAAGACTGCACGCGGCAAGACCAGAAAGTCCGTACTCAGGTTTTCTTTTCGCGTTCCCGCTGATTAGCGATAGAGATTGTCAATACTGAGGAACTTCACGCCCAGGAACTGTCCGGCGGCATCAAAATCGAATCCAAAATTCGCATGTGCTATCGGGACGCAGCCAGTGCAATCTTCCTTGAGCGAATAAGGAACCACAAACCTATTTCCGCCTTCGCCAAGAGGTTGGATTTGAGGCGATGAGCCTGGTTGTCGCTCCTCGTCCATAACGGTCAGTTGCAGCGTTGGGTGATCGTTGCGCAAAGCCTTGAAACGAGCGTCTTTTTCCATTTCAGCTTGTGGCAGGATGGAAAGATTATCCACGTTGATCAGCGCGGGAACGCCATTCATCAGCGTCCAGCCCTGGCTCGGTTGGGCATTTCCGGGGTAGGCCACGTAGCCCAGGTCCACTATTCCCGACTCGCGCATGCCGGAGAGATAGCCGAGCCGCTGCGGTTTCTGGGAAGCCAGAAGCTGAGTGAATGCCACCGCGTCGGAGGAAGCGTATCCACCCATCTGGTCGATGAAGCACTCGCTGTATCCCGCTGCGCTGGCATTCTGGCACGCTTGGTCGATGGCGCGGAGATCGTCGTTGCCGGCGTTCCATACCGCGTCGTCGCTTATCTGGTCGTCGGTTTCCTCGTTGGCCTCAACTTGCAGAAATGTCAGCAGCGACGCCACGCCAACTATTGCTAATGCCGCCGCAAGTCTTTTCCGGAAGCTCATAGTTGTTGCTCCATGTATGCCATCACGCCGGCCATGCGTTTGGTCTCAATAACTAAAAACATCATTGCGCGACTTAGGTTGCGTTAAAACATCAGCTCGGTGTTTACACCATCTTACGACTGAACGCGTGTGGCAGAACAACCTTTACATTTCTTAGCCTGCAGAGGTTGGTTCTCGCACGGATTCATCTCTCGCGTCGGCCGAAATGTTGGTTCGCCGGGGCCATGTCCTTATTCCTTTGCACGGTGCTTTTCCGGCATTGTCCTTGAAGGCCGCTTTTCGCTTACAGTTTTTTACAATTCCGATGTTCAAAATCCTGCCGGATTGTTTAAGAATTCCAAGTGCACTGGCACGCTCATTAAGAGATGTAGCGCGGCACCTGGCATCATTCATAAATTGTTAAGATAAAGGGGATGGCAGTATTTCTTCTGTGAAAGAACTCGTGGAGCAACCGGCCCGTGCAGCTCTTCAGGTCCCCGCGCCAATCCTGCGGCCGCGATCTCATTACGAAATAGCGCTGGTGGTTGTTGCCGTGATTGTTTTCTTCGGCTGCATCGTCTCTCCTCCGGGGCTGATGGACGACGTGGACGCTGTGCACGGGCAGATTGCGCGCAATATGGTCCAGTCAGGCGACTGGGTCATCGCACATCTGGACGGCGTGCCTTACATGGAAAAGGCACCGCTGCCCTATTGGCTCATCGCGATCTCTTACTTGTTGATGGGCGTCCATGACTGGGTGGCCCGTATTCCCACTGCCCTGGCGGCGGTGGTGCTGTGTTTTGTCACGGCCCGATATGGAGCGTGGGCCTTTGGACGCCGCGCCGGTTTTTACGCAGGACTCGCTCTGGCCACATCGATCGGACTCTTTCTTTTTACCCGCATTCTTATTCCCGACGTCATGCTTACCTTGACCGTTACGGTCTGTTTCATGGCGTTCCAGCACGCTCTGAATGAAGACAGAGGAGAGACCCACTCGCGCCGATGGCCCGCCATTCTTGGCGCTGCGCTGGGCGTCGGCGCACTGCTCAAGGGATTGATCGCGCTGGTGGTTCCGGTTGGCGGAGCGTTGGTCTACCTTCTGCTCACGCGCCAACTCCTTTCGCGTGAAACCTGGCGGCGCTTGCGTCCAGTCAGCATAATCCTGATTTTTCTCCTTATCGCCGCGCCTTGGCATGTTTTGGCCACGCTTCGCATGCCTCCGTACTTCAACTTCAGCATGCACAGCGGACCGGGCGAATATCATGGTTTCTTCTGGTTTTATTTTTTCAATGAGCATTTATTAAGGTTTTTGAACCTGCGCTATCCGCGGGACTACAACACAGTGCCGCGGCTGGCGTTCTGGTTGTTGAACTTGTTGTGGCTCTTCCCCTGGAGCGCATATCTGCCGGCTGCAACAAGGCTCAGTTACAAACCAGTAGATCGCACCGGACGCACTCGTCTGCTCGCGCTTTGCTGGGCGGGGTTTCTGCTGTTGTTCTTCACCTTCTCGACAACGCAGGAATACTATTCCATGCCAATGTACCCGGCCTTGGCGCTTCTGCTGGGGTGTGCAATGGACCGTGAAGGAAAACTAATCACAGCCGGCAGCAGAACTCTGGCTTTCATCTCGGTCGCAGCCGTTGCGGCGATTGGGGCAATTTTGTTTGCCGTGCGTCATGTGCCTGACACCGGCGACATCTCCAGCGCGCTGCAACAGCATCCTGAAGCCTACACGCTGTCATTGGGCCATATGAGCGATTTGACGTTGCAATCGTTCGCTTACCTGCGCGTACCGCTGACTCTTGCGGGCGTGGCATTCTTGATCGGCGCCGCAGGGGCCTGGTTGCGGGGACGACGAGCGTTTCTTGCCCTGGCGGCGATGATGGTGCTCTTCCTGCACGCCAGCCGTATGGCATTGGTTGCGTTTGATCCATATCTGTCATCGCGGCCTCTGGCGGAGGCGTTGCTCCACGCTCCGCAGGGCGACTTGATCGTGGACGGCGCCTATTATCCGTTTTCGTCCGTGATGTTTTATTCCAATCGAAACGCGTTGCTGCTGAATGGCCGGAAGAACAATCTGGAGTATGGGTCTTATGCTCCGGGTTCGCCTGCTGTTTTTATTGATGACGCTGCCTTTAAGAGGCTCTGGTCAGGTACAATTCGCTATTATCTGGTCGCTGACAGCAGCGGGATCGCTCGTCTGAGCGCCCTGGCCGGCCCCGCGCATCTTCACCAGATTGCTGAAAGCGGCGGCAAGTTTCTGTTTACCAACGGCCTCTCCGCCGCGACTGCGGACGGCTCCGATATGGAGAACAAACCCGCGTTATGGTAATCCTCACCACAGCATTGGCGGTCCTGCTCACCGGTTCGCTTGTCTATTGCGCGCTGATTGTTGTTGCCACGCGGCGGTTCCTATCTGCTTGCCCGCCTGCGCCTGGAAGCCGGCCTCCCATCAGCATTCTTAAGCCGCTCTGCGGCCACGATGACGGCTTGGAGGACAATCTCCGTGGCTTTTTTCTGCAGGATTACCCGGAATATGAAGTGCTTTTCGGGGTCCATCGGCGGGACGATCCCGCTGTTCCCGTCGCCGAAAAAATTATCAATGAGTTCAGCGGCAGAATCAACGCGCGGCTGGTGGTGACCGGGGAATCGCTTATTCCAAACGCCAAGGCCTTCAGCCTGAACCGCCTCGTGCGTGAAGCGCGCCATGGCATTCTGGTGATGAGCGACAGTGACGTACGCGTTACCCCCTTGCTGCTGGCTCGCCTGGCGCAGGAGTTCCAGGAGCAGCGCACTGGATTGATCAGCTGTCCTTATCGCGCGGTGCCGGGCAAGAGTTTGTGGTCACGCCTGGAGGCGATTGGAATGAACACTGAGCTTCTGGGCGGCGTGCTGGTCGCGCGCATGATTGAAGGAATGCGGTTTGCCCTGGGCTGTACGGTGGCGGTGCGCCGCAGTGTGCTGGAAGAAATGGGCGGATTCGGCTACCTGCAGGAGTTCCTGGCAGAGGATTTCGTGATCGGCCAGCGCGCCGCGGAACTTGGATATGGCGTGCTGCTCTCTTCGTACGTGATCGAGCACCGGATCGGCAGCCAGGGCATCATGCCCAATCTCGGACATCGGCTGCGCTGGGCACGCAGCACGCGCCGCTCGCGTCCCGTCGGCTATTGGGGACAAATCTTCACCTATCCGCTGCCCTGGGCCCTGCTGCTTTGTGCCACTTATCACAGTGCCTGGCCCGCAGTTCTTCTTACCCTGGCTTTGCGCAGCAGCGCGGCGATTGCCACGGCGCGCTATGTTGTGAGAGATACCATCACGCAAAAGCAATGGTGGCTTTTGCCGCTCCAGGATTTAATCGGTTTCCTCATCTGGATCAGCGGGTTTGTGGGTGACACCATCGTTTGGCGCGACCGTAAATGCACCGTCCTGCGCGACGGCCGTCTCCACCTAAATCCCTAGAAGCTGGTTATTCAAGAAAAGAAAACCCCCACGCTTTTGCGTCGGGGGTCAACCATTTGCGAATGCCGCGATTTATTTGCTGGTTGAGCAGGTGCTTGAGATCATCTTCACTTTGTCTACCGTGAACGTTGATTGCGTCCCTGAAGAGCCAGCTCCGGTTGCGCCCGCGCTGCTGCCGGGGCTGGAAGAGTTGGGACTGGAAGAACTGGGGCTGCTGGAACCTGAAGCAGGCGAACTGTTGTCAGTTCCCATGAGGCGAACCTGATGGCCCACGTGGTCGCTCAGTTTTGAGGTGTCGCCAGCGAGTTGCCAGGTCTTGCCGGATTGGTCAGTCAGCGTCCAGTTGCCCGCCGAGCCGCTCAGGCAGCCTTCAATCGAAGTGCTACTGTTGCTTGAGGTCTGAGTGGTTTGCGTGGTCGTGGTCTGCGTCGTGGTCGAACTGGTATCGGGAGTCGCGGGTTGCTGGCTGGGTGAGGTTGATGATGGAGTTGTGGACTGTTGCGAGCTTGTGTCCGGTGTTGTTGACTGCGGCGTGCTGGGCGAGGTTTGCGCCACGGTCCATGCCGCCGACAGCAACAGAATTGCAGTGATCAGAAATGTCTTTCTCATTTACGTCCTCCTGGTACTTTCGGCCTTCTGATTCCGGCCTCGAGAAGAGTAAAAGCAGCGCTAAGCATTTAGATAATGGAGCTGCGCCGCGGTTTGCCTTGATCGGCACAAGGGTGGGAAGAAACGAGAGCTGCTGAAAGAGTTGTGAGGAGCAATTCTGTGTCTCGGCTGCCGCGCAGCACGGAATTGCGATCATATCGCTTCTAATTCGATGGAACTAAGTATTTCGCCGCGTGAGTTGCTGCTGCCTCCTTCAGACTGGTTGTCGCGAGGGAATGAAACTGCAGCAAGGATCTTGAATAATTTAGATCCGGCCGCACCGGTGGCGGGGGAAGTGATTTAATTCTTGCCCAGCGGCGTCGCCGCGCCAGATTGATTTTCCGCGGAGACAGGCCCTTCACCCTGTTCAAGCAATTGGTAGGCCTCAGAGATGGTAAGGTTGTCGTTGACGCGGCGAAAGTTGGTGAAGCGCTGCTTCTGTTTTACGTTGATGGTTTTGAAAATCACGGCACGGCCTGACATCCTCACGTCGAGTGACACGATTTCCCAGTGGTCGTCTCCAACCCGGCTTTGCGTCACAGAAAAGGTACCGCCTTTGTTCAGCCGGCCCAGCAGGCCCCAGCCAAAAGTGATATCTTCAAATAAAGTCCCATCCAAGCGTGCGAGTCGGCGGCCCGCACGGTCTATCCACATGGTGCCGCTCAGCGAGCGAAATACCTGAAGCTCTCTGGTGGGAGCGTTATAGTGCGGGTTCGGAAAGAAGGAGAGACGGACCTGACCATTCTCGGCGCCTTCATATTTGAAGATGAAAGCGTCAGGAATTGCCTTGAGCATCTGCGTTCCTTTCTCTTCGTCGTCCTTGGCGCGCTTGTCACGCTTGGCCCGTTCATCCGCATCTTCCACTAGTTTCTTCATACGCGCTTCATCGGCGGCGCGCTGCTGGGCTGTGAGAGGCTGTCCATTGATAAGCAGGGTGCGAGCGAGCTGCCCTTCCTTTGTATCGATCACGTCGCGGTCCTGTGCGCCCTTATCGTCTTCCCGGTGAATGCGGTAACGCCAATGGGTATGGTCGGCTGCATCCGCCGCCATCTGGTACTTAATCGTTTCTCTCACGTATTGGGTAGCATCCTTGGGAAGAGGAGGCAGGGTTTCCGGGGCGGTTGACTGGCTTGACGCCGGGACAAAGCCCGCCATTGCGAAAAACAGAATCAACGCCGCGCGCCAGCAGAACCTCAGTGAACTCATAAGTGCATACAAAAGCGGATATTACTTAGACGCCACAAAACCAGCAGGTAGTTGCATTTTATATTTAGAAGGAGCTTTCGGCCGGCACAAGGAGTAAAGTAAAAAGAGGCAGCTTTGCAGCCGCCTCTTTATTCATCGACCTCTCGGAAAGGCAGTCCCATTGGCTCGATAGCCGCGACATTCGATCAGAACCGCTGTTCCCCTGGTTTTCGGTTCCGCCCGTGCGCCGCGACATTCCGTCCGGTCGATGGGTAACTTAAATGCAAACCTACAGCCAAACTGGCCGGAACAGTTGCCATGGGATGATTTTTCTAACTTCATGAAAAATAGGCACTTTAGGGTGCTTCCGGGGGAGGTAGCAAAAGAGTTAATGTTTACTTTATTGTAACTACGCAAAATTGGGCAGGAAAATGCCTTCTATGAGCATGCAATTGCCTTCCCGGGGCGCACAACTACAGTAACTATTTGATTTCTCAATAGAGCAGTAAACTAGCGGACAACTCCTGATTAATCTGCGACAGGCATTTCAGAATCACGAGCCAAATTGTCAATTTTCTCTGAAGAGAGCATAACTGAAAGAAAGGTGCCGAAAATGTGGAAACCGCGTCCTGAAGACAGCAAACCCATGAGTACGAATCCCAGCCAGCCTGCACAGCCGGTAACCCCGCCAGTTGCCGCCGCCGCACCGAGCATTCCCGTACCGCATAAAGAAACTCCGAAAGCCAGCGATCCGTACCGTGCGGACGTTGGGCACATCGGCAAGTCAGTTCAAATCAAAGGCGAGCTCACCGGAAGCGAAGACCTTTATCTGGATGGTTCAATCGAGGGCACAGTCGACCTGCGCGATCACAGCCTGATTATCGGGCCCAACGGAAAAATAAAGGCAGGAATCTCGGCGCGCGATCTCGTTGTCCACGGAAGGGTCGAAGGCAATATCACCGCCACCGGACGCGTGGAGCTGCGCAAGTCCTGCACGCTGATTGGCGATGTGAGCACGCAACGCATCGTGATTGAAGACGGCGCATTCTTCAAGGGCGCCATCGATATCAAAGAGAACACCCAGAATGTGGAAACCCGCAAGCCTCTGGCTTCCGCAGCCAGTGCGGGGATGAGCGCCGGCAGCGGATCCGCGTCGAGTTCGGGCGCAGTCAGCTACAGCGCCAGTTCAGACTCGCAGGGTTCCTTTTTAGACGGCAAATAGGGTAGAGTTAACGGAGCGTGGGCTCCTCCGGCAATAACTTAAGGCGATGGTTCCGTGGTGCAGATAGCTCTCAGGCAAAGTCTCAAGAGGGCGACAAAGGTGCGCCACGAACCAGACGCACCTGCATCGGGTTGGGCGAATTCATGCGCAACCTTAGCGGCAGCGGCGAACAGAAGCTGTGTGTTCTCGATCTGGGACCAACCTCGCCCACCAATATCACCCTCCTGACAGAACTCGGCGTGCGCGTCTTTAACGAAGATGTACTGCGCGAATCGCAGGACTCGAGCTACGCCGTCGTGCAGGAAGATGGGTCTACCCAGATTGATCCCGCCCGGTTCTTCGCGGAGAACATGGATTATTCCGCCGGCCAGTTTGACGCCATTTTGTTCTGGGACATAGCCGACTATCTGCCGGAGACCTTGGTAAAGCCGCTGGTTGAGCGTCTGCAAACCATGCTGAAACCCAAAGGCCATCTGCTTGCCTTCTTTCACACCAAGGATGCCGGAGCTGAGTCACTCTATTCGCGTCACCATATCGTGCAGAAAGACACCCTCGAACTGGAGCCGATTCAGGGTTTTAAGCTGCAGCGGATCTTTAACAACCGCCATATCGAGAACTTGTTCAAGGATTTTGCCTCACGTAAGTTCTTTTTAGGGCGGGACAACATCCGCGAAGTATTGATGGTGCGCTAAATCCATCCGTAACCCCTTTCGAGTTGGCGTTTCGGCTTGTAAAAATTACCTGCCCTGCTAAATTGGTGTTGGCACATCTGTAATAAGAAGTGGTATCCGGATACCCATAAACTATATCCAGCCCTGAAATTCACCTTAACCCAGCCCTTGTGGATTACACATTGGTTTTCTCTGAATCAGTATTTGGCATTCAGAATCAACAACTTAATTTCCCTTGCAAAACTTCACTGGCAGGCGCGTTCTTTGGGCAACTCGATTGCTCTACTCAAGAGCGTTCGATTGACTGACGGTAATCCAAAAATGGACCCTCAGAGGGCCGAAAACGAGGTAGGTTTTCCATGTCTAGCAGCGTGAGTGTTATCAGCAATCTGGGACTACTTGCTCCCGCAGTCGAAAATCGCACAGCCAAATACGATGAGATTTACGGTGAGCATTGCCACAGAATTTACTCCCTGGCTTTCTGGATGACGGACAATGAACTCACCGCTGAGCAGCTCTCCAGCAACACGTTCCTGCGCGCGTTTGCGTCTTCGGCAGAACCCCGGACCGAGCAGATTGACCAGGCGTTTCTTGCCGAAATCCGTGAGATCACGACGATCGGTACGCTCACATTGAACAGCAGCGCGTGCGCTGAAACCAGGAGTGTCCGCGGCAACGTAAAGCGTGTTCATATGGAGCGCGCCGTGGTGCAGCTGCCATCCACCGAAAAAATGATTTTCCTCCTGCATGACGTTGAAGGTTATGAGCACGAAAAAATTGCTCACCTTCTTGGCCTGAGCTTGCAGGAATCACAGTTTGGTCTTCACCAGGCACGTTTGCAAATGCGGGAATTGATTTCCCGCATGTCGTAACGCAGTTTGTATCTCCTCTCCTCTCTCTCCATCCCCTCGCCTTGGCGAGGGGTTTTTTAAGATTTTACAAATATGGATCCACCATCTATTAACTTTGGGATATTTAGTTATGTTAATTTCCACAAAAGGTGAAACTTTTCTCTCTTTTTCACGTCTATTCTAGTAACAACATACGCAGTACCCCCACGTGGGCGTCGCCCCTATACCGGCGCCCACTTTCTCTTTTTTGCGGGAACCCCTTCATCAATCGCGTCCTTCCGAGCATTCTTCCTTAGCAAAGCACAATTCCCATTTCGGTTCGCTTGGACGCACGTTTAACCTCTGCAGGTTTCGGATCGATAAACCATAATGCTGCCAGGTAAGACTTGCCGCGAGAATATGCAGGGCCAAATTGTCCGGCAGAAATTGTCAAGGGCAACAGGAAGGCAGCCAATGCTGCTCTAACCAAGCGGGTCTACAAAACAATGGATCACTTCCATGAGCGACGAAAATAATTTAGAGTTTCAGCCACGGCACACAATTCAGGAGGGGGAAATGGATTGGAAGAAGACGCTGATGTATGGTTCGTTTGCGGCGGGAGCAATACTGTTCCTGACCGGACGCAGGCCCGCTGGCCTGGCGGTTGCCGGAATTGGTGTGGCTACCTTTGCCGCCGAGCATCCTGAAAAATTTGAAGAGCTCTGGCATCGCATGCCTGAATACATTGAAAAGGGCAGCAAGTTCGTGGATATGGCGTCAGCTTTCCTGGAGCGCCTTGGGGAAGAGAAGGGCGGCTATCGCAATATGCCTGTCGCCGGCGGCTCCCGTTTTTAAGGTCCACCACTGACCGCCGTGAGTATTTCTTGAGACAGATTTCCTTTACTTGATATTTGATGGGCCGGGCGTTCCCGGCCCTTATCTTTTGCTTGCGACAGGCTGCAGATTGGCCTTCGGCTGTGTTGCCGCTGCACTTTTCACCGTCTCCAGTGAGATCCGCTGACGCTCGGCTTCGTCGATTCGAAGGGCGAAGTTCAGGAATGCAGGATACTTCTCCGGCGCAATCACCTGTACCGGGATGCGGAAGTCCCGATGAATATCGAGCCGGCGCGGCAAGCGTACAAAACGCAACGCATACTCCCCGAACTCCGTTCTTTCAGTAAAGTCAGCGGGTAATGTCTTTACGTCCATGCCGTCTGGCAGATGCAAATGGAAGACCGTGCTTTCAAACAACAGTGACTCAATATACAGAGGGAATTTGCGCGC
>Ga0137380_10005311_pt1 | contig 11438 bp, 7 predicted proteins | sample SagtaG_17_FD_104809 | JGI IMG/M metagenome (GOLD analysis project Ga0137380, IMG submission 104809) | Vadose zone soil microbial communities from Sagehorn Ranch, Mendocino, California, USA - Sage2_L_100_16 metaG | ecosystem: Environmental > Terrestrial > Soil > Vadose zone | place: USA... | reverse complement strand
GCCGACCACGTCCTGGATGAGGCCGCCGTGGCGGCGGTAGCTGGCCGCCGCGGACAGCCAAGGGAGGAACTGGGTCGCGGCGCTCGTGGCGTTGGCCTTCGCGGCCTGGAGCCTTTCGCGGGCGATCTGGACGTCGACGCCTTTCGCTCCAGCCAGGCGGAGGGCCGTGGCGAGATCGATCGGGTAGGCGGCACCGGGAGCAGGCGCGGCCTGGGTCTGCGTTTCCGCCGCGGAGCCGCTTGCACGAAAGATCATAAGGATGATGGGAAGGATCGGCAACACCTGACCGCCGGGTCTCATCGGGCCTCCACGACCGTGACCGACTGGCCGTCGGCCGGGGGGTTGGAGCCGGCCAGAACGACGGTCTGCTCCGGGGCGAGGCCCTCCAGGATCTCGACGCTCGCGCCGTCGCGGAATCCGGCCTTGACGGCCACGCGCTTGGCCTTGCCGTCGGACACGGTGAAGACGAAGTCCTGGCCTTTCCCGCTCACCAGGGCCGCGGCCGGGATCAGCAGCGCGTCCGCCTTCCGCTCCATGGCGATCCTGGCCCGGGCGTACATCCCCGGCCGAAGCTCGCTCTTGGGGTTCGCGATCTCCGCCTCGGCCGTCATCGTCTTCGACGCCTCGTCCAGCGCATAGGCGAACCGGGTCACGCTGCCACGAAACGCGTGGCCGGGGAGCTCGTCCAGGCTGATCTCGACCGGGAGGCCGATCTTCACGAAGGGCACTTCCGGCTCCGGCACGGGGATCTCGATCCGGATCGACCGGATGTCCATGACGGTCAGGAGCGCGGCGCTCTGGGCGACGCTGCCGGAGGTCGCGGCCGGGATGAACGCCCCGGGATCGACCGCGCGCTTCGTCACGATGCCGGACAGGGGGGAGCGGATCTTGGTGTAGCCGAGCAGCGTCTCCGTCCGCTCGAGGGTCGCCTGGGCCATGTCGAGCTTGCCCTTGGCGTCGTCCACCGTCTGGGGCATCACCAGGTCGGGGGCCTTCTTCTGCGCGTCGCTGGCGCGCCGATACGCGACCTCGGCCACCGCGACCTCGGCCTTCTGCCGCGCCAGGTCGGCCACGAGCTCCGGCGACTCGATCTCCGCGAGGAGGTCGCCCTCGTGGACCGAGTCGCCCTTGTCGACGCGGATCGTCTTCAGGTAGCCGGCGACTTTCGCATAGAGCACGGCCTGCTCGTGGGGGCGTATGGTCGCCGGGAGCGCAATCGTCCGGCTGATCGGCCCCTTTCTGGCCTTGCCGACGCTCACGGTCGGCGACGAGGCCGACGGTGAGGCGGCCGAGGTCGCCGGGTCCGCTTGGCGGCAGGCCGCGGAGAAGACTAGAGCGCCTCCCAACAGCGAGGCGGCCGTGTGGGCTTTGGCGGCAGCTTTCATGATTGGCAGCGCTCCCAGGGATTCATGCTTGCTTCGGGCGGCCCTCACCCGTCTCCTCGGGTTCGAGGGAGCCCGAGCCTGTGGGCCGGCCCGACTGCAGGACGGAGAACACGGAGGGAAGGACGGCGAGGGTCGCGAGCGTGGCGACGGCCAGCCCGCCGATGACGGCCCGGCCGAGGGGAGCCGTCTGCTCGGCTCCCTCTCCGAGGCCGATCGCCATGGGGATCATGCCGGCGATCATCGCGGCGCTCGTCATCAGGATGGGCCGGAGGCGGTCGCGGGCGGCCTGGACGCCGGCCCGGGCGGCGGACTGCCCGGCTTGGCGCGCCCTCTCCGCGAAGGTGATCAGCAGGATCGCGTTCGCCGTGGCCACGCCGACGGCCATGATGGCCCCCATGAACGACTGGATGTTGAGCGTGGTCCCCGTGATCCAGAGCACGGTGACCACGCCTGCGATCACCGCGGGCACGGTCGATACCACCGCGAGCGCGAGCCGCGCCGACTGAAAGCTGGCGGCGAGCAGCAGGAAGATGACGACGACCGTCAAGATCAGGCCGGTGCGGAGGCCGTCGAGCATCTGTCGCAGGGCGGCGATCTGTCCGCGGACCGTCACCGTCACCTTCGGGGGCAGGCTCCCGAGCTGATCGAACGCGCGGGAGATCCGTCGATCGACGCTGCCAAGGTCTTCCCCGAAGACGTTGGCCGAAAGGCTGATCGTCCGCTGCATGTTGTACCGGTCGTATTCGCCGACCGTCGTGCCCTCACTGACGGCGGCGATGTTCTGTAGAAGCATCGGCCGGCCTTCCCGGACGGTCATGGGGATGTTCCTCAACTCCTCGAGCGAGGTCATCTGGGTCTCGGGAATCTCCACCTGCACCTGGTAGGCGACGCCGCTCGTCGGGTCGGCCCAGTAGACCGGAGCCGTGTAGCGGCTGGAGGAGGTGGCCGCGGTGAGCGCGCGCGACACGTCGATGGTCTTGACCCCGAGGATCCCGGCCTTTTCGCGATCCAGGCTCACCTGGACCGCCGGATAGTCGAGGGACTGGCCGAACTGGAGATCCCGCAACACCGGAACGGCCCCGAGGTTCTGTCGTAGCTTTTCCGCGATCTCGCGGGTGAGCGGGAGGCTCGGGCTGCTGACCGACACTTCCACAGGCGTGGCCGCGCCCAGGTTCATGATCCGGCTCACGATGTCGCTGGGTTCGAAGGAGACTCGGACCCCCGGTAGACGCTCCGTCAGCCTCTTCCGCAACCGCTCCTTCAGCGACTCGAGGGACACGGCACCTGGCTTGAGCTGGACCTGCATGACGCTCTCCTCGGGGCCCCCGGTCCAGAGGTAGATGAGGTTGATCGGATAGTTGGGCGGCTGGACTCCCACGAAGCCGAGGGTGCTTTCGACGTTCTGTGCGCCGACCTCGTCGGCGACGAGTTGCAGGGCCGCCAGCGTGACCTTCTCGGTGCGCTCGATGCGAGTGCCCGCGGGGGCGCGCAGGCGGAGCTGGAACTGCCCGACGTCTACGCGCGGGAAGATCTCGACGCCGAGCCGAGATCCCACGACGACTATGACCAAGGCAGCGGCCCCCAGGTAGCCAGCAAGGACCCAACCCGAGCTCTGGGAGACCTTCGCGACGCCGGCGGCGACCCGCTCGCGGAAGCTGTCGAAAGGCGAGGGCTGTTCCGTATCGCCGTGATGGCGGCGCAGGAGCCACACCGACAACACGGGTACCAGGCTGTTGGAAAGGACGTAGGACGCGAGCATCGAGAAGCCCACGGCGAGCGAGATGGGAACGAAGAGGGCGCGGCCGGCCCCCACCATGAAGAGCGACGGGATGAACACCGCGAGGATGCTCAGCATGGCCAGGAGCGTCGGTCCGGCGGTCTCTTCCGTGCCCAAGAGCGCAGCCTGGGCGACCCCCTCGCCCCGGGCCAGATGAGTGTGGATGTTCTCGATCGTCACGGTGGCTTCGTCCACGAGCACACCCACGGCGAGGGCGAGGCCTCCCAAGGTCATGATGTTGATCGTCTGGCCCGACCCCCACAGTCCGACCGCCGCTACCAACAGGGAGAGGGGGATGGTGACGACGACGACGAAAGCGCTCCTCCAGTCCCGCAGGAAGAGAAGCACCATGAGCCCGGTGAGGAGCGCGCCCAGCGAGCCTTCGAGGGCCAAGCCATTGATGGCGCGGACGACGTATGGCGATTGGTCGAACTCGTAGCTGACCTTGACATCGTCGGGAAGCACCGCTTGGAACTTCGAAAGGCTGGTCTTCACGAGGCGCACGACCTCCAGGGTGGAGGCGTCGGCGCGCTTGGTGACGGGGATGTAGACCGTCCTTTTGCCGTTGACGAGGGCGTAGCCCGTCGCGATGTCGGAGCCATCCTCGACGGTCGCCACGTCGCGCAGAAAGACGGTAGGGTAGCCGGCGCGGATGGGGACCCGTTCGAGCTCGGCGATGCTCCTCACGACGGAGTTGAGCGGGACCATGGGGATCATGTCGCCGATGCGGACGTTGCCCGAGGGGCTGATCGTGTTGGTGGTGGCGACCGCGGCCACGACCTCGTCGGGAGACATGCTGTAGGCGCGCAGGCGCTCCGGGTCGACCCGCACGACCACGCTCCTCTGGCTCGCGCCGAAAGGTGGCGGGGCCGAGACGCCGGGTAGCGTGGCGAAGAGGGGGCGGACGCGGTTCAGGGCCAGGTCCTGGATCTCTCCTACGCCCCGGCTGTCGCTGGCGAAGACCAGGTTGCCGACCGGGACGCTGCCCGCGTCGAAGCGCATGATGAAGGGCGGCAGTGTCCCCGGCGGCATGAAGGCCCGGGCACGGTTCGCGTAGTTGATCGTCTCGGCTATGGCCTGGGCCATGTCCGTTCCCGGGTGAAACTGGAGCTTGATGAGCGCCACTCCCTGGATGGACTTGGACTCCACGTGCTCGATGCCCGTCACGTAGAGGAAGTGGTACTCGTAGTAGTAGGTCAGGAACCCCTCCATCTGAGCGGGATCCATCCCTCCGTAGGGTTGCGCGACGTAGATGATCGGGACGCCCAGGTTGGGGAGAATGTCGCGGGGCATCTGGCGCAAGGCCATGAGGCCCGCCAAAACCACCGCGGCCATGGCGACTACGACCGTGATTGGCCGCCGCATCGCGGCCCGCGGGAGAGTCATAGGAATCCCTCTGAGCGGGGACGCACGACCCGGGCGGCCACCGTCACGCTGGACCTCCCTTTCGTTCCCCAGGCTTCCCCTCTCGCGTGCCGGGGGAGGATGCAGCGGATCTGAGGTGACGCGTGAACGATTGATACAGGTCGTCGAGGAGGGCGAAGCCCCGTTCGAGGCGTGCCTGGTCTTCGGGGTTTGCGGCCAGCATGCCCAGCAGGAGCTGCTCGACTCCTCGTGCCTCGGGACGACCGAACTTGTCGTCCTTGATGTCGATGTCGTGGATGATCTCGGCGACGCGGGCGAGCGCGGCGTGCGTCGGCTTGATGCGGCGCACGAGGGTCTCGAAGGTGCAGCGGTCCTCCTCGTGCGTGAAGTCGGCGCCCATCATATCGAAGGTCAGCTCGCCGGCACGCGCTTGCTCCGCGTGGGGATCGATGAAGCGGAAACGCGCCTTGGCATCAATGAACCGGCGGACAAGCCATGCCGAGGCGATTCGGTCGACCTGGATACCGCGGCGCGTGACCCAAGTGCGGCCGATCAGCTCGCGGTTCGCCTCCGGCCCCACGAGCCCCGCTGCCCCGGCGTCCGCCGCGAGCCGAGCCGCGAACACTCGGAGCGCGGCTTCGGCCTCCGCCCGCCGCGGCGCCTGGAAGAAGTCGACACGGCCGATCTGCTGGAGGCGCCGTCTGGCGTGGCCAAGCCGAATGCGGAAGGGTCCGCGTAAGGAAGAAGCGCTTCCCGTGCGGTCGAGCTTGACCCGCCATTTCCTCAGCCTCGCCGTCAGGTCGCGGTAGTCTTCGTCCCGTGCCCCCTGGAACGCTCGAACGAGCTCCTCGGGGCTCGGCCGCCCGACCGACTGCGCTTGGAAGATGTAGGCGTCCCCACCCCCGGAGACGGCGACCTCGGAGATCCTCCGGAGCTCGGCGAGAAGATCCTCGCGGAGCGGTAGCACGTACACGGAGTCCTTCAGGGGGACGCCACCGGCGCGCCAGAGGAGCTTCAGGATCTTCGCCCGCAGGTACGGGGGCTTCGCTGGAAGCTGGTGGACGAACACGCACCAACCCGTCTCGGTCATGGGGTCGCCCCGGTGGGCCGGGCCGCCTCTGTGGCCGAGAGGGCTTGCAGGTGGGCATAGAGGGAGTCGTAGAGGAAGCTGGCGCGCGCCACGATGTCCCCATCTTCTCTGCCAACCTCCGTGAAGCCCTGGCTGATGGCCCAGAGTCCAGCGGATTCAGGTTCCGAGCTCGGCTCCTCCGGGAAGTCGGCCCCGTGGACGATCCGCGCGAGACGCCGGAGCGCGGCGTCCTGCGAGAGCTGCCCGTCCACGAGCTGCTCGAAGGAGCACCGGCCTCGCTCATCCTTGTGGGGGTACTTGGCTCCCGGTGCATCGAAGCCAATCGCGGCCGCGGTCCGTTGAACCTGAGCGACTTCCTCGGGCTCGACGAAGAGGATCTCGGCATCCCGGTCGAGGAAGCGTCGGATCAACCACGCCGTGGCCGTTCGGTTCACGTGGATGCGCTTTCGTGTCACCCACTTCACCGATCCAGACTCTCACTTGATACTCTGTATGTCAATACATATGTTCTTCCTTCATGGGAGGTTCACCTCCGGCCCAGCGAGCCGGTCGTTCTGGCGACGGATGGGCTAGGACCTCTCGCGGCTCCATCACTAGCGCGGGCGATCCGCGGGTCATCCAGCTCGGTCTGAAGGTGATCTTCTGATGCCGGCGGCGATGGACCTTTGACCCGCTGTGACCGATCGGGGATACTGCCCTCGTGCGGCGTCCCCTGAAGCGAGCGCTCGCGGTGGCGGGTTTGCTGGCCCTTTCCTCGTCCTCGGTGGTCGGATGGACGGTGGCGTTGCACCTCGCCACCGACGACCACCACCGCGACGGCTCGTCGCATCATGCGGGCGCGGTCGGCCTAGAGATGGCGCTGCACGGGCATGCCCACGACGAGCGAACCCCGGCCCACGGGCATCCGCTCGTCACCAGCGTCACCGCGCCGATCCCCGGGAAGCTACTGCTGCTGATCGGGGCCATGGTCGGGGACGCTCCTCACGTTGTTGTCGCTGCGACTTCCGGCCGCCCGCTTCTCTCGCAGAGTGGGCCGACGCACGACCCGCCTCCCCGACTCGAATCCGCCTCCGTTCTCAGGATCTGATCGACCCCCTCGTCTGACCGGAGCGTTCCGCCGGCTGCGGTGCGCTCGTCGCCATTCGTGTCACGTCAGGGGGAGATCATGCGACTGCCGTTACTCATGGGCCTGTCGGCGCTGGTCCTGGCGCCCCGAGCGGGGGCCCACGCGGTCACCGAGCAGGAGTTCTTGTCTGCTTTCACCGGAGAGAGCGCCGCCGTGCGGGCGCTCACCGAGGGCGTGGCTCGCGCCGAGGCGGCCAGGAGGCGAGCGGGGGTCCTCCCGAATCCGCGGGTGGACTTCTGGCGCGAGCGACCGGACGAGAACCCGCGACTGACCAACTGGACGCTCAGTTGGACGCCGCCCCTGGACGGACGCTATGGCCTCGCCAAGAAGGGCGCCGACGCCAGCCTCGCCGCGGCGCGCGCGCGGCTCTCCGTGGACAAGGCCGGCCTGCGTCGGGACATCCGCGCCGCTTTCGCGGGCTGGAGCCTCGCGTTCGAACGGCGTGAAGCGCTCAGGCGGCAGTTGGAGCGCGTGCACAGCCTCGCGGAGGTCGAGCGGCAGCGGGCGCGCGTCGGGGAGGAATCGGGGCTCTCCGCCCGGCGGTTCACCCTGGCGGAGGCCGAAGTCCGCTCGGCGCTGGGAACGGCGGAGGCGGCGCTGGCCAAAGGGCAGGCTTTGGCTCGAGCTTGGCGAACGGACCTCGGCCCGGATGCGGTCCCCGCTCCGGCCGCCCCCCCCGAGCCTCCCGCGGTCACGGATCCGACCGACTCTCCCGAGCTGCGCGCGCTCGCCTTCGAGGTAGAGCAGGCGGCGCTCGAGAAGAAGCGGGCCGGCCGCTTCCTTGCCTTTCCGACCCTGCAGTTCGGTTGGCAGCAGCTCGCCGGCAGCGGCGTGGTGCGGAGTGGCCCGATATTCGCCGCGGGCTGGACGGTGCCACTCTTCGACCGCGACCAGGCCGCGCAGATCGAGGCCGAGCGCCGCCAACAGGCGGCCGCCGCGCGCGCTGAGGTGGCAAAAGCCCGCGTGGCCGCCGAAGTCGAAGGAGGAGCGGCCGCCTACCGGGTGCTCTTCGCCGCTTCCCGCGAAGCGGACCGCAAGTCCGAAGACAGCGATCGAGTGATCGCCGCGGCCACGGCCGCATACCGCGCCGGAGAAGCCTCGCTCACCGACCTGCTCGACAGCCTGCGCGCGGCCATGGCCGTGCGTCTGGCCGACATCGACCTGCGGGGCCAGGCCTTGGAAGCGCACCGCGAACTGGAGGCGGCGCTCGGGCGGCCTCTCACCGGAGGAGGATTCTGATGGACCGTCGGATCGTCGTGCTCGCCGGGTGGCTGTTTGTCGGAGCGCTGGGTTGTCGAGCGAGCGATCCCAAGCGTCAGGGAGCGTCCGCAACGCCAGAGGGCTGGTCCGTCACCGCCTGGGGCGAGCGGTACGAGGTCTTCGCCGAGACGGGCCCGCTCGTCGCGGGCGCGAACACGACGAGCAACGCGCACGTCACCGTCCTCTCCGGGTTCGCTCCCCTGAAGGGAGGCGCGGTCACCCTGATGCTCCGCGGCCCCGCTGGCGTGGAGGAGGTCTTCCGGCAAGAACGGCCGAGGCGCGACGGGATCTATCCGATCGAGGTGAAGCCGCGCGCCGAAGGGACGTTCGATCTCGTCTTCCGGATCGAGTCGGCCGCGGGTCCGGAGGATCTCGCCGCGGGCCGCGTGCGGATCGGGTCCGCGGCCTCACCCGGAGGCCGGGTGGCTCAGGACGGTTCGGATGCTCCTGAGGGCGTGTCCTTCCTGAAGGAGCAGCAGTGGCGGACCGAGTTCGCGACCGCCTGGGTCCGCGAAGGCGCGCTCGCCGAGAGCGTCGAGGGCCCGGCGCAAGTGAAGCCGGCGGGCGGAGGAGAGGTGGTGCTCACCGCGGGGGCGGACGCGACCGTCTCGGCATCTCCCTGGCCGTACACGGGGCTGGACCTGGCCCGAGGCGGGACCGTGTTCCGGCTGGTGCCCCGCGTGGGCGACCGAAGCCTTCCCGAGCTCCACGCGGACGCGTCGTCTCTGGAGGGCGACGTCGACGTCGCGCGCCGGCGGGTGGAGCGGCTCGGCGAGCTGTTGCGGGTGGAGGCGACGAGTCAGGCTGAGCTGGAGAGGGCCCGCGCGGCGCTCGCGAGCCTCGAAGCGCGGCTCGCCTCCGCCCGGGGTGGCGTAGCCGCGGCCACCAACGCCGTGGATGGAAGCGACGGCGCCGGGGCCATCCTGGTGGGGGCTCCATGGGCGGGCCGCGTGGCCGAGGTCTCGGTGTCTCCAGGCCAGACCGTCGCTGCGGGCACCCCGCTGGGGCGCCTCGTGAAGGTCCGGCCACTCTGGATCGTGGTGGCGCTGCGTCCCGAGGCGGCCGCCCGCGTCCAGGGCGCACCAAGGGGCCTCTTCCTCAAACGACCCGGCCAACCAGAGCCCCTGGAGATCGGGGCGAGGGATGTGAGGCTCGTCTCCCGCTCGCCCGAGGTCGATCCGCGGACGGCCTCCCTCAACGTCATCCTCGAGGTCGATCGCAGCGCTTCGGAATTGCCGCTCGGCAGCGCCGTCGAAGCCGAGCTCCTGCTCCCGGGCGAGAAGCGTGGTGTCGTCGTGCCTCTCTCTGCGCTGCTCGACGACTCCGGCATCCCCGTTGCCTACGTTCAGCTCGAGGGCGAGACCTTCGGCCGGCGGGAAGTGCGGGTCCTGGGCCGGCTCGGGAACGAGGCTCTCGTCGACGGGCTCCGGTCGGGCGAACGGCTCGTGACGCGAGGGGCGGGCGCCGTCCGGCGCAGCTCTCTCCTCTCCGCAGGCGCCCCCGAAGGCCACGTCCACTAGGAGGCGGCGATGCTCGACCGAATCATCCGTGCCTCGTTGCGCCACCGTTGGGGCGTCCTCGTGGCGGCCTTCGTGCTGCTGGTGGCCGGCGGGGCCCTGACCTCGCAGCTTCCCGTCGACATCTTCCCGGACCTCACGGCGCCCACCGTCACCGTCATCACCGAGGCGAAGGGCCTGGCGCCCGAGGAGCTCGAGCTCCTCGTCACCTTCCCGGTGGAGTCGGCCCTGAACGGTGCTTCCGGCGTCCGGCGCATCCGCTCGGTCTCGGGGCCGGGCATCGCGGTCGTGTGGGTCGAGTTCGAGTGGGGCGAGGACGTCTACCTGGCGCGGCAGATCGTGGCGGAGCGCCTGCAAACCGTCAGCCTTCCGACCGGCGTCGAGCGCCCCACGCTCGGACCCATCAGCTCGATCATGGGCGAGATCACGTTCATGGCTCTCACCTCCGACCGGGTCTCCGCCATGGAGCTGCGGCGGCTGGCGGAGACCGTGGTGCGCCGCAACCTCCTGGCCGTGCCCGGGATCTCGCAGGTGGTGCCGATCGGGGGCGACGTGCGCGAGTACCTCGTGCAGCTCGACCCGGCCGCCGTCATCCAGGCCGAGATCTCGGTCAAGGAGGTCGTCAAGGCGCTCGAGGAGGCCAGCGCGGTCCCGGCCGCGGGCTTCCACGTGGACGGGGGCCAGGAGTACCTGGTCCGCGGCCTCGGCCGGGCGCGCTCGACGGGGGACCTCGCGGCGACGGTGCTCCGCGTCCGTGGGGGGATTCCCCTGCGGCTGGGCCAGATCGCGTCGATCGAGCTGGCCGCCGAGCCCGCCCGGGGCACCGCGTCCTACCGCGGCAAGCCCGCCGTGATCCTGAGCGTCCAGAAGCAGCCGGGGGCGAATACCCTGGCCCTCACCCAGCAGATCGACCGCGTATTGGACGACCTGCAACGGACGCTTCCTCCGGGCGTCGTGATCGAGAAGGAGAACTTCCGTCAGGCGGACTTCATCGAGGTAGCGATCCACAACGTCTCCATAGCACTTCGCGACGGAGGGATCCTCGTGGTCATCATCCTCTTCCTCTTTCTCGGCAACGTGCGAACGACCTTCATCTCGGCCCTGGCCATTCCGCTCTCCCTGGTGGCGGGTGTGGTCGTCATCTCGCTCTTCGGGGGGACCCTGAACACGATGACCCTGGGCGGCTTCACCATCGCCATCGGTGCGCTCGTCGACGACGCGATCATCGGAGTCGAGAACGTGTTCCGGCGCCTGCGGGAGGAGCGCCGCAAGCCCGAGGCTGAACGGCGTCCGGCCTTCGAAGTCGTCTTCCGGGGGTCCTCCGAGGTCCGCAGCGCCATGCTGTTCGCCACTCTCGTCATCGCGCTGGTTTTCCTTCCCCTCCTTGTGCTGGGCGGCATGGAGGGCAGGCTGCTGCGGCCTCTCGGCCTCGCCTACCTGGCATCCCTCGCGGGCTCGCTGCTGGTTGCGCTCACCGTCACTCCGGTCCTCTGCCTGATGCTCCTCCCGCACGGCACGCTCCTGGACAGCGAGGAGCCCCGGCTGCTGCGATTCTGCAAGCGCGCCTACGACCGGACGCTCGCCTTCTGTCTGGATCGCCGCGTGCTCGTCCTCGGTGGCGTCGTGGGCGCGCTCGTTGTCGCCTTCGCGATCCTGCCCTTCCTGGGCCAGTCGTTCCTGCCGCCGTTCAACGAGGGCAGCCTGACCATCGCGCTGGTGAGCCCCCTGGGCACTCCTCTCAGCGAAGGCGACATGCTGGGTCGCGAGGTGGAGAAGGCCCTGCTGGCCTTTCCGGAAGTCATCTCGACGAGCCGGCGGACGGGGCGGGCCGAAAAGGACGAGCACGTGCAGGGCGTCAACGCTTCGGAGATGGAGGTGGTCCTGCGACCCGGCCGTCCGAAGCCGGTGCTCCTCGCCG
>Ga0137380_10005308_pt1 | contig 11439 bp, 9 predicted proteins | sample SagtaG_17_FD_104809 | JGI IMG/M metagenome (GOLD analysis project Ga0137380, IMG submission 104809) | Vadose zone soil microbial communities from Sagehorn Ranch, Mendocino, California, USA - Sage2_L_100_16 metaG | ecosystem: Environmental > Terrestrial > Soil > Vadose zone | place: USA... | reverse complement strand
GTCAGCTCGCCGTCGTTGGTCAGAATAATCAGCCCTTCAGAGTTAAAGTCGAGCCGGCCGACCGGATGAAGCCCGCGGCGAGCGGAAGGCGGCAGCAAGTGAGCTACGAGCGGGCGCTGTTTAGGATCAGACACTGATGAAAGATAACCGCGAAGCTTGTTTACCAGAACGTAGCGCTTTTCTTGTACGCGCGCGGGGGTGATGAGTTTTCCACCAACCTTGATGTGATCGCGTTCGGGATCTGCCTTTGTGCCAAGCTCAGAGACGAGCGCGCCGTTGACCGTGACTTCGCCGCGAAGAATCATCTCTTCTGCGGCGCGGCGCGAAGCGAGGCCCGCGTTTGCGATGATCTTTTGAAGACGCTCTTGCATTAGCTTGTACGGGCGGCCCTCTGTGGCCGCCCCTTCCTCAAATCGACGCGTTAACAGCAGAAGAGGGGCGGCCACAGAGGGCCGCCCGTACAAGCTAACTAGTCATCAGGTCTTCGAAGTCTTCGAGATTTGGAAGCTCTGACAGATCGTTCAGCCCGAAGTGAATCAAAAACTCCTTCGACGTGCCATACAGCATCGGGCGCCCGACAACTTGCTTGTGTCCTTTCGCAATTATCAGCCGTCGATCGAGGAGCGTCTTGATCGCAGAGGTCGAAGTCACGCCACGAATTCCGAGGATCTCGGGAATGGTGATAGGCTGCTTGTACGCGATGACCGCGAGCGTTTCAAGCGCGGCAAGCGACAATCGTGCTGAGGGCTGGGACTTCAAATAGCGCCGCACATACTCGCTGAACTCCGGTCGCGTCGTTATTCGATAGCCGCCGGCAAGCTGCCGCAGCTCGAGACCCCTGCCGTTCGCGTTGAACTCCTCAATCAACTGATCTGCCGCGGTTTGAATGTCTTCTGTTGATTCGCCTTCGAGGATTGCAGAGAGCTGCTTGATCGTGATCGGCTCTTCGGAGACGTAGATCAGAGATTCGATGATTGGCTTGAGTTCTTCGATAGTCATAGATCGAATTCAAGTTGCGTGATTCGTGATGCGTGATTGGTGACCGACTCAGAACTATGCATTTTCACGGATTACGCATCACGCTTCACGCATCACGTCTCACTATCGTTATATCTCCGAATGTTTCCCGCTGCACGAGCCGGATGACCAGCTCCTTTACAAGCTCAAGCACCGCGAGGAAGATCAACACCATCTCCCGGCGTGATCGGGCGCGCTCGAACAGCGCGCGCGAGCTCACCTCGGGTTGCTCGTTCAGCATCAGCCGAATCTCGGCGATCTTCTCAGCCATTGTCATCTCGTCGCGCGCGATCTCGATTTCGCTTATCGCCCGGCGACGGTCCATCACATCTTTGAATACCTCGAACAATTGAAACAAGGTTGCGGCGACTTCGGGATTCTCTCCGTCGCTGTCGATTGGCCGAGTGAAAGTAGCTGTTTCGATCGTCGCCCGTTGATGAAGCACGTTGGCGGCGGCCTTGAATTTCTGGTGTTCGAGCAACTGATAGATTAGCTCGGCGCGGGGGTCTTCAATTTCTTTTTCCGTCGCGTCGGGATCGCGGGGCAGGAGCATTTGTGTCTTGATGTGAATCAACGTTGCAGCCATCACCAGAAACTCGCCGGCGACTCCGATGTCCAGTCCCTGCATTGCGCGAAGGTACTCGAGGTATTGCTCGGTGATCCGCGCAATGGGGATATCGTAGATCGAGACTTCTTCTTTGCGGATGAGGTAGAGCAACAAGTCGAGCGGACCCTCGAACATCGGGAGCTTTACCTTGTATTGATCCTCGGCCGTCGCGAATTCGGCGTTCGCTTCAATCAATTCCGCTTGTTGTGTTGGAGCTTCTTTCATCTTCGCAATTCAGTTTCACCTGACCGCTAAAGCTTAGATGTTCAAACCACGAGTCCGAGCCCACTCTTGTATGGCAGCCCAAGCCGCTAGGACAACCGCAGCCTCATTTGGAGACAACGTCTTGGCCTGGTATTCCGTTGCGTTTCGCATCTCGGTGATCGTTCGCATCATCGCGGCTATTTCGCGCGGAAGGACACCCTCTCGAGACAGTCGGTCGACACATCTACCTATCTTCTCACCCCCGGCCATTGCATTCTTATCGATGGAAGGCAGAAGCCGTATGAGTTTCCTTCGCCAATCGCCAAGTTGAGAGGGAGTGACTGTGGGAGTGCCCTTAACTAGTCGAACCGCTTCCGCATCTTTCACTTGCCGAGCCATTTTGCTCTTTACGGCCTGGCGTAACCGTGCATCTTCTGGAATATCCGAAATGTATTTGATTGGGTTTATTGACCCATGCTTGGTTTCCGTAAACTCGTTCCAGTTGTGAGTTGTCGTTCCCGCAAGTCTAATATCGACCATTTTGATCTGCCGTCTGCCCTCTTGTTCGGAGTCAATGATCTCAACCGGAGTTCCAACATATACTTCGTGTCGAGTGCCTGCGGCGTCTCGTTTGTAGATTACGACCTTGTCTAATTTTTTTTGGGGATTGATTACCCAGTTCCCTGTATAACCGCTTCCATCTGGGTCGTGTTCGAAATGTCCTCCACGAGTGAATATCGCCACGGCAGATTCTCCACGTTTAACCAGATCGCGTGCTTTCATTTCCTTTACTCGCTTGTCAAAATCCGCAATGCGAATTCCGCAATTCGCGATTCTCTCATTCCCAATCAATCTGAACCACCCGGCGCACTTCGATCATCGTCTTCTGTGCTTCTCTTCTCGCGCGTCGCGAGCCTTCCTTGATTATGCCAACGACTTGATCAGGGTTCTCGCGAAGCTGGCGGCTGCGTTCGGCAATCGCCCCATATCGCTCGATTATCGAATCCGCGAGCGCGCGTTTGCGATCAACACAACCTATCCGAGCCGTGCGACAATCGTCATCGAAGCGGTCGGCAACGTCTGACGTCAAAAAGAATCGATGCATTTGACAAACGTCGCAATTTTCCGGATGACCGGGATCGGTCCGCTTGATTCGAGTGCGATCGGTGATCATCATTCGAGCTTTCTCACGCACAACGTCCGCGGAATCAACCAGATAAATCGCGTTGCCGTAGCTCTTGGACATCTTGCGGCCATCGGTTCCGGGCAGCACGGGCACTTCGGTGTGAAGCTCTTTTGGCTCTGGAAATACCGGGCCGTAAAAGTTGTTGAAGCGCCGGACAATCTCCCTCGTAAGCTCGACGTGCGATGCCTGATCCTTGCCGACGGGAACGTAATCGGCTTTGTACATTATGATGTCGGCGGCCTGCAGCACCGGATAGCCGAGGAACGCATAGTTGCCCACGTCCTTCTCCGTAATGTTCTCGCGCTGCTCTTTGTAAGTCGGCACACGTTCGAGCCAGCCAAGCGGCGTGACAGCGGACAAGATAACGTGAAGCTCGGAATGCTCGGGGATCATCGACTGAATGAAGAGAGTCGAGCGCTCGGGATCAAGCCCTGCCGCAAGCCAGTCGCTGACCATATCGATTGTGTTCTGTTTGATCCCACTGGTGTCGGCGTAGTCACTCGTGAGCGCGTGCAGATCGGCGATGAAGTAGAAGCACTCGTATTCGCCTGAGTCTTGCAGGCGTATCCAATTCTTGAGCGCGCCTTCGTAGTTTCCGAGATGAAGATTCCCGGTCGGCCGCATCCCGCTGACGATTCGCTTCTTTCCGAATTCTCCTCCCAATTACGAAACCTCTTCTCGGCCTGCGCCTTATCCGATAAGCAGCCTCAATATGAAAATCGAGATAGGTTGAAAGATCAAACTCAGGGCGCCGAGGTAAAGCAGCGCCATAAGCAATAGAAACCCATACGGGCGAAGCTGATAATAAGCCTCTTGCATCGGATGTGGAAGCAATTCCTCCAAGACGTGGCTTCCGTCGAGGGGCGGAATCGGTATCAAGTTAAAGACCCCGAGCGCCAGGTTCAACATCAGCATTACACTCAAAAACATCGCAAGCGGTTGCATGAAGGCCGGCTGGCCGGGCGCAGGCGCAATTACGTCATAGATATTCCGAAGGGCGGGATTGAATCTCAAAATGCCCGATAGAATCAACGCCTTTAGTATGATGAACGCGATGGCCATCAATATGAAATTACTTATCGGGCCTGCGGCTGAGACGGAGATATTCGCTTTCGTCTTATCTCTCCACAACAGCGGGTTTGTCTGAACAGGCTTTGCCCAACCGAGTAGCGGAACAGATGTGAACATGCTGATCAATGGAAAAAGAATCGTTCCTATCGGATCAATGTGCGGGATGGGATTGAGTGTGATGCGGCCCTGATGTCTGCCGGTATCATCTCCAAACCGTTCGGACGTCCACGCGTGGGCTGACTCGTGGAATGAGAGCGAGAATAAAAACACCACAAACCAGATGATCACGAAACCGATGTCAATCTCGGGCAAGCGTTATCTCCACGGAGTTCAAGTTTGGCACAAGCTCAAACTAACACGCACTCCTGGGGCTGTCAAAGAAAGAGCTTTCTGAGAAGCCGTCAACAGTCGCGAGCTTTTTTCAAGGCCTGCGCGAGCGTGTATAATCCGCGTTTCGGTGGAAACCAAACCCGGGAAGGGAATCACTTTGATGATGAGGATCGCAAAATTAAGGATGCAACTCGTCGGTTGCTTGCTGGCCGGTTTGATTGGTATTTGCTACTCGCTTGCCGTCGGGCAATCGTCTGAGGTCAAAGCCGGCTACGCCAAAGCCGAACACATGATTCCGATGCGAGACGGCGTCAAGCTTTTCACTGCTGTCTATTCGCCTAAAGACACGTCGCAAAAGTATCCGATCCTGCTAAATCGAACTCCTTATAGCTGCGCTCCCTACGGGCCGGATGCGTACAAAGACTCGATCGGTCCTTCTCCGCTGTTCCAGAAAGAAGGCTACATTGTCGTCTACCAGGACGTGCGCGGCGCATTTATGTCCGAAGGCACTTATGTGAACATGCGGCCGCAGAACGATAACAAGCGCGGCGCGGACACTGACGAGAGTAGTGATACCTACGACACGATCGAATGGTTGGTGAAGAATGTTCCGAACAACAACGGGCGTGTCGGGATGTGGGGTATTTCGTATCCCGGCTTTTATGCTGCGGTAGGAATGATCGACGCGCATCCGGCCCTGAAAGCTGCGTCTCCTCAGGCCCCTATCGCCGATTGGTTCATCGGCGATGACTTCCATCACAACGGGGCGTTATTTCTTCCGCACGCGTTCAATTTTTTCGCGGGTTTCGGACGGCCCAGACCGAAGCCGACCATGAGCTTCGGTCCGCGTTTCGACCATGGCACGCCTGACGGCTACAAGTTCTTTTTGGAGATGGGTCCGCTCGCCAACGCCGATAAGAAATACTTTCACGGCAACATTGCCTTCTGGAACGAGATGATGGAGCATCCGAATTATGACGCGTGGTGGCAAGCTCGAAACACGCGGCCTCATCTGCGAAACATCAAGCCCGCGGTTATGACTGTCGGCGGATGGTTCGACGCCGAAGACCTGTTCGGCGCGCTCAACACCTACAAATCGGTCGAGAAGCAAAGCCCGGGCGCTTACAACATCTTGGTGATGGGTCCATGGTTTCACGGCGGGTGGGCGCGCGGCGACGGCGAAGGGCTTGGCGACGTGCGCTTCGGCTCGAAGACCTCCGTCTTCTATCGCGAAAACATCGAGCTGGTGTTCTTTAATCACTATTTGAAAGACAAAGGCGAGTCGAAGCTTCCCGAGGCATACGTGTTCGAAACGGGCTCGAACAAATGGAAGGCCTACGAGCAGTGGCCGCCGGCGAACACGCAAGCACGGAGCTTGTATCTCGGCGCGAATCGAAACCTCTCGTTCACGCAGCCCACCGATTCTGCGAATGGGTTTGACGAGTACGTGAGCGATCCCGCCAAGCCTGTGCCTTACATCAACAACATAGCGAACGGGATGACTCGCGAGTACATGGTCGACGATCAGCGTTTCGCGTCGAGGCGCGCGGATGTGTTGGTATATCAAACCGATGTACTGAACGACGACTTGACAGTCGCGGGACCGATAACCGCGAGCCTGTTTGTTTCGACAAGTGGCATCGATTCGGACTTCGTGGTGAAGCTGATCGACGTTTATCCGGACAGCGCGCCCGACAATCAACCTAACCCCACAGGCATGAAGATGGGAGGATACGAGATGTTGGTGCGAGGCGAGCCGATGCGCGCGAGGTTCAGAAACAGCTATGAAAAACCCGAAGCGATGACCGCGAACAAAGTTGAAAAGGTCGAGTTCGTTTTGCCTGATGTGAACCACTCGTTTCTGAAAGGCCATCGGATCATGATTCAGATTCAGAGCAGTTGGTTCCCGCTCGTGGATCGCAACCCGCAGAAGTTCGTGGACATTTACAAAGCGAGCGACGCCGACTTTCAGAAGGCGACCGAGAGAGTGTATCACTCGTCGCAGTACGGCTCGCACTTGGTGTTAAACCTGATCAAATAGCGATCAGACGCATCTTGCAAAAAACGTGTTGAGATGAGAAAGAACCTTATTCCGGCGATTATCGCATTCGCACCCGCACTGCTGATTCCTCTTATCCAGGAGGCGGTGCGCCCCAAGGTATCTCGCGCGGGCCTGCTCGGATTTGTGCTTAGCTGGGCTCCAGACTTCGTGGTTGGGTTCTGTTTTCCATTCTCAATTCTCATTCGCCCACGAGTATGGACTCGACGAGTAGCAACGATACTGTTCGGCGTCTGGGCGGGGTTCACCGCTGTGGTATTGATACTGGTCGAACTCCTGAGTCCATTCGGGCGGAACACGTTCGACCCGGCCGACATAGCTGCTGGTGTTGGCGGCGTCGCTCTTGCTGTGCTGATCTTCCATTCGTTTCTGCGTATTCGGCTGACGTTCGCAGAAAGAACAAGCCGCGATTGTTGATGCGTTCAACTCGAGTTTCTGGAGCTAAATGAAACAAATCAAACCATACGGCTCATGGAAATCACCGATCTCGTCGGACCTGATCGTCGCGGGTACGATTGGTCTCGGCGATGTCGCGCTGGACGGCGAAGACATTTATTGGGTCGAGAGTCGGCCTTCGGAGGGAGGGCGCAGCGTCATCGTTCGCCGCACGCCTGACGAAAATATATCCGATGTCACTCAGCCGGGTTTTAACGCGCGCACAACTGTTCACGAGTACGGCGGAGGCGCTTACATTGTGGAGGCTAGCACGGTTTACTTCTCCAATTTCACGGATCAGCGTCTCTATCGTGAGGAACCTGGCTCTGCTCCGCGCGCTATAACTTCGACGAACAAGATGCGCTACGCCGACGGGGTGATCGATCGCCGTCGCAATCTGATCTACTGCGTGCGAGAAGATCACACGTCGAGCGACCGAGATGCAATCAACACTATCGTGAAAATCAACGTCGGCGGCGATAAAGCAGGAGAAGTCATTGTTTCGGGCAATGACTTCTACTCATCGCCGCGTCTGAGTCCCGATGGAAAGCGCCTTGCGTGGTTAACTTGGAACCATCCGAACATGCCCTGGGATGGATGCGAGCTGTGGATTGGCGAGCTAGAAGAAGCCGGGCGAATCACTCAATCGAAACTCGTCGTCGGCGGCAAGAGTGAATCAATCTTTCAGCCTCAGTGGTCGCCCGGCGGCGTTCTGCATTTCGTTTCGGACCGGACTGGCTGGTGGAATCTATATCGACTGCGCGACGGTCTTATCGAATCGCTTTGCGAGATGGAAGCCGAGTTCGGCGCGCCCCAGTGGACATTCAGAATGTCGACCTACGCCTTTGAATCGGAGCGCCGGATAATCTGCGCCTATTGTGAACTAGGAAACTGGCGGTTGGCGAACCTGGACACTGAAACTCGGAAGCTGGAGCCAATAGATCTTCCTTACACCGAGATCGCGAGTCTGCGAGCGTCGCCCGGCCACGTCGTTTTCTCCGGCGGCTCTCCGACCGAGCCAACATCGATCGTCGAATTCGATTTGTCGACCAGTCAGACCCGAGTGCTTCGCCGGTCATCAACCGCCCTCGTCGATGAATCATATTTTTCGATTCCGAGAACCGTCGAGTTTCCAACCGAGAACGGCCTAACCGCATACGCGTTTTTCTATGCGCCGGCGAATCCTGACTTCGCTGCTAGCGCCGATGAGCGACCGCCGTTGATCGTGATCAGTCACGGCGGGCCGACCTCCTCGAGTTCGACCACCCTCAAGCTTAACATCCAGTATTGGACCAGCCGCGGTTTTGCCGTGCTTGATGTGAATTACGGCGGAAGCGCCGGCTACGGACGCGCATATCGTGAGCGGTTGCGTGGCCAATGGGGAGTCGTCGACGTCGATGACTGCGTGAACGGTGCGCGCCACATGGTCGAGCGTGGCGAGGCTGACCTGGATCGGTTGATCATTCGCGGAGGTAGTGCGGGCGGATATACGACGCTTGCGGCGCTCACGTTTCGCGACGTGTTCAAGGCGGGCGCGAGCTACTACGGGGTAAGCGACCTCGAGTTGCTCGAACAGGATTGTCACAAGTTCGAATCGCGTTACAACGACAGCCTTGTGGGTGGGTACCCTGAAGCCTGTGATTTGTACCGCGCGCGCTCGCCGATCCATCACACGGATCGTCTGTCTTGCTCGATCATTTTGTTTCAGGGGCTTGAGGACAAAGTGGTCCCGCCTAATCAAGCCGAGATGATGTACGAAGCGGCGTTGAAGAAGGGATTACCGGTCGCGTACGTAGCATTCGAAGGCGAGCAACATGGTTTTAGGAAAGCGGAGAACATGAAAGCTTCGCTCGATGCTGAGTTGTACTTCTACTCGAGAGTCTTCAGGTTTGAGACGGATGTAAAACTGCGCGAGAACATTGCCGAGAGCTTCCACAACTTGCCACAGGGGTGAGGCCCTGATCACCGGTCGGACAAAGTCTTCAAAGCTTGACTGTAGTTCAAGCTCTCGTTTTGTTAGAATTCGACTACTTCCCCGCAAAACAGATAGAAGTGGAGGGCATCGATGAGTTCAAAAACGTCCATTCGCTTCTTGCGGTTCCAGTGTGGCTTTCTCGCGATTGGTGTCCTTGCGTTGGTAATCGGGCCGACTATTGTACCGCCACTCGAAGCAATGCCAGGCGATCTCGATGCGAGTTTCGGTACCGGCGGGAAAGTCACCACGGACTTTTCAGGCTATCGTGATGTCATCAATGCCGCCGCTCTGCAACCTGACGGGAAGATAGTCGTAGCCGGTTACAAACAAGACAGCGCCGGTGAATCTGGGATCTTCCACGTCGCTCTAGCTCGTTACAATTCTGATGGGAGCCTCGATACGAGTTTTGGATCAGGTGGGAAAGTTATTACTAACCTGAACGCGGATATAAAGGCCTTTGCAGTGGCGGTCCAGCCCGACGGCAAAATCATCGCAGTGGGAGATGCTGAGCCCGACAGTCCCTATAACGATGCTAGTATGTTTGCCATTGTTCGTTATAAACCGAATGGGAGCCTTGATACTAGTTTTGGATCCGGAGGGCAGGTCAACGTTCGCTTCAGGACATACTTCGATAGCGCCCGCGCAGTTGCCGTTCAGCCCGATGGCAAGATTGTTGTCGGTGGATTCACGATGTACGCGCCGATAACATCCACGCCACTTAATGGTTCTGACTTTGCGCTGGCTCGGCTGAATTCAGATGGAACTCTGGATGGCACGTTCGGTTCGGGCGGCAAGGTCACTGTACCAACTAACTGGGACACCGAAGCTCGGAGAGGCGATGAGATTCACGCGCTTACAATACTGCCAGACGGCCGGATTATTGCAGCCGGGCAAGTATTTCATGAGCACATTCTTTTTCATTTTTCCAGTAACTTTGACTTCGGCTTGACGTGCTTCAACCCAAACGGCAGCCTCGATACCACGTTCGGCTCCGGTGGCAGAGCATCACTCGACTTCGGAGACTTCAGCTCGGCCAACTCTCTTGCTGTTCAACGCGACGGTCGAATCATTCTCGGCGGACAGTCTCTGTCCTCCGGAATCGCGAGCTTCACTCTGGCACGCTTCAATACCGACGGCACCTTGGACACAAGCTTCGGATCAAACGGAAGGGTAATTACCGATTTCTTCGGAAGGCCAAGCGGCATTAATGCTCTAGCAACGCAGGCAGGCGACAGAATAGTCGCGGCGGGATTTGCGACGAGCCCAGCAGGAGACACTGATTTCGCGCTCGCGCGCCATAATTCAGACGGAAGCCTGGACGCATCCTTCGGCGCGGGCGGTAAGTTAATCACCAACTTCTTGGGAGTCTCTAACTTGCGTACGCCCGGCAATGATGACGTTATACGAGCCTTGGTAATACAGACGGACGGCCGTGTCGTTGCAGCGGGACAGGCGCGAGTCAGTGATGATAATCTCGACTTCGCGTTAGCTCGCTACGATGTCAGTCAAGTAACCACGCCAGATTTCGCACTCACCTCAGATCAGCCTTCAGTGGTTGCCCAACGCGGCACGAAGGTTAGAGTAACGATCAACGTCGTTCGCTTTCTGGGGTTTGCTGGGAATGTGACCGTCACTCCTCCAAACACCTCGGGTCTCGGCATCAAAGCAAAACCACCGGACGCGATTTCGACAACCGGTGAAAGCGTTGCCTTCAAGTTGAAGATCACAGAGAACGCAGCGTTGGGCGACTACCCACTGTCTTTCAGTGGTAAAGATGATTCTGGTCGGAGCCACACATTTGTACTGAGGTTGACGGTTCAGTAGCAGTCTGACTACAGCACCTTCACGAGAAGAGCGTAGCTTGTTCCGGATTCAAGTCCTCATGATATCCCAACGACACTATGAACGAGCTGATCTCCTGCTTGCCGATCAGCTCTTCGGCGAGGTGTTCGCTGTGAGCGCGTCGTCGAATCTCGTCCCACTCATTTTCATGGATGGTCAAGAACGTCCTGACAACCTTCGGGTCGAAGTCCGATCCTGAGTTCGCGAGGATCTCCTTACAAGCTTCTTCGTACCCTTGCGCTCCTCGATATGGCCGATCGCTCGTAATCGCATCGAACGCGTCGGCCACTGCGAATATGCGAGCGTGAATGTGGATTTCGTCGCCGCGCAATCCATTCGGATAGCCGCTGCCGTCGTATCTCTCGTGGTGCTGACCGAGGACGAAGCGCGCCCCCGACAAAAACTCAACATCTGCGATTATGCGCAGTCCGTGAGCTACGTGCTCTCGCATTATCAGCCATTCATGGCTTGTGAGCGGTCCTGTCTTCAGCAATATCGAGTCGGGCACGCCGATCTTGCCGATGTCGTGGAGCAAAGCGCCCTGCTCGAGCGCGATCAGCTCGTTTGAACTCAAGCCAAGTTTCTTGCCGAGCTTCATCGAGTAAGCTACGACACGGTCCGAATGCCCGCGCGTTTCGATGTCGCGGGCTTCGAGCGTTCGAGCCAGCCCCCTCAGCGTCGCGCGATAGTTGCGATACAGCGCGTCCAGCATC
>Ga0137380_10005307_pt1 | contig 11440 bp, 7 predicted proteins | sample SagtaG_17_FD_104809 | JGI IMG/M metagenome (GOLD analysis project Ga0137380, IMG submission 104809) | Vadose zone soil microbial communities from Sagehorn Ranch, Mendocino, California, USA - Sage2_L_100_16 metaG | ecosystem: Environmental > Terrestrial > Soil > Vadose zone | place: USA... | reverse complement strand
TACATTTCTACTTCACGACCTGCTGCTCTGGCCTCGGCGGCCAGTCGCTTTATGACGCTATCGGCGGTTTCGCTATGTCGCGAATAGATGACGCGGATACGGCGGTCATGGCTTACCTGTTCACTTGTGCCGTCACCGTCAAAAACGACGATGACGTGATAGGGTGTATGACGGTAGCGATTGACGAGCTGGGTAATGAGGGCCTGGCGGGCCGCAGCGAAGTTGCGCGTTTCGACGGTGCGAAACGTGGCGCTGTTCTTGATGATGTTGTAGCCATCGACGAGTATATCCCGGCCCATGGTTTTGCTTCCTACTTCTGATTTATTGCATTATCCTACCACTGAACGAATTTAGTGCGCAAGGGGCTTGACAGAAATCTGCCTGTCTGTTATTATCCTACTCGCAGCGGATGAATGATAAATCAAAGTCCGATGCTCCACGAGGAGCCGTGGTGTAGTGGTCTAACATGTCTGCCTGTCACGCAGAAGATCGCGGGTTCGAATCCCGTCGGTTCCGTTCCAAGAAGGTAGTAGTGACGCACTAACAAATTGAACCAGTGCGTCACATTTTTATTTTCTGATCCTTTTCCTAAAGCCTTGCGGTTATTCTACGAGTAGAGCCTTCCAAAGTGACCATTGTTGGCAGTTGATATCATCAAGCAAAGCACAAATATGCGGAAGCATATGAGCTATTTGAATCTTCGATAACCTGGCTTAAAGAGCAGTATGCACAGTTTCAGTTCTTTGCCGAACGTGATGTAGTCTGGACGATACAAAAATATCTTATCAGCCGGATAGAAGAGCAGCGCCTACCATTCCGTGTTATTAACGATTACCCAATTCTTCCTGGCAATCGCCGAAGCATCTGTGTCGATTTAGCTATTCTCAATATAGATAATCAGGGTAACTGCCCAGGTCCGCTGGGGACTTGCCAAAGGTCGTGAAACCCAGTAAAGTAAAGGCATGACCATTGAAGAAGAAAATCAGCGCCTGCGTGAACAATTGGCACAGCGAGATGAAAGAATCCAGCAACAGGAAACCCTGCTCTGCCAGCAGAGGCTGCTGATGCAGCAGATGCAAGAACAGCTTGCTTGTTTGACCCGAGCCGGGTGAAAGACTTGCAAGATCGGCAGGCGAAAGATAGCCACCATAGCAGCTTGCCCCCCTCCTCGGATCGCTTTGTGCGGCAGCCAAAAAGCTTGCGCAAAAAGAGCGAGCAGAAAAGCGGAGGGCAAGAGGGACACCAGGGAACGACCTTGCGGTTTGCGGAGGCGCCAGATGAAGTGATTGAGCATCTGGTAACCGTCTGCTCGTGCTGTCAGCACGATTTGCGCGAGGTCGAGGCGTGCGTCACGCTTCGGAGGCCTGTGGTGGACATGCCATCGCCACGGCTGATCGTGCAGGAACACCGAGCCGAACAAAAGCAGTGTCCCCGCTGTCAGCACATCACGCTTGCCTCTTTCCCCACAGCAGTGGCGGCCCCCATCCAGTACGGACCGCTGATCGGAGCGGCAGCCGTCTATTTGACACAGCAGCAGTTGTTGCCGTTGGAACGCACCGGTGAAGTCCTGCGTGACCTGTTGGGGGTCCAGATGAGTGAAGCAACGGTGGGGGAACTGATCAAGCGCGCAGCCTCCGAGCTGGCTCCCGTCGAGCAACAGATCAAAGAGGCGTTGCTCGAGACCGCCGTTCTTCATCAAGACGAAACGGGCTTGTCGGTGGCTGGGAAGAGATACTGGGAGCATGTCAGCAGTACTGCGACCCTCACCCCTTATCAGGTGGATCAGAGCCGAGGACAAGACGCGTTGAACGCGATTGGCATCTTGCCTGTCTTCAAAGGCATCAGCATCCATGATGCCTGGGCATCGTACTTCTTGTATGACTGTGAGCATGCTCTTTGCCTGGTTCATCTTCTCCGAGAGCTGGTGTTTCAAGCAGAGGAGCAGGGAGCCGTCTGGGCTGCCGATCTCAAAGAACTGCTCCTCTCGATGAAGCAAGCTACCCAACAAGCGCGAGAACAAGGAAAGCGCTGGCTCGATCCTCTGGAAGTGCTTGATTGGGAAATTGCCTTTCTCCGCTTGCTTGATGAAGGCGATCAAGTCACTCCAAGAGCGACGGCCCCGCCTGGGACCAAAGGGCGAATCAAACAGAGTACCGCACGCAATCTGCTCGACCGTTTGCGCAAACATCAGAAAGCGGTCTTCTGCTTCCTGGAAGATCTGCGGGTGGATTTTGACAACAATCTGGCCGAGCGGGATCTTCGCATGATCAAAGTGCAACAAAAGGTGTCTGGCTGCTTCCGCAGTCTGGCGGGCGCGCAAGCTTTTAGCCGTATTCGTGGCTATTTGTCTACCTTGCGCAAACAAGGTCTTCCTCTGTTATCGGCTTTGCAGGCGACTCTGTGTGGTCATCCTCTTCTTCCCTCTTTTGAGTGAACCTGAGCGGACCTAGGTAGTTACCATTTGTTTGCGCTCCTCAGCGTTGCCTGGGTCGGGTAAGAGGGTGGCGATGAGCGTGGCCCGGCTGGCGGCCAGTGGACGACGTGCCGGCCAGATGTGCAGTGTGGAGATGTGGCCGTGCCGGACGTTTTTCTCGTGGACGGAGTCCAGCGAGGTTTGCTTTAAGGGGAAGGCGACTTCTATGAGACGACGATCTTCTGTCATAATAGCTATCCCTAAGTTAAGTATTTTGAGTCACTCACATATAAAACTTATACAATGATTGCACTACACCGTCTTCAGGAATGTGCTTCATAATCTCCCCAATTTGTCGAGAAAATGCTAATGTAATGGGAATACCATCTGCGAAGTTACAGTTGTTCACATTCATTTTAGTGAGAGTCAGTATTTCGCGGAACAGATCTTTTGGTGCGCTTCCGCCATGATGGTCAGCGATATACCATGGTTCAGGGACGTAGGAACCAGGGTAAGTATTGAAATATGGAATGAATCCTTGAGTAAACAAGTAATGATTCTTTTCTCCCAGAGTAAAGTACGTTCCCCTTAAGGGTGGATAATTACCCTCGCGAAAAAGATGCAGACCTGTTTGGCGTAGAGCCACGAGGTCCACTTGGCAACGAGAGAATACCGCATCGATTCCCTCATAAAACCCTTCAAGCTCGTTAAATAGACCATGTTCTGCACCCCAGAATTCTGAGGACTTGTGAACCACTACTCGTTTTGGCGGTATGCCTTTAGTTTGTAAATATGCGGTGAGAGTCTTCTTCATGAGAGCAGAAGCGGCTTCTTTTGTCAGGTGAGGGCTTGCTCCCTGCTTCTCTTTATCCCAAATGAAAGGGTCTCCCCGAAGTACTAACCCCTGTCCCATAAAATCGAATGCCTGAGCCACACTCGCACGAACTGTTCGTTGTTCATTGGAATCTTGAGTAACATAAAAACTAATCCCAATGAAGCACGTATCTAGCGCAACTTCAACTGATCTCCAGGGTACTCCATCTGCTTTATAATATTGCGCTGTACAGAAGTTCCACGCTCGCAGTGTTTTCTCTTGTAGCTTAGGATCTTTACCCAGCACGGTTCTCTGTTGCAAAAGCTGTAGAGGGATGCGATCTTGCATTGCTTTCGCTTTAATTGCCCTACGAAAGTTGAAAGTGTAATTTCCGGCGATTGAGACTGAATCAGCCAATTCGAACATTGCATCTGTGAGAGCGAGAACGATTACCGTTGGAAGTGGAGGGGTCGTAGCGAGGCTTTGAATCTCGCTGCTTATTAACAGCACGAGTTCCTTGATGCGTGTTAGTTTATCATCAATACTCAGAATACCTTCCACTATCCTGGGATTCAGGTTGCGTTCCCAACGTTCGTTCAGTTGAAAACGACATTGAAACGGAGACTCTGCATTAAAGCCGATGAAGTCGTGGTTGAGAATTTTGTAAACACGTTTGAATCGCTGATCTGGCATCTCACCAAATAACCCGTTATCGCTGTATGCAGTGCCACCTAGGATATGGGCATTCTCACTCTCAATTGGCTTGCTGCACATCTCGATCCATTCCTTGGCTCCTGTGATCGTTTCACGAGTACCGATGAAACCTACTTTGATTTCAGAAGGGTGAAGTCCATCAACATTCAATCCAAAGGGACCACACTCTGCAAGTCCTGTCTTAGTATCTTGATGTTCAAAGTACTCACCAAACTGTAGCTTGGGTTCAGCTAAATGTTCAAATGTAAAAGTTATCATCGTACTCTTTTCCAATGAGATCAAATAAAGGAGGCTGTAAGTTCTGCTCAGTCTCATCATAAATGGCAGGATCATTCACAATGGCGAATGGTGCGATTCCAGAGAGTGGCACTTTTTCCATCACCAGCAACGTTTTAGATGCAAGCTGAATGTCAATACTCGGTGTACTCTGTGAAAGAGTGTCCGCCCAGAAAAGAATGTGGTTGAGAACGTGAATGTTGCGTTCCATAGCCTTCAACTTTGTAGTATATGGTCCAACCATTTTAGGATCACATAAAGCTTGTCCATCAATAGTGAATAGATACTTGGGCAGAACTTGTAAGCACAAGACATCCCCTATATACTGAAACGTCAATTGGACTGCCAAGTGTCGCCAGAAGTACTCTTGGCCATAGTGGTAGTATTTAGCGACAATACGTGGAGGGGCAGCTCGACTTGTCCGAACACTAAACCAGTCACGTTTGAATTCTTTGTGTGAATCATCCTCGCGTGGAAAGTAGTATCGATGGTAATCACGATTGTACCACAAGCCACAACTACGCAGGTGGCTGGAAAGCAACTGGTTTAGCAAAAAGATATAATCTCGTCTGCATTGTTCATTCGTGATCCACCGCTCAGCGAGTACATCCCGAATTGTTGTAGTGTCACAAAAAGGTCGCAGTACGCAATCCGGTTTACGTAAGTCAGCGAGCGTGTAAAGTACGCCTGCTCTTATTACAAAAGGTGGTGCCAATTGAGTCTGGGTCCAGATCTCTTTGTTCAGTTGATAGGCTGTACTCGCTTGAGTAATAGCCTTAGGAGCATGTTTCACCAGCAACAAGTTCGAAAAGAGACACTCCTGCTGTTGGGAAGAGATAGGTGGTGGGCTTGTCTGTGCTAGATCGCACATCGCTTCGTAGCAGCTCTTGTCGAACAGATCTTTCATTTTGTCGAAAGCAATTCTCAGAGGTGGATGAAAGATTTGGGGTGTCGTCTTGATATAAGTCTTGATATCTTTCCAATAGAGCTTATCATCATTGGGATGATAAACGATGAAAATTATGGGGTAGTTGGCCCCATTCCATAGTTCAATATCTTGTTGCTTGACGTAGACATAAAAGTCGGTCTTGCTGTCGTGCTTAATGTAACTATCACCTGATTTCGATTGAAGCTTAATGATCCCTCCTGTAGTTTTGAAGCCCTCTTCGTTCTCTTTGGGAATCACGACCTCGATTTCACCATCAATTCCAAAATCATCCTTGCTAATTTCGCGGAAGATACAATTCATATCATGAACAACTTCAGTGATACGGTCAATACCTTTCCATTCGGAGAGCTTTGATGAAGCAACAGTTTTTCCCATACAAATTTTCTCCCTATTCGTTGATAATTCCCATAATCTTTTTTACCCATTCTCAGCATTCGCGAAAATTTGCCCTTCTCCAACAATCACACTGCCCTTTGCCCGCACGATCAGTTTACCAAAGGGGTCCTGCACACGCAACAGGCGCGGGGCAGACTTTGCGCACTCGAAGACGACGTAGAGCCAGTAGCGATCGCGCAGGTTGCAGGCCTTGATGTATTCATTCTCGGTAAGCTCCACATCACCGATACCGGCGCGCCCCTTGACCTCGATGGCAAGATGTTCGCCTGAGGGCCGATGGGAATGCAGATCAAAGCCAGGCCAGGCTTCAAGCCCTGCTAATAGCGCGCGTTCCGCCGTTGAAACATCGTAAACGATTGCGCCTAACGTTTCTTCATAAGCGCGTACCCACTGCATAGCTTTGGCTTCCACATTGGAATCGTAGCGCTGCTTATCTTCGGGATCACTTGACGGGACAACCAGTGCGTGCGCCAGGAAGGTGATGCCGCCAGGGATAATCAGTTCCGGCTCGCACCTCAGCACGGTCAAGGCCTCGTTTTTGCTCACCAGCAGCCCCTTTTGACGTGCCTTAATTCTGGTGAGTTCGCCCTTTGCTCTTGAGTCCCCTGTTCGGGCTTTTTCGGTCTGACGAGCACGTGCCTGAGCAAGTTCCGCTGCCTGGTAAGTGAAGCCATTTTCAATGAAGGCTTCACGTTTTGGAAGACTCAGGTGTAGAGCATGGCGGTGGTGTTCCGCCATGGCTTCTGCAACCTGTGAAAGCGCGAAAGCATGTGCCAACTCAACTGATGTTTCGGTAGTTGCAGCGAAAAGTTGAGCTGAAACAGGAAGATTGGGACTGCCTCGCAGCAAGAGCAAGGACTCGACCGGGCATTCCTCTACTTCACAGCCTTCTTCCTGCCGCAGTCCAACCAATCGATACTCAATGATCTCCAGGTGATTCAAAGCGTGAAGTGTAGGATCGGCCTGCCGGATTACGATTACCTGCGCCAGGTAATAGAAGTAGGGGCGCTCTGCTGTCGGGTCAACGAAAACGGCTCCCTGTCGCGCCTGCTGCGTAAAATGTTCACACACAAAGGCCCGGAAACGATCAAAGACTGGTTCACCAGGATGCAGAAAAATGGCCCGTTCGCCGTTACGTTGCCCCTGCACGGTATAACGATCGTGCAGTGAGGGCGGATAGGTTTCCAGGATAGGCAAGAGCCAGTCCATGGCTCCCGGTTTGAGCGGGTGCAGCGTAAATATACCTTCAAGATCGTCCTCAATGGAGATATCAACGAGTGGCGCGGCCTTCTCCACAAAATGGCGGACGTAGCCGGGCAGCAGCTTGCGGCAGGTTTCTAGTTCCATGCTGGCTTTCAGGCGCGGTAACTCGCTGCGCACCACTCCTCCCTCGCCATAGAGTGCAAGCTCGCGCGCTTGTAGTGCGCGTACCTGCTCCGTGGTCAGTTTGCCCGCAATGCGGTGCTGCACTTCATGGTCATCGGTCGCGAGTGTCACTTGCTCCATATACTCACGCAAGGAGATACCCTCAAAGAGCTGCCCAATCACATCAAAGACTTTATCGGAACCAAGTTCCTTGCGAATGCGCTCCATTTTCTCCAGCAAGGTCTGCATAACGCGCCCCTCGCGCGTCTTGCCAGCCACAAGGTTGAGGATATGTACAGGATCGTGTTTCTGACCGTAGCGGTGGATGCGTCCCATACGCTGTTCCAGGCGGGCAGGATTCCAGGGGATATCATAGTTGACCATCAACCAGCAGACCTGGAGATTGATACCCTCACCAGCCGCGTCGGTTGCCACCAGGTAGGTTGCCCCGCCCTCCGCCACTGGTCGCCGGAAGGCCGCAACCTGCTCTTCGCGCTGCTGGTAGTTCATACCGCCGTGAATCTGGGCAATCTGTTCTGTGAAACCCATGCCTTCCAGGCGACGCACCAGGAAATCCAACGTGTCGCGGTGTTCGGTGAAGATGATGAGTTTCTCATGCTGATAATCGGGATCGCGTAGGATGGCGCGCAGCCTCTCGAACTTGGACTCCTCGCCGGCATCGTAGACACGGCGCGCCATGTCGAGCAGCAATTCTACCTGCTGTAATTCTTCTTGTAATTCAGCCAGAGAGGTCGCCAGCACGCTTTCCATAAGTTGCTCTTCACTGCGTTCGTTCTCCTCCTGGTCATCCATGATCTCTTCTTCGTCGGCCGTCTTCTCGTCAAGAACATCTTCCAACTTATCCAGTTTCTGTTGGGTTGCTGTAAACTGCGACTGGCTCAGCCGACCCGCGCGCATTTCTTCGATCATTTTTGCCAGTTTTTCGGCGCGTCGTTCAAAAGAACGCAGCAAGGCGTAGGTGGAGCTAGCCAGACGCCGTTGGAAGACGCTCATGGCAAGGCGAGCCGCGGAGCGGTTGAGCAGGCGAGCGCGATTATATGAGATCTGGATATAGAGCGTGCTGGCGTCGTAAAGCGCCTGCTCGCCCACGTCACCCGTCGTGAGATCATAGCTGAGCGTATTCGAGATGCGTGTAGGATAAATGGGACGCCCATCGAAATAGACCAGTTCCTCTTTAGTACGCCGGATAAAGTGACGACGACGCGCATCTGCCGGGTAAGCATTGAAGGCGTCGATGGTGGTTAGTACGTCCGGTTCCAGCAACTTCCACAGGCAATAATAGGGAAAATCCTTGCCCATGTGCGGCGTGGCCGTGAGCAATAAAAGGTGGTGACAGCTCCATGTCAGCGACCAGCGCTCTTCTTCGTCCTGTATTCCGACAAGCGCCTCCGCCAGTCTGTAGCGGTCAGTACGGCGTATACGCAGGTCGGCCTCGCGGTTGGCCGCCAGTTTGTGCGCCTCGTCGAAAACCACCAGATCATAAGGCGCTACCTCGGCTTCCTGGAGACGAGAGAACATACGGTCACCCGCCAGGGTATCGACGCTGACAATCAGCAGGTCACTTCTGGGGCCTGTGAACGGGTTACCCGAACGGGAACGGGCATCGCTACCGCTGATGATGCTGAAAGGCAAGTTGAAGAGAGTACGCAACTCGTGTTCCCAGTTGCCTACCAGTCCTGCCGGCGGCACGATGAGAACACGTGAGATCAGCCTGCGCGTCATCATCTCGCGGATGTAGAGCCCGGTCATGATGGTTTTGCCTGCTCCCGCGTCGTCTGCCAGCAGGAAGCGCAGGCGCGTCTGCTTGAGCATGTGGTCATAGACGGCGAGGCGTTGATGCGGCAATGGGTCGATCAACGAGATCTCTGCTGCAAAGGCGGGATTGTAGAGGTGTCCATAGGTTAGCCGCTCTCCCTCCACCACAGTGCGCACGATCTCCGGGTCTGAGGAAAAATCGATGGGAGGATCATGCTCTGGCTCAAGTGTGTAGTTTGCGCCAGACTCACGCAGCAGGGGCATGTTTGGGATGCCTCTATGGAAGGTCTGTATGCCTTCGATCTCGGCAAGCACGATTTTTTGCCAGTAGCGCGCAGGTGGCCGTGCCTGACCACGTTCCCATTGCTTCAGCAAGGGTACGGATATATCGATGAGGTCGGCGAATTGCTGCTGCGAAAGCCCGAACCTTTGGCGCAGCGATTTGATGCGCTTCGAGAAATCGGGGGGCAATCGGTAGCTCTCTGTAATAACGTCCAACTCGCTCTCCTACTACCAGCACGATGGGAACCTCGCAGGTTTGATTATAGCGGGTTGGAAGAAGCCGGTCAATAAGTCTAGGAAAGATGCATTGCATGCGGTTGTGATAGCTCATTAGAAGTTATACTAGACCTGAAAGGGACTTCTTAGAGGAGATTGGGGCAAATCGTATTTTTTATGCTTAGCATGTCTTCTGTTTCTGCTTTTGTATGGCCCGTCGTATCGACTCATAAGATGATCCAAATTGCTTGGCTACTTGCCGGATTGATACTCCCTGCTCCACAAGTTTTAGCGCTTCCTCTTGTTGTCCAGGTGTTAGACTTGGCCGCTGAGGTGGTGGCATACGAGGATTATTTCGCTCTAGCTTAGGAGGCAGATACTCCTCATACAGCCAGAGTCCACCATCCCGATATTCCCATTGTGCAGTTTTCCCCAGGCCTAATGTCAATGCAGGAGTAATGCCATCACGTGGAAGCAAACCAACGATTAATCGCCGTTCTAAATCGTACACGATACCTTCAATGTTAAACAAAGCTCCGATGATATCACGTCTTTCCTCTTCCGTTGCCTCCTTCCAATAATCCGCCAACAAGCTGAGAGTCTCGTCTGCCGAAATCGCCCTCGGGTTCGTTTCAACTCTATCACAGGCAACGGGTAATTCCAGCAATTCGATCTGAATACGTTTTACCTCAACGTCCATCTCTTGCTCAGCTATGTACCCTTTGCTATAAGCTGTCACCCAGCGCTTTCGCTCCTCCTCCAATGTCAGGCGACGATGCTTTATCCGCTCAACTGATTCGTTTTCCGTCAGTTCCGCTGTACACGACTGGGCAATCATCTCTCTCCACTCTGCCGGGAGCCCGAAGCTTCTCAATATCTCCCCTAACTGATTAATCACAAGCTCGCTCTTCACCCAGAGGCAACCTCTCGCAGGACAATTCAATTTTCGTTCAGCACTGGTGTCCCTATAATAAAGTACGCCCTGGCTACTTGCTACCCGCAGTGGTTCATGACATGCGGCACAGACAATAATCTGGCTGAATTCATGAGGGTGCCTTTGTGCTTCTACCCGTGGGCGTCGATATTGCCCTGCCTTCACCTCATCCATTCGATGCCAGAGTTCATAAGGCCAGGCAGCCTGATGGCGGCCCATCACCTTATCTCCAGCAGGGGTATAGATTGTTCCATATCCGCAACCAGGCTCAAACTCACGAGGGAACCATGAACGCCGTATTGCTGCTACTGCGTCCTTAGTCAGTGGACGCTTCCCGAAACGTGCAGAATGTGTAAAGTAGCCCACAAGTTCATCAGCAATGCTAGTATCTGCCCATCCTTGAGCCACTAATTCGCCAAGCCGCACCAGTGCCGGAAAGTTGACGGGATCAGGACGAACAGGTGTGCGTTCTGGACGCCAGGTTGATGGAGCGCCATCATAAGGTTTGGGATAATCAGGAGGGAGATAGCCAAAAGATACATTTCCATTATGATACCCGTCGAGGGCACGATCTTCTTTGCCATCAATCGTACGTCTGGATAGGTGTTGTAAAAAACTTGCATTCATCTGAGTATCAACCGCAAAAGCAACTGCAAATCCATCCTGCTGTACCCTATCGATATCCCAGAATCCATCAGAGGTAGCCCACCAGACGCCCAGACGGCGTAAACGAGTTAGCGAGATATACGCTACTGGCACATTACGTGACCAGCGATCATTCATATAACAAACCACGGACTGAAATTGCTCTCCAGCGTCCTCCAGGAGTTGAGTAAATACCGGGCGTTCTTCAATCTCCTCATATTTGGCACTTTCATTTGGCTCCTCGTACCACCTGACAATTTTCCAATCCTTTTTCTTAGCGAACGCCGTGATGTGTCGCTTTTGTGTTGCGATGCTGGCCGGATCTTGGAGCACCATACTATAACGCACATAGCCTGCAACTGTGGCCCCAGGACCAGGTTCACCTATGACTTTGTATACACGATGCGGATGACGCTTTTGGCGAGGCATTAATTTGCCTCCTTTCGATCGCTACCAATGAACTAATGAATACGCTTCCCTCTGGGAAAATTATGCATGAGCGGTGTTTCAGATACCATATCATTGCTAGTACAGCAGCTAGTACAAGGAGGCTGAGGAACATCCATGATAGAATAGGAGGAAACAAACCAAGGAGAAGAGGACATGCCGAAACGAGCAACCAGATTGGTGCTGAGTGAGAAAGAGCAGGAAGAACTAAGT
>Ga0137380_10005303_pt1 | contig 11441 bp, 7 predicted proteins | sample SagtaG_17_FD_104809 | JGI IMG/M metagenome (GOLD analysis project Ga0137380, IMG submission 104809) | Vadose zone soil microbial communities from Sagehorn Ranch, Mendocino, California, USA - Sage2_L_100_16 metaG | ecosystem: Environmental > Terrestrial > Soil > Vadose zone | place: USA... | reverse complement strand
TCGCTGGCCTGCGCTTCAGTTTCAATTGTCTTGAAGACAAAGTTCGTGGCGTATATCTGACAATGCGGATGAGGATTTGATACTCCTACTACCTCGCCTCTGTTCTCGAAAATCAGTACGTGCGCTATCTCTTTGCGACCGCCGAGTTCCACATATTGCTCGCGCCAGGCGCGCAACAGATTTTCTATTTCGGAAACTTCTAATTCGGAAAGTGCGACGTTGTGCTTTGGGCTGTAGCAAACGACTCGTGCGATGCCCGTTGCCGGCCGATTGCGGTATAGCCCGTTGAGCGCACTCAGCTCCTGCGGCGCTTCGGACCCGACACACGGGTGATCGTTGTCAAAGACAAAAGTCCGTTCGTATGTGTCATTACGTTCGCCGCTGACGCGCTCGTTTCCGGGACAGAGATAGCAATCGGATACGTAACTGGGCACCTCCGGCTCTTCGTGCGCCACCGTTTCGCCGTTCCAAGGCCGATTCTGACGATGTGCAGCCACGATCACCCACTCCTCGCGGAGGGGATGCCATCTCTCTTCCCAAGTCATACCTATCGTCCCGCTTGCGTCTATACCTTGACTTCGGAACAAAAGCTTGATCGAATTACATCACTTCGATCAAAATCAGTACGTACTTACAGGAGAAACGAGCACAAGTCAAGCACAAAATGGAGGGTTTGGCGGATGAGAGGTCCCGTTTCGCGGCGGTCGATGCTAAAGAGTCTCGGATGCATGGGGGCTGGCGCGGTGGTGGGCTCAAAAGCGGCGCGGAGGGGCGAACTCCTGGTGGCAAAGCGGCCCGTCGAAATTCAAATTACTCAGGTGTCACAGCTTACCGTGCGCATTAGCGTCGTCCCTCTCGATAACGGACGCCCGAGTCCCGTTCCAAACGACGGGTCGCTTGTTGATAGACAGTGGTCGCGCCCGACCGCGCGCTTCACAAGCTTGTCAGCCGCGCAAACTGTTCTTTGCGGCAATCTGCTTGTGAAACTAACGCCGGATCCGCTGACGATCTTAGTCGAGGCAAATGACGGCAGACAGATCCAACAACTCCGCGTCGATCAACAAGCCGGCTCGATGAGCTTTCGCATTGGCGACAAACCAGTGCTTGGGCTTGGAGAAGGCGGGGCGCAGTTTGACCGCCGAGGCGTGAGCGATCCGATGCGAAGCGGACAAAGGCGGCTACAAGCTTCGCACTCACGGCGGGCGTGTGCCGGTTCAATGGCTGATCGGAACGAGCGGCTGGGCAATGTATGTTCACAAACCCTACGGCGTCTTCGATCTCACCGGTGAGGAAGGTCGGATGACGGTCAGCAATTCTGCCGACGCGCTGCCGCTCGACGTGTTCGTCGTGAGCTCGCGCGAGCCCGCTCGAGTGATGGCCGAGTACGCGCGATTGACCGGCCTTCCAGAGATGCCGCCTTTGTGGTCACTCGGGTATCTGCAGTCACATCGCACGCTGAGCGGCTCGGACGAAATTCGTTGGGTAGCGCGCACGTTCCGCGAAAAGAAGCTGCCCTGCGACGCGCTCATATATCTAGGCACCGGGTTCACGCCTTCGGGCTGGAACACCTACAACGGGGAGTTCACCTGGAATTCCGCCAACTTCCCGGACCCGCGCAAGATGATTGAAGAGCTCCACGCCCAGCATTTCAAAGTCGTGTTGCACATCGTCCTTGAGGGTCGGCGTCTGACGGGGACGGTGAATGATCGGTGTACAGCGTCGCCGCTGCCAAGCGGGCGCACGCCTGATAATCAATGGCCGAATGACCGGCAAGTCAGTTGCTATTGGCCGGTTCACAAGTCGCTCTACGACGCGGGCATTGACGGTTGGTGGCCTGATCAAGGCGATGGCCTAGACGCGCCGTCGCGTCTGGCGCGCAATCGGATGTACTGGGAGGGCTCGCTGCAGTTCCGTCCGAACCAGCGACCATTTGCCTTGCATCGCAACGGACACGCTGGCATGCAGCGCTATGCCGCATTTCTCTGGTCAGGCGACGTCTACAGCACGTGGGAAACGCTGCGCACTCACGTCGCCGTCGCCATCAATACTGGACTGAGTGGGATTCCTTACTGGGGCACCGACATCGGCGGGTTTGTTCCGACAAAGGAATACACCGGAGAGTTGCACGTGCGATGGTTTCAATTCGGCGCGTTCTGTCCTCTGTTCCGAGCGCACGGAAGGAGCTGGCACTTGCGGTTGCCCTGGGGATGGAACACCGGAGAGCTTGGACCAAACGAAATTGCAAGCTATACAGGCGGCGCCGCGAATCCCGATCCAAGCGAGCTGCACAATGCGGACGTCGAGCCGATTTGCCGAAAGTATCTGGAGTTGCGGTATCGGCTGATGCCTTATCTTTACTCGGTTGTCCGCGAGGGTCACGACACTGGTCTTCCGATTATGCGAGCGCTGTGGCTTCATTATCCCGACGACTTAGTTGCGATCGCGCGCGGCGATGAATATCTGTGGGGTCGCGATATTCTGGTGGCACCGGTTACCGAAAAGGGAGCAAACTCGCGTAGGTCTTATCTTCCGCGAGGAGCCTGGCACGATTTCTGGTCGGAAGAGAAAATAGAAGGCGGTCGCGAGATCGATCGCCCCGTTGACCTTGCGACGATGCCGTTGTATGTGAGGGCTGGAGCGATCATCCCGATGGGGCCAATCAAACAGTACACGAGCGAAAAAGTAGACCTCCCGCTGACGCTGACGGTTTATCCCGGCGCCGACGGAGCCTTCACTCTTTATGAAGACGATGGCTCGACGTTCAACTATCGCAAGGGAGAGTTCACGAAGATTCGGTTGGCGTGGAACGACAGCCGCCGGCTGTTGACGTTGCGTCTGGCAGAAGGATCACGTATGCTGCCGCCGCTAAGCCGGAGAATCGAAGTTCGGTTGACGCCTGATAGGACCGTTCGCGCGGTCGTATTTGAAGGGCGACCAATTCAGGTCCAGTTTTAGTTTGTAGTTTGTAGTTCAGCCTTTGGGCAGAAGTTGGTAACGCGGCGGGCCTCCGACACTTTCAAACTTCCGCCTGAACGCGGGACTACCAGCATTATTATGAGGGGAGACGTAATGAAACACAGGTACATCAAAGTCCTTCTTGTTTCGACGTTGTTGCTTCAGTCGCTGCTGACGAATCCACGGGCGACGTTCGCGCAAGGCACGCTGGCCGACTACGAGCGAGCGGACAACCTTCGCAACAGGCTGCAGGGGCTTGCGATCAACATTCCAGAAAGGGCCAACTGGATCGGAACGACGAGCCGCTTCTGGTACCGGAAGTCGGTCAAGGGCGGGAACGAATTCGTGCTGGTCGATGCCGAGACGCTCACGAAGAAACCGGCGTTTGATCACGAAAGACTAGCGGCATCGCTCTCATCGGCGGCCGGGGAAAAGTACACCGCGCTGAAGCTGCCGTTCAATGCGATCAGTTTCGTCGATAATGAAAAGGCGATCGAGTTCACCATCGGTGAATTTCTAGGCTTCGGCTTTGGCCCTCCTGGCGGCGCAACTGGCCCGAGATGGAGGTGTGATCTATCCGACTACTCGTGCAAGAAGCTTTCGGAAGACACGCAACGCGGGCGCGGACAGTTCAATCTGCAAACTCGCGGCATACCGGGTCCGCAATACGACCAAGGCCCGTCAGAACCGAAGGTGTCGCCCGACGGGAAGTGGGAAGCGCTGATCAACAACTACAACGTCGTCATTCGCACAAAGGGAAAGAAAGAAGTGACCCGACTGAGCTTCGACGGCTCGGAGGGCAACTCTTACACTTTGCAGTCAATCGCGTGGTCGCCTGATTCGTCGAAGCTTGTGGCTTATCGAGTGCGGCCGGGCTACCATCGCAGAATCCAATACGTCGAGTCTTCGCCGACAGATCAGCTTCAACCGAAGTACTCGTCGATGGATTATGCCAAGCCGGGCGACGCTCTCGACATCCCTCAGCCCGTGCTCTTCGATCTTTCGACAAAGAAGCAAACGGTTGTAGCCGATACTCTCTTTCCTAATCCTTACGTATTGTCGCGCCCTGAATGGCGTAAGGACAGCCGAGCGTTCAACTTCGAATACAATCAGCGAGGACATCAGGTCTACCGCATGATCGAAGTCGACTCGACGACAGGCGCAGCGCGCGCAGTCATCAGCGAGGAGCCGAAGACTTTCTTCTGCTACTCGGGCAAGAAATACCGCCACGATCTCGGTGACGGAAAAGAAATCATTTGGATGTCCGAGCGGGACGGATGGAATCATCTTTATCTGTACGACGGCGCAACCGGCAAGGTCAAGAACCAGATCAGCAAAGGGAACTGGGTCGTGCGCGCGGTCGATAAGGTCGACGAAGAAAAGCGGCAGATTTGGTTTCAAGCCAGTGGAATGTACCCAGGTAAGGACCCCTACTTCGTTCACTACTACCGGATCAACTTCGACGGTAGCGGCCTGACCGCTCTGACCAAAGCTGACGGAAACCACAGCGTAGTCTTCTCTTCCGATATGAAGTACTACATCGACACGTGGTCGCGCGTCGATCTGCCGACCGTCAGCCAGCTTCGAAGCACCTCAGACTTGAAGCCGATATTGGACCTCGAGCGCGGCGAGATGGACGAGTTGCTCAAGACAGGGTGGCGGCCGCCTGAAGTCTTCGCTGCGATGGGTCGCGACGGCAAGACCGACATCTGGGGCGTGATCATCCGACCGACCAACTTCGACGCGACGAAGAAGTATCCGGTTATCGAATACATCTACGCCGGACCGCAAGGCTCGTTCGTGCCGAAGACTTTCAGCACGCAAGTCCAGATGCAATCGCTCGCCGACCTGGGATTCATCGTGGTGCAAATCGATGGGATGGGGACTTCGAACCGGTCGAAGGCTTTTCACGACGTCGCGTGGAAGAACCTCGGCGACGCGGGTTTCCCCGATCGTATTCTTTGGCACAAAGCGGTCGCCGCGAAGTATCCCTACTACGACGTCACGCGAGTCGGCATCTACGGCAACTCGGCCGGCGGCCAGAACTCGCTCGGCGGGATGTTGTTTCATCCTGAGTTTTACAAAGTGTGCGTCTCGTCGTGCGGCTGCCACGACAATCGAATGGATAAGATCTGGTGGAACGAGCAGTGGATGGGTTGGCCGCTTGGGCTCGAGTACGCGGCTTCGTCCAATGTCGACAACGCCTCGAAGCTGCAAGGCAAGCTGTTGCTGATCGTCGGCGAAATGGATCCCAACGTTGATCCTGCGTCGACGATGCAAGTGGTCAACGCCTTGGTCAAGGCCAACAAGTCTTTCGATCTGCTGGTCATCCCCGATGGCGGACACGGCTTCGGCGGGCCCTACGGTGAGAGAAAGCGGAACGATTTCTTTGTTCATCATCTACTGGGCGCCGAGCCTCCGGATTGGAATACGATGGATAAGAGTAAGACTCCCGTAGCGGGCAATTAGCGAACGGCCTGAAAGAATGAAAATGGAACCACAGATGAACACAGATGAACACGGATGTCTCTTCTATCTGTGTGCATCTGTGTTCATCTGTGGTTTCATTTTCTGAGGAGGACGGTATGAGAATCGCGACAGTCATTCTCGTGATTGTTTTCATATCGACTATTCCCTTTATGCGAACCGCAGCGACTGCGCAGAACAAGCCCAATGAACCGACTCGATCGAATCCGGCTCGCGACTATCCGGTCAAACCAGTTCCATTCACCGCGGTTCATTTCAATGACGCGTTCTGGGCGCCGCGAATCGAGATCAATCGCACGTTGACTATTCCCTTCGCGTTTGAGAAGTGCGAGGAGACAAAACGCATTGGCCATTTCGAGCGCGCCGCAGCCGCGCTGAAAGGTGAGTTGAAGGACAAGCGGCCGCCCGGCTATCCCTTCGACGACAGCGACGTGTACAAAGTCATCGAAGGCGCCGCGTACACGCTCAGCGTTCATCCAGATCCCAAGCTCGAAGCTTATCTCGACAATTTGATTGCCAAGATCGCCGCCGCGCAGGAGAAGGACGGCTACCTCTACACCACGCGAACGATCAATCCTGAGAAGCCTCACCCCTGGGCCGGAACAAAGCGATGGGAGTTGGAGAAAGTCGACAGCCACGAGCTGTACAACCTAGGTCACTTGTACGAAGCCGCAGTTGCTCACTACCAAGCGACCGGAAAACGCAGCTTGCTTGACGTCGCGCTGAAGAGCGCCGACCTGCTCACTCAAACGTTTGGGCCCGACAAGCAAGCCATCTGGCCCGGCCATCAGATCACCGAGATGGGTCTCGCGAAACTCTATCGAGTCACTGGCGATGAACGTTACCTCGAGTTGGCAAAGTTCCTGCTCGACGTTCGCGGGCCGGACGCTCCTAAGACCAGCAATCACCCTGCCACGTACAATCAATCGCACAAGAAGGTCGTCGAGCAGACTGAAGCGGTGGGACACGCGGTGCGCGCGACTTATATGTATTCCGGGATGGCTGACGTGGCGGCGCTGACCGGCGACAGCGCTTACGTGAACGCCATCGACACGATTTGGGGAGACGTGGTCGGTAAGAAGATGTACGTGACTGGCGGCATCGGCTCGAGAGGCGCGGGCGAGGCGTTTGGCAACGCTTACGAGCTGCCCAACATGAGCGCCTATAACGAAACCTGCGCCGAGGTCGGCAATGATTTTTGGAATCATCGGCTCTACCTTCTGCACGCCGATGCGAAATACATCGACGTGATGGAGCGCACGCTTTATAACGGGTTGCTGTCTGGCGTGTCGCTCGACGGCAAATCGTTCTTCTATCCGAATCCTCTCGAATCAAAGGGCCAACACAAGCGGCAGCCGTGGTTTGGCGTGGCTTGTTGCCCCGGTAACATCACTCGATTTCTAGCGTCGCTGCCGGGCTACGTTTACGCTCAGCAGCAAGACAAGCTCTACGTCAATCTGTTCGTGGCAAGCACCGCAGACATCAAGATGGATGGCGGTCGCGCGGTTAAGCTCGTCCAAGAGACGCGCTATCCGTGGGACGGAACCGTTAAGATCACGCTGAATCCTGACAAGCGCAGCTCGTTCACGATCAACGTCCGCATTCCAGGTTGGGCGCACAATGAAGCGGCGCCAAGCGATCTCTATCGCTTCCTCGATCAAGTCACCGAGCCGGTCGTGCTCAAGGTCAACGGCCAGGCTGTGCCGATAAAGCTCGACAAGGGGTACGTGAGCTTGAATCGCGATTGGAAGCGCGGCGATGTGATCGAGCTGATGCTTCCGATGCCCGTGAGGCGAGTAGTCGCCAACGAACAGGTGACGGCCGATCGCGGGCGTGTCGCGCTGCAGCGAGGGCCGATCGTCTATTGCGCCGAGTGGCCCGATAACCCAGGCGGCCACGTGCGCAACCTGATGCTACCCGACGGCGCGAAGCTCACCGCCGAGTTCAACCCCGACCTGCTCAAAGGCGTGACTGTGATCAAGGGCACAGCTACTGCCTTCGTCCACAACGAGCAAGGCAAATTGGAAAAGAGGGAACAGAATTTCGTCGCGATTCCTTATTACGCCTGGGCGAATCGCGGACCGGGCGAGATGACTGTGTGGATACCGAACAACGAGGCAAATGTTACAATGCCTCCGCCGCCAACGATTGCTTCGACCAGCCGCGTGAGCGTGTCCGATCGCGCTCACAATCCGAGCGCTATCAACGACCAATCCGAGCCTCGCTCGTCGCGAGACAACTCGGATATTTATTTGCACTGGTGGCCTGAGAAGGGCGCGACCGAATGGGTTGAATACGCGTTCGCTAAGCCTGCTGCGGTTTCAGAAACCGAGATCTACTGGTACGACGACACAGGCCGCGGCGAGTGCCGAGTTCCGGCTTCGTGGCGGCTGTTCTACAAGGAGGGCAAAGAGTGGAAGCCAGTTGAGGCTGCGAGTGCTTACGGCGTCGAGAAGGATCGCTACAACAAGGTGAGCTTCAGGCCTGTTACCACGACGGCATTGCGAATCGAAGTGACGATGCAGAAAGAGTGGTCGGCCGGGATTCAGGAGTGGAAGGTGAAGTAGCTTTGAGGTAAGCGGGGGACTTTGTTTGAAAGGAGTCGTTCATGTCGAGTGACGACACCCTGAAAAGATGAAAATGAAACCACAGATGAACACAGATGAACACGAATGTCTCTTCTATCTGTGTGTATCTGTGTTCATTTGTGGTTTCATTTTCTGAGGGGGTCAACAGCGATGACCCAACAAGCTGGCGGCTTCCAAACTGGCGGCGGACGCGTGTGTCGGTTTCGCCGTACCGTCCTCTTGATAATCGTTCTGATGACGTTGCCCGTCTGGGCTGCGGACCAACCCAAAGAGATTAGGCTATGGCCCAACGGCGCGCCGGGCTCGGAAGGCAAGACCGGAGACGAAGCGGTTCGTATTACTCCAGATGGCGAACATGTCGTTTCAAACGTCCATCAACCTTCCCTGACGCCGTACCTGCCGCCGAAAGACAAGGCAACCGGCGCAGCGGTGATCGTTGCGCCTGGAGGCGGACATCGCGAGCTATGGGTCGACCACGAAGGTCATAACGTAGCCAGATGGCTTAGCGCGCGCGGCGTCGCCGCGTTTGTCCTGAAGTATCGCCTGGCTCGTGAAGCGAATTCTACTTACAAGGTGGATGAACACGCGTTCGCCGACATTCAGCGAGCTATCCGTCTCGTTCGCAACCACGCTAAGGAATGGAACATCCTGCCGGCGCGAGTCGGCGTGATCGGCTTCTCTGCCGGCGGTGAGCTTGCGGCGCTTGCGGGTTTGCGTTTCGACGCGGGCAACAAAGAGGCCGCTGATCTAATAGAGCGCGAAAGTTCCAGGCCTGATTTCCAGGCGCTGATCTACCCTGGAGGTTCCGCGAGAATCGTCCCGATCAAAGATGCGCCGCCGGTTTTTCTGGTTTGCGGGTACAAGGACCGCCCAGACATCTCGAAAGGCCTGGCCGAGGTTTATCTGAGGTTCAAGGAGATTGGCGTGCCGGCGGAGCTGCACATCTACGCAACCGTCGGGCACGGGTTTGGCTTACGAGAAAAGAACCGCGGCGCGTTTGCGGATTGGCCTAAGCGGTTGGAGGAGTGGCTGGCTGATCTTGGCATGCTTAGTAAGCCTTGATCATTCTTGGCAGCACCTGAAGCCTCAGCGCGTAGCACGTCGCTAGCAGGAAGGTACTTGTTTGTGTTGTGATTCAATTCCATGACGGTATGGCGTATCCGCTGACGGCACGCCGAATGACGGACAAGGAAAAACGGAGATACAAACGAAGGGCAAATCTATGAACACTCCAGGTATTCCGCAAACCGATTCTATTCAGGAGCTGGCTCGTTTCTGGGACACAAACGACGTCACCGATTTCGAAGATGAATTGGACGAAGTGACTGAACCAGTCTTTGAACGCGAGTCAGTAGTCGAAGTCCAGTTGACGCCGGAAGAGGAGTTGCTTCGCTTTCGACTGTTGAAAGCTACTCCATTCTGGCTGGCAGGATTACGGGTTGCAAGCGTCTTGGCTGTGGTAGGAGCAATTGTGGCGGAGTTCTCAGGAGCTAACGCGGGCGTTGGATACATCGTCATCGTATCAGCAGTTAGGATCGATACACCGCTTCTGATGACGGGCATCTTGTTGTCTGGCTTGTGTGGAATCGTCCTCTATTGGATTGCCGCCGGAGTCGAGGGGTTAGTGCTCAAGAAAACACATTTGGAACCGCTTCCCGAATAGTCTGGACGATCTCATCTTGTCGATTCGGTATCGAGCATGGAAAAGCGGTTACGGGTCGAGGGCTAGGCGGGCAAATTGCACTGTTCACTTGTCCGCAGTCTCAAGGTCAATGGGGCCGCTTAGATTTCACCGAGCGAACGGGTTTCGCTGTCGCTACACCATCTCTCGCGCTCGCGGGAGAGACTGAAATTGCGGATTGCGAATTTCGGATTGCGGATTTACGGAGCCCGTCGCCAACAGAAACCGGGTTCCGTATTCGTGGTTTCTGGTTTCGGTGTTTGACTAGGATTGTTTACGCTGCTCGGTCTTTCATTTCGCTCGGATGAATCGAGAGATACTCCCTGATCTCAAGATTCATTCGGTCTATTTCAGCCAAGTAACCTCCCGCTGAGGCGCGGTAATTAAGAGGGTTGGTTTCTACCTGTCGGAGTCTCGCCACCTGGTCTTGAAAGTAGCGAATGCGCTCCTTGGTTGCTTCAAGCTCGTCATCGTTTTTGAATCATCGCTGATCACCTCTATCATAAAGACATCCACATCGCCCGGCTCCGGTTTCGCCGTGACGAACGAGCCGAACACCGCGAATCTTGCCACTTGCCCCGGTAGATGAGGCCAGCCTGAAGATGCGCTCCAACCTTTGTCCAACCAGTATTCGCGTCACCGAGCTGCTACCGAAATGCTGGAGCACATCGGTCAGGGTAGCTTGATGGTTCTGGGTTTCTGGTTTCGGGTTGCGCGTCATCCGAGCGGACAAGATCGGCTTGGGATAGAGCATCACACACACATCGGCCGCCCTTCCCTCCCAATGATTGGGGATGTCAATGTCGATTGGCCAAAGAAGGTCCCTTGCCTTATGATTGCCTTGGAGTTGATTATGCCCACGGTTCAAATCGAGAAGAAGCAATTGCTCGAGGCAGTGCTGCAAATGCCGGAGCAGGAAATGGAACAATTCATCGCCAAGGCCTTTTCGCTAAGAGCCAGAGAGAAAACTCGCGCTCTGCCCGAGCGAGAGGCTGAACTCCTGCTCAACATCAATCAGGGGCTGCCCTCCGCAACGCAAGAGCGGTTGAACGAGTTGATTGATAAACGCCGCACGGAAACCATCAGCACGAAGGAGCTGCGCCAGCTGAAAAAACTTACTGATCAAATTGAAAAGTCCGATGCGAAGAGATTGGAACTGCTCACCGAATTGGCCCATCTGCGCAACGTCCCGTTGCGCAAGCTGATCAAGCAACTCGGTCTCAAACCCGTGCCGCATGGTTAAGAAGCGCATCCCCGCCAAACTGCGCCGGCTGGTCAGGCGACGCGCCCGTGGGTATTGCGAATACTGCATCTGCCCTGAGTTCTGTGCTACTCAACTGCACTCCGTCGAGCACACTGAGCCCGAAAGCTTGGGCGGTTCAAGCGATGAAGATAACCTGGCGCTGGCTTGTCAAGGACGGTTCTAAATCCAATAAGACGCATGCCCTCGATCCGGCAACAGGGATCGAAGCACCGCTCTTTCACCCGCGTCGTGACGACTGGCATGAGCATTTCGCCTGGAGTCCCGATCACCTCTACCTCATCGGTCTGACCCCTACGGGCCGCGCCACCATACGAAGAACTGGAGTTGAACCGCGAGGGCGTCACGAATCTTCGGAGGTTACTGCTGCTTAACAACGAGCATCCGCCTTCGCATCGTGCATCAGTATAGTTGGCCAAACACGCAATGCTTGGCTTATGATTCGGCACTGCACCGTTAGGTCGATCTG
>Ga0137380_10005298_pt1 | contig 11446 bp, 11 predicted proteins | sample SagtaG_17_FD_104809 | JGI IMG/M metagenome (GOLD analysis project Ga0137380, IMG submission 104809) | Vadose zone soil microbial communities from Sagehorn Ranch, Mendocino, California, USA - Sage2_L_100_16 metaG | ecosystem: Environmental > Terrestrial > Soil > Vadose zone | place: USA... | reverse complement strand
GGAGCCGGCAAGACGACGCTGCTACTCGAGCTTGCTAGCGATCTGCTCGACCGCGCCGAGTCCGACCCGACCCTACCGATCCCAGTAGTGTTCAACTTGTCGTCGTGGGCGCTGGACCGCCGACCCTTGGCCGATTGGCTGGTCAGCGAGCTGACCGCCAGCTACGACGTTCCCCGCCGCATCGCCAAGCGGTGGATCGACGGCAACCGCATCGTGCCGTTGCTTGACGGACTGGACGAGGTGACCAACCAGCACCGCAACGCCTGCGCCGAGGCGATCAACGCCTTCCGCGGTAGGGACCATGGTCTGCTCCGATTGGCCGTGTGCATCCGCACGGGTGACTACCAGACGCTCACCACCCAGCTGCGGTTGCACGAGGCCATCGAGGTGCAGCCGCCCACCGACGCGCAGATGGACGACTATCTCGCCGCGCTTGGCACCTCAACCGCCGAGCTGCGCGACGCGGTCCACGCCGACCGTGAGCTGATGGAGCTGCTGCGCTCGTGGGCCTCCCCCAGAGGCAGATCACCTCCGATGAGAAGAGGATGTCCGGATGGAAGAGCAGCAGCAGAGACAGTCCAAGCAACCACCCTCTACTTCCACCACGCCGCGGGACTTCACCCGTACCAACAGCACCCGCGCATAGCCAACCTGTCCACGGAAGCCGTAACTCCGCGCCGGCCTCGGAGGCGTCGGGTGTCGCCCCGGCCATCGGCCCCTCCACGGCGCGGGGTTGGCCGCCCGCGCGGGCTGCCTTGCTCATCGTCTCCAGGTGGGCGGCAGGAGGCCAGACTGGGCGTAGCCGAATCGTCCCAACCTCTACCAAACCGCTGGACATCACCATTATCCTAATCGCGACGGCGACGGGAGGTTGTCCCGGGCTTCGTAGAAGTTGAGGTGGCGGTCCCCCACCTGAGCCCTGCCGTCTGGTAGGTCTCGGGTGATCCGCCAAGAGCACCGCGAGGAAGGGGACCGCCATGAGCAAGCAGTACCAGACGACCGACGTCCAGGCCAGCATGTCGAGTGTCCTTGGGCTGGCCATGCCCGAGCAGGTCACCGTCGCGCTCGCCGAGATCGCCGAGTCGGCTAAGGAAGGCCTGCTGGCGCTGGCCGTGGGCGCAGGGCTGCAGGTGATGGGAACGCTGATGGAGGAGTCGGTCACCGCGCTGGCCGGCCCCAAGGGCAAGCACGACCCGGACCGGACCGCGGTGCGCCACGGCCACCAGCAGGGGTCGGTGCCGCTCGGTGGCCGCCGGGTACCGGTCCAGCGTCCCCGGGTGCGGGCCGCCGACGGCTCGGGTGAGCTGCCGGTGGCGGCCTACCAGCTGTTCTCGTCCACCGAGCTGCTCGGCCGGCTGGCGCTGGAGCGGATGCTCGGCGGGCTGTCGACCCGCCGCTACGGCCTGGGCCTGGAGCCGGTCGGCACCGGGGTCGAGCAGAGCGCGTTGGGCACCTCGAAGTCGGCGGTCTCCCGCCGGTTCGTGGCCATGACCCAGACCGCGCTGGCCGAGCTGCTGGCCGCCGACCTGTCCGCACTCGACCTCGTCTGCCTCATGGTCGACGGGGTCCACTTCGGCGAGCACACCTGCGTGGTCGCCCTCGGCATCGACCTGGACGGGACCAAGCACCCGCTGGCGCTGGTGGAGGGGTCCACCGAGAACGCCACCCCGGCGCGCGACCTGCTCACTGGGCTGCGCGAGCGTGGCCTGGACACCACCCGGCCGATCCTGTGCGTCCTGGACGGCGCCAAGGCGCTCCGCCGCGCCGTGCTGGACGTGTTCGACCACCCCGTGCCCGCCAGGTGCCAGCTGCACAAGCTGAGGAATGTTCGTGACAGGCTGCCCGAGCGGCTGCGCGGCCCGGTCGAGCACCGCATGCGCGCCGCCTGGCACGCCGCCTCCGCCCTGGACGCCGAGGCCCAGCTCACCACGCTGGCCCGCGAGCTTGACAAGACCCACCCCGGCGCCGCCGCGTCCGTGCGCGAGGGGCTGACCGAGACCCTGACGGTGCTACGGCTGGGGGTGCCGCCGACCCTGGCCCGCACGCTGCGCTCAACGAACACCATCGAGTCGATGATCTCGATCTGCCGCGAGCATGCCGGCAACGTCAAGCGCTGGCAGGACGGCACCATGGCGCTGCGCTGGCGCGCTGCGGGGATGGTCGAGGCCGGCAAGCAGTTCCGCCGTGTCAACGGCTACCTGCACCTGCCGGCCCTGCGCGCCGCCCTCGAGGCCGAGGTTGCCAAGACTGTCAGCGATCCGTGCAAGGATCAGGAGGAGGTGGAAGCGGCCTGATGATTATCGGGGCCGTCACCGAAGTTCCACGGTAAGCGGGACATCCTCTTGCGGTGCAGGATGTCGCAGTCGGAGAGCCGCAACGGCAGCTCACGGTACGACGTCTTCTTCCGGTTGTAGACGATCATCGCGTTGGGGCAGTTCATCGGCTTGACGCCGTACGTCCGGTGCTCGCCGTCGGGGATGATGAACATCTCGTCGACGTAGTTCTGCCAGTGGCCGGACGTCGTCCACAGCGACTTCTCATTGATGAGCGGGCTGCTGATCTCCTGGTAACCCCGCGCCTCGTGCTCGTCCCGCCAGAACTCCAGCAGCTTGTTGAGCATCCGGAGCCCATCCGGCAGCCAGTACGGCATGCCGGGAGCTGACTGGTCGAACATGAACAGGTCCAGGTCGCGGCCGACCTTGCGGTGGTCGCGCCGTTCCGCCTCCGCGCGCAGGTGGAGGTACTTCTGAAGCTCTGCCTTGGAGCGCCAGGCGGTCCCGTAGATGCGCTGGAGCATCGGCCGCGTCTCGTCGCCCCGCCAGTAGGCCCCGGCCACGCTCAGCAGCTTGACCGCGCTCGGATCGATGTCATCGGTCGTCGCGACGTGGGGGCCACCGCACAGGTCGAGGAACGTGTCCTGCTGGTATGTGCCCAGGTGCGGCTCACCCTCGAACGGCTCACCGTGGGCGTCAACCCCCTCGGCGACGATGCGATCGATGATCTCGAGCTTGAACGGCTCGTCCGCGAAGAGCTTGCGCGCCTCGTCCTCGGAGACGTCGCGCTGCAGGAACTTGTGGTGGCCGCGCAGGATCTGCTTCATACGCTTCTCCAGCCACGTCAGATCGTCCTCGGTCGCGGGGCGCGGTAGGGCGAAGTCGTAGTAGAAGCCACGTGCCGTGGGTGGCCCGATGCCGAGGCTTACCTTGCCCTCCGGTAAGAATCGTTCACGCACCGCCTGCGCGAGCACGTGCGCGCACGAGTGTCGGATCCGCTGGAGCTGATCGTCCGCAGTGGCCAATTGTCCCTGTCACTTCCCATCGGCGTCGGAGTCAGGAGGTCTCTTCTCGACCCGCGAGGCTGGCGCGAACGCGTTTCCGACCGATCAGTATGGACTCCACGGCAGCGTGTTTGGCCCGGTCGTCGCGGTCGCCATCGAGCACTATAGGAGGACCCTGAATGGATCGCGAGCGGGTTCGGCCATCTGTCCGGCACGGGTCCGAGCACGGCGGACGATCGGACGCTCCGACGTCTGTGCGATGGTCGGCAGAAGGCCACGACGGCACAGGTGATCCGCTCCAGCTTGACCAGAACCTGGCGGATCAGCAAGCGATGGGTCAGCGGTCGCAGCCGATAGGCGTGGCGCGTCCCGCGACGTGGTGTACGAGCGTGAGTATGCGTGGCGGCTCGCCCGTGCCGGGCGGGAGCCAGGATCGTCGGTGTCTCGGGTCGCCGAGCGTGGCGAGTCCGCTGCAGCTCGTGGCCAGGCCAGCTTCCAGAGGATTTGGAACGTGTATGGCGCACGTGCGAGGGTGCCCGGCCCGGCGGGGGAGTGGCGCTGTCGCGTTGCTGCTGGTCGCAGCGGTGCAACGAGGGCGGCACGCTGCGGCTTTCGCCGTCCCGGGTCCTTGGTGAGAGCGCCTCGGCGCCTGCTGGAGGCCGGCCTCCAGGGAGGAGACCCGCGAGCTGGCCTTGGACCGCCACCTCGAGGACTGCATCGCGCTGGAGGGACGGTTCGCCAACGTCGAGGGGCTGGGCGAGGTCAGTATCCGCGAGCTGGTCCGCGACGCGCTACGGATGCGCAGCTGGACGAGCCACGGCAGGTCGCCCCGGCTGCTCGTGGCGATTCCCATCAACGGATGACCCCGGAGGGGGAGACCCGACCAACGACGAAGGAGGTCCCACATGGAGAAGGCGAGATCCGCGCCCTGGCTCGCCGAGGCTTGGCCCTCGCCGCTCTCTGCCCGGCGGCGCTCGTCATCAGCCTGGATACCACCATCGTGAACGTGGCGCTGCCTAGCCTGGTCCGCCAGCTCCACGCGTCCACCACCAACTTGCAGTGGGTGGTCGACGCCTACAGCCTGGTGTTCGCCGCCCTGATCCTGACCGCCGGGAGCCTCGGTGACCGGCTCGGTCGCAAGGGCACGTTGATCGTGGGCCTGGGCGCCGCCCTGATCTTCCCCGCCACCCTGTCGCTGCTCTCGAACGTCTTCACCGAACGAGCCGAGCGGGCCAGAGCGATCGGGCTGTGGGGCGCCACGACGGGCGTGGGGATCGCGATGGGACCAATCGTCGGAGGCTGGCTCCTTGAGCATTTCTGGTGGGGGAGCGTCTTCTTGTTCATGGCGCCGGTCGCCGCAGCGGTCGCGATCGGGGTCGCTCTGGTCGTTCCGCTCTCGCGCGACCCGAGGACGCCGCCGGTCGACTGGGCCGGGCTCGCGCTGTCCTCCGCTGGGATGGGAGCGCTGGTGTTCACCATCATCGAGGCCCCTGATTGGGGCTGGGGGTCGGGTCGCACCATCGTGGGGTTCGTGACCAGCGTGGCCGTCCTGGCCGGGTTCCTGTTGGTGGAGCGGCGGCGTCGGCATCCGATGCTGGACGTCGGGCTGTTCACAAACCCGAGGTTCACCGCGGCGAGCGGGGCGGTCACGGTGGCCTTCTTCGCGCTGTCGGGCTTCATCTTCCTGGTCTCCCAATTCTTCCAGTTCCTCAAGGCCTACAGCCCACTGGCCACAAGCATCCGGCTGCTGCCGGTGGCAGGCTCGGTCGCCGTGGCGTCGCTGGTTGGGACGAGACTCGCCGTCCGGGCCGGAAACAAACTGGTCGTGACCTCGGGCCTGATCCTGTTGTCCGGCGCGTTGCTGTGGATCTCGACGGCGTCGGGCGCAACTTCCTACCTGGGGATCGCCGGTCAGATGATCCTGCTCGGAATAGGCATGGGCCTGACGAGCGCGCCGGCGACCGAGGCGATCATGGGAGTGGCCCCGAGGAGAAGGCCGGGGTCGGCTCGGCGGTCAACGACGCCACTCGGTTGCTGGGCGGAACCCTCGGCGTTGCCGTGATCGGCAGCGTCTCGGCCTCGCTGTACGCGTCCCGGCTCATCTCCACCCTCCCAGCGGGTCTGCCTCGAACCGCCGTCGAGGCGGCGAAGGGATCGGTCGGCGGCGCCAACGTCGCCGCCCAGCACCTTTCGCAGGCAGGCCTCCGACCGGTTGCGAGCCAGCTGCGCACGGCAGCGGTCGATGGGTTCCTCCACAGCTTCGCCGCCGGATCTCTCGTTGCTTGCGCCGTGGCGGCCGCGGGTGCGCTCGTTGCCTGGTTCCTCCTGCCCGCACGTCCCTCCGCGGAGGCCCAGCCCGACACCACGACCATGCTCGCCGAGGAAGGAACTCACCAGGTTCCGTTGCACACGACCCCTGGAGGCATGAAATGAGCGAAGTCAAACGTAGCGAACCCACTTCTCCGCAGTTCATCATGGTCACCGGCGCCTCGTCAGGAATTGGTCGGGCAACCGCCGCGCGACTCGCCGACGCCGGCCACGTCGTCTTTGGGGCCGCCCTGGGGGCGAGTGCGCTCGACGCTCTCGCCGCAGACCACCCCCGGGTCCGGCCGCTCGTACTCGACGTGACCGATCAGGCCTCGATCGGCAACGCCCGCGAGCAGGTCGGGACGGCGACCCGCGGTCACGGGCTCGACGTGCTGGTGAACGTCGCCGGGACGCTGGTCCTGGGCCCGGTGGAGGCCGTTCCCGACGAGCAGACCCGAGCGCAGTTCGAGGTCGACCTGTTCGGCTCACTTGCCGTGACGCGGGCCTTCCTCCCGCCCATGCGCGAACGGGGCGCCGGTCGCATCGTCAACGTCTCGAGCATCCTGGGACGGTTCGTCCTTCCCGGGAGCGGGTTGTATTCCACGTCGAAGTTCGCCATCGAGGCATACTCGGAAGCGCTGCGGATGGAGCTGGCGCCCTTCGGGGTTCGCGTGGTGCTGGTGGAGCCGGGCGTCATCAACACACCCCTGTACAAGGTGGCTTCTGCATCTTTGTCCGGCTACGACGAAGCCCTCGAGCCCTATCGCGCGTTGTGGCCTGCGGGATTCGGCTTCCCCAAGCGGCTACTCAAAGCGGCTGCCTCGGTGGACGGCATCGCGGCCACATTGGCAAGAGCTGCGCTGGAGCCCAATCCTCGAACACGATATCGACCTGGGCTCCGAAATCGTATGAACATCCGACTCCTGACCACGCTCCCGACGCGGTCCGCGGATCGGATCAAGACGCGCGTCGCCGGCGTGGCGAACGCCGCTGAACCAGCGAGACCTGGTGCTGATCTTGTGGCTGGCCTGCCGCCAGCGGAACGAGCGGCACGATCGGAAGGGGGCTCGAGATGAACGTCGACGCGGATGGCGGTCGCACACTCGACCGACCGGCGATCGCTCGGGTCTGGCGAGGCGCCACTCGGGAGGAGGACTCGCGAGCCTACCGCGACGCTCTTCGCGCGGACCTGCGTGAGGTCCGGTCGGTCGAGGGGAACCTTGGCGCGTTCGTCCTGGAGCGCACGGTCGATGGCCGAGCGGAGTTCCAGTTCGTCTCGCTGTGGGAGTCGATGGACGCTGTCGTCGCTTTCGCAGGATCGGATGTCGATCGGGCGGTCTACTTCCGAGACGACGAACGTGTCCTTCTCGAGCTGACCCCGCGCGTCGAGCACTACGACGTCGTCGCAGCAGAGACCTACTCTCGTTTCGGTGAAGTCCCGGGGCAGGAGGACTGAGATGGGCTCCCCACAGGCCGGTCATCTCCGGGAGGCGACAAGGAGGGCCACCGCGGCAACTACGGACGGGACGTTCGAGGTCGCAACTCCGATCTCTGACTCGGCAAGCGACGATCGATGGGTGTTCAGGATCGGAGGTTGGGCGGCGATCGCTGGCGCGGTCCTCGGGTTGGTCGGGAACCTCATCCATCCGGTCACGGCCGGACCTGCCGATCCCGCGGCGACCGCAAGGGTGGTTGCCGAGAGCCAGATCTGGGTCCCGGTCCACCTGGCGCTGATCGTGGCCTTCATCCTGATGCTCGGCGGCCTCATCGCGATCCGCGACTCGATCAACGGTGGCCTAGCCGGTGCGCTCGCACGGTTCGGGATGAGTGCCGCCATCATCGGGACCGCGGGTGCGGTCATCCTGCTGTCCCTCGACGGCTTTGCCGCCAAGCACCTCGCCGAGTCGTGGCTGTCTGCGCCGGCTGACGCTCGGGCAACCGCCCTCGCCGCCTTCAGCGCGGAGGACTCGATCAACTTCGCGCTCCTCAGCCCACTGAATCTCGTCTTCGCAGGCGTGACCTTCGTTCTCTACGGGCTTGCGGCTGCCTTCAGCAGCGTGTACCCCCGCTGGCTTGGGTGGGTCGCAGTCGCAGGCGGAGCTGGCGGAGCGGTGTCGGGCGTGATCCAGGCGTCCATCGGGGAGCCCAGCAGCATCACCCAGGCCCTGGGCATCGCCGCACCCACCATCATCACCCTGTGGCTGTTGGTCGTCGGGATCCTGCTGGTGCGCATGGGCATGGGACATACGCACACCGACGTGCTCGTCGAGCGGTCGTTCATGGTGCCGGTACCGACCGCGAACGCTTGGTCCGCGTTGGCCGACGTGGCGGCGTGGCCCTCGTGGGCTCCGCACATCATGGGTGCTCGTGTCAGCCCGCCGGGACCCGTGCGAGCAGATGCGGTAGGGACGTTCCGGTTCCGGCCTGTCGGACGGTCGCGATTCACGATGACCGAGTTTGACCCGCCCCGCTCGTGGACGTGGACAGGGCGTGCCATAGGCGTCACGATCGACTACCAGCACCGGTTCGAAACGGTCTCGCCGGAGACGACACGTCTTGTGTGGGTTGTCCGCAGCCGCAGCCGGGCCGGCGTTCGAGCGCGTCTGTTCGCTCTTGTCTATTCCCGCCTGCGCGGCTCAGCGCGGCCCTGAAGCTAGCACCCAGCAGCGCCGAAGGGCCTCGGCAAAGTCGCGATTCGTTCCCGATTTGTCTGATGACCCCAGGTCCTATCCCGGCGCCACGCGATCGCATTGCTCCAGGCCGGGACCAGATCCTAGACGACAGGCATGTTCGGGCCTTTGATGCAGACCGCGACCTTACCAGGGTCCTGGGTGCCCTTCGGACTGGTCGAATGTGATGCGGCAGCGACGCCATCCATCTAGGCAGCGGGCGCTCGCTTGCTACGCTGGCCCTTCGGGCCGCCCAACCGCGCGCTCAGCAGCTGAGCTGGTCCGTATCGATGGACGAGGTTAGCGTCCCGTTCGCGTTCACAGTGAGATGGAACAGGATGTGCTGCTTGCCCAGCGACCCGTCGGAGCCGTGGAGGACGATGTTTTCCGCGATGGTGATGGTGGAGTTGCTGGAGTTCACGTTCTCGCCGAACCACTCGGCCAAGTGGCCGGTGAAGCTCGGTTGGCTCGGGTCGTCTGGGAAGAACCCGACCGTGCCGGTCATCGTGCCGGTCAGGTGGAGGGTGCCGTCCTCGAGGTCAGTGGTGTGGATGACGCCCGAGAAAACGATCGTCAGCGTCCCGGGCGCGCCGGAACAGGGGTTCGCTGAAGCGCGCGAGTCGGTGCCGCTGAAGTGAATGGTCTGGGTCTGGGTCGCGAAGGCGGCCGTCGGCGCAAGCAGCGCCGCCGACAGTGTCAGGCCCGTCAGCCAGGCCAGCAGCCGTCGTGGTCTCATCTTGGACCTCCTGAGGTTGGTCGACGCTGGGAGCCGCCAGGCCGACTGCGTGCTCGGGTCACGGGCAACTCCTTGGGGCCGGACTCGTTGGACCCTGCGCGTGCTTTGCCTGTCTTGGTAACTCCTTGGGCGTGGCCCACTCGCTGAACCTTGTGAGGCACCCTCTCACATCGACTCGAGCAGCATGCTCGTTCCTCTTGCTTTCGGGTCCGCGCGCGCAACGCACGCGGCAGGGTCGCTGCAGCAGCACAATCCAGTCGGTGCCGTGCGATCTGCTGTCTTCACCCGTGCCGGGGCTCATCCTTTGGGCCTGCACGCGTGCCTCCCTGGTCGCGGTCGGCCCCGGGGACGGCCGCTGGGATGCGGTTGGCCGCAGCGGTCCCAGGAAGCGGTCGTGGCTTGGTCGGCGCGACGAGGCCATCCGCCGGTGACGGTGCGTCGAGGTGCCTGGCTCGGCAGCGTCCGTGGGTGCCGGGCTGCGTGAATGCATTACGGACCCCACGGGCGACGGCTACACCCACTACGCCAACAAGACCGAGATCGCCCGTGCCGCATCGAGGGTGGGCTGGGCACGGCACCTTGTGGGTACAAGTTGCGCTCGTCGGTCGCTGTGAGGCGCCTTTAGTCGTCGATCGTCTGGTAGGCCGAGGTCCAGAAATCGAGATAGATCTCCGAGAACAGGGGAAAGGCCGAGCGCTGGGTCATCAGGATGGCGACCATGTCCTCCCTTGGATCTGAATACCAGGAGGTGCCCAAACCGCCGTCCCAGCCGAACCGTCCAGGAACCGCCGCCAGATCGTCGCGTCGGGTGATCACGGACACGCCGAACCCCCAGCCGCGGCTGTCAAAGTAGCCTGGATAGAAGCCGGACACTGCCTTCTGCTCGGGCGTCAGCTGGTCGGTCGTCATGGTCTCGACCGACGGCCTGGACAGGAGACGCTCGCTCCCGTATTTGCCCTTGTTCAGCATCATCTGGCCGAAGGCCAGATAGTCGTCGATGGTCGAGACCAGCCTGCCGCCGGCGGACGGGAATGCGGGCGGGCGGTTCCACTGGCCGCCCTCGGCCTGGTCATTCAGCTCCAGCGCCCCGGTTTCGGGATTTACCTGGTAGCTGGTCGCCAGTCGGTCGAGCTTGGTCGTGGGCACGCTGAAAGCGGTGTCCTTCATGCCGAGCGGCTCAAAGACGCGTTCACGCAAAAGCGTCTCCAGCGGCTGGCCCGAGGCGCGCGCGATCAGCACGCCCAGCACGTCGGAGCCCGTGTGGTACAGCCACCTCTCGCCGGGCTGGTGCATGAGCGGCAGCGTTCCCAGGCGGCGGATCCACTCGTCCGGCGCAGGCGGCGCCGACGGGGTTGGCGGCCCCATGCCGATCTGCTGCTCGTTTGCGGCCTTCAGGATCGGATACGCATCCGGCGGCGCCATCAGCTGGCCAAAGCCCATGCGGAAGGTCAGCAGGTCGCGCACGGTGATCGGCCGGTCCGCAGGCACGGTCTCGTCGAGCGGCCCGTCGAGCCGCTTCAGGATCTTACGGCCGGCCAGTTCGGGCAGCAGCCGATCCACCGGCTCGTCCAGCCGCAGCCTGCATTCCTCCACCAGGATCATCGTCGCCGCGGCCGTGATCGGCTTGGTCATCGAGGCGATGCGGAAGATCGTGTCGCGCCGGATCGGGTCGCCGCCGCCGACCGCCTTGGCGTCGATCGCATCGACGTGCACCTCGCCGCGCCGGCTGACCAGCGTGACGAGACCGGGCACGTCACCGCGCTCGACATAGCTGGCCATGACGTCGTGCATGCGGCCGAGCCGCACCTTGGACAATCCTCCAGTGCTCATCGCGTTGCTTCCTTCGCCTATCCCATTCGATCCCGATAGTCAGGATCATCCCTGGCCTTTCGGTGCCCCGCGACGGATCCGCACGAGTTCCTGTGCAGGGAAGGTCCAGCCCACCCGCGCCTTGAACGGCTCGATCCTCGCCAGCGGCGTACGAGAGACGACGGCGAGCGTGATATTGGCTGCGTGCAAGTGCGAGAGGTGGCCCAGCATCCGGCGTATGGTGGCTCCTTCTCCCTGGTGAGCAGTTCTTTGCGAGCAACGAGCCACTCGTCACGAGACGCGGTCTTCGGGGGGCTCATCCTTTACCTTCTTGGTTGATGCTCGGCGCGGCGGATCGGCGCCACGGTGGGTACGGGTTGGGTGGTCAGGAAGTCGACGATGATCGTGTTGCACAGCATCGGCTTTTCCTGGAGGAGGAAGTGGGACGTGCCAGGGACAACGGCCAGCTCGGAGTTCGGTATCCCTTCGTACATCGCGATGACGTGCTCCAGGGTCATGAGGTCATCGTCGCCGAACATCACCAGCGTCCGGCTGGTCACGCCGCGCAGCTCCGACTGCGGCAATGCCGGCTCCTCGGCCGCCATCCGCGCGATCTTTTCGACCACCACCGGGAAGTGTTCCGCACCG
>Ga0137380_10005292_pt1 | contig 11448 bp, 6 predicted proteins | sample SagtaG_17_FD_104809 | JGI IMG/M metagenome (GOLD analysis project Ga0137380, IMG submission 104809) | Vadose zone soil microbial communities from Sagehorn Ranch, Mendocino, California, USA - Sage2_L_100_16 metaG | ecosystem: Environmental > Terrestrial > Soil > Vadose zone | place: USA... | reverse complement strand
TGATGTTCGCGCCGCCGCGGGGTATGCATCCCCTACGCGATGGGGCATGCTCGCAAGAGCCCGTCGGCAGGCAGATGGTCCGGGGCGCAGACGCCGGTTACGGCCGGCCGTGGTTCCGTTGCTTATCCCGAACGGCTGCGCAACGTGGCAGCACAACCGCTTGCGTGCGCGCGCACTGGGCACCCCCCGCGAAGGCCGCTCGGCGAAAGCTCCGGGCGAAGGCTCGCAGCTACGGCCGCTTGGCCGACTGCGCAATGTCGGTGGCATGCGCAACGATGGACGTGCAGGCGATGCTCAGCCAAGCGATGAGGAGATCGGCGTGATCAAGTTCCGCGGCAACCCATGGGCGGTCCTGTTGGTCGTCTCGCTCGGGTTCTTCATGACCCTGCTCGATCTGACGATCGTGAACATCGCGATACCGAACATGATCGACAAGCTGCACGCCGGCCTTGACGACATCTTGTGGGTGATCAACGGATATGCGCTGGTGCTCGCCGTACTGTTGATCACCGCCGGACGGCTGGGCGACCTGTGGGGGCCGCGCAACCTGTTCGTGGTCGGAATCATCGTTTTCACGCTGGCCTCGGCGGCGTGCGGAATGTCGGTCAACCCGGGCCAGCTGATCGCATTCCGCGTGGTGCAGGGCCTCGGGGCCGCGCTTCTCATGCCGCAGACTCTGACGATCTTGACTATGGTCTTCCCGCCCGAGCGGCGGGGTGCGGCGTTTGGCGTGTGGGGTGCGGTCGCCGGGTTGGCGACCATCGCGGGCCCAACCCTGGGCGGTCTGCTCGTGACCGCGTTCGACTGGCGGTGGATCTTCTTCGTGAACGTGCCGATCGGCGCGGTCGTTCTCTGCCTGAGCTTCATCTTGATTCCGGACGTACGCCCCGGGCGCAAGCACCGCCTCGACCTCGCCGGGGTGCTGCTGGCGAGCGCCGCGCTGTTCGCCATCTGCTACGGCCTTGTGGAGGGGCAGAAATACAGCTGGGGAAAGATCAACTCATTCCTCAGCATCCCGCTCGTGATCGGGGCGGGCATCGTGCTGCTCGCCGTGTTCCTTGTGGTGGAGAAGCTGATGCAGCGCCGTGAGCCGCTGGTGCCCTTCGCCGTGTTCCACGACCGTAACTTCTCGGTGATGAACGTGGTCTCCGGCGCACTCGCCATCGGCATGCTGGGCATCTTCCTGCCCTTCACCATCTACCTGCAGTCCGCGCTTGGCATGTCGGCGCTGAACGCCGGCTTGGCGCTTGCTCCGGCCTCGCTGGTGTCGGTGTTCCTCGCGCCCGGCGTGGGACGGCTGGCTGACCGGATCGGCGGCAAATACCTCCTGATCGCCGGGCTGACGCTGTTCGCGCTGGGGATGGGCTGGGCGGCCGCGATCGCCCAGACCGACTCACGCTGGTATGACTTCTTGCCAGCGCTGATCGTCGCCGGGCTCGGCATGGGCTGCATATTCGCGCCGCTTTCCACCGTGGCCCTGCGGGATGTGAAGCCGCATCTTGCGGGCGCGGCGTCTGGGCTGCTCAACACCAACCGCCAGGTCGGCGCTGTCATCGGCAGTTCGGCAGTCGGCGCGCTGCTGCAGAACCGGCTCGCCTCCTCGCTCACCCAAGAGGCGAGTCGGCGCGCCGGTCAGGTTCCTGCGCCCGCCAGGGCCGGGTTCGTGGCCGGCTTCCGCGGCGCCTCCAAGCACGGTCTCCAGGTCGGGGCGGGCCAAAGCGGCGGCAGCATACGGCCGCCGAGCGGTGTGCCGCCGTCGGTCGCCGCGCAGATTCAGCGGGCCGCGCACGAGGTGTTCACACACGGCTATGTCGCCGCCATGCGCCCGACCATGGCCCTGCCGATCGCCGTGATCGTAGTCGCGGCGCTGTGCTGTTTCGCCGTCAACAACGGGAAACCAGCGCCAAGCCGCGTCACGCCGGCCGAGTCAACCGAGGTGAGCACCGCGGCCTAAGCCCCAAGTTGCTGTAATTCTGCGTAGGTTATCTGCCAGCGCCGCGTGAATCCCCAGCTCTGCTGGGGATTCACGCGTCACAGGCGACGCAACTTCGGTCTGGCGGCTGCGGCTTTGTACTCCAGAACGTCGTTACTGGCCGGTATTTTCCGGGGCCAGCACAACGCTCTGGAGTACAAAGCCATAGTAGCGGCGCGAACCGGCGGTTCCAGGCGTTGTCCGCCCGGAACCCCCGGGCCAGTACGCGGAACGGGTACGGCCCGCCAGTTTTCCTGGCGGGCCGTACCCGTAGCGGGAATGTAATGTCCCGGGCAGCTCACTGCAGCACAGGTTGCGGCTCCGGTGCGGGATCGAATGGAAAACGGTCAGCGAAGGCTGGCTCCAGGTCGGTCAGCCAGGTCGCGTGCGGATCGTAGCGGGCGAAGAACGGCCTTCCGACCAGCGACGGATCCCGGGCTTGGATCAGGTGCAAGACGAAGACCCGTTGCCCGCACAGTTCGGCTACCCCGTCGATGCACACCTTGCCAGGGGTGGCCGACATGGACGGGCCCCGCACCGTGCGGCAGAGCCCGGACACGCTGCGATAGGCGTCACTGTAGATCTCATAGCCGCGGGCCAGCGGTACCGCAAAGTAGTCCTGCGGCCCTGTGTCGCGCTCGACGAACATGTAATACGGCACCATGCCCAGCCGAAGCTGGCGGCGCCACATGCTCGCCCAGGTCAGCGGCGAGTCGTTGATGGAACGGATCAGCGGCGCCTGGGTCCTTATGATGGCGCCGGTGTTTTTGATCCGCCGCACCGCTTCCGCCACGATCGGCGGCTCGAGCTCCCGCGGATGTGAAAAGTGAGCCATGAAGGCCAGGCTCCGACCGCTGCTGACGACCTGCTCGAACAGCCGCAGTGTGTCGTCGGCATCGGGATCGGTGACGAACCGCTGCGGCCAGTAGGCAAGCGATTTGGTGCCAATCCGTATCGACTCCACGTGATCAAAACGTGGAGTGAGCAGCGGCTCGATGTAGCGGCGCAGCACCGTCGCCCCCATGATCATCGGATCTCCGCCGGTGAGGAGCAGGCTTGTCACCTCCGGGTGATCGCCAAGGTAGATCTCCAGCCTTTCGACATCGTCGGTCGCCATCTTCAGGTCGGGCTCACCGACGAACTGCGCCCACCGGAAGCAGTAGGTGCAGTAGGCATGGCATGTCTGCCCCTGCTTGGGGAACAGCAGCACGGTCTCCGGGTACTTGTGCTGCACACCGGGCAGCGGCTCATCGCCATGACTCGGCACATTGAGGACTAGCTGCCCAGCCGGGTGCGGGTTCAGCCTCATACGTACTTGCCTCGCAGCATGCTGAACCTCGGCTTCGGAGGCTCCCTCGCTCAGCAGGCGGGAGATCCGTCGCACGTCTTCTCTTGGCAGCATGTCCGCCTGTGGGAACACCAGCCGGTAGATCGGATCGTCCGGCGCGGCGTCCCAATCGATCAGCTCCTCCACGACATAGGCATTGGTGCGAAACGGCAGCACGGTGGCAACCGCGAGAACCGCCAGCCGTTCGGCGGGTGTGAGGCCGGCCCGGGCCGCCAGCTCGTCGAGATGTTTCGCGGAGTACGCGCGGAACCGGCGGCCGGCCGGACGTACCGCAGAGGCAATATCCTGGACTGCTGTCACGCAACTCCCTTCGGTAGGTCGAGTGCCGGCGGCGTTGCCGGGACGCGAATGTGTAGGCCCGTGCGGTCGGTGACCCTTACGACGCGAAACGGCTGCAACGAGCTACGGGCGTGACCTGACGAAAGGGTCACAATTATGAAACGTAAGGGTAACTTTGCACGTGCCTTGACTAACAGGTTTCCCAGCGGCAGTGAGCCCTCCGCAGCGCCGTCATCGTTGGCGCGTCCGCTCCACGCTCACCGCTGGCCGAAGTAGTGTGTCACATTATCCCAGGAGTAGTCTCCCCTCTCGTCTGTACTCACAATCGCTGGTGCCTGTGACCAGCAACGTGAACCCCGTTCTGACACCCTGACACCGTGGCACCTGTCGCAGTCGACGCAATGGGCGGCGACCACGCCCCGCAGGAGATCGTCGCTGGCGCGGTAACCGCGGCCCGTGAACACGGCGTCCGCATCGTCCTCACCGGACAGCCGGCCCAGCTCAGGCCCCTGCTGGCCAGGCATGGCGCCGATCGGGACATCCCAGTCGTGCCGGCCGAGGATGCCCTCGGCATGGAGGAGGGTGCGCTGGCCGGCTGGCGGCGGCCAAGGTCCAGTGTGGCCGTCGCATGCCAGCTGGTCAGGCGCGGCCAGGCCGCGGCCGTTGTCTCTGCTGGTTCCACGGCTGCGGTTGTCGCGACCGCGCGGCTGCGGCTGCGGCCCCTGCCCGGTGTGGAGCGGCCGGCTCTCGCGGCGGTCCTGCCGACCCTGCCCACCCCTACGGTGCTGATCGACGCCGGCGCGACCGCCGACCCAAAGCCGGAGATGCTCGTTCAGTTCGCCCATCTCGGTGCTGCCTACGTTCAGGCGGCCCACGGCATCGAGCAGCCACGGGTGGGACTGCTCACGATCGGTTCCGAGCCAGGCAAGGGAAACAAGCTGGCCCGCCGCACGTACGAGCTGCTTACGGCGGCAGCCACTGAACGGCCCAGTGGTGGCCTGCCACTCAGGTTTGCGGGGAACATCGAGGGCGGCGACCTGCTGGCCGGGCGGGTCGATGTGATCGTGGTAGATGGTTTCACCGGAAACGTAGCGCTGAAGACGCTCGAGGGCACAGCGCGCTACGCGGCAACCCAGCTCCGTAACGCCACAACGGGATCACTGGCGGCCAGGCTCGGCACGCTGCTCCAGCGCGGCCGGCTGCGCTCACTTACCGCCCGCCTCGATCCAGAAAGCCAGGGCGGTGCGGCGCTGCTTGGCCTCGATGGCACCGTGGTGCTCGCTCACGGCGCCTCGAAGGCCAAGGGCATAGCGTCGGCCTGCACGCTAGCCGCGAACCTGGCAGTCGGGAAGATCACCGAACGCATCACGGAGCGGCTCGGCCCGACGCGGACCGGCCACTTCCTTCGCCGGTAATGACGGCTTGTTTCGCCGGCCAGGTTGCGACTGCGCAGCATGGCCGTAAGCCAATGGCACACGGTCAACTTTGTATCCCGCAGTGTCGTTTCTGCGCCCGCAATGCCAGGCTCCAGCGACACTCCAGGGTGCAAAGTGCTCCCGGCGGCGATGAGCCAGCCGCAATGGGCATCCCCACCTCCGACTCGCGGTCACCTATCGTGATCGCCCGCGCGGCATGCGGCGGCTAACTAAGGCAGCCCGCCGCCCATTACCCTTAATAGCCGGACCCAGGACGACGCGGGGGGACGGTGGGCTCGTGGCATCCGGCACCGGCACCGTCGGCCTGAGCAGCGCTGAGGTCGCCGAACGTACTGCGGGCGGCCAGCTGAACGATGTGCCACGGCGAGCGAGCCGAGGCGCCGCCGAGATCGTAACAAGCAACGTCCTGACACTTTTCAACGCGATCGTCGGCACCCTGTGCGCTATTGTTCTGATCTTCGGGCAGCCGCAGGACGCCCTCTTCGGCCTGGTCATCGTGGCCAACACCGGTATCGGCATTGTCCAGGAATTGAGAGCTAAGCGGACACTTGACCGGCTCGCACTGGTCGGCGAGGAACCAGTCCGTGTCGTCCGCGACGGCGTCCCCGCACAGATAAGTCCTGACCAGGTCGTGCTCGGCGAGCATGTCCTGATCGCGGCCGGCGACAGCATCGTGGTCGACGGAGAGGTAACCGCCTCAGCCAAGCTGGAAATCGACGAGTCATTGCTGACTGGCGAGGCCGATCCGGTTGCCAAGAAGGTGGGCGACCAGGTCTTCTCTGGAAGCTTCGCCGTGGCGGGTTCCGGCGGCTTCAGGGCTACCAAGGTCGGCCGCGACGCTTACGCGGCACAGATAGCCGCCGAGGCCAGCCGGTTCACGCTGGCCAGCTCGCAGCTTCGCGCCGGGATAGACCGCTTCCTCAAGCTCATCACCTGGCTGATCATCCCGGTAGCCATCATCCTCACGGTCAGCCAACTGCTCGCCGTGCACGCGAGCCTCGCTGACGCGATCTCTGGCACCGTTGCCGGGATCGTAACCATGATCCCGGAAGGTCTCGTGCTCCTGACCAGCATCGCCTTCGCAGTTGGCGTGGTCAGGCTCGGCGCGCGCGACTGCCTGGTCCAGGAACTTCCGGCCATCGAGGTGCTGGCCTGCGTCGATGTGCTGTGCGTGGACAAGACCGGCACGCTCACCGAGGCCGGAATGCAACTGGACGAGGTGCGCGTACTGCGTCCAGGTGCGCCGGTCCGCCGCGCGCTGGCTGAGCTTACGGCGCTAGAAGAGCGGCCGAACCCCACGCTGGAGGCCATTGCCGATGGCCTTCGACGGCGCATCCGGGCTGATGGCAAGGATGAACGCGGGGCGGCTCATGAGGCTGCGCCGGGCCAGGCCGGCGGTAACGCGCCCGAGTCGCTTCGGGATGACGCACCCACGCCACCGCCGCGTGCCGCCTCCGAAGCGGATGCCAGGACGCCCGAGCAGCCGACCGATGGTCCACCCGAACAGGATGCCGGGAACACGCCACCGGAGCCGGATGGCCGAACAGAGCCCAAGCCGCCGGGTGATGGCGCGCCCGCGCCGGATGGCGTGGACCATGCCGACGCGGCATGGCGGCCGGTCCAGGTCGTGCCGTTTTCCTCCGCACGCAAATGGAGCGGCGCAGCCTTCGATGGCGCGGGGGCATGGGTGCTGGGCGCGCCCGATGTGCTACTTAAGGCCACCGATCCGGTCCGTGCGCAGGCCGAGGAGGTCGCAGCCACCGGCCTGCGGGTGCTCGTAGCCGGGCAAGTAGATCAGGCTCTGCTCGATGACCCCGACGGTCTTTCCGGCGCCGGCAGCGTCGCGCCCGCCGCGCTGATCGTGCTCCGCCAGCGCCTACGCGCACAAGCGCCAGAAGCGCTGCGCTACTTCGCCGCCCAAGGTGTCGCAATCAAGGTCATCTCCGGTGACAACGCGGCCTCGGTGGGCGCGGTGGCCGCCGAACTCGGTCTTCCGGGTGCCAGCCACCCAGTCGATGCGCGCACACTGCCCGGCGGCACTAATCCACAGGGGTCCGGAGTTATCCCCAGAATCCCGTTCACCCCTACCGCACCCCTTGACAACCTGGCAAGATCAACAGTAGGGCAAAGCCCCCAAGGGCGGGTGGGTTTTGTAAGAGAGCGAGATCAGGACCCGCAGGGGCGGGCGGGTGTTGCAGGAGAGCCGGGGCAAGGCCCGCAGGGGCGGGCGGGTGCAGGAGAGCCGGGGCAAGGACTGCACGAGCGCGCGGGTGTTGCGGTAGAGCGGGCGGTTGAGGCTGGGTCGGGAGGGTCGTCACGCCGGGGCAGCGCGGCCGGGGCGGGTGGCATCGTCGGTCTCGGGGAAGCCGACTTGCGCGAGATGGCGCGTGCGCTCGAGGCTAATTCGGTGTTCGGCCGGGTGTCGCCACAGCAAAAGCGGGCGTTCGTCGCGGCGCTGCAATCGGCTGGGCACACCGTCGCCATGACCGGCGACGGCGTGAATGACGTCCTTGCGCTCAAAGACGCCGACCTTGGCGTCGCGATGGGCTCGGGCAGCGGCGCCACCAGGGCGGTCGCCAAGGTGGTGCTGCTCGACAACAACTTCGCATCGCTCCCGTACGTTGTCGCTGAGGGCAGGCGGGTCCTCGGCAACATCGAGCGGGTCGCGGCGCTGTTTTTGACCAAGACCGTGTACGCGATCCTGCTCGCGGTGGCGGTCGCCGTGACCGGCCTGGCCGGCCTCGCGGGCCTGCACGGCCTTGAGTTCCCGTTCCTGCCACGCCACCTCACCCTGATCTCCACGCTTACCATCGGGGTGCCCGCGTTCGTTCTCGCGCTCGCGCCGAACACAGAACGGGCCAAACCCGGATTCGTCCCCCGGGTGCTTAGATTCGCCGTCCCCGCCGGAACAGCATGCGCTGCCGCCACCTTCGTCAGCTACATGCTCGCCCGGCTGGCGCCCTCGGCCAGCCTCGTCTCCGACCGGACCACCGCCACGATCACCCTGTTCGGCGCGGCTGTCTGGGTACTCGCGCTCGTTGCGCGCCCGTACACCTTGTGGCGGATCGCGCTCGTCGCGGTGATGGCAGGCTGCTTTCTCGCCATCCTCGCGACCCCATGGGCACGGCACTTCTTCCTGCTCAACGCCGCCAGTGCCCGCGATATCGGTGCCGCGCTCGCCGCGGCGGCGGCAGCCGCGGCAGCTCTCACGATCGGCCAGACGACCGCTCGCCGCCTGCGCGGACGCGGGGCAGGCGGCGGATAGGGTTGGCATATGGCCGACCCAAGCGACGTCCTAGCTGAGCGGGTGAAACGTGCGCTGCTTGCCGCGTTCGGCGCGGTGGCGGATGCCACCGACCCGCTGATCCGGCCGTCTCAGTTCGCCGACTTCCAGGCGAACGTGGCGCTGCCATTGGGCAAGCGGCTTGGCCGGCCGCCACGCGATATCGCTTTGGAGCTTGTCGGCCATCTCGACGTTGCCGACGTGTGCGAGGCGCCCGAGGTGAGCGGCCCGGGTTTCATCAACTTCCGGCTGCGCGACGACTGGATAGCCGCCCGGGCACAGGAGATATCCGCCGATGATCGGCTGGGTGCGCCACGTGTCGAGCGACCGCAGAACATCGTGGTCGAGTATTCCTCGCCAAACGTTGCCAAGGAGATGCACGTCGGCCATCTGCGCACGACGATCGTCGGCGACGCCATCGCGCGCGTGCTTGAATTCGCCGGCCACCGGGTCATCCGCGACAACCACCTCGGCGACTGGGGGACACCGTTTGGGATGCTCATCGAGCATCTGCTCGACGTCGGCGAAACCTCAGCCGAGGCGGAGCTGCTGAAAACCGACCCGAACAGCTTCTACCAAGCGGCTCGGCGCAAGTTCGACTCGGACCCGGAGTTCGCCAAGCGCTCCAGGGAGCGTGTCGTGTGGCTACAGGCCGGCGATCCTGACACGATCCGGCTGTGGAAAGAGCTGGTCGCGCTGTCCAGGGAGTACCTGCGCCGGACATACACCCGCCTCGGCGTCACGCTGACCGACGACGACATCCGTGGTGAAAGCTTCTACCGCGACATGCTGCCAGCCGTGGTCGCGGAACTTGCGGCCAAGAAAATCGCGGTAGAGAGCGAGGGCGCGCTCTGCGCGTTCCCGCCCGGCTTCAGCGGCCGCGACGGTGAGCCGCTGCCCGTCATCATCCGCAAGCGCGACGGCGGCTACAACTACTCCACGACCGACCTTGCGACCATCCGCTACCGTGTCGACCAGCTGGAGGCCGAGCGGGCAATCTACGTCGTCGGCTCGGCCCAGGCCCTGCACTTCCAGATGGTCTTCGCGGTAGCGCGGCAGGCAGGGTGGATTCCGGACGGCGCGCGGTTCGAGCACGCGCAGATCGGCAACGTGCTCGGCACCGACGGGAAGCTTCTGCGCACCCGCGCAGGTGGCACTGTCAAGCTGAGCCAGCTCCTCGACGAGGCGGTGGACCGGGCTGAGAACGTCATCGCCGACCGCTACAAGGATGCGGCACTGCGGCGGCAGATCGCAGAGGTCGTCGGCATCGGGGGGGTTAAGTACGCCGACCTCTCGGTGGCCAGAGAGTCCAGCTACGTGTTCGACTTCGACAGGATGCTCGCGCTCAACGGCAACACAGGCCCTTATCTGCAGTATGCGGTCGCGCGGATCCGGTCGATTTTCCGCAAGGCCGCCATTGAGCCTGACCAGGCTCGCGGACCAATCAGCTTCGCTGAGCCCGCCGAGCGTGCACTGAGCCTGCGGCTCCTCAGCTTCGGCGCGGCGGTACAGCAGGTGGCTGACACCGCGGAACCGCACCGGCTGTGCGCGTACCTGTTCGACCTGGCCAGCTCGTTCACCACGTTCTACGAGCAGTGCCCGGTGCTTGGCGCGCCGAGCGCAGCCGTTAAGGAATCAAGGCTCGCCCTGTCCGCGCTAACGCTGCGGGTCCAGCTGGCCGGCCTCGGCATGCTCGGGGTGCGCGTGCCGGACCGCATGTAGCAAGGCCGTTTAGCGGCCCGCGGCAGCGCTACGGTCGGCCGGCGTGTGGCACGTCCACCCGGTAGGTGTGGATGCTCGCCTTGTGGCTGGCGCGCGCCCGCCTCTCAAGAAACGTGGGCGCCGCGCACAGGAAAAGAGTCCGGCCGTCTCGGCCGCCGAGCGCGCAGGCGTAGACGCCGAGACCGCCGCAGGTGACCTCCTGGACGATCTCGCCGCCCTCGCGCACCCGAAGTGCGCGATTGGCCAGGCCGTCGGCTGCCCAGATGGCACCCTCTGCGTCCAGTGCGAGGCCGTCCGGCGCGGCGACAGCCTTTGCCAGACCCGCAACGAGATCATCGGACTCGGGCGGGTCGCCGAACGCGGCCCATGTTCTCCTGTTCGCCAGCGACCCGTCCGGGCCGACGTCGAATGCGGTGAGCCGCTGGGCCAGCGTCTCAGCAACGACCAGGGTGCGTTCGTCGGGCGTCAGCACCATGCCGTTCGGGAACAGCAGACCGTCCGCGACGACGTGTGACGACCCATCCGGCTCGACCCGCAGCAGTGTGGTGGTCCTCATCGGGGCCAGGGCCATCAGGTCGAAGCCGAAGTTGCTTACGTAGGCGCGGCCGACCGAATCGACCACCATGTCGTTGGCGTGCCAGTCGGATTTGGGGTGCAGATCAGCATGCACGGCCAGGGTCCCGTCGTGCTCACGGCGCAGCAGCTTCCTGTCACGCATGGAGACGATCAGCAGCCTGCCGTCGGGGAGCCAGCCAAGGCCGGACGGCTGCATCGGGACATCGGCCATCTTCTCGACCACGCCGTCCATCCCGATGGCGATCACCTGATGGGTGTAGAAATCAGATGCCCACAGCCGACCCGCGTGCCAGCGCGGTGACTCCAGGTAGGAGTACCCGTGGACCAGGACGCGGGCCTCGGCCATGACGTTAGGCGCCGGGTCGCTCCGGCACCCGGGCGACACAGAACACGGTCTGACCGAACGGAGGCCGCACGAAGCGCTCGATAAGCCGGGTGGTCGGCACGACCAGCCGGTCATAGAGGCGGACCAGGCGCGGGTTCGGGTAGCTGGCGCCACCCCTGCGCACCGCGAGCCACCACGCGATCCCGCCCAGCAGGTTGATCGGCTTGAGCACCTCCGGCTCCAGCCCGGCGGCCTTGACGCTGGCGCCCAGGGTGGCCGGGGTGTAGCGGGTGACGTGCCCCACCTTGCGGTCGAAATCGCCGTAGAGCTGCTGGTATCCGGGTACCCAGATGACGATGCGCCCGCCTGGCGTCGTGACCCGCGCGAGGCAGCGCAGTGCGGCCACATCATCGGCGATGTGCTCGAGCACGTTCATCGCGACCACCGTATCCACCGGCTCAGCCAGCGGAATCTCCGCTGGCAGCGTGAGCTGCATTACTTCGACGC
>Ga0137380_10005278_pt1 | contig 11464 bp, 8 predicted proteins | sample SagtaG_17_FD_104809 | JGI IMG/M metagenome (GOLD analysis project Ga0137380, IMG submission 104809) | Vadose zone soil microbial communities from Sagehorn Ranch, Mendocino, California, USA - Sage2_L_100_16 metaG | ecosystem: Environmental > Terrestrial > Soil > Vadose zone | place: USA... | reverse complement strand
GGCCATCTTCGGTCATGCGCACCAGCACGCTGCGGCGGCGGTGCAGGTCCATGCCGACGACCTGCCGGCCGTCATACGCTGTCTCCACCGGGGCCTCCCTTGCCTGGCTGGAGACGGATCCTTTGCACCTTCCAGCATCCGCCAGGGAGCGGGAGGCTCCGCTCCTTCATCGCATCAGACAGCACATTCAGACAACATCCGTTGTCGGCGTCCAATGCGGGAGATTTCCGCTGGTCGGACGTCTATCCGCAGGTGTTGGTGATCACCAAGGGCCGACAACACGTGTTTCCAAGTGCCAACTGATGCTTTACACCAGCGTCGTTGTCGGCGATGAGTCAGGCCACGCGGTCCTGATGGCTGGAGCCGTCACGGTGGCGGCGCTGGTAGTGCTGGCGTGCCGCCTGCCTGGTGACCCCGAGCCGGGCGGCGATCTCTGGCCACCCGATGCCCAGATCGACGGCATGGTCGATGAGCAGCACGAGTTGCGCCTCTGCCTCGTCCCGCACGTGCCGGACGTGCTCGATCTGCTCAAGCACCTGGGGTGCAGACAGGTGGGTGACCCGTTGCGCCGAGCCCGCGGGTTCTGCTGGCGCCTGCTGCCGCCACCGTGACTGCACGTGCTTGACTCTCGGACCAGACCGGCGCTTCGACTTGCCCATGGAATCCAGCATGCGGCCCAGGTATGACAACTCCGGCCATCACGCGCCTGAGGACCGACCCCGGCCAGCGACTGCGCTCATCCCGCGTCAAATCGTGTGAGCTACGTCACACTGTTCCGGCCATCGCGGTCGCTGACGGACAGGTACGGACGTCTGCGGACACTGCGCCCCCGCCCCGGCATGCGGGCGGTGTTTGCACCTCCCTGACACTGGCTACACTCTGGATGCAGGAGCCGACAAAACGTTGCGAAGGTGCCGGGCTGAATGCCCAGGGCACCGGCAAGGTCAAGAACGCCTTACCGGCGTGGATGAGGAAGCGGCGCATCACCTGCGGGTCTATTCCCCGCCAACTCGCGCCAATCGCATGGGCATCAAGGCCTACAACCTGTTTCCGTCTGACCGCGGCAAGCAGGGGCCGCCTGCTCTGCGCCCGCCGCTGCGGCTAATGCCGCCCCACGAACAGGACGGATTCTCGTGTCGAATCCAGTCCTGCCTGGTTCCCCACCACCCGGAAGGAGAGTCACTATGGACAATCGGCTGTGCCGGTTGGGTCGGCAGCCTGAGCCGGACGACTGGCGCGGCGCGGCGGCTGGCGGGCGCGGTCGTGCCCGGCCTTGACGACGTTCGCGGCCGCCGAGAGCGGGAACAAGCTCACCATCGCGGAGGTGTGCGCCGATCTCGGCATCAGCCGCCGGACGTTCTACGAATGGCGGGCGAAGGGCAGGGCGCCCAGGTGCATCACGTTGCCGAACGGCAGCCTGCGCATCCGGCGGTCCGAGTACCAGCGCTGGCTGGCCTCTCGTGAGGAGGCGGCCTGATGAGCGGCGGCACGACCTACGACGCCAGGGTCTACCGTACCGAGGTCTACAAGGGCAAGGAGGTAACGACCTACCACGTCCGGTGGAAGGTGGGCGGCAAGCTCTGGAGGGAAGGCTTCCGTACCGCCGCGCAGGCCGACAGCTTCCGCAGCGCACTGCTGACCGCTGCCCGGAAAGGCGAAGCCTTCAGCCTCGCTACTGGCAGGCCAGCAGCCTGGGAGCGAACGAAGGCCGACACCACTTGGTATGAGTTCGGCTGCTCGTACGTGGACATGAAGTGGAAGCAGGCTTCCGCCAAGTACCGCAAGAACATCGCCCGGGCGCTGACCGCAGCGACACCCGCCATGCTGGTAGAGGCCCGCGGATATCCCGATGATGCCAGCATTCGCCGGGCGCTCGTCCGATGGGGCTTTAACACCAAGCAGCGCTCCGAACCACCCGACGAGGTTGCCGAGGTCCTCGCATGGGTGGCAAGGAATAGCGCTCCCATGTCAGCGCTGGCCGAAGTGGCGATGGCCCGCAGGATGCTCGACCAGGCGACTGGCCGACTGGATGGGAAGAACGCGGCAGCCAGCACGGCCCGGCGGAACCGCACCATCCTGGCCAATGCGATGGACTACGCGATCGAGCTGGACCTGCTGGAGATGAACCCGATCCGGCGGATCAAGTGGACAATGCCCAAGGTCTCCAGTCAGGTGGACCGGCGCAGCGTCGTGAACCCGCGCCAGGCCCGGGCGCTACTGGAGGCGGTGCGCGTCCAGCAGCCGAGCGGACCGCGACTGGTCACCTTCTTCGCGCTGATGTACTACGCCGGGCTCCGTCCCGAGGAAGCGATCAACCTCAGCAGGGACAATGTGACCTTGCCGCCTCATGATGGACCCGACGATGACGATTGGGGCGAGCTTCACATCCGCAGCGCTACGCCCGACGCAGGCGGCGAGTGGACCGACGATGGCAGCGTGCGCGAGAGGCGACAGCTCAAACACCGGGCCGAGGGAGACAGCCGCGTCGTGCCCACCCATCCCGAACTGACCAGGCTCCTCCGGGATCACCTTGCCAATTTCGCCACAGCTTCTGACGGTCGTTTGTTCGGCGGCGTACGGGGCGGCGAGCTGCCCACTATCACCTACCGGCGGGCCTGGATCAAAGCGCGCCAGATGGCCCTGAATCCAGCGGAGCAAGCCTCGCCGCTCGCCCGACGCCCGTACGACCTTCGGCACGCCTGCCTGTCAACCTGGCTGAACGGCGGCGTCTACCCCACCCAGGTAGCGGAGTGGGCCGGGCACGGCGTGGACGTGCTGCTGCGGATCTACGCCAAGTGCGTCGTGGGCCAGGACGAGCTCGCCAAGCGCCGGATCAGCGAAGCGCTGCGCCAGGACTGATCACGGGTAAGCCCGCCTCCGTGATCTTGAACTTTGGCACGTATTTGGCACAGCGACCTGCATCTGGCCGCTCCTGGTCGCATACGGCTGCACACCCGGCTCGTGGGCAAGATCACGAAGGCCGATCGTTTCCGCAGGTCACAGGCTACAATCTGCGGTTCTGAAGAGTGGGGCGGCTGGGACTCGAACCCAGGACCGGCGGATTATGAGTCCGCTGCTCTAACCGGCTGAGCTACCGCCCCGCGGAGCCGTGTCAACAAGCTACAGCAGGCCCGAGCCCGGCGCGCGCCGGGCCATGACCGGATCGCGATCCCGGCTACCTGACGCTCAGCTGCATCGCCATCGCGTGCTCGACCAGCGAGATGAGCGCAGACTTCGTGGACTTCCTATCCCTGGCATCGCACTCGATCATAGGCACGTGCGGGCTGACCGACAGCGCCTCCTGCACGTCGGCAACCGCGTGCGGGAAGTCCCCGTTGAAGCCGTTGACGGCCACGATGAACGGCAGGCCCGCCGACTCGAAATAGTCCACGGCCGGGAAGGAGTCGGCCAGCCTGCGCGTGTCCACGAGCACGACCGCGCCGATCGCGCCCTGGATCAGGTCGTCCCACATGAACCAGAACCGGTGCTGGCCTGGCGTGCCGAACAGGTAGAGGATCAGCCCGGCGTCGAGGGTCACCCGGCCGAAGTCCATGGCGACTGTGGTCGTGGTCTTATCCGGCGTATGCGACAGGTCGTCAACGCCGTCGCTCGCCGAGGTCATCACGGCCTCGGTGGTCAGCGGCGTAATCTCCGACACCGAGCCGACGAAAGTGGTCTTGCCCACGCCGAAGCCGCCCGCCACGACAATCTTCACGGATGTCATGGCCGTTTCGGCCACGTCCCCCGGGCTGACCTTAGAGCTTGCGAAGTCCACTGAGAACCCTTTCGAGCAGGTTAAGGTCCGGACGCCCGTGCGCATGGTCCATCTGATGGACCCGGACCAGGCCCTGGACGGCCATGTCGGCGATGAGAACGCGTGCCACGCCGAGCGGCATCCGGAGCACCGCGGAGACTTCCGCGACGGAACGCCAGTCCCGGCAGAATCCGAGGATGGACTGGCATTCCGGGCTCAGCACCGACAGGTCGCGGGCCTCATAGTGCGAGGCCGCGACCATTGCCTCGATCTGCAGCTGGTACCTGGGCTTCGTCCTGCCTCCGGTGACAGCGTACGGCCTGACCAGCGCGCTCGCGCCACCCTCCGGCGCCCGGTGGGGATGCGAGTCATTCTGGCCCGGATCGCGATGGTTGGGTATGCCGCCCGCTGACGGATCACCCCGCGGAACAGGCTTGCCATCGGCCTGCTCGGCAGGATATCTGCCGTCAACTGGCTCCCAGTCATTCCTGGCTGAGCCCGGCACTGGCGTCTCCTGTCACTGTGCGCCATTCTCCGGCCAGTCCGGCGGCAAGCCGCTACGCACTTCCGGGGTCAGGGCGCTTCCCACCCGCTCGACGAGCAGCGCCATCTCGTAGGCCACGAGGCCCATGTCACAGTCGGCAGCGGCTAGAACGGCGAGGCTCGATCCATCGCTGATCGCCATCACGATGAGCAGGCCGCGCTGCATTTCCACCACGGTCTGCGTCACGGCGCCGCCCTCGAATACCCGGGCTGCACCCTGAGTCAGGCTGGTCAGGCCCGAAGTCACAGCCGCGAGCTGGTCTACCCGGTCGGCCGGGAATCCGAGCGAGAACGCCATCGGAAGGCCGTCGGAGGAGACGACGATCGCGTGCGCGACGGAAGGAACCCGCTCGACGAAGTTCGTGATCAGCCAGTTCAGGTCCTGCGCCGGGCGCACTAGCGGACTCACGCGTGCTCCTTCCTTTCATGACCTGCCGACCTCGCGGACCTCACCGCAGGCACTCCCGTGCCCGCCGTCCGGTTTGGCCGCGATGCCCTCAGCATGCCAGCTTCGACGGCTGCGCGCGCCTCACGAGTCACCGTCACCCTCCGGTTCCCTGGGCTCCTCGGCACCGCCGCGGCCGACGGCGCGGCCCTCCCGGATCCCACGCTGGAAGCTAGCAAAGCGTTCCCTGGTGGCGGCGGCAGAGCGGGCAGGCGCGGGCGCGGGCGCGGGCGCCGACTCCAGCCCGGCTGTGCCGGGCACGAGGTTCGCCTTGGGCACCCTCTTCGGCAGGCCTGCCGAGGTGACGCCGCCGGACGAAGGCGCGCTGACAACCTCCGCCGCACGCCAGCCCTCGTCGGCCGGTGAACTCCAGCTGGCAGCCTTCCCCTCCTCTTGGCCCTTACCAGCGACAGCGTGCCGTCCGCGGCGGAACCAGTCGGACTCCACAGATTCGAATATGGGAAGCCGGTTTTCCTTTCCGGCGGACGCATCGGGCGGGACCACCACGCCACCCTGCGCCGACGAGCCCGGAGTCCAGCCGCTCGAGGCCAGGCCTGGCGGGACTGCGCGGCCGGCCGTCTGGCTCGCCGCCGCCGGCGCGCCGAGCACCGGCTGGGGACCGGTGCCCACCGCAGGCAGCGGCCCGGTTCCGAACGCCTCGGCGCCGGCCGCAAACGGGCCGGCATCGGTGCCCGACGGCTCGGGCGCGGCGGGCTCCGGTGAGGTGCTGAATACATCCGTGCCCGGCGAGCTGTCCGGATCAGGGCCCGGCGAGAACAGGTTCGGGCTCGTGCCGAAGGCGTCCCCGGCGGTGCCGAACGAACCCGCGCCCGTCCCCTCGAACGGAGAATCCTGGCCGACGCCCGCGGGGACGTTGCCCGCCGGGGAGGGCGGGGCGGCGCCGAACGGCGCGGCGTCGGTATCGGCGGCCGGCTGCGGGCTGGTGCGGAAGGCCGGCAACGGGCCTGTCACCGAGCCCGGCCTGGGGCCGGTTCCCTGGCCCCACCGGGGGCGCACCCCGCCGTCGGCATCGGTGTCCGCGCGCAGCGGCGCGAACTTGGGCGTCCGGGCGGTGGTGACCGCTTCCTCCGCCGCCGAGCGCTCGCCGCTCCCCCACTCGCCGGTGCTGAAGACGCCCGCCACGGACCCGGCAGGCGCGGGCCCTGCGGTGGCGAAGCCAGCGGTCGAGAAGCCAGCGGGCACATTGCCCTCGGCAGCGGCTTCCAGCGCGCTCGCGTCGGGCCGACGCAGCCCGGGCGGAGGGCCGCCGGCTTCCGCCTCATGCGTGACTGCCTCGTCGGGCAGCCACACCAGCGCCGTCAGGCCGCCGGAGGCGGCCGGGCGCAGCCTGACCCTGATGCCGTGCCTGGCGGCCAGCCGCGCGACCACGAACAGCCCCATCCGCCGGGACACAGCCACGTCGACCACGGGCGGGTTGTCAAGCCGCCAGTTGGCATGGGCCATCTCCTCCGCGCCCATGCCCACGCCCTGGTCGGTGATTTCCAGCAGCACTCCGCCGCTGCTCAGCAGGTGACCGGCGATGGTGACGGGCGTCTCCGCCGAGGAGAACGAGGTCGCGTTCTCGGCGAGCTCGGACAGCAGGTGGACGACGTCGTTGACCGCCTGCCCGCGTACCGCGATTCCCGGCTGGACGTTCAGCGTCACGCGCTCGTACTGCTCAATCTCGGACACCGCCGCGCGGAGCACGTCCACGAGAGCGACCGGCTGATTCCACCGCCGGGACACGTCATGACCGGCGAGCACCAGCAGGTTCTCGGAGTTGCGGCGCATCCGGGTGGCCAGGTGGTCCATCTGGAACAGGCTCGCCAGCCGCTCCGCGTCCTGCTCGCCGAGCTCCAGGTCGTCGATCAGCTGGATCTGCCGCTCGACGAGGGACTGGCTGCGGCGGGACAGGTTCACGAACATGGCGTTGACGTTGCCGCGCAGGGCCGCCTCGTTGGCGGCCAGCCGCAACGCCTCCCTGTGCACCTGGTCGAAGGCCCGCGCCACCTCCCCGATTTCGTCCGCCGAGTCCACGTCGATGGGCTCCACATCCAGCGGGGCGTCATCGCCGTCGGTCTCGCTCATCCGGCGCACGGTCTCCGGCAGCCGGATCCCGGCCACGTCCAGCGCGCCGGCCCGCAGCTTGCGCAGCGGGCGGACCATCGAGCGGCCGACGATGGTGGTGAACAGCAGCGCGAGGATGAGCACGAGGACGACGGCGATGCCGACCGCGACCGCGGAGACGATGGCGCTGTTACGCAGCGCGGTTGCCCGCGAGATGATGGAGGCGACCAGCTTCTCCTCCACGCCGCGGAACGCGTTGACCGGGTAGGCCATGGCGGCGCTGGCATTGGCGATCGTCGGGTCGGTCGAGGATGACAGCGCGCCGCCAGCCGGGGACTGCAGCGAACTCTCGGCCAGCGAGATCGCCTGCTGCTCCTGCGCCTGCGCCCGGTCCACCAGGGTTTCGGACAGCGCGTCGTTGTACAGCGAGCGCTGCCCGGCGGTGGCCGATATCTGGAACGCCGCCAGATCGCTCTGCTGGTTGGCCTCGGCGGCGGTGATCGCGGCCAGCTTGTCCGACCCGAACACGCCGCTCTGCCCGCCCGCCGTGGGCAGCGCCGACCGCAAGATCGCGCCCTGCACCGACGCCTGCTCCTTCATCCCCGAGATCAGGCCGAGCACCCGGACCGTGTCCGCCAGCGAGGAGTCGTTGCTGCCCAGGGAGATTTCATTGTTCAGCGCCAGCACCGCGCTGATCGTCTGCTCGTACTCCTGGATCACCACCAGCGCCGGAAGCTGGGTATGCGTCGACGCGCTGCGCAGCTCCGGCAGCCCCTCGATCGCGGTGACCGCGCCCTCCGCATCCTGGCGCACCAGCGGCGGGTACGAGCCGCCGATCCCGGCAGCCTGCCGGCGCACCTGCGCCGCCAGCACGTCGGAGGCCGTGTAATCCTGGGCCAGCACCTTCCGCTCCAGCCTGCTGGCCGTCCCGGCCGGGCTGCCCCGGCCGCCGCCCTGATTGCCCAGCACGATGAACCGGATCGTCTCATTCCGCTCGGTCTCCAGCGCGTGCGCCAGCCCGGCGACCTTCCCGCTCAGCACCGCCAGCTGCTCCACCTGCTGGTAAGCCATCGCGCTCTGCGCGGACGAGCCGATGCGGATGCCGCCAAGCACGATGGCGGTCAGCGTGGGGATGGCGATCAGCAGCACGAGGCGCGACCGCACCCGCCAGTTCTTCAGCGCGCGGCGGGAGACCGGCCGCGCCAGCGGCGGGCCGACGCCGGCCGGCCGGCTGCCATCCGCCGGCGAGTCGAAGCCGCCCGGCGGCATGGCGTTCTTGGCCTGGCCGCCCTGGGCCTGGCTGTGCCTGGGGGTAGCTGCTGCCGGGCCCGCGGCCGCGGTCTTCTTGTCCGCCTCGGCGCTGGCGCTGCGGGTATTCTTGGCCCTCGACCTCACGGCCTCTGCACCTCTCACCTCGCGACTCGCCCCGTGGCACGGACCAAGCCGCCGGCATACGGCCATCGCGGCGGAACCGGCATGTCGTACCCCTTCCAAGACGACAATCCTGCCCGCGCAGCGCCGCCACACGACCAGCGACTCAGCGCTGACTCCGCCAGCGCCTTCCCACGATACTTCGCGTAACCGCGAAAAGACCGATGTTACGTTACGTAAGCACCCTAACTCGGCCACCAGTAGGCTACTTGTCGGGCTACGCTGATGTCCCCAGAACGGCTTGTTCGACTCAAGGCCCCGCAAAGGAACCCCATGCGGCTTGTCCAAGATGGCCCCCGCCCGCCGCTCCGCCGCGGCGTGAGCAGGAGATTCTGCCGGGCCGCGGCCTGCCTCCCGGCAGCGCTCCTGCTGGCGGGCTGCGGCTTGCTCGGCGGAAGTTCAGGCGGCCTCAGCTCAGGCGACAATCAGACGATCACGGTCGCTGCTGTTCCCGGTGTTGATGATGCGCCACTGTATGTCGCTCTCCGCGAAGGGCTCTTCCGGCAGCGCGGGCTGCACGTCACGATCACCAACTACTCCTCTCTCCGGGACGAAATCCAGGCGCTCGGCAGCGGGCGGGCGGACATCGCGGCCGGCGACTATACGGATTTCTTCACCAAGCAATCCCGCGGCGATCTCGATCTGCGGCTGATCACCGACGGATATGACGCGAGCCCGAACGTCATGGCCGTGCTGACCCGGCCGGACTCGGGCATCACCAGCCCGCAGGATCTGGTGGACAAGGTCATCGCCACGCCGCCTGCGCAGGCGATCAGGCCGGGGAGCAACCTGCCGTACAGCATGGAGATGATGGCGACGCAGGCTGTCCTGCGGACCGACGGCGTCGGCCCGACCAGCATCCACTGGAGACCCACGCCCGAGAAGGACATGATCAGCGCGCTGAGGGACCACACGGTGGACGCGATCGTGGCGACCGAGCCGTACCTGCTGCAGGCCGAGAGCCAGCTGGGCGCGGTGTCGGTGCTTGACTCGTGCAGCGGGGTGACGTCCGGGCTGCCGCTGCTCGGCTACTTCACCGTGCAGAAGTTCCAGAGAGAGCATGCGCAGGTGATTCGGGCGTTCCGGTCCGCGCTGGTGAGCGCCCAGGCGGCCGCGACGATGCGCGGGCCGGTGCAGAAGACGCTGACTAGCTCGATGCACATGAACGGTCAGTCCGCGGCCCTGCTGACCCTGGGCCAGTACCCGACATTCCTCAGCATCGGCCAGGTGCAGCGCGTCGCCGACCTGATGTACGACGCCGGGATGATCGGGAGCCCGCTCGCCGTGCGCACGCTGGTGTCCGGGTAGCAGCCCGGCGGCGCGGGCGCCGTCGGCTGTCGGCCGCCAGCACGGGGCACGGCGGCTGCCCGGCGGCCGGGGCCGATCAGCCGTCGCCGCCGATCCCGAGCTCGCGGGCGATCCCGAGCTCGCGGGCGATGACCATCCGCTGCACCTCGGACGTGCCTTCGCCGATCTCAAGGACCTTGGCATCCCGGTAGAAGCGCGCGACCGGGAACTCGTTCATGAAGCCGTACCCGCCGAATATCTGGGTCGCGTCGCGGGCGTTGTCCATGGCGGCATTCGAGCAGGTCAGCTTCGCGATCGCGGCCTGCTTCTTGAACGGCTCGCCCGCGTCAAGCCGCGCGGCCGCGTCGTACCAGGCCAGCCTGGCCACATGGGCACGAGCCTCCATGTCAGCGATCTTGAACTGGATGCCCTGGTAGTAGCCGAGGCGATGGCCGAACGCGGAACGCTCCCTGACGTAGCCGAGGCACTCGTCCACGCAGCCAGCGGCCAGGCCTGCGGCCAGCGCGGCGATCGCGACCCGCCCCTCATCCAGCGTCTGCAGGAACTGCGCGTAACCGCGGCCCTGCTCGCCGAGCAGGTTCGCCCCCGGCACCCGGCAGGACGAGAACGCCAGCTCCCTGGTGTCCGAGGCGCACCAGCCCACCTTCGACAGCTCAGGGCCGACGCTGAGCCCGGGCGTCCCGGACGGGACGATGATCGCCGAGATCTCCGGCCTGCCGCCCGACTCGCCGGTGATCGCCAGCACCGTGACCAACGACGTGATCGAGGTGCCCGCGTTGGTGATGAACGCCTTCGAGCCGTCGATCACCCAGTCTCCGGCCTCAAGCCGCGCGGTGGTGCGCATCCCGCCGGCGATGTCCGAGCCGCCGCCCGGCTCGGTCAGCCCGAATGCGGCCAGCCGGTCACCCTGGCAGAGCTCGGGCAGCCACCGCTCGCGCTGCTCCGGCGAGCCGAACCGGTAGATAGGCATTGCGCCCAGCGAGACGGCCGCCTCCAGCGTGATCGCCATCGACGAGTCGACCCGGGCAAGCTCGTGCAGGGCGAGACAGAGCGCCAGGTAGTCGCCGCCCATCCCGCCGTATTCCTCCGGGAACGGCAGGCCGAACAGGCCGAGCTTGGCCATCTTGGCGACGATCTCGTACGGGAATTCACCCCGCTCGTAGTAGCCGCCGATCACCGGCGCCACCACGTCGCGGGCGAAGCCGGCAACGGTGGCGCGAAGTTCCTCATGCTCGTCGTTGAGCCGGAAGCTCACCATGCACGCGATGCTACCGGCTGCCTCCGCCCGACCAGGCTGCCCGGAGTGCCCGGGCGCGCTGGCGGCCTGATGTGCCGGATAGCGGAAGGCCGCGTTACGCTCTCGTCCTGGCCAGTTCCCGAAGACGGCCGGCCACCCGGGATCCCGAGGCGGCCGGCGAGCGACGCCGGCCGAGCTGACGCAGTCGCGCTGGAGGATGTGATGGCGACCCTGACCTGCCCTGTCTGCGCTGCCGAGGTCAAGGCGGACGACCTCATCTGCTTCACCTGCGGCGCCAACCTGCCGCGGGCGCGTTTCCGTGACGACGACCCGCCAGCCCCGGCGACCGTCATGCAGGAGTACGTCAAGGCGGACGACAGGAAGGGCCAGATCTCCCCCGCCGTGCTGCGGCTGGCCTTCCCGACCGGCAATGTCGAAGTGCCGGCGGGGACTTCCCTGCTGCTCGGGCGGGATCCGGAGGACTCCCTCGTCGCCGCCGCGTTCGCCGACTTCGAGAACGTGTCCCGGCGGCATGCGACGGTCACTGTCGACGACGCGGGCCATGCGACGATCCGCGACGAGCACTCCACCAACGGGACCTTCGTGAACGGAGACCGGGTGCCCCCCGGCACCGGCGTCCGGCTGGCCGACGGCGATCTCGTCCGGCTGGCCGGCGACG
>Ga0137380_10005271_pt1 | contig 11474 bp, 7 predicted proteins | sample SagtaG_17_FD_104809 | JGI IMG/M metagenome (GOLD analysis project Ga0137380, IMG submission 104809) | Vadose zone soil microbial communities from Sagehorn Ranch, Mendocino, California, USA - Sage2_L_100_16 metaG | ecosystem: Environmental > Terrestrial > Soil > Vadose zone | place: USA... | reverse complement strand
GGGCGGCAATGAAGGAGGGGGTGGGGTGAACCAGGATCAGATCTGGTCGCAGGTGCAGGAAGAGCTTCGGTTTCAGCTGGCCAAGCGCACGTATGACATGTGGCTCAAGAACACATCAGTCGTTTCCGCTGATGGCGGCACCTTTCGAATCGGAGTTCCGAGCAAGCTCGCCAAGGACTGGCTCGAAGATCGTTTCGCGGGACTGATCCAGGAGACATTGCAGGCAGTCACCGGCTCCGAGGTCGACATCGACTTTGTGATCGCACCTTCCAGCCAACGCCCGGCGCATGCCATGTTCGACGTGGATCATCGGGGTGAGAACGGTCACGAGAACCCTGCCGAGCCGGCGGCCGAGATAGAGCTCATCGCACCTTCTGAGCTGAATGCGCGTTTTCGGTTTTCATCATTCGTTGTCGGTCATAACTCCCAGTTCGCTCACGCGGCCGCGAAGGCCGTGGCCGAGGCGCCGGGCGAGAGTTACAACCCGCTCTTCCTTTATGGAGGCGTGGGTCTGGGCAAGACCCATCTCATGCACGCGATCGGTCACGAGGTCCACGACCGATTTCCGCGCAAGCGCGTGGTCTACCTCACGTCGGAACAATTCACCAACGAGGTCATCAGCTCCATCGCCACCGCGCGGATGGGCGAGTTCCGGCACAAGTACCGGACGGTCGACGTGCTTCTCATCGACGATGTGCAGTTTCTCGCCGGCAAGGACCGTACCAAGGAAGAGTTCTTCCATACCTTCAATGCGCTGCACGAGATCAACAAGCAGATCGTCATCTCGTCCGACCGCCCGCCCAAAGAGATCCCGACCCTGGAAGACCGTCTTCGGTCGCGGTTCGAGTGGGGCCTCATCGCAGACATCCAGCCCCCAGACTTCGAGACCCGACTCGCAATCCTGCACTCGAAGCTTGGTGCCAACGGCAGCCTGGTCCCCGAGGAAGTCCTCAGCTTCATCGCCCATAAGGTGCAGCGAAACATCCGCGAGCTCGAGGGTGCGCTCACGCGCATCCAGGCCTTCGCCGCGGTGCACCAGAGGCAGGTCGACGAGGAGGAGGCGGCGCGGCTGCTGTCCGACATCATCCCGGCGAGCACCCGCAAGCCGATCAACGTCGAACGAATCCAGGCGCTGGTCGCCGACTACTACAACGTGACGCTCGACGATATGAAGGGCAAACGGCGCGACAAGCACATCGTGTTCCCCCGCCAGGTCGCCATGTACCTGGTTCGCGAAGAGACACCCTCATCGCTACCGGCGATCGGCAAGGCTTTTGGCGGCCGCGACCACACGACCGCGCTCCACTCCATCGAGAAGATCGCCAACGAGCTGAAGGAGGACGAGCGACTGCGTTACGAAGTACAGTCGATCCGGGAAAAGCTTTACGTCCAGTGAGCGTTTCCACAGGTTTTAAGAAGAGGCTTGGGATTCCGATTGGATGGACCGCGGGCGGTCATCTCCTCCCCACAGATTCAACAGCCACGCGCGGACTGTCCCTTGATTGCCCAGACCTTATCCACGGGTCATTTCGATCTGTAAATGATCTCGACATCCACAGTCCGCACAGCGCTTACTGTTATCGGTTACGGATGATTTCAATCAAGAGAAACTCTTTCAACGGGGGACAACTGTCTTGAATGCCAAAGTTCTCACTGCTCAAATGAAGGTCACGTGCAGGCCGGCAGTTCTAAGCCAGGCGCTCCAGGTCGTGTCGCGCGCCATCTCCAGCCGGACCACCCTGCCGATCCTCAACAACATCCTCATCGAAACGACGTCAGAGGGCCTGGCCCTCTCCGCGACCAACCTCGAGATTGGCATTCGCAAAGTCGTCTCCGCCGAGGTCGCCTCGGAAGGCTCGACGACCGCACCCGCGAGGCTGCTCACCGACTTTGTGGGCACGCTTCCGGACGATGACCTCGAGCTGACGCTCGATTCGCCGACGCAATCGCTCAACCTGCGCTGCGCGCGATTCGACACCCACATCAAGTGCATCGAGGCGGAGGAGTTCCCGCCGGGACCGCGTCCGGATGAAGGTGACCGACTCGAGGTGGCGCTTGACGACCTGGTCGGGGCGGTGGAGCAAACCCAGATGGCCGCGTCCACTGACGAGGCTCGTCCGGTGCTGACCGGCGTGCTGGTTCAGGTCCAGGGCGGGAACCTCACCCTGGCCGCCACCGACGGCCACCGCCTGGCGGTCAGGAAGCTGGCCGCCGCGGGCTCGAGCGACCTGGAAGCGAGCCTCAACGTCCCGGCCCGGGCGCTCGCCGAGCTGTCAAGGGTGCTCAAAGGTGAGCCAGGGAAAGTGGAGGTGATCATCTCCAAGGCCCGCAACCAGGTGTTCTTCCGGGCCGGCAGCTCCGAGTTGACCTCGAGGCTGATCGACGGCAAGTATCCCAACTACGCACAGGTTATCCCCAGCAAGAGCTCGACCAAGGTCAAGGTCTCGACAGGGGAGCTCACGCAGACCGTGCGCGCGGTCTCCCTCTTCGCGCGCGACAGCGCCAACGTGATTCGCGTCAAGGCGCAGTCCGGCGCACTGACCCTCTCCGCCACCACCAACGAGGTTGGAGACAGCAAGGCCGAGATGACGGCCGACGTGGATGGATCCGACATTCAAATTGCCTTCAATGCCCGCTACGTCCTGGACGCCCTTGGAGTGATTGGGGAGGATGAGGTCGAGCTGCTGTTCGACGGTCCTCTCAGTCCGGGGCTCATGCGGCCGCCGGGCAAAGACCACTACCTCTATGTGATCATGCCCGTGCGGGTGGCCATGTCCTAGCGGCGCTCCGGGAAAGGTGCGCCTCCGTCGCCTGCGTCTTCGCAACCACCGCAACTACGCACAGCTGGACCTCACGCCGGGCCCGGCCGTCAACGTGTTCATCGGGCCGAACGGGCAGGGCAAGACCAACCTGCTCGAGGCGGTCGCCATGCTTGCCCTGTCCTCTTCGCCGAGGGCGCGCCGCGAGCTCGAGCTGGTCGGGCCGGCCGGTCCGGGGTCGACGATCGACGCCGAGGTCGAGAGCGGCGCGACAACCCGCTCGATCGCGATCACTCTCGAGGTCGAGGGGGAGCGGGCACGCCGCACGATCGAGGTCGATGGTGTCCGGCGACGGGCGTTCGACCTTCCAGGCCACTTTCGGGTCGTCCTTTTCTGGCCGGACGACCTGGGCCTCGTCAAGGCGGGTCCAGAGCTGCGCCGGCGCTTTCTCAACCAGATGCTGGTCCAGGTCAACTCGGGTTATGCCCGCGCGCTTGGGGGCCTGCGCCGGATCCTCGAGCAGCGCAACAGCCTTTTGAAACGCATTGCCGCCGGGGAAGGTGGCAACGACGTGCTGGAGGCCTGGAACCACGAGCTCGTCGAGGTGGGCACCCAGATCATTGACGCGCGCGCCAAAGCCGTGAAAGACCTCGAACCTGAAGCCGCCCGCTGTCACGCCCAGATCGCAGCCGGCGAACGCCTTGAAATTCAGTATCTCGGCCCTCCGGAAAACCTGGCCGAAGCTGTGCATAACTCCCTTGCCGAGGACCTGAGGCGCGGCACCACCAGCGTGGGTCCACACCGGGACGACCTGCGCGTGTTGCTCGACGGCCGCGACGCTCGCTCCTACGGTTCGCAGGGGCAGCAGCGAACGGCCGTGGTCAGCCTGAAGCTGGCCGAGGCCGCTCTGATCGAGCGCCGAGCCGGCGAGCGTCCCGTGCTCCTGCTCGATGACGTCCTTTCGGAGCTGGACGGGGAGCGCCGGGCTGCGCTCCTGCAGGAGATCGCCGACGGGGGACAGGTGGTGATCACGTCTGTCGAAGCCGGTCCGTTCCCGCCCGAACTGATCGCCACGGCGATGGTGTGGACGGTGAACGAAGGCATGATCCAGGCCTGTGGATAAGCTGGGTAATATCCTGCCGCGAATCGTCCGCCGCCAGCCCGGCGGCAGGCGTCTGATGGCAACCCAGGTGGCGTCCGCCTTCCGAAGTCTGATGGGTCCGGACGTGGCTTCACTTTGCGACACGGTGGAGCTGAAGGCGGGGACCCTGCTCGTGACCACCATGAGTCCTGCCCTTGCGCACCAGCTGAGACTGGACGCCGAGACGATCATCGCTCGGTTGAATCGGCCGGACCTGGGCCTTACCGTGCGGGTCTTGCGCGTGCGGATCGGCCGCCCGACCCCGTCATGAACCTAGGGGTCGAACAGCGACAGGCCTCGACATTGGGCGCGGGACCCGTCCGTGTGGTCGCCGGTGCCGGGACCGGCAAAACCGCCGTGATCGCCGAGCGCGTCCGCCGCCTGGTGGCGCAGGGGGTCTCGCCAGGATCGATCCTGGTCATGACCTTCACCGACCGCGCCGCCAATGAGATGCGCCAGCGCATCGAGGCGCTGATCAAAGCTTCCGTCCCGGCGGTTGGAACCTTTCACTCGATCGCGATGAGCTGGCTCCGGGAAGACGGGCGCGCCATCGGCGTACCGGCAGGCTTCCGAATCGTGACCGGGGCCGACCGATGGATCCTCGCCCGGGAGCTGATGTGGAAGATCGGCGACGCAGCGCTGACCGGTGACGAGCGGCCCGATGACCTGGTGGCGCCAGTGCTGCAGATGCTCGAGCGCATGAAGCAGGAGCTCGTCCCTCTCGAGCGGCTGCAAGCGTGGGCTGCGGGCGCCGACGATCCCGAGAAGACGGAGCTCATGAAGGCATGCGTGAAGCTTTTCCGGGCTTACGAGCGAGAGTGCCGCAAACAGCGGTTGCTCGATTTCGACGACCTGCTCCTGCTGACCGTGCGAATGCTGGAAAAGAACCCAGCCGTGCTCAGGCGCTATGCCGAGCGCTACCCGCACGTGCTCGTCGACGAGTACCAGGACCTGAACCTCGCCCAGGAGCGCATGGTCGAGCTGATCGCGGCAAGCGGCGATCCGTTCGTCGTGGGGGACGACGATCAGTCGATCTATAGATTCCGGGGGGCGTCGCGCGCGAGCCTCGAGCGATTCGTCGGCAGGTTTCCGTCCGCGCGCACCATCGCGCTCGCGCGCAACCGAAGGAGCTCGCGCCGGATCGTGGCCGCCGCATCCGCGCTGATCGTCAACAACCAGGACCGCCTGGCCAAGCGGCTGCGCTCCGACGCGAGCGGTCCCGTGGTCGAGTTATGGGAGAGCTCCGACGGCGGATCCGAAGCCGCCGCCATCGCCGATGAGGCAGCGCGCCTCACGGCCGCCGGGCTGGCGCTGACGGACATCGTGGTGCTCTGCCGGACCAATGCGATCGCGCGCCCCATCGCCGCCGCGCTGGCGGCGAAGGGCCTGCCACATGTGGTCTTCGGGGGGCGCGGCTTTCACGAGCTGCCTGAGATCAAGGACGTGGTAGCGATGCTCCGTATCATTCACGACCCAGGGGATCTGGTGGCCCTGGCGCGACCGGTCGCCGGCACCATGCAGCCGCTGCTCGAGAAATTTGCGGTCGCGGCCAAGAAGGTCGACGTGCGCGACCTGTTCTACGAGCTGATGGAGCAGTCGCGGTATCCCGCGACGGCGAACGTAGGCAAATTCGCCGAAGGTATAGCGGACTTCTGCGAGTCATCACCTGACCACTCGCTCGATGCGTACATGCGGCGCCTGGACCTCGTGCTTCTGTCAGGCGAGGACGAGGAGCCGGCCGAGGTGGAGATGGGCAGTGCCATCCAGGTCATGACGATTCACCAGTCGAAGGGCCTGGAGTTCGAGGCGGTCTTTGTGCCCTCGCTCGTCGAAGGGCGGCTTCCGCAGTCCGGCCGATCGCCGCGTTTCGAGCTTCCGGCCGCCGTGCTCGAACCGCTGGTACGCGGACGCGAGGACGTGATCGCCGAGGAACGCAGGCTTCTGTACGTGGCAATGACGCGCGCTCGCCGGCGCCTCTATCTCACCCGGGCGACGCATTACGAGGGCGGCCGGCGGTGGCGCGAGTCGCGTTTCCTGGACGAGGTGCGCGCAGCCGGCCGGCGGGTCGTCGTCGAGAAGCAGATCGCCGCGTCGCCAGTGAATCGACCCCCGATCGCGGTCAACGGTCATTCGGGCGTGGTGCAGCTCTCCTACAGCGCCATGACCTCCTACATGGACTGCCCGCGGCAGTACTGGTATCGCCACGTGCGACGCCTTCCGGCACCTCAGAGCGCAGAAGCGGTGCATGGCGTGATCCTCCACGAGGTGCTGCGTCGCGCCGGAAACCTGCGCCGCGAGGGCCAGGCGGTCAACGACGCTCGTTTGAGATCGATCCACAACGCGGTCTGGAAGGAGACGCCGTTCCCGGACCTGCGGCGAGCGCCCGCTTTCAAGCGCAACGGCGCGGCGGAGCTGCAGGCCTACCGCGCCCGTGGGGGATTCGACGCGGCCCCCGAGTACCTGGAGCAAGCATTCGACGTGGAGATCGGCGGTTGGGCGCTGCGCGGCGTGATCGATCGCATCGACCGGACTGATGCGGGCTGGCGGATCATCGATTACAAGAGCGGCCGGCCAGTCGCTCGGCGACGCCGGGACCTGCAGGTCGCCCTGTACGCGCTCGGTGCCTCGTCGGCGCTGCAGCTTGCACCCCTCGAGCTGGAGGTCGTGTACCTCGCGACAGGGACCTCGATCCACGTCGACGGCGTGGATCGACTGATGCGCGAGGCCGAAGCCGAAGGCGCAGAGGTGGCGGAGGGGATCCGGGCCGGGCACTTCGAGGCTCGACCGGAGCGCCGCCGCTGCCGGCTGTGTCCCTACAGGCTCGCCTGCGCCGACGCCCTGTAGCGCGCAGCGAGCAGCAGGCACTCGCGCGCGATGTCGGAGGAGGCGTATGGATACGCGAGCTCCTGCGCGTTGCGTGCCATCTCGCGCCAGGTTGGACCGCCTTCCGCCATCACACGCACCTCGTCCAGGAGGTCTGTCTCCTTGGGGGCGAAAGCGCCGATCCGCGACTCGACCACGAAATCGACGTTCGGCGACTCCTGGCCGGGGAGGAATCCCGTGATCACAAGGGGAAGGCCTGTGGCAAGCGCTTCGGCGATGGCGCCGGGACCGGCTTTGGTCACGACGAGGTCGCACGCGCGCATCAGCTCGGGCATGAAGTCCACAAACCCGAGCACGAGCATCGGCGTGGCCACGTTCATCTCATAGAGGCGCCGTCGCAGCTTCTCGTTGCGGCCGCAAACCACCGCGAGCTGCCAGGGGTGAGGCTCGACGGCCAGCTCTCTTACCTGCGCCGCCAGATGCCCGACCCCGGCCGCCCCGCCCATGACCAGCACGGTGAAGCGGTTTTCGTCGAGTCCGAACCGCCGTCGCAGGGCTTGCTTCTCGCCCGGCGCCGGAGGCCGGAAACGAAGATCGACCGGGAGGCCGAGCAGCTTGACCCGGTCGGGTGGGACCCGGCGCCTGAGCGCCACCTTGCGGGCGCCTTCGGTCGGCGCGACGACGAGGTCGGCCTGGCTGAACGTCCAGCCGCGGTGAAAGTCGACGAGGTCGGTGATCACGGTCATCAGGGCACGTGGGCGTCCGCTCTTGCGGATCGCCTGGTGCGCTACGTGGTTGAGCAACGGGTGGACCGAAAGGACGACGTCCGGGTCGTTTTGTTTGAGCAGCTGACGGAGAACTCGACGCACCGGCGGCCCGAACACTGCGCGGATGGCGGCGAAGGTGGGCTGCGTGTTGCTCGAGTGATAGACCGCACCCCAGGCGGCGCGCGACCGGCGGATCACGGGCGAGTAGAGAGACGCAAGACGCCTGACGATCACCGGGCCCTGGCCGATGAGGGGATCGGCAACGGTGATCACGCACGATGGGTCGAGCAGCTTCAGCGCGTCAGTCAGGGCACGAGCTGCAGCACGATGACCGCCGCCTGTGTCGCTGAAGAGGATCAGGACGCGAGGAGACCCGCCAACCGGTGCCGGATAGAGCGTCGGTGCGGCGCCGGCTTCTGTTACTTGCGTCGCGCTGCGGCGCGACGCGCTATCCATCTCATGTTGTAGGCGGAGAGCAGGTAGGTGATGAACACCATGGCGATGATGCCGATGCTGACCCAGAGAATGGTGCGCTTCGCGAGCTCACCGGGTGAGAGCGGCGGGGAGCCGGTCCTGTTCTGGACGATGATGTAAGCGGCCAGGTCCTTGACGTTCTGGTCGGTGAGGCTCGCGTTGCCGCCCTTGACCGGCATCACGGTCTGCTTGGGGTCTCCGGGCTGTGGCTGCCGTCCGTTGGTGATGATGTCGATCAGGAACGCGGGGTCGAGCGGGTCTGATATGCCCGGCAGCTTCTCGATCGGGTTCAGCACCGCCCCGATGCCGCCTTCCAGACCAGCCCCGTGACAGGTCGTGCAGTTCTGAGCGTACAGCGTGGCACCCTTCTCGGGGTCGCCCGGCAGAGGAGCCCCGCTGCGGGAGCCGCTTGCGGACGGTGACGGCGAGCTGTCGGCCAGGGTGGAGACCCCAGTCAGGATGAAAAAGGCCCCGAGAGCCGGCACCAGCAGCAGCGTTTTGCGCACCCGCATCGACGCCAAAGATGATATCCGTCCCCGTTCGTCCGGGTTCGGGTGGGAATAGGCCGCCATCTCGTAGGTTGTATCGGTTATGAGCTCGTGCTCGCCGGTCTCCGGTTACGGCTTCTGCTGCGTCTCCAGACGCTGGCTCGACGCGAGATCGGCGTACCGTGGCTGATCCCGAGCGACTGATCTCCGACCGCGCCGCCCGGCGGATCGCGGTCGTATCCATGCACACCTCGCCCACAGCATCCCTGGGCCAGAACGGAAACGGCGGCCTGAACGTATACGTTCGAGAGGTCGCATCCGCATTCAGCGATCGGGGCATCGCAACCGACATCTTCACCCGCAAGCAGTCGCCGGACGACCCTGCGATCGAACCGCTGGCGCCTCTTTCGCGCGTCATCTATCTGCCGGCGGGCCGCGGCCTGGACAAGTATTCCCTCTACGGCGAGGTGCCTGCCTTCGCCTCACGAATCCTCGCCTTCGCCGAGCGCGAGGGGCTCTCATACGACCTGCTCTTCTCGCATTACTGGCTGTCGGGTGAGGTCGCGTGCCTGCTCCGCCCTCAGCTGGCGGTGGCGTGGGCGCACATGTCGCACACCCTCGGCGTAGTCAAGAACCGCACCCTGGCGGCCGGCGCCCGGCCCGAGCCGGCGCTGCGCATCCGCGTCGAGGGCGAGATCGCTCAGCAGGCGGACCTACTGCTCGCATCGACTGAGCAGGAGAGCGCAGACCTGGTCAGCGCTTATGGCGCAGATCCGTCTCGAGTCTTCGTCGTTCCGCCAGGTGTGGACCTGGCGATGTTCCAGCCGATCGACCCTGCCGAAGCCCGGCGAACGATTGGATACGGGCCGGGACGGCTGCTCCTTTTCGTGGGCAGGCTCGAGCGCCTGAAAGGGGTCGAGGTCGCGATTCGCGCCCTTGCTTTGCTGCGTGACCGCGCCCACGACGACGTCCGGCTCTTGATCCTGGGCGAAGACAGCAAGGACGGAGATGAGTCCGAGAAGGAGCGGCTCAAGAAGGTCGCATCCGAGGTCGGTGTGCGCGAGAGCGTGGACTTCCTGGGTTCCGTGGCTCATCACGAGCTGCCGTTCTTCTACTCGGCAGCCGATGTCTGTGTGATGCCCTCCTACAGCGAGTCGTTCGGCCTGGTCGGGCTCGAGGCCCAGGCCTGCGGGAGGCCGGTCGTTGGATCCGATGTGACCGGATTGCGTTCGGTCGTGCGTGACGAGGTCACCGGTTACCTGATCGAAGGGCACAACCCCGCGGCTTACGCCGCCCGGGTCGGCGGGCTGTTAGACAACCCGGAGCTCGCGCAACAGATGGGCCGGCGCGGCCGCCTGCTGGCGCAGCGATTCTCCTGGACACGGACGGCGGATCGACTACGCGACCTGTTCGAAGGCGTCCTTGAGCGTGCTCAGGTCCGCGTCCACGCAACCGCACGGCAGGAGTAGGGAAAGAGCGTCGGGTCCGATCTGGTCAGCGCGATCGGTCGCGTGCCGTCCGCGTTCATGAGCCAGATCTGATTGCTGCTGACAAAAGCGATCTGGTGCCCGTCCGGCGAGGACACCGGCGTTGTGACCTCGATCGCGGGGTCGGACGGGAGGCCCGAGGCGAGGCCCAGGACGGCGGGCGGCGACACGACGTTGATGATGAAGGCCTTGTGCACGACGACCGACGGTGTGGTCACGGCGGCGGAAAAGAGGAGATGGGTGGAATCGGGTAGCCACATCGGACTGCCGATGTCGGTGCCGGTGGTCAATGTCGTAAATGCGGCGGCGCCGGTCAGGCCGCGCATGCGCAGGCTCACCGTGGTGAGGTCGTGGCGCAGGTACGCGATTCGGTTGCCGGCCGGCGCCCAAGCGACGTCGCTCACGGGCGCGGAGTCGGTCACCAGCAAGTAGCGGGTCCGCAGTCCGACGTCATATCCCCACACCTCGTTGGTGTCGGTTGCGCGGTTGATGAAAGCCACGCGCAACCCGTTGGGAGCCACGGCCGCCTCCTGCACGCCGCTCGCCACCGTGACCGAGTTGCCGTTGGCGTCCAACCTGTGCAGGGCCCCGGAGTCGTCGATGTAGACGTAACCCAGGCCGCCGGCGAGCGATGCGGCCCACGTTGCGCGGAACGGCAGCCGCGCCGCAGCGGCACCCGGCGTGAATTCCCACCACGCTTGGTCCGGCGCCTCGATCAGAAGTGAATCTCCGCGCGGCGACCAGCTGAACGATTGCACCGCACCTGCGTCGAAAAGCTCTCGCGCGAATCCGCGCTCGTTGACGATCCAGAGCCCGGCGGGCGTTCCGTCCGTGCGGTCCGTGGCGAAAGCGATCCAGTGGCTGAGCGGACGTGGCGCTCCTGTCTTGAATGAGACGAGTTGATTGCGGTCGAGAGGATTGCCGTCGACATCCAGGGCGGCCGTGTTGAGCAGCAGCTGGTAATCGCTCTTGGCTACCATCAGCTGAGACGGGGCGATGATCGCTCGGCGGCTGTCCGTCGGGTCGAGGCGGACGTCAAATCGAACGTTCGGAGTGAATGAGATCGCGCTCTTGAGCGTGCTCGGATCCATCGGCCGTGAGAAGTCGAGTGACAGATAGGCCGAGGGATCGACGTCGCCGTCGCCATTGGCGGGACTCGACCCGGCGAGGCTGGGCGGCCCTTCGGTGGTGAATGACCAGCGATGCCTCAGCGCGTACACGTTGCCTGCGGGGTCGCGGTAGCCGGGCTCGAGGATGACCTCGTAGGACGTGGCGGTGCGGAGCGTCGGGTGTTCGTACACGAGCTGATGTCCGTTGATCCAGCGCACGAGCCCGTCGGTTTGCGGCGCCAGGCGGAGCCGGGCCTCAACCGAGACCTGGTCGACGTCGTGGTCGAACGTGATGCGAACGGGCGCGGCGGTGGACACGTCGAGGGCGTTCCGCTGCGGTGAGTAGTCGACGATCTGGGGTGGGTCGCCGCCACATGCGGTGAGGGGGAGCATCAGGGCGAGGAGTGCCGCCCCGAAAAATAAGCG
>Ga0137380_10005268_pt1 | contig 11479 bp, 9 predicted proteins | sample SagtaG_17_FD_104809 | JGI IMG/M metagenome (GOLD analysis project Ga0137380, IMG submission 104809) | Vadose zone soil microbial communities from Sagehorn Ranch, Mendocino, California, USA - Sage2_L_100_16 metaG | ecosystem: Environmental > Terrestrial > Soil > Vadose zone | place: USA... | reverse complement strand
TCGGTGAAATCAAGGTGCAGCATGTTCGCGGGCCCGGCGTCTGAATACGTTGGCTCCCATTTCTGGCCCTCGCCGTCGGCGACAAGTTCGAGATGCTCGGCGCTGTGGAGCCATGGCAAACTCGCTCACCTCGGCGGTCAGCGATCGAGGACGTGGAACGGCCGATGCTGCGTTCGCTACTCTGTGGACGTGAGTTACCAGCCGATGACCCTTGCTGATCTGGCTCGTCTCGTCGCGGCCGAGGCGGACTTCGACGCGCAGTGGCGGCTAGTTGTTGAGTTCCTCAAGGAGTACCACCAGGAGCCGGCCGGGGTACGTCTGGGGTTGCTGGAAGACACGCCGGGTCCGGTCGGTGATGAGCGCTGGGATGTGCTGTTCGCCGGGCTCGCCGAGCATCTTGCCATGCGGGACGGCCAGGCTGCGCCGGGCTGGTCGGTTACCCGCGGGCTGAGGCGCTTCTGGTTTCCGTTTGACACGCCGGGTGCGCGTGCCCAGGCCCTAGTGCATGCTCCGGCCGCGTTCCGCAGGCGGGGTGTCTTCGTCGCGGACTACGAGATAGACGCCGCGTGAGCGAACCGGCGCCTCTGCTTGATCGCGAGGGCATCGAGGAGGCCTTCCGCCGGCTTGGTGACCGGCTGGCCAAGCGCGGCGTGGTGGCCGACATCTACGTGTTCGGCGGCGCCGCGATGGCCCTGGCCTACGATTCGCGCCGTGCTACCCGCGATGTTGACGCGCTGTTCAAGCCGCACGGCATCGTGCTCGAAGAAGCCCGGGCAGTAGCTGCCGAGCTGGGCCTGCCTAACTGGTGGCTGAACGAGCAGGCAAGCTCCTACGCCGCACCCAGCGGAGATCCGTCGGCCTCCCGCGTGTTCGACCACCCGGGCCTTCGCGTCTTCGCCGCTTCACCGGAACATCTCCTCGCGATGAAGGCGCTCGCCGCACGGCCCCGCGACGCACAGGACATCAAGCAGCTCACCGAGGTTCTCAACCTGCACACCGTGGCCGAGGTCCTCGCACTGGTACAGGATGTTTTCCCGGAAGAGGAGCCGCCGCCGCGGCTGAGGCTCCTCCTGGAGGACATCTTCGGTCAGAGCACCTAAGCATCCTGCCCGCGGCCTGAACATGCGTTACGTTCCGTTACAAGACGGACCCTGATAAATGCGCGCTGACCCGCCGATCTGGTGTTATTTCATGTTTCCGAGCGTGCCTGCTGCGGCTCGCGGATCTGGATGATATGCGCGTCATCCGCGCTGTCGGCAGGCTGTGCGGCGCCTCCGTTTCGAGCCGCCCGGTGATCCTGGCCAGCTTGGCGGACGCCCTCTCCTCGGTCACAGCCTCCCGTCCCGCCGCCAGCTCGTCTCCGTTGACAGCAGCGAAGAGGTTGCCGCGTTCGTCGCGGATTTTGGTGATCCCGGAACCGGCAAGGCGCACGCAAATGCCGGCGTGCGACCGGTCGTCGTAGAGACCTGCGAGATTGGCCGGGGAGGCCCGCTAGGGCACAGCGACCGCTCTTGCGATGGCGGTCGCCGCGCTGGCGGCCCGGCGCGCGGGCGGGACGCCGCCCCCCGCCCATCCGGGCGCTGGGACCTCGGGCACGGGAGCTGGAACAGCCAGCACGGTTCCGCTAGTGTTCGCGGCGTGGTTTGAGTCGCGACGGTCGGCAGTACCAGCGTTCGGTTCGTCTTGTCCTTCCCTGACCGGCGATCTGCTGCGCTGGCTGACCCCGGCAGCCGGAAGAGCCACCGGCGAGGTGCTGAGCATGCGCGACGGCTGGGTCTATTTCGGTCAGGTAAGCGGTCGATCCCAGGTCCCCGTCCGGTTCACTAGCCCGGCTATCTGGCGGGTGCGGGTCACCGGTGCCCATGTGATCCAGGCCGGGCCAGCGGCTGCGTGGGCTGAAGAATACATCGGCGAGATCGGCGCCAGCCGCGCCCGCCTATGACGGCCGCACTACGGCGAAGCCCTTCCACGATGCCACTTCAGCGGCAGACATCACGGTAAGCGGGGCCTGAGGGGACGTCGCTTGCCCATTCGGCCGGGGTCAGGGTTCCTCCTATCTGCGAGCACAGTACCTGCACGGGGCCGGCGAGAAGGCTGGTGTTCCATAGCTGTGTGTCGCCGTCGCCGTCGCCGGTGATGAGTGTCCTGCCGTCGGGGGTGAAAGCTAGCGCGGAAATACCGCCGCTGCCGGAAAGGACCGCGCCAGTCTGGTGGCTGGCAACCAGGTCCCAGATCCGGACGGTGCCGTCATCGACGAGAACGGCGAGAGTCTTGCTATCCGGGCTGAACTCCAGCAGACCGGCATCGCTGGGGCCAGCATTGATCGGGACTCTGGTCTGCTTGTGCGTTGCCACGTTCCACAGTACTACCGTGTTGCTTCCGCCGACCGCGGCGATGGTCTTGCCGTCCGGGCTGAGCGCCACGGACGAGTACAGGTCGCTGCCTCCGGTGTAGGAGCCGATCTGCTGGCGGGTCGCCACGTCCCACAGGCGGACGCGGCCGGAGTTCTCGGAGTCGGCGAGTGCCTTCCCGTCGGTGCTGAATGCCAGGGACCTGATATCGCAGGGCGGGACGGTGAGCGTGCCGGTCTGCCGGTCGGTTGCCGCGCTCCAGAGCGTTATGTGGCCGTAGTTGTCGCCGACGGCCAGGGTGGTGCTGTCCGGGCTGAAGGCGAGCGAGTCAAGCCAGTGCGTGAGTGTGCGGGACCCGATGAGCGTGCCTGCCTTGCGGTCAGCGGCAACGGCCCACAGCTCCACTGTCCCGTCGTGACCAAGGGCCAGGGTCTTTCCGTCTGGGCTGAGCGCAGCCTCGCCGATGCCCGCTTCACCCCCGGCAGCGTTGGTGGAAAAACCTGTGTCGACAGCGGGAATGGCGCTGATTTGCTCGCCGGCCGCGGTATCCCACACGTGTACCGCGCCGTTGGCGTCGGCCGTTGTCAGGATCTTGCCGTCCCGCGTCATCTTCGCCTCCGCGATGGCCGCGGTGGCGTCACGCGGATGGATGACCTGCGGGTTCGTGGCCACGTCCCACAGCCGGACGGTACCGTCACCGTCGCTGGTCGCTAGTGTCTGACCGTCCGGGCTGAATGCCAGCGCGGAAACGCCGTTGGCACCGGTGCTGATCGTGGCGCCGGTCTGCTTACGGGTTACGACGTCCCACAGTCGCACGGTTCCGTCGCTGTTATCGGTGGTGGCGAGTTCCGTGCCGTCCGGGCTGAATGCATACGCGTTGATATTGTCGGCGTTGACGGGAAGGGCGCCGAGGTCGTGGCCGGTGGCAGCGTCCCACAACCGGAAGGTGCCGTCCAGGTCGGTACCAAGCAAGATCGTCCCGTTCGGGCTGAAGGGAAGCCCGCGAGACTGGAACGGAAATGTTGTCGGGATACGGGTCAGCTTGTGAGTGGCCGTATCCAGCACCCACGGGACATGGCCGTAACTCAGGAGCATTCTTCCGCCGGGCAGGAAAGCAACTGGCGTGTATGGGTACGGGCCGCGCCGATTGCCCGCGGTCCAGATCTTGTGCCGCGTCGGGACGCTCCACAGTTCCACTGCGCCGCCCAGGCTGACAGCAACCGTCCTGCCATCGGGATTGAACACGGCCGGTGCCGCCCCGGCTTCGACACCAGGTATAGCGGTGACGAGAGTGCCGACCTCAGTGCGGGTGGCTACATTCCACAGGCGCACGGTGCCGTTGCTGTCGGTTGCGGCGAGGAGCGTGCTATCTGGGCTGAAGGTCATCGCGTTGGCGTGAGGGACTGCGCCGAGCCGCGTGAGGGTGGCCAGGTTCCACAGAACCGCCGCGCCGTTGCCCCCGCGGACGGCCAAGACCTTACCATCCGGGCTGAACATCACTTCGCCGAGCGGGCCCGCGCCGTTCGTGATAGTGGCGATCTGAGGGTCGGCTGCGGCCGTGAGCATGCCAGACCATGCCTGGGAGGATGGCTCAATCGCCCACGCGGCCAGGCTGTCCTGCCTGGCGATGGTGGCGTTGGTGCTGCGGAAAGCCTGGCTATCTCTGATCAGCTGGTCGGATATAGCTAGGTCGCGCTGTGATGCGGCGTTCTGACTCGCCTTGACCGCCGTGACCGTGACCGCTGCCAGGCCGACCAGCAGGACGACGAGGACCGCCGTGAACCCCTGCCGTAGCCGCGCCCGGCGGCGGTCGGCGTGCCTGCTGGCGTGCAGGAAAGCCTTCTCGGCATCGCCTAGCGGCGTGTGGCGGGCGTCGGCTTCGATCCGGGCGGCGGCACCTGCGGCGGCGTCTAGGCGGCTGCCGGTATAGAGGTACGACGGATCGCGCGAATCCTGCATCCATTCCTGAGCGGTGGCATGCAGCCGAGTCCGGACGATCCGGTCGGCCCGGGCACCGGCGAGCCAGTCATCGCGCAACAGCGGCCAGGCGCTGAGCAGGGCCTCGTGGCTGATCTCCACCGCGTCGGCATCCAGGACGAGCAGTCGCGCGGCAGCAAATTCTTCCAGGACCGCCTCCACGTCCCGTATCCCAGCGGCGTCCTTGCCTGCCGACAGGTCAGAACGGGCCACGCGCGCGGCGGTGTCGGTGCCATCGCTGCTGGTCGCGGTCAGCCGGGTGAAAACCTGCCGTGCGGCCTCTCGCTGGGCCTGGGTCAGCCGCTCGTAGGCGCGCTGCGCGCTAACTGCTACCGCCCCCTCGATGCCGCCGGTCCGCTCATAGTCGGCCAGCGTCACAGCGTGTCCGCTGCGGGTCCGCCAGGCCTGGTCCAGCGCATGCGACAGCAGCGGGAGCACCCCCGCACGGGCCGCCACCGCGGTCTCGCCGTCAGGTGACGGCCCGCCGGACCGGGCCCGGACCTCATCGAGAAGCACCTGCACCAGGTCGTCATCGACCCGGGACCCGGCCGCCGCGGCCGGCCGAGTGATCGCCAGCTGCAACTGCAATTCGGTCATCGCGGTAAGCAGGTATCGACCCTGAACCGCCGTGATCAGTTGCTGATAGTCGGCCAGGCGCGCCTCGAAGTCCGCGCGAACCACCAGCACCACCAGCGCGGCGGGATCCGGTCCCGCGGCTGCAGCACACAGTGCCGTGATGAAGGCGTCACGCTCCGCCGCCACGTCGCACGACGTGTACAGCTGCTCGCACTGGTCGACCACCAGCAGCACGCGGCGGTGCCCCGGCTCGGCCGGTGCGGCTGCCAGCTGGTCCGGGGCCGCGAGCGCGGCCTGACGCGCCGTTAAGGCGAAGCCGTCCGGATCGGCCGCCAGCCGCTCCCGCACCTCGGCGGCGTCGGCGCGGGCCAGCGGCGCGATCTGCACGGCCAGTTCGTCAAGCGGGCGGCGTCCCGGCGCGAATATCCGGCACGGCCATGATGCGGCAGCCGGCGCGCCCGCCAGCCCGGATTCCCGCAGCCGGGGCAGCACCCCCGCACGCAGGAGCGAGGACTTCCCGGCCCCGGATACTCCAGACACCACGGCAAGTCCGTCGCCGCCCAGGCGCGCCGACATGAGCCCTAGCACCTGCGCCGCGGCAGCGTCACGCCCGAAGAACAGCGCCGTGTCCTGCTCCCCGAACGCGCTCAGCCCCCGGTAAGGGAACGCCACGGCCTGCGAGGCATCGGCCCGGTACGGGTTGTAGTAATGACGGCGCACGTTCCCGGCCTCGGGGCGCAGCAGCAACTCGCGCAGCCCGGTCTCGTCCCACAGGTCGATGCTTACTCCGCTGTCCCGCTCACGCCCGGCCTTCCAGCCCTGCCACCACTGCATGGTGGGCCCGTCCATGCTCGCCGGGATGCACAGCACCCACCGCTCCAGCGTGTACCCGTGCTCGCGGGCCGCACTTAGCGCGGACTCGAAGGACGCGGTGATCTGGCTCTGCTGGCTTCGGCCAACCCCGCGCACGAAGTATTTCGCCTGCCAGACCGTCACCCGTCCCCGCAGGTCACCGACCAGAACGTCGATGCCCCAGTCGCCCGGGTTAGCGAAGACGAGATTGCCGTCCCCCGATGCCGCCCGCACGAGCAGCCCAAGCATCTGCTCGAAATCCTCAGCGGCGCCAGCCTGGCCCGCCCGCACCTGATGCGCCGCGAAAGTGATCATCGGTTGCTCGGACACCGGCATGCCCGTCCATCTCGGGTTGCTGACTGATCGGTTAACCGAGCGGCTCTGCAAACTACCGTAATAGCCGCTGCCAACCCAGAGACTAGGACCCGGGCGCCATCCCGCGCAGCCCGTTCGCCATGAAATGCGCTGTGCGCCCGATCCGTACCGCGTCGGATGGGCGGCCTTAAGGGATAACCCCAGCCGAAGACGGGTGACAGGCTGCTGCTGCTCGCCAGGCTCCCTCCATAGCGTTTCGGCTGTCCACGCACAGGAAGAAGCCCGATGATCAAAGCACGAGGGCCCGTCAAGCGCCACGGCGCCACCGCAGCCGTCAGCGACCACAGCTTCACTATCCGCCCTGGCCTGGCGACCGGGTCCCCCGGCTCGAACGAGGCGACAAGACCGCACCATGCGGCTGACCAGGGCCTCAACTGTCAGAATGGCACGCCGGTTGCCTATAACGGCATGCCGCTCACCGGCTGTCCCGCTCACGCGGCTCATACCCGACCGACCGGACCTGACCAGGCACAGTCAAATTAGTGCCACTTCTCAATTCCGCCCGCTCGAGCAGGCGGGCATTCGCAGCAGGATAGATGACACCAAAACGGATGATCTGCACGCTTGCAACCGAACGAGGCGCACGTTCGCCGAAGCCAAATGATCGGCGTTCGGTGTCGTGTTGGTATCGCGGGCATCAGGGATGTGCAGCCGTTCAGATGCCGGCGGGCGACGTGGTGGTGCGGTGCCGCGGGTTCTTGGTCAGCGGGTGGCGGTGTTGCCGGGACCGTCGAAGGGAACCCAGCCCTGTTGCCGGAGGGTGGTCAGGTCGCTTGCCCTTGCGCCGGCTGTCGATATGGTCCACAGAGTCTGGCCGATGACCAGGGAACGCTCGATCGGCGAGAATCCTGGGTACCCGGTCGTGCTGGTGGTGTCCGGCTGGGTGATGAATCCGGTTTCGGTGATGCCCGAGTCGTCGATTCGCAGCACCAGCGCGCCTGGCTGCGGCCCGTCCGGGGACTGCGCGGCCACGCCCGGGGTCACCGGCGCTCCCGCGGCCGGGCCCGTCACCTGGAGCGGGACGACCATCAGGTGCGAGCTGGGCCAGTAGAGGAAGGCATGCGGATCGAACTCGGCCCTCGATATGGTTCCGGCCAGCGCGAACGTGGCCAGGCGCGTCGGCGCGGCCAGATCGGAGACGTCGAACAGCGAGACTTGCGTACCGCCGGCATGCCCCATCGCGTCCGCCTGACGGCCGATCCCGATCAGCTGCGTGCCAGACGCCGGGTGCAGGTACGCCGAATAGCCGGTCAGGGCGACCGAGCCGCGGACGCGGGGCCGCGCCGGGTCGCTCAGGTCCACGGTGTAGAGGGGGTCGGTCTGCCGGAAGGTGACCACGTAGCCGGCGGGACCCATGAAGCGGACGGAATAGATCCGCTCGGTGAGCCCGAGCCCGGCGACGTGACCGGCCAGCCGCATGACCGCGCCCCGGGTCGACATCACGTACACGGCGGAGGAACTGGCCTGCGCGTCCGCCGGCGGTCCGTCGGCGAGCGCCCACGAGGTGCCGGTCGTGGTCGCGATCCGCAGGTAACCCCGCCACTCCGACAGCGCGTACTGGTCGATCAGGTATCCCGGCACGCTGCCGCCGCCGGCGAACCTCGGCGGCCCGGGGCTGGTGATGTCGAACCGGTAGATATCGGTCTGCTGCCCGGCGGCGGCGCGACCGGGCGTGCTGGCGGCACCTCCGGCGGGCATGCCGGGGCCCGCGTCCGCCGTGGCCGCCTCGGCCAGCCACCGTTCGTCGCCGGCCACGTAGAGGCTGGTGGCCGTGCCGTAGACGGTATTGCCGTCGGCGACGATGCTGACGCCGTCGCCGGAGCCGAGCGCATCAACGGTGAGGTCGAACGTCAGCACCGTGAGCAGGTTCGCTCCGGAGTAGGTCCCGGGACGGCTGACGGCGGAGCATGCGATGTGTCCTGTGCTGGTTGCGCCGCCGGATGTCTCCTCATACTGAGGCAGCCAGGCGTCCAGGCCCGCGTGGCTGACGACGGCCTGGTTGGCTGCGACCCGCTGCGCGTTAGATGTGCTCCCGGGCGGAGCGGGGAAGTTCAGGCGCGGCTGTGAGCTGATCACGACCCGAACGGCCGGTCCGATCTGCCGCGCGTCAATGAGGCTGCCCTCGATGGTGTAGGACGATATCACCGAAGGACGCCCGGCCAGATCCACCAGGAGCAGCCGCGAGCCGTAGACGGGCTGCGCGGAATCACCGGGCCCTGCGGCGCCGCCTGCCACCGGCCCTCCGCTGGTGAGCAGCAGGGCGTGGTCGCCGCTCAGCAGCAGGTTCGCCGGCTGATAAGCGATGTCCTCGCCAGGGGCGCTGAGGTCCAGGCGACCGGTCACCGTCCGCGAGGCCGCGTCGATGACCTCCAGAACACCGTCGGCGACGGTGACGATCCGGCGGCCATCGGTCTTGACCAGGTCCGGCTCGTCCACCCCGGCCACATAGTCGTTCGTACCGGAATGCGCCGGTACCGCGGCCGGTACCGCCGCGGCAGCGCCCGCCCCGGCCGCGGCCTGTGCTGCCCCGGCGGCAGCTGCCGGGTACGCAGCGCCGTTCACCGACGAGGCCAGACCCGGGAGGCCGTAAGGGCCGACGCTGGCTTCGGCCGCCTTGCGCAGGGCGGCGAGCTCCTCGCCGCAGCCATGAAACGACGTCAGCCGCACCGGACCGGACCGCACGGCAACGTCCTGATGCGCAGCTGACCGCACCGCGCCGCCCGTGCAGCCGGATATCACCAGCAGGCAGCCCGTCACGATAGCGACGTCCTTGCCGCCAAGGTGTCGTGTCATGCCGCTTCGACGGCCGCACACTCCGGAAGGGTTCCCCTCGGCTGGTCACGATCTCGCAGCGACCCGCCGGTCCCCTCCGCCTCGCCTTCACGAATTACTGAATGCGCGCCAGAGCACGCCATCCGACGGGCCCAGCTAACCGGCACTGACCTTGAGGGCCGGTGCATCTGGATTCTGTCAAGCAGCGCAAGCGAAACTAGCCGACAGCCAAAATGGCCGCACCGAACTGGGAGATCGGCGTGCTCGCGGGAACGGCAGCGACAAGTCTCCCGTAAGCGCCGAGCCGGCGATCGGCTCCCTGGGTGAGATGGCCCTCGTCGCGCTGCGTAATCAGCCCTTGTCCGGAACAACGCGCACACTCCCGCTGATCTGTACTGCAAGCGCATCGCTGCACGGGGGCCAGAGTCGGCCGCATAACGGGTCGTTCTGCGCCGGGTCCGGTGGCGTGAGAAGACGGCTATGAATGCCCGCCTTTGCCCGGGCCCGCGCCATCGGTTTCCGGTCGGCCTTATCGTGTCGGCTCTGGCGGTCAGGGTGGAGGCGGAGCGGTTCGTGCGGGTGAAACTCAGTAGTCCAGTACCTTCCAGCCCGCGTCTATGCATTTCAGTAGCAGGCGGGTCTGCTTCCTCGTGCCCGGGTCCTCGTCGGCTAGCGCGGCGATCACCGGCCGTGCTTCCCTGGCGATTGCCACGATCGCGGGCACCAGTTCCACGGACGCCCCGTCCGGGTCGGTGAACACCTCGTAGCCGGGCTCGGCGCCGAACATGCCCCACCAGTCAAGGAGAACGCCCAGCGCGATCACCCTCGGCCGGCCAGGCGCGGCCGCGATAATCTCCAGCAGCCGCCTGGCCGCCGGGACGGCGGCCGGGTAGAGCGATCCTCCGTGATCATTGCCCACCGCCCACCGGATGGCCGCCCCCGGGTCGCCTTCGCCCCGGCCGGAACTGATCACCGACCGGAATGCCTCTTCCGCCCTGTCCGGATCGTAGTATTCCGGTCCAGGGAATGCATGCCAGTCAATTTCCTCCACCCTCACCGACCGCCGATTCCCAGAGCCTGACCGGTATCTCCCGTCAGCCGGGCCAGCTTCGGCGGCCAGCGGATCCGGGTGATCCGCGAGCCCGCCGTGTTGCTTCGTGACCAGCCCGGCGGCCTGATCCGCCAGCATGAGCAGGTCGCATCACCCGCACGATGCGGGGCCGTTCACGAGGCCCGGTGCGGTGCGCGGGTGAGGTAAGCCGCCGGCCGTGCGCAGCCACCTGCCGAGAGTGAGGTAGTCAGCGCTGGTGAGGCCCGTGCCGGGGTCGACGCGGTGAAGCAGGGCCGGTCCGGGATGGTGCGCGGACACCCAGGCGCGATCAGTTCTGGTGATCTCGTCATCGACCCAGGCGAATGAGCGTCCTGCCGCCCAGCCGACAAGTGCCCGGGTCTTCCAGTGCAGGCCGTCTCGCTCGTCATGCTGCCCGGTATCGGGCGCCCCCGGCCAGGTCACGACGGGCAGCTGGGGCAGGCCCAGGCGCGGCGCGATGCACTCGTTCGCGTCGGCCATCCAGCTGGTGGCCCAGACAAGATCACAGGGCAGCATCCGCAGGCGGACTCCATGCTCAGGATCAATCCTGGCCAGCAGGGGGTTGCCACCAGCTCCCGGCGCTGAGGCCACGCCGTAAACCGGATACCGCCGCGGCGCGGCACCGAAAGGGATGAGCGGCCCGTCAACGTCGAGGAACAGCAGCGGACGCGGCACGGAACCAGTCACGGCCTCAGGATAACGGCTGATCACGGCAGGCTCGGTGCCATCTCGCACCCGGCGCGGGCAGACTCCGCGCATCACCCGGGGTAACCGCGCAAGGACCGGAACGCCTCATCACTCCTCCTTGCGTCAGCCTTTGATCGCGGCCCCCGCGACACGACGCGACCGCATAACCGGATGCTATGGATCCAACGCGGCGAACTCGCTCAGCCAACCTCGTGCGTGCGGAATCGGCGGTCTGGAGCGCTTCTCCAGTAGTCGGCGAGGGTTGTCGGAGCCGCCAAATCCGACCACCACTCGACGGTAACCGTTAGCAACCTTGGCGGTGGAGAACCGGCTCGCCAGCAACTGCTCGTTGTATTCATCCCACGTGTTGAAGTCACCGCGAAGGCTGTCGAGATCATCGCTTCGTAGGAAGGGAGAACCCGACAGATCCACACGACGGTCGAGAAGTTCCCGCCCCAAATCGAGTCGCTTCGCAATCGCTTGGTCCATCTCGGACCTGCTTACCAAGAGCATAGGCTCCGGTTCCGGTACGGAAGCCCGCGCCGCGGTCTCTGCGCCACGTCTTACCTGCCCCCTGCCCCCTGCTCCCGCCGACACGACGCGTGGGATTGCTCTACTGCTGTACGCCCTAACAACAGGGACTTGCCCGGGCGAGGAAATATGCTCCGACCTGCGTGGGCCGTACTGGATTTGAACCAGTGACCTCTTCCGTGTCAGGGTGTCGATCCAGGACATCGGAGAGTGCAACTAGGCCTCTGACCTGCCGGGTCGCCTGACGGGATATTAACAATTCTCCTGC
>Ga0137380_10005266_pt1 | contig 11480 bp, 8 predicted proteins | sample SagtaG_17_FD_104809 | JGI IMG/M metagenome (GOLD analysis project Ga0137380, IMG submission 104809) | Vadose zone soil microbial communities from Sagehorn Ranch, Mendocino, California, USA - Sage2_L_100_16 metaG | ecosystem: Environmental > Terrestrial > Soil > Vadose zone | place: USA... | reverse complement strand
CGGATCACGTCCTCATCATCGAGTGCCGTGAGGGCATCGTGGACCGCCTGCGCACGACCGTCAGGCGAGGCCGCGACGATGTCCTTGATAGAGATCGGCCCGCCTCGCTGGAGGAAGGTCCGCAAGATGAGCCGGACAAGAGGCTGCTCGCGAGCCGCCCGGCGAGCGGCCTGCCGTTCAAGGGAATCGAGGGCCTTCAACTCGTCCGCCGTCATGATCATGAGGTTCGCCAAGACCGGCCTCGCTTTCACCTGAGATGAGGGTAGAGTCTGTAGTAACTCCAGACTCAAGGGTTATTTGGGGGAGGGGTAGGAGCATGGATGGAGGAGGTCGGATCGCCATCGGTGCGTTGTCGAAGCACACAGGGACCAACATTGAGACCGTCCGCTACTACGAACGGGTCGGGTTGCTGCCCGCTCCGGCTCGGAGTTCGGGAGGTTACCGCCTATATGGGACCGATCACCTGAAGCGGCTGAACTTCATTCGCCGCGCCCGCGCGCTGGGCTTTTCGCTCGCTGAGGTGCGGAAGCTGCTAACCCTTGCGGATCAGAGGCGACGCCCATGTGCCGACGTGCGTATTGTCGCGGCGGCGCATCTTCAGGACGTGAAGGCGAAGATCGCCGACCTACGCCAAATGCAACGCGTCCTGAAGGACACGGTTGCACGGTGTGAGACGGGAACCGGCTCGCATTGTCCGATGATTGATGCTCTCTACACGGACGCCGAGGCGGCAGCGCGACGACCTGCCACCGTTAGGCGGTGACCGCGCGGCGTAACCCTCAGCGAAGCGCCGTTCTTTTTCACGTCCCGGTAAGGAAAGCGGCGGAGCATCTCGCCGAGTTCAGCGACGTTGAGTAAACACGCAGATCGCCAGGATTAGAATCCGGTCGCCCCGGCGTCCCGGCAATGCTTCAGGTATACTGCCGCGCGACAAGGAAGCGGCGTGCCACTCAGGATCGGCGTAGACATCGGTGGGACCTTCACGGACCTCGTGGCGCTCGACGAGGCGACGGGCGCCGTGGTCAACGCCAAGGCCCTCAGCACACCCTCTGAGCTGCTGGACGGCGTCCTGCGGTGCGCAGATCAGGCCGGCGTCGATCTCGCCGACTGTCGGCTGACGATCCACGGCACGACCATCGGCATCAATGCCCTGCTCGAGGGCAAGGGGGCGCGCACCGGACTCCTCACGACTCACGGATTCGGTGATGTCCTCGAGATCGGGCGCGGCAACTTCCTGCGCATGTACGACGTTCTTTACCGGCGGCCGACGCCGCTCGTTCCGCGGGGACGCCGCCGGGAGGTGCCCGAGCGAATCAGCGCCCGCGGCGAGATCCTCGTGCCGCTGGATGAAGCCGCCGTCCGGGACGCTGCCCGCTCGCTGGCTGCTGAGGGTGTGGAGTCGGTCGCGGTGACGTTCCTCTTCTCCTATCTCGATCCGGTCCACGAGCAACGTGCCGCCGCGATTCTCGCCGAGGAGCTGCCGGGTGTCGCGATCTCGGTGTCGCATCGGCTCAGCCGGGAATGGCGTGAGTACGAGCGCACCAGCACGACGGTCGTGAACGCCTACGTTCTGCCCATCGTCGAGCGTTACCTGGCCACGTTCGAGCAACGGCTGGCGGAGCGGGGCTTCCGCGGCCGGGTCCTGATCACGCAGTCCAACGGCGGCGCCTGCTCGGTCCGGGCCGCCCGCGAGCGGCCCGTGCACACGCTCGAGTCCGGACCCGCGGCGGGCGCGGTGGGCTGCGCGAGCCTGGCGCGCGTCCTTCGCCTCGACCGGCTGATTTCCTTCGACATGGGCGGCACGACGGCCAAGTGCGCCATCGTCGACAACGGCATGGTGCAGACCACCGACGAGTACCACATCGACGGCCGGCCGCTGCGCATTCCGGTGATCGACATCCGCGAGGTGAGCGCCGGCGGCGGGACGATCGCCTGGATCGACGCCGGCGGCGCGCTCGCGCTGGGACCGCAGAGCGCCGGTGCCGCGCCCGGCCCCGTCTGCTACGGGCTGGGCGGCACCGAGCCGACCGTCACCGACGCCAACGTGGTGCTCCGCCGCATCGACGGCTCGCGCTTCCTGGGCGGCACCATGCCGCTCGACGCCGCCGGCGCCGCGCGCGCGGTTGACGAGCGGCTGGCGCGGCGGCTCGCGCTCTCGCGCGCGAGCGCGGCGGCGGGCGTGGTGCGGCTGGCCGACGTCAAGATGGCGCTCGCTGTCCGCGGCATCACCACCGGGCGCGGGCTCGACCCGCGCGACTACGCGCTGGTCGCCTATGGCGGCAGCGGACCGTTGCATGCCGCGGCGATCGCCCGCGAGCTCGGAATCCCCCGCGTCGTGATCCCGCCGTCGCCGTCGACCTTCTCGGCCTGGGGCATGCTGGCCACCGACCTGCGTCACGACCTGGTGCGTACGATGCTCGAGCCACTCGAAGGGACGGACGCGGCATGGGCGCAGGGACGCTACGCGGAAATGCAGGGGGAGATCGCCTCGATCCTGCCCGGCGAGGGCGCACCGCTCATGCACCGCGCGGTCGACCTGCGTTATTTCGGCCAGGAGCACACGGTCACGATCACGGTGACCGACCTCGCCGACTGGGCGGATCTGCGCAAGCAGTTCGACGACGCCCACGAGCGAGCCTACGGGTACGCGGCCTCCGACGTGGACGTCCAGCTGCTCAACCTGCGGTTGACCGTCGTGTTCCCGATCGAGCGCCCGCGCCTGCCGAGTCTGCCGCGCCGGACCGGGACCGGCCCCGCGTTCGCGGCGCGAACGATCTACTCGGTGGCGGGCGGCGACTTCGTCGAGCACGGCGTGGTCCAGCGAAGCGACCTCTTCGCCGGCGACACGATCGAGGGCCCGGCCGCGATCGAGGAGCCGGGGACAACCGCGATCATCGACGCCGGCGACACGCTCTCGGTGGAAGAGCACGGCTGCCTGGTGATCCGGGTCAACGCAGGCTAGACGGCGATGGCGCTCGACCCCATCACCGTCGAGGTCATCCGCGCCGCCCTCAACGCGGCCGCGGAGCGGATGCGCCTCACCATGATCAAGACCGCCTACAACCACATCATCAGCGAGAGCCTGGACTTCGGGTGCGCGATCTTCGACGCGAACGTGCAGATGATCGCCCAGGGCATCGGGCTGCCGGTCTTCCAGGGCCACCTCGGCTTTCCGATCGAGGCGACGATCCAGGACCGCGGCCTCGAGGCGTTCCGCGAGGGCGACATCTTCATCCACAACGATCCCTACACCGGCAACGGCAATCACCTCAACGACGTCGCCATGACCGCGCCCGTGTTCTGGGACGGCCGATTGACGGGCTTCGTGTCGGTCAAGGCGCACTGGAGCGACATCGGCGGCCCGGTGCCGAGCAGCATGCAGGTGGGCTCGCGGGAGTTCCGACAGGAAGGTCTGCGCTTCCAATCGGTGCGGCTACTGAGCCGAGGCGAGCTCAACGAGGAAGTCATGCGCCTCATCCGTGGCAACATCCGCACGGAGAGCGGCACCCTCAAGGACGTCCAGGCCATGATCGCGGTGTGCCGGGTCGGCGAGGCGTCGTTTCACGAGATCCTCGGCCGATACGGACGCGAGACGGTCCTCGAAGCCACCGCCGCGTACATGGCGCAGTCCGAGCGCCGTACACGCGCGGCGCTGGCCGCCGTTCCGGCCGGCACCTATCGGGCGGTCGGCCACTTCGACAACGACGGCATCACGCTCGACACGCCGGTGCGCGTCGCGATGGCGATCGAGGTGCGCGACGGCCACATGACGGTCGATTTCACGGGCTCCGACGCCCAGGTCGTCGGACCGTTCAACTGCGGCGATGCCATCACCATCAGCGCGTGCCGGCTGCTCATCAAGTGCCTCACGACCCCCGACGATCCGGTCGACGAGGGGTGTTTCCGGCCGTTGCGCGTCATCGTGCCGCGGCGCTCGGTGCTCGCCGCCGAGGAGCCGGCGCCCACGGCCCGCTATTACGTGCCGATCAATTTGCTCATCGAGCTCGGGCTGCGCGCGCTCGCCGACGCCCTGCCGCACCGGATCCCCGCCGGCGCCTACGGCGATCAGATGCCCACCATCGCCTTCGGCACCCATCCGCAGACGGGCCGGCTGTTCATCCAGGGCGACCTCAACGCCGGCGGCACGGGTGCCCGTCCAGCCTATGACGGCGAGTCGGCGATGATCATCTTCGCGGGCTCCACCGCGCGCAACAATCCCGTGGAGGTCGTCGAATCGCGCGTGCCGTCGATGCGAATTCTGAAATACGGCCTGCGGACGGACTCCGGCGGCGCCGGCAAGTTCCGGGGAGGCCTCGGCATCGAGCGGGTGTACCAGTTCCTCGCGCCGGCGTTCATCACCTTCAGCCTGGAGCGCAAAGCGACGCCGCCGTGGGGTCTCGGCGGAGGGCGCGACGGCGCGGTGAACGGCGTCGAGATCACGTCGCCCGACGGCTCGGTCCGCCACGTGCGCAAAGCGACGCAGCATCCGATCGCCGCCGGCGAGACCGTTTGCATCATGAGCGGCGGTGGCGGCGGCTGGGGGCCGCCCGCCGAGCGCGACCCCGACGCGGTCCGTCGCGACGTCCGCGAAGGCTACGTCTCGGCGGCGGCCGCCCGGCGCGAGTACGGCGTCCGCGTCGACGGGCCCTGAGGGTGGCGGTCCGCGCGATCCGCTGCGGCACGCTGTTCGACGGGACGGGCGCCACGCCGCTCCGTGACGCCCTGGTCGTGGTGACCGACGAGCGCATCACGAGCGTCGGGCCCGCCGGCAGCCGAGCCGTCGCGCCGGGGACGGAGATGCTCGACCTCCGCGACCGGTTCGTGATGCCCGGTCTCATCGACTGCCACAGCCACGCCTCGATCGTGCCGGGCCAGGGCGACCAGCTCGGCCAGCTGTGCCGCGGGCCCGTGCCGCAGGCGCTGGCCGCCACGCGCAACCTCCGCCGGGACCTCGCGGCGGGCACCACCACGATGCGGATCATGGGCGAGGAGCACTTCGTCGACGTGGAGGTGCGCGAGGCCATCGAGGCCGGGGTCATCGTCGGTCCTCGGCTGCTCGTGGCCGGGCGCGGCCTGGCCGCCGACAACGGGCACGGACGCGCGCTGACGAGCTACGACGGGGTGGACAGCGTCCGTCGCGGCGCCCGGGAGAACCTGCGCCGCGGCGCCAATCACGTGAAGATCTTCGTGACGGGCGGCGTGAGCTCGCCCGGTCCCATGCCGACCGCGAGCGCGTACACGCGTGAGGAGATCCGCGCCGCCGTCGAGGAGGCCGACCGCGTGGGCACCTACGCCGCGGCCCACGCGCATGGCGGGCCGGGACTGCAGCTCGCCGTCCGTGAGGGCGTGCGGACCATCGAGCACGGGGCGCTGGCCACCGACGAGGACATCGCGCTGATGATCGAGCGCGGGGTCTGGCTCATCTGCACGTTCGCGATCTTCATGCATCCCACCGGGATCGAGCAAGGCGACGGTCACCGGTCCGCCATCATGGACAAGGTCCGCTCGGCGCGCCGCGTCGTCGCGGAGAGCTTTCCGCGGCACCTCGCCTCCGGCGTGCGCTTCGCGTGCGGAACTGACAGCATGCACGGGCTGATGCCGTTCGAGATGCAGACGCTCGTCCGGTTCGGCGTGTCGCCGGCGGACGCGCTCCTGGCCGGCACCCGCTGGGGCGCCGAGGCGTGCCGCATCGACGACCAGGTGGGCACGATCCAGCCCGGCAGGCGCGCCGATCTGATCGCGCTGGACGGCGATCCGCTGAAGGACATGGCGGCCCTGGAGCGCGTGAGCCTGGTCATGAAGAATGGCGTCGTGTACAACGCTGCCCACGAGGGATAACCATGAGCGATCACGACCCGCACGATGCCCCTGCTGCCAATCCGATCGGCCCGCGCTCTGGTCTCACACGCCGCGCCTGGCTCGCGCACGTGGCCGGAGTCGCGGCCGGCGTCGGCCTCGCCGGCCATGAACCGCTCACCGCCTTCGCGCAGGGTGCGCCCAAACGTGGCGGCATCCTCCGGGTCGCCACCGTCGACAAACCCGTGAACATGGATCCGGGCTACGCCCAGCTCTACTCGTCACTGCAGATCTACCAGAACGTCTACAACAAGCTGGCCTACGTGGACGAGGCCGGCCAGTTCATCCCCGGGCTCGCGAAATCGTGGAAGCAGGAGAACGACAGGACCTGGCTCTTCGACCTCGCGGACAACGCCGTCTTCCACAACGGCGAGCCGTTCACGGCCCAGGACGTCGTCTTCACGTTCACGCGTCTGCTGGACGCGAAGAACAAGCTGCCCATGCGCATCTTCTTCTCACCGGTGGAGGGCGTGGAGGCCGTCGGACAGCATCAGGTCCGCTTCCACCTGGCGCGGCCGTTCGGGCCGCTGCTGGCGATGCTCACCCAGGCCACCGAGATCGTGAACGAGAAGGCCCTCAAGGAGAAAGATCCCAAGCTGTTTCCGATCGGGACCGGACCCTATCGATTCGTCGAGTGGGTGAAGGACGATCACGTCACCCTCGAGCGCTGGGACAAGTACTTTCGCCCCGGGCGTCCCTACATCGATCGCATCGTCTTCTACGCCCCCGCCGACGACACGGTGCGGCTCACGGGGTTGCAGACCGGCCGGTTCAACTGGATCCAGACCGTGCCGCCGCAGCGCATCTCCGAGCTGGAGCGCGGCCGCGACCCCAAGGCCTCGTCGGGCAGGCCCTACCTGCCCTTCTTCCTCATGCTCAACGCGAGCAAGCCGCCCTTCAGCGATCGGCGCCTGCGTCAGGCCATCGCCTGGGCCATCGACCGCACGGAGATCGTCAAGCTCGTCTACTTCGGCAGCCACGTGCCGACGGCGGAGCCGACGCCGGAACCGAGCCCGTGGGCGACCGGCGTGAACGCCCACAAGACGGGGCCCGACGTCGCCCGCGCCCGGCAGCTGCTCAGCGAGGCCGGCGCCGGCGCTGGCCTCACGCTCACCTACCTCGTGAAGTCCCAGGTGCCGGTGCTGGTCAAGACGGGCGAGATCCTTCGCGAGCAGCTCAAGAAGGTCGGCATCGCGCTCGACGTGCAGCCGCTGGAGTCGGGTCAGTACTTCGAGGCGCTCGTCGGCAAGAAGTTCGACATCGCCGCCGCGTGGTGGAGCGTGACGGTCGATCCGGACATGTTCTACTCCCCGCTGCAGCACTCCACGTCGCCGTGGAACTTCTCGGGCTTCAAATCCGAGGAGGCCGACAAGCGCATCGACGCGTTCCGGTTCACGACCAGCCCCGCCGCCCGCAAGAAGATGTACCCCGAGCTCGTCCGCTGGTTCCAGGAGGAAGGCTCGCTGATCGTCTTCAGCAACGAGATCCAGCGCTACTGGATGAAGCCGAACATCCACGGCTCGGCGCCGCTGCCGTCGCTGGAGCTGCGATTCGAGGATAGCTGGATCGCCTGAGGGGCGATGGCCTCGCCCTGGATCTACGCGGCCCGACGGCTGGCCCTCGCCATCCCGCTGCTCCTGGGCATGAGCGTCCTGGTGTTCGGACTCATGCGGTTCGTGCCGGGCGATCCGGCGGTGGTCGTCCTCGGCTACAAGGCGACACCGGAGGGCGTGCGGGCCCTGCGCGAAGCGTTTCACCTCGACGAGCCGCTGCCGGCGCAGTACGCGCGCTGGCTCGCCGGGCTCGTGCGGGGCGACTTCGGGCTGGACTTCCGGCAGAACGAGCCCATCGGTCGGATGATCCTCGATCGCCTCCCCGTCACGGTCGAGCTGACTGTGCTGGCCACCGCCGGCGCCGCGCTCATCGGCATCCCGCTCGGCCTGCTGGGCGGCGCCCGGCGTCGCGGGCTCGCCGACCGCGCCACGCTCGCCATCGGCCTCGTCGGGGTCTCCATCCCCGACTTCTGGCTCGGCATCATGCTGATGCTGGGTCTCTCGCTGGGCGCCGGGGTGCTGCCCTCCGGCGGCTTCGTCCCGATCGGCGAGAGTCTCCTCGAGAATCTGCAGCACCTCGTGTTGCCCGCGCTGACGCTCGCGCTGAGCCGCGCCGCCGTGCTGGGACGGCTGAGCCGCGCGGCGGTGCTCGACGTCGCGCAGCGCGGGTTCGTGCAGTGTGCCCGAGCCAAGGGTCTGGCCGAGCATGCCGTCCTCTTCCGCCACGTCCTGCCCAACGCCGCGATTCCGATCGTGACGGTGCTCGGGCTACAGATCGGCTACATGCTGGGCGGCGCGATCGTCGTGGAGATGATCTTCACGCTGCCGGGCATCGGTCGCATGACGCTCGACGCCGTGCTCGAGCGCAACTATCCCGTGGTGCAGAGCACGGTGCTCGTCATCGGAGCGATGTTCATGCTGGTCAACCTGGCGACCGACATTCTCTACGGCGTCATCGACCCGCGGGTGCGGCGCCGGTGAGGCGCGCGTGGCTACCATTGGTGGGTCTTGGAATCGTGGGCGTGCTGGCCCTTGCCGCCCTGCTCGCGCCGATGCTGCCGCTCGGCAGTCCCACGGACATCTCGAAGGACTTCGCCCTGCGCGGGCCCACCGCGGCCGAGCCGTTCGGCCGTGACGACCTCGGGCGCAGCCTGCTCAGCCGCGTCATCCACGCGTATCGCGTTTCGCTCGGCGTGGCGGTGACGTCGGCGCTGCTGGCCGTCCTGGTCGGTGGACCGCTCGGTCTCGTCGCCGGCTACGCCGAGGGCCTGCCCGACCAGCTCATCATGCGACCGCTCGATGTGCTGATGGCCTTCCCCGCCGTCCTCCTCGCGATCGCGCTCATGAGCGTCTTCGGGACCGGCGCGCTCCTGCTCTCCGTCGCGCTGGCCGTGGTCTACACCCCCGTCATGGCCCGCGTGGCGCGGGCGGCGGTTCTCGCCACCAAGATCGAGGTGTACGTCGACGGCGCCCGGGCGCTCGGCGCCACCGTGCCGCGCCTCGTGCTGACCCACATCCTGCCCAATGCGGCGGCGCCGATGCTGGTCCAGGCCTCGGTGTTGATGGCGATCGGGATCCTGATCGAGGCGGCGCTGTCCTTTCTCGGCGTCGGTGTCCGCCCGCCCACGCCGTCGCTCGGCCTGATGCTGGCCGACGGCCGCGGCTTCATGGTCCAGGCTCCGTGGATGGTCGCCTTCCCCGGCCTCGCGGTCATGCTCGCGGTTCTCGGATTCAACATGCTCGCCGACGGGCTGCGCGACTGGCTCGACCCCCAGCACGCGGCGGGGCGCTGAGCGATGAGGATCCGGATCTCGCTGATCTTGACCCACGAATTCTTCGGAAGGCGCCGGGCCAGGCTCGACGATCGCGACAACGAGGTCTCCGGCTCGGCGCGGCCGAGCAGGCGGCGTTCGTCGACACCGTCCTGCCGATGCTCGCTGAACTCGCGGGACAGGACCGCCGACCGCGCTCCGAGTCAATCGACGTTCTGATACCATCGGGCGCGCCTCGCATGGCAAGACGCGATGGCAAGGAGGTCCGCGTGCGCCACGTAGTCGGGGCTACCGCTTGTAATCTCCCATGAAAAGGAATCGACACCTCCGGCTATCCCTCTTCACGGTCCCTGAACTCTCGATCGGCCGCGCTCCGCTAACACCTCAAAACAGCCAGTTCGATCCGAGACGCTTGACGTATTTAGAGGGGATGGTCGATTATCTTAATGGCCTGTTAGAGAACCTTCGAAAAAGTCACTCCCAATCGGAAGCACTTTTCCACCTTGAAAAATTCCTCGCACAATTGCCGTGCTCGGAACTAGTGAAGATCGACACAAGTGGAGAACCCCGTGTAACGGAAATTCCAAGCGCTCGCGACAGAATCGTATTTACCAAGGACCGCTTGAGGATCAACTTCCTGGACGGTCTCCACCGTCGCACCGAGAGTCCCGGTATCCCTGCAGGACGCTACTCGCCGGAGGTTTCCCACATCATTTCAAAGCTTTCACAGGGAGTCTCAGAAAAGGCGCTCTCGCGACTTCTTGAGCAGTGCGACGTGGATCTTTCACCAGTGATTGAGGGTCTCCGCAACCTTGAATTGATCGAAGAGATCGACCCATCGGCGCAGATCGTCTGTCAAAGCCTGTTGGAGGGGAAGAAGGACCGCCTCACTTGGTTGGGACACGCCTGTATCCTCTTTCAAACCTCTCGATCATCGGTTTGTGTTGATCCATTTCTTCGACCGCATATCAAGTGGACAGAAAAGGATTTGAAGTCGTCCTTTTCAGACACCTTCGGGGATCGTTTTTTCTTTGAACCATACGGCCCGCAGCTGACCCAGCTATCACCAGCACAGCTTCCGCCGTTGGATGCTGTCTTTGTCACTCATCAGGACATTGATCATTGCAACTTGGGAGTTCTCATGATGTTGCCCGAGCATATCCCCATTGTTGTGCCGGACTGCCACCCGGATCACATGTGGGAGGTTGATCTTTTGGCGGTCATCCACAACGTTCTGGGCCGAAGGCGGAAAGTAATCCGCCTGAAGCACGGGGAGACGATAACGATCGGTGACATCCGTGCGACAGCGTTCCCCTTTTTAGCAGAAATGCCGTCCTCCCTCAAGACATTCTGGAACTGCTATCTTTTCGAAACAGATGATGCAGCAGTCGCCTGCACAGCGGATTCCGCTATCACGGATGAGTCCGTCGACCTTCTGACGAAACGGCTACGAGGAAAACGAAAACCTCTCGTGCTCTGTGCTCGATTGGTTCACTCAGGCAAAAAATCTGCAGGCTTTCGCGATGAAACGGAAAATCTCTTTAACTTCACGCGGCTCTGGGCATGGTATATGCCCATCTGGGACCTTTTTCAACCCGTCGAGGAATCGGGTATAAGCGAAAGCCGTCTTCGTGATCTCTCCCAGCGAACGAATTTGCGTTTTTATCTTCCTTACGCAATGGGCACGGCTCCATGGTTTCGCATTGTGGATGTGGGCGATCCCTTGCATGTCCCCATGGCCAATCTGTCGGCCCATGATCTGCACGCGTTATCCGAAACACTTAAGGCCATCCCGAGAGGTCCCTCTCTATTCCCCGGCAAGTTTGGCCGGCCTTTCCCGCTCACAGAAGCATGACCTTCGTCGCGCTACTGCCCTCGCGTAAGGGCAACAACCCGGCGGTCCCGCCGGATTCCAAGCAGGAGGCCTCAAGCTGAAGAAAATCCACGTTACCACCAAGACCAGAACTCCACTCGCACGTACCGGGCCAATCTTCTGCTGAGGACGTCGAACAGCCGACGCTGCCCACAATAGATCTTGGCGGTCCCCGTCATATCGGGCCTCAGGAGGAGATCGGGGTTGTCGACGGCGGTCGTCACCCTGAACACCTTGCCCCGCCAGGCCTCCTCGTCCTTCACGGCAACCGGCGCAATCGCGGTCACGCGGCCCTCCGAGGGACGCTCGGGAAAGGCCCGGGCCTTGACGATCACCGGCTGACCTACCTTCACGTCGCCGATCTCCCGCTCTGGGACGGCGATCTCCACTCTGACCGTGGTGAACTCGTGCACCTCGACGATGAGG
>Ga0137380_10005255_pt1 | contig 11493 bp, 14 predicted proteins | sample SagtaG_17_FD_104809 | JGI IMG/M metagenome (GOLD analysis project Ga0137380, IMG submission 104809) | Vadose zone soil microbial communities from Sagehorn Ranch, Mendocino, California, USA - Sage2_L_100_16 metaG | ecosystem: Environmental > Terrestrial > Soil > Vadose zone | place: USA... | reverse complement strand
CCTCGCCACGACCTTCTCGAGCATTTCCTGGCCGAAGACTTCGAACTTCGATTCCCTCCGGACGCGAGCCATTCCCGGACCCCCGCTCTCCCAGGCGTCCCCGAAGGATAAGCTTTGCTCAGCGCGATTATGTTGTAGCTACTCGGCGATGAGGCAAATCTCAAGACGAGCCGAGCGCATGCCGCTTCAACCATGCCGTCTCGCCGGACGCAAACGCGACGAACCATCTCGTCATTCGATCTGTACGCCCAGGCGATGCTGGACCACTGGCTCGGCAAGAAAGTCGTGTTCGAATTCGAACGGGACGATGGGTACCGCAGCCGCTCGCTCGTTGAGGCGTATTTCGCGCCTCCCGCGAAGTGGTCGAAGATCGAGCGGGAGGCGATGCGAGAGGTCCGGGGTCGCGTGCTCGATGTGGGATGCGGCCCGGGTCGACATGCCGTCTACCTTCAGCGGAAAGGCCACCGGGTCGTCGGAATCGACGCGTCGCCGACCCAGGTGGCACTGGCCCGCGTCCGGGGCCTTCAGGAGGTCTACCAGGCCAGCGTCCAGCGCCTGCCGCGCGGCCTCGGGACGTTCGACACGCTGATCCTCATGGGCAACAACCTCGGGCTCGGTGGAGACCTCCCGCGCATGCGCCGTTTCTTCCGCGACGCCCGGGAGATCACGAAGGGCCGCGGCCGGATCATCGGCAGCACCCGAATCCCGGGCACGTGGATCCCGGAACACTTGAGCTACGTGAAACGGAACATCGCCCGCGGCCGGCCGCCGGGATTGCTCTCCCTGCGCGGGCACTACAAAGGCCGCGTCGGGGATTGGTTCGATCTCTTGCTGCTCTCGCCCGACGACCTTGCAGAGCTCGCGCACTCGACGGGCTGGGACCTGATCCGAGTCATCTATGAGCCGCGCGACGACCCGACGAGCTATATCGGGGTCCTCGAACGCCGCTGACAGAGGCGCGCGAAAAAGAGAAGAGACGCCGTCGGGAAATCGCCCGTTTACGGCGTCGTGAGCCACGTGGGCGGTCCGCCCGACGTGTTCGCCCATTCCGGGGGACCGAACGGCGCGGTGTCGTTCAACCAGGTCGGAGGACCCGGAGGGACGCCGTTCACGTCGGCACTGGGGTGCCCAGTTACGTCGGCCCCCGAGTGCGTCCCCGAGGTCGCGTCCACCGCATGCTGGTTGGCCTGCGACGGAAGCGTGACCCCGAGGGCCACGGACGCGACGAGCCCGAGGCTCATCGCAAGGGCGATCGCCGCGATGCCGAGAACTTTCGTCATGCGGGTCGTCAACTCCGTATCCGCGGCAGCCGCTCCGAGGTCACTAGTACATTATGGAACACTCGTGAAAAAGATAACAGACGGGCCGCTACGTTACGAGAACCGTGTAGGCAATTGGCCATTCGATTGGGGGCGTGAATCAAGGTCCGGGAAAGATTCATCCCGTACAACGCGCTTCGCAGCGAATGCATGCCCTTCCTCGACCAGTTCCGCATCGAGGCCCTCCCGAAGAAGTGGGCGGACGAAGGGAAGCTCTGGCAGGAGACGTACTTCCCGGAGATGCCCGAGGTCTTCGACGCGCCGAATTGGTCGCGACACTATCCGGAGACGCCGATGCCTCGCCTCAGCGTCATCATGGCGAAACCGGACGGCTTCGCCGGGTTTGCGCAGAAGGTCGTCGGGGCGACGGCCGCCACCGGCAACTTGACCAACCGCCTGTGGACCGCGGACAAGATGCCCGACGCGCAGTTCATGACCGCGCTGAAGATCATCCGCGCGCAGGCCTCGACGGAACTCGGCTCGATCCAGCAGCACCGAATGGTGTACGAACAGCTCGACAGCGGATCGCTCACCGGGATGGACAAGGAAATCGTCGAGGGGATCCATCGCACGGACCCGGACGGTGACCGCCTCGAATCGATCTCGTTCTCGAAGAAGCGCGTCTGCGTCGAGGAGCTGCGGCACCACATGCAGATGGCCGGCGTCCTGACGCTCGATCCGACATTCGACAAGGCCCGCTGGGGACGCCATTGGGCGACGGAGACCATGGAAGAGCTCTTCGCGATGAAACCCGGAGAGCACGTCCTCGATGCATTCAACATCGAGTTCAAGAGCCTCATGGACTCCGCGACGTTCATGTCGTTCATCGACCGCGTCGGGAAGTTCCAGCTCGAGATGCAGCACCACTTCCTGTACGGGCCGATGGCGCTCTCAATGCCGTGGATGCGGTTCCTCGAGGAGTCGTACCACCTCGCCGCGGGGGAGACCCTGATGAAGGCCATCGCAGTGGCGGGCATCCTGGACGGCGGGAACTTCGGGATCGAGGACCTCCAGCAAACCCTCAACATGTGGTACCCGCGTGGGCTCGAGATGTTCGGGTCGGAGCTGGGCGGAGACCTCGTGAAGGGCGTGTTCAAGACGCTGAAGAACCGCGAGGCCCAGACGATCTACATCGACGAGGTGCTCGGCAAAGTGAAGGACGCAAACCTCGCGGTCATCCAGGCGAAAGCACGCTGCTCTCGAGACGAGGCGGACGCCGCGTTACGGAGAATCACGCAAAAAGGGGAGAGTGTGCACGGGCTCACGAAAGACGATCTCCTCTTCCTGCCGGATCGTCGGTTCTTCCGAATCCGCGGCCTCGCGGAGTTCGGTGACTACCGCAACCCCGGTTCCGACGCTGCCGGCGTGGGTTACGTCTATCTGCCGTACGACATCCACGGAAACATCCTGACGGATCGCGGGAAGCCGATCGAGCGTGACGCATACGTCGACTACCTGCGCGCGGTCCTCCCGGCACGCTACATGACGAGCCGTCACTGGGAATTCGTGAAGTCCGACTTTCTGTTCAACGAGAAGTGGGGGACGCCCGAGCGCGCCGCGGCAACCTAGCGACCGCGGTCCGTCCCGCACCGGCCGCGACGACCTATGAAGCTCTCCCGTTCGAGCGGTGGTTATCGACCAGGCGGAACGTGACGACGTAGCTCGCTCCCAAGACGATTGCGAGGAGATCCGCGAAGGCGAGGGGAGTTGCGAGAAAGGGCTGAGAGGAACGGTACCTGGAACAGCAAGGAAATCAGGATGGCGGCCGCGATCACGGCGACAAGCAGCGCGACCAGTTGCGCCCTCCGCGACGGGCGCCCTTGAGCGTCGCTCTCTCGGCCCTCCCGCGGTTCCATGGTCGCACGAGATAGAGAATTGGCGGGCTTAAGCCCTACCATTTAATAATCGGTGGACCATCAATCGGAGCGAGGCGGAACGATGGACCTCACGTACATCTCGATGGAGAAGAAAGACCGGGTCGCGATCGCATGGCTGAACAAGCCGAAGGCGAACACGTACGACGCCGATCTGATGCGCGACCTGAACACGATGATCGATGACGTGCGATTCGACGACGACGTCGACGTGTGCGTCATCGCGTCGAAGCTCGACGGCGTCTGGTCCGCGGGCGCGGACATCAACCTCCTCGCGTCGTCCACGCCGGACTACAAGGCGATGTTCTGCCTGAACTGCCAGGAGACGCTGAACAAGATGGAGAGCACGCCGAAGCTCTTCATCGCCGCGATCGACGGACATTGCGTCGGCGGCGGACTCGAAATCGCCATGGCAACCGACCTCCGTCTCGCCTCGGACGGAGCCTGGCGGATCGGATTGCCCGAGGTCACGCTCGGCGTCCTGCCCGGAACGGGTGGCACCCAACGGCTCCCGCGGCTCATCGGCAAGAGTCGCGCCATCGACCTCATGACCACCGGCCGCATGCTCACGCCGAAAGAGGCGCTCGACTGGGGCCTCTTGAATCGGATCTTCCCCCGAGCGAAGTTCTGGGAGGAGACCATGGCCTTCGCGAACGGCTTGACATATCCGCAGCACGCCGCGCGCGCGGTCGGCCTCATCAAGCGCTCGGTCACGGAAGGCATCGAGATGTCGATGTACGAGGGCTTCGCGCTCGAGCGGGAGTTGCAGAACCGCCTCTTCGCGATGGCCGATGCGAAAGAGGGCTTTCGCGCGTTTCTGGAGAAGCGCAATCCGGCGTTCCAAGGGAAGTGACGTTGGGATCGCGACCGGCGGACGTTAATCCAGGAGAGGCGGGTGGCAGGTATCGCGTCCGGTGAGCCTCGCGTCCGGGTCGCCCGGGTCGCGGATCTCGGTGCGCTCGCACAGATGTGGGAGAAGCTCGAGAACTACCACGCCGATCTCGGTGGACCGGAGTATCGCCTCGCGCCCGGATGGAAGGGAGACTGGCGGCGCTTCATCCGCAGCCACATCGGACACGAGGACCGCATCTGCCTCGTCGCCGAACTCGACGGGAACGCCGTCGGCTTTCTCTTGGGGGCGATCCTCGTACGCCCGAGGGTCTTCGAGCACCGATTATACGGACACATCTACGACTTGTTTGTCGATCGGGCCGAACGGAATCGGGGAGTCGGGGAATCGCTCGTGAATGAGGCGCTCGCCTGGTTCCGGTCGCGTCGCATCCAAAAGGTCGATCTGTACAGCCACGCGCGGAACGAGGTGGGCCTGCGCTTCTGGAAGAAAATGGGATTCAAGGCGACCGCCCACATCTTGGATCGTCGCATTTGACCGCCCGCGAGGCAATCGTCTCCGGGGGGAATTGCAACCTTAATCAAGGTTAACGCATCGGGCGAGGCCTCAAGTCGCCGGGTGTTGTTGCCGCACCGATTCCATGAACTACGATACGATTCTCGTGACCCACCGCGGCCCGATCGCGGTCGTCGCATTGAATCGCCCGGACAAGCTCAACGCAATGTCGATGATGCTGAAAGCCGAATTGGTCCGCGCGCTTCACGACCTCGACAAACACGAGCAGACCCGGTCGATCGTCCTCACGGGTTCCGGCGACAAAGCCTTCACCGCGGGAGCCGACATTCACGAATTCCAAGGTCGCACCGCCATCGAGCAGTGGCGCATGTATGAGCATGGGACGCTGTACGACGCCGTCGACCGGACCGCCAAACCGCTCCTCGCAATGATCAACGGATACTGCTTCGGCGGCGGCCTCGAGCTAGCCATGGCCTGCGACATTCGGATCGCCTCCGATCGTGCGACCCTTGGGCAGACGGAGATCAACATCGGCATCATCCCCGGCGGCGGAGGAAGCCAGCGACTGCCGCGGTTGGTGGGCATCGGCAACGCGCTCAAGCTCACCCTGACCGGCGATCGGATCGACGCGACCGAAGCCTGGAGGATGGGGTTGGTGGACGAGGTCGTGCCCCACGCCCGGCTCGAGCCGCGGACGTTCGAAATCGCGGATCGAATCGCATCGCGGAGCGCGCTCGCGGTCCGGCTTGCGAAAGCGGCGGTCCGTGCGTCCGCGCGGATGCCGTTGAATCAGGGCCTCCGGTATGAGCAGAGTCTATTCACCCTCGCCATGGCATCCGAAGACAAGGAAGAAGGGGTGCGCGCGTTTCTTGAGAAAAGAGACCCGAAGTGGAAAGATCGATAGCGCCGCAATTCTCAAACTTGATTGTTCGTTGTCAGCGCCGATAACCACATCAGAGGGGTCTTAACCGCAAGCTCGGGTCGTTTTTCGAACATGTCTGTCTGGTCCGGCATTGCCGCGGCCGGGGTAGCCATCGCCCTCGCCTTCGTCGCAATCGGACAGCCGCTCTGGCAATGGCAAATGGACGGGCCGCAGCAGCAAGAGACTTGGACCTATAGCCCGTTCTCCGCCCACCAGCAGGTCTACAACAAGACCCAGAACACGAACACCAGTCGATTCTACTCATACGACCAGCTCGCATCTTCACAGCCCAAGATGAGCAAGGCACTAGCCGAGTTTGGAACATTCTTTGCTTTGGGCCTGATCGCAGGCCTCGCGAGTGTGGTCCTCGCGGTCCTGTCCGCCTGGAAGAAACTTCGGGGGATTTTCGCAGGCGCGGCGCTTGCTGGAGCCTGCGCGGCTTTGCTGTACGTGGGCTTCGCGATGGTGTTCTCGATCCCAGAAGCTGCAAACACAGACCTGCCCAAAATCGGTTCCACCGCGACGCCCTTCTACGGGCAAGTGATCGGAGGGCAAACGATCATAACCACGCCTCTCGCGGGCTGGATTCTCGTTTTGGGTGCCGCCCTTGCGTTCGCATGGGCCTCGTCGGACATTTGGCACATCGTGCCCGCGAAGAGGGCTCTCCCGAAGAAGATGGAGGCGACCGTGAAGCGCGTCCCGCCGAAGGTCGTCGCGCCTCCGCCACCGCCCGCGGAACTCCTCCCATCGGCCCCGGAACCCAACATCGAGGAAGTCTTCGTGATCGGCTCGAACGGCCTCTTGGTCAAACACATGTCGCGAAGCCTGATGAGCGACAAGGATCGCGACGTCGTCGGGAGCATGATTTCCGCGATCTCGTCGTTCGTGCGCGAGGCATTCACGGAACGGGACGGGGAGGTCCACGAGGTTACGCTAGGGGACCACCGCTTCGTCATGTGCAGCGATTCGGGAATCGTCCTTGCGGTCCTCGTCTCATCTGGCGATACGGAAGACATCGTGCACCGCCTGCGACATCTCCTCGCGATCCTGGGCGATCGGTACGGCGACCGCCTCGCAACCTGGCAGGGCGAGCCTCTCGAGGGAATCGAGGACGAACTCCAGGTTCTCTGGGAGCCCTATCACCTCCCGCCCCCGCCCGCGACATGAGCTTCGTTTCCGCACCCCCATGCTGCGAGTCTGGGACAGATATTTATGGGGCGGAAGCCTCCGCTTCGCGGCCCGCGCCGTACGTGGATGCCGGGCTAAACGATTTGGCGGTTACCGAATGGAACGGGCGATCGTCCTCCTGTCCGGCGGCGTGGATTCGGCGGTCGCCTTGTGGTGGGCGAAGAAAGAGGGCTGGGACATTCGACCGCTGACCTTCGACTACTTCGGTCGGCCGAAACGGGAGAACGACGCGGTCCGGGCGCTGAGCTCGCGGGCCGAGACCGCCTCGGTTCGACACGTCGACCTGCCATTCCTGAAGGAGGTCGACGATCTCCGGAAGGAGGGCTTCGAGAACCGGATCCTCCTCGACTCTCCCGAAGGGTACATCCCGGGAAGAAACCTGATTTTCTACGGCCTCGCGGGCTACTATGCGGAACTCGATGCCGCAAGATACCTGGTCGGAGGCCACAACGGAGTCGACCCGGAATCATTCCCGGACTCGAGCCCGAAGTTCTTCAACTTCCTGAACAGCGTGTTCCACCTGAGCCTCTGGTCCTACGACAAAGCCCCCGTGCAAATCCTCGTGCCGCTGAGCGGAAAGTCGAAAGAGGAGGTCGTCCGCATGGGCCTCGAGATGAACGTCCCCTTCGACGTCACATGGTCCTGTTACTGGGACCGCGCGGTCCACTGCGGCACCTGCGTCTCCTGCCGGGAACGCCGGGAAGCCTTTGCGACCGTCGGCGCGGTGGACCCGGTCGAGTACGAAGCATAGCGACCGCGAGGTTGTGGCGCGCAAATCTTAAGGAGGCGGGGGGATTCCCCGAGGCCCGACATGTACACGACCACCGTCCGGTCGGTCGCCGCGATCCGATTCTTGGAAGAAGGCAGTCACAACGTGAAGATGAAACAGCTCATCGGGCATGAGGACGGGGCCCGAAAGACCGCGATGCACGAGCTCATCATCTCGAAAGGCGGGTATTCCGCACCGCACCGCCACGAGTGGGACCATCAACTCGTCGTCACGGAAGGTCGCGGAGTCGCGATCATCAGCGGGAAGAAACTCGCGCTACGACCCGGAGTCGTGCTGCTCGTCCAAACGAACGAGGAACACCAGTTTCTCCAACGGGGTCGAGAGCCCCTAAAGTTCGTCACCGTGACGCCGATCTAGCGTCGGGGCCAACCTTTATGGCCGCCCGGACCTTGGCCCGGAATCGATGAAGCTCGGGGTCACCGAGTACATCGACTGCGCGCATCACCTGCCGGGCCACGAGCGCTGCGGTTCCCTCCATGGGCACACGTACCAAGTTGACGTCTTCATCGAGGGCGACCACAAGGGCGGCATGCTCCTCGACTTCGCCGACCTGAAGAAGAACCTCCGATCCGTCCTCGCGGACTACGACCACAAGGATTGGAACACGTTCCTCGAGTACCCGACGGTCGAGAACATCTGCGAGCTCATCACGAAACGGTTGCACGAGCGAATCAAGTTCCCCTTGCACGTCCGGGTCTGGGAAGGCTACGGCAAGTGGGCGGAGATCTGAGGGACCCTTGTCTCTCGCGTGAGGTGTCCGATCCCGATGTCCGATCTGATCGATGCGATCGAGGCCGAGTCGCGCGGGGACTTTGCGGCCGCACTGCCCCATTACGAGAAACTCACGGCCTCCGGTTCCCCGCTGGACCGAGTCGGGATTCACCAGGCCCTCGCCCGGTGCAACGAGAAGCTGGGCCGCCTGAAGGACGCCGGCGCCTGGCGTCGGAAGGCGGGGCAAGGATATCTCGCGTTGAGCGACGGTGAGATGGCGCGAGACGAACGGCAATACCTCGCGCTCGTGGAATATCGGAATGCCGTGCAGGACCTCCATGGCGATCCAACCCTCCCGGCGGTCGCGAAAGAATACGCCGCGGTCCTGAAGGACAACTTCTCCGGCGGCGTGGAGGGCATGACCCACGAAGGACTCTTCGCGGGCGCGTTCTTCCGAGCGCTCGGGGACCATCTGACCGCCGCGAAATACTTCTTCGACACCGCGGAAGCGATGAGCGAACAGGCCACGACGACCGGGGACGCGAACCTCCGGGAAGCCACGATCCTCGCGTACGAGCGCGCAATGGAATCGGCGACGAAAGCCGGTCGTGCGGACGTCGCCCGAGTCGCCCAGATGCGGGCGTACGACCTCAAGCAGATGACGTGAGGGCCCCCATGTGCACCCTCATCGCGTTCTGGCGATCGGTGCCGGGCTACGGCATCGTGATCGGGATGAACCGCGACGAATCGTCGATGCGGCCCGCGGATCCGCCCGCGGTTCTGGACGGGACCCCGATGATCATCGCCCCAAGGGACCGGCAAGCGGGCGGGACCTGGCTCGGGGCGAGCGGAACGGGACTCGTCGTCGCGCTCTCCAACCGCCGAGGTCGAACCTCCCCGAGCGCACGATCCCGGGGCCAACTCGTCCTCGACGCGCTGCAACAGCCGAGCGTCTCCGGCGTCGATGTCTTCCTCCAACGGGAGATCCGCGGGCACGAATACAATTACTGGAACCTCCTCGCCGCCTCCGAAAGAGAACTTCGGTTCTTCCGGTACGAGGGAGAGCTCGCGATGAATCGGGGGCATGAGGGACTCAACGTCCTCACGAACGAAGGCGGCAATGTCGCGACCGATCCGAAGGTGCAGTTCATCCAAGGTCTGCTCGCGAAGACGCCGTCCCGGTCCGTCGACGAGGGGATCCATGAATTGCAGAGCGCGCTCCGCACACATGCTTCCGGCGCGGGAGGAGTGGGCCTCTGTGTCCATTTCGCGGGCGGCGGAACGGTGTCGTCGACGATCATGGCTCTGAGCAACGCCGATCCGGGTGAAAACGTCCTCCTGTATGCGGACGGCTCACCCTGCACGACCCCGTACCGCGACTATCACGAAATCATCCGCCAGCTTCCGAGTCCCGACTGAACGACCGCGGCTGCGAAAAGGATTTCCGCGATCGCTGGCTACAGCGCGTCGTTGCCCAAGATCACGGATGTCCACGTGCACGTGGAACCGTATCGCTCCCTGAAGCCCGTGATTCTGGACCTCTTGTGGCGAGAAATCCCAGATCGGCAACGCACCTCCCAGCTCATGGACGACCCCCGGTTGTTCCTCGACCATCTCGACGGAGCCGGCGTCGAGCGGGCGTGCCTGATCAACTACGTCTCGCCCGAGGTGATGGGCTTCACGGAGGATGTGAACCGGTTCGTCGGCGAGTTCGCGAAAGAGGACCGAAAGCGCCTGATTCCGTTCGGCTCGGTCCATCCGAAACGCACGAAGGACCCAAAACGGGACGTCGAACGCCTGGCATCGAAGTGGGAAATGGGGGGCATGAAAATCCATCCGCCACATCAGCTCTTTGCCGCGAACGCCTACGCCGACGGAAAGATGCCCGCCCTCCGAACGATCTACAAAACCGCGGAGCGACTGAAGATGCCGGTCATGGTCCACACCGGGACCTCGGTCTTCCCCGGCGCGCGATCGAAGTTCGGGGACCCGATGGCCCTCGACGATGTCGCCCAAGACTTCCCCGACCTCACAATCCTGATGGCCCACGGCGGGCGACCGCTCTGGTGCGACACGGCGTTCTACTTGCTTCGACGCCATCGGAACCTCTACCTGGACATCTCGAGCATTCCACCGAAGCGACTGCTGGAATGGTTCCCTCGACTCGAAGAAATCGCGGACAAAGTCGTCTTCGGGTCGGACTGGCCGGCACCGGGAGTTCCGGGTATACGCGAGGAAATCGAAGGGTTGCGGTCCCTTCCGCTTTCCGAAGGAACGAAGCAACGGATTCTCAGCGGGAATGCCGCGGTCCTCGTCAAGTGACCGACGCCACGGGCCTATGATGGCAAACCTTAATCTCGGGCCGAGGCGAATCCCAAGGTGGAGAGCACGATGCCCGATTCGCAGCGAAGCCATGAGGTCATCACCCTAGCCGGTGGATGTTTCTGGTGCCTTCAACCAGTGTTCCAGGAGCTCCGCGGCGTCGAGAAAGTGGAGGTCGGATATTCCGGTGGTCACCTTGCGAACCCCTCCTACGAGGCCGTCTGCACGGACACCACGGGCCACGCAGAAGCCGTCCAGGTGACGTTCGACCCGAGCGTCATCCCTCTCGCGGACATCTTGCGGATCTTCTTCTCCGTCCACGACCCGACGACGTTGGATCGGCAAGGTGGCGACGTCGGGACCCAGTATCGGTCTGCGATTTTTTACCATTCTCCGGAGCAAGAGAAGACCACGCGGCAAGTCATGGCGGAAATCTTCAAAGCAGGGATCTGGGGACGGCCGATCGTCACAGAAGTAACGCCCCTGCAGCCGTTCTATCGGGCCGAAGAATACCACCAGGACTACTTCCGGAAGAACCCGACCGCGGGCTACTGCCGCGTCGTCATCGCCCCGAAAGTCTCGAAGTTTCGCAAGCAGTTCGCGGCGCGGCTCAAGACCTCGGCGGTCGCACCCAAAGGCACTTAACGCGGCCTCGACTGCTTCCCCTCCATGGCGGAGAACCGGCTCTCCCGCGAGTCCTCAACGTACCTGAAGGGGGCCGCCCACCAGCCGGTCCAGTGGTACCCGTGGGGCGAGGATGCGTTCCGCCGCGCGAAGGAACTCGACCGGCCGATCCTCTTGGACATCGGGGCCACGTGGTGCCATTGGTGCCACGTGATCGACCGTGAATCGTACGAGGACTCCGATCTCGCGTCCGTCATCAACGAGAACTTCGTCGCGATCAAGGTGGACCGAGACGAGCGGCCGGACATCGACGCGCGCTATCAACAAGCCGTCGGCGCGATCGCGGGCCAGGGCGGCTGGCCGCTCACCGCGTTCCT
>Ga0137380_10005254_pt1 | contig 11494 bp, 13 predicted proteins | sample SagtaG_17_FD_104809 | JGI IMG/M metagenome (GOLD analysis project Ga0137380, IMG submission 104809) | Vadose zone soil microbial communities from Sagehorn Ranch, Mendocino, California, USA - Sage2_L_100_16 metaG | ecosystem: Environmental > Terrestrial > Soil > Vadose zone | place: USA... | reverse complement strand
CCTACAAAAAAGCCGTCCCCTTGGAGCACGCCCTGCACATCCTGGAAAGCGAGGCGCAGGCTGGCAAACTGGACACCACATTGGTGCAGGTCTGGATCGACGCCGAAGCGTGGGAGGACATCGGGACATACTGATGGACGCAGCACACCGAGCCACAAGGCATTTCGAGACGCATCTACGACAGAATCCGTACCCCGGACGGGGCCTGGTTGTCGGCCGGTCGTCCGTCGATCAGGGGTGGGTGATGCTGTACTGGATTATGGGGCGTAGTGCGCAGAGCCGCAATCGACGCTTCGTGGCCGAGGGGGGCACGCTGCGGACAGCCCCCGTTGACCCGCAGCTCGTGACTGATCCCAGTTTGATCATTTACGAAGCCATGCTGGAACTCCCAGGCATCTACTTGGTGAGTAACGGCGCACAGACACGCACCATGTACGAGACTCTCAGCACCCATGGCACGTTTGAGGCGGCCATGGCACAATGGGAGTGCGAGCCCGATGCCCCACACTACACGCCCCGTATTAGTGCCATGCTGGTGCTGGCCCAGCAGCAGGTGACGCTGAGTATCCTGAAGGCAAACCCTGTCGATCCAGCCTTCACAGACCGCTACGTCTATCGGCCGGCCATGCCAGCCCAGGGTCTCGGGGTCGGCCTCACGACGTATGCTGGCGATGGCCATCCCCTGCCGAGTTTTACCGGTGACCCCCTGCTCCTCCCCTGTGCCGGGAGCCCCGAGGAACTCCTGAACATGTACTGGGAGGCCCTCGATGCTAGCAATCGCGTCGCGCTCGCTCTGAAGTCTATCCCGGCCCAGGGGGGCATGGGCACCATCATGGTACGGAACCGGTACGATGCATCTCAGGTTGCAGCGGCTCAGTGAAAGAGCAGGCCACCGTTCACGTTGTACCCCTGCCCAGTAATAAAGCACGCCTCGTCTGAGGCGAGAAAAGCAACCAGGTTTGCGACATCTTCCGACTCAGCAATTCTCCCCAGAGGCACTGTTTTCCCCCTCTCAGCCACCAGACGGGCACGAAATTCTTCCAGGGGCATGCCTTGCGCTTCGGCCTGGGCGCGCTCCCAGTAGCTCAACCGGTCCGTGTTCACCGGCCCTGGGCAGACAGCGTTCACGGTGATGCGATAGGGTGCCAGGTCCAGAGCAGAGGCCTGTGTGAGGCCCAGGACAGCGAATTTTGAGGCAGAGTACGCCGCACCCATGGCACTGCCACGCTTGGCGGCGTCGGAGGCGATGTTGATGATGCGACCGCCCTGGCCCTGGCGCAGCATCACTTGACCCACAAATTTCGTACACAGAAAAACCGCCGTGGTATTGATGGCCAGGAAATGCTGCCAGACCTCCTCTCGCAGCTCCGTGACCGGGACTCTATCGCGGCCGATAATCGCCCGGGCGTTGTTCACCAGCACATCGATATGGCCAAAGTGCGCCTCGACTTGACGTACCATCGCCTGGATCTGCCCGCTATAGCTCAGGTCGCACCACACCCGCAGGCAGCGCCTACCGAGTGCCTCGACTTCCTCCGCCACGCTGTCAATGCCACGCCATTGCCGCCTGACCTCTCCTGGAGGCAGATCCTCTGGAGCCCGCTGTACGTCCGTAAGCGCAATGTCTGCACCCTGCGTTGCCAGTGTGAGCGCCGTCGCTCGACCGATGCCCCGCATACCCCCAGCGCCCGTAATCAGGGCCACTTTACTCTCCAGTCCGGCCATGCCACACCTCCTCTTGTCACCTCTAGGCTGTCTCTATGGCTCCTAGTGCTACGTAGCGGAAGTCTTCCACCCATTGCTTCCTCCAGAGCATACGCAAAATGCGGCAGCTCCCCCCGCCAAACTGGGTACTGCGTACCGCAATTGGCCCCGCCAGTTTGGCGGGGGTGCTGCGCACGGCTCATTGGCTATACACAGTCCCCCGCCAAACTGGCGGGGGGTAGTTAGCCCTACGCAGTAGCCGTGCGCAGCACCGGGGCGCAGCACTAGCATATGCGAGAAACGTTGGTCTGTCATCTCTCACGGCTGTCAGAGAGTTGTCCGCGCCAGAGTACTCTGGTACAGTGCCAGGTCAGGCTTTGTCTGCATGGCCATGGGCACCAGACCGCGCGGCTATGCAGAGTAGGCTATAAGGGAACAGACCACTTGCCTGGAGGAGCCCACGTGGAGTGCACCGCGATCCGCCTTTATTGGTACGGAACACGACAAGGCGAGGCTGCGGCTGCCAGAGAGGCACCTTTCCCGCACATCACGATGCACGGCACGGTGGTCGAGTTTTTGATATCATGTGGGGTGGCAAACGGGCAGTAGGACCTGTGCAAGGTGGATCATCTGGGGGATGGCGGGGAGATTGTTTGCCGACCACGCCCCGCTTGGGAGGCTGTCCATGCAGCGGCACACCGTGTTTCTCAGTAGGTTGCTGGGACTCTACACACTCATCGTGACCCTGTGGTTGCTGGCCGATAAGCAAGCAGCTACGATGGCGATTGGGGCGCTCGTCGGTAACCGCGCGATGCACCTGCTCTGGGCCCTGATCGTGCTGGGGGCCGGCTTGGCGATGGTGCTCGGTCACCAGCGCTGGTCCGGTGGCGTGTTGCCGGTCCTCGTCACGCTGATCGGATGGGGCATCCTGCTGCGGGGCCTGCTGCTATTATTCCTGTCACCGGACCAGGTGCTTGGTCTGGTGCGGACCATCCAGTTCTCCGCGTTCTTTTACGCCTATCTTGCGATTCCGCTCGTGCTCGGTATCTACCTGACCTATGCCGGGTTCACCACATGCCCGTCGTCGAGCGCGTAGCGCCTTCGCTTCTCGGGGACAGGCCTCCAGCGTTCAAGAAAAGCCCTGTGCTCTTTAATCTCCATCGTGCCCTGAAGTCCGGCACCGGTACCAGCGTGATCGTCATTGAAGGGTTTTTTGATGTGATGCAGATCTCTCAGGCAGGATTCCCTCATGTCGTGGGCTTCATGGGTGCCACACTCGACGCTGTGCAGGCAGTACTCTTGGTGGAGCACTGCGACACGATTACGCTGCTCTTCGATGAGGACAACGCGGGCCGCGTAGGGTGGGATGAGGCCATGGAGCGACTGTCCCGCAAGGTGTATGTGGAGGACACCCGCTCTCGTCGTGGCACTGGCCAAGGCCACCCAGTCTGGCACAGACGCGCGTTAGGTGTCACCATAGGCAGGAGTGGGTACCAAGGCAAGTGGAGACGACACCATGACACAAGTGCTCATGGCCATACGCATTGCCCATCGGGCCTTGCGGCGTAATACCCTGCGTTCCGCCTTAACCATGCTGGGCGTGATCATCGGGGTGGCGGCGGTGATTGCCATGCTCGCCATCGGGCAGGGGGCGCAGGCGGCCATCCGCGCGCAGATCGCCAGTCTCGGCTCGCACACGCTGATTATTCAACCGGGCTCGATCACGCAGAGCGGGGTACGGTATGGCTGGGGGAGTCGCACGACCCTGCGGGCGGCGGATGTCCAGGCGATTCTCAAAGAATGTCCGGCGATCGCCAATGCCACCCCCTTCTTGCGCGGTGGCTTCCAGGTGGTGTATGCCAACCAGAACTGGCCCACGACAGTGCAAGGGACGGGCATCGAGTACCCCAGCATTCGCGAATGGGCTTTAGCTTCTGGCGAGTGGTTTACGTCACAGGAGATCGATGCCGCCAGCAAAGTGGCGGTGCTGGGGGAGACAGTGCGGGCCATGCTGTTTGGCAGCGTTGATCCTGTGGGGCAGGTGATGCAGATGAACAACCGGCCGTTTCGGATCATCGGGGTGCTCGAAGCGAAGGGGCAATCGGCCTGGGGACAGGACCAGGATGATATCATCTTCATTCCCTACACCACAATGCAGAAGAAGATGTGGGGCGTGTCTCATATCCACGGCATCCTGGCCGCGGCTGGTAGTAACGCGGAGTTGCCGCAGGCCATCGAGCAAATTACTGGCCTGCTGCGCCAGCGTCACCTCCTGCAGCCCTGGCAGGAAAACGATTTTTCTGTGCAACCTCTGGCTGATATGGCCGCTGCCGAGGAGGAGAGCACGCGCGTCATGACGCTCCTGCTCGGGAGTATTGCCTCGATCTCGCTGCTGGTGGGTGGTATTGGCATTATGAACATCATGCTGGTCTCGGTGACCGAGCGCACCCGCGAAATCGGTATTCGTCTCGCCGTTGGAGCGAAGCGGAGAGACATTCTGTGGCAGTTTCTGGTCGAAGCGCTGACGCTGAGTCTCAGCGGCGGGGTCGTGGGGATCGTGCTCGGGCTGGTAGGATCACAGCTGGTGAGTACCACTGCCGGGTGGCCGCTGTTGATTTCCTGGGATGCGGTGGCCTTAGCGGTCGCTTTCGCAGGCGCAGTGGGCATCTTTTTTGGCTTTTATCCTGCCCGCAAGGCGGCGCAGCTCGACCCCATCCAGGCGCTGCGGTATGAGTGATGTACCAGCTGTTTTACATGGGGACCCTCACCCCCGCTAAAACCCTCTCCCGGAGGGAGAGGGAATAGGGCAGAACTGATGCTACTTGATAGCGTACGGGTTGATTGGCGTGCCCACGGCGTTGGTCACGGGCAGTGGTGGAGCAACCAGGAGGAATTCGTAGCGCCCGTCCGCAGCGCAATCGGCCGCCAGCTCTTCCAGGTAAAAAATCTCACCAAGGGTCAACCCCGTATTGGGGATGGCGCAGATGTGGAAGGGACTACGAAATGGCGGCAGCTCTGAGGGACGCACCTCCACGGCTCCGTACTTCCACACACTGGGCTGCCGCGGTGCCTTCCAGATCCTCGACCGTGATGGCATAGCCCGGTTGCAGAAAGGGCACGCCCTGGTAGCGTGGCACATCGAGCAGCACGCCACGCCCAACGATCTTATTCTGCGTTTTGTCGATGCTGTTTTTGGCGGCCCCGCTGCTAGTGACCAGCGTAGCATCATAGCCATTGTACATCTTTCCGGAATCGAAGACGTGTGCCAGACTGTCCCACTGCGTAACGCACTGCAGGGGCATGACGATCCAGTCATCCGAGCCGCCATAACCCTGCAGCTCGATGACCTCCTCGTGGGTTTTGGGCTGATCGCCGCCATCGCGGAACATCGAATGGATCGGGTTGAAGCGCTGCCGGGTGCCGCTCTGCGGGCCGTTGCGCTGGAGTGGAATCCCCAAAGCAAAAACTTTCCCGGCGGTGACCAGCCGACTCGCCTGCGCAATGTTCTCCGGAGTAATGTAGTTCAGCGTACCGATCTCATCATCCGGCCCCCATTTGCCCCAATTGCGCACCTGCAACGCCAGTTGGCGCAACGTCTCTTCGTTGCTCATAGGATGTACTCTCCCTACTCGGCTTCCCGTATGACCGGGTTGCGCAGCACGCCGATGTTGCTGATCTCTACCTCAACCGTATCGCCAGTGTCCATCGGGCCAACCCCTTCGCAGGTGCCGGTGTAGATGACATCGCCGGGATACAGGGTGACATGCTGGCTGATAAAACTGATGCACGTCGGCACGTCGAAAATCAGCATATCTGTCCCAGAGTGCTGCTTGACCTGCCCGTTGAGACGCGTCTCCAGCGTCAGCTTGGAGGGATCTGTGATAGCGGTCTCGATCCAGGGGCCCAGAGGTGAAAACGTGTCGCAGGATTTGCCCCGCCACCACTGTAAATCGCCGCGTTGCCACGGCCGGGCACTGACGTCGTTGCCACAGGTATAACCAAAGACGTAATCAAGCGCCGCTTCCTTGGGCACGCGCTTGGCAGTTTTGCCAATCACGGCTACGAGTTCGCCCTCGTAATGGGTCTCGCCAGCGCCTGGTGGGATCATGATCGGGTCGCCAGGATTGCACAAGGACGACGGGACTTTATAGAAAATCTCCGGGCGCTCTGGGGGCTTACGACCACTGCTGCTCTCGGCGACATGGAGCGCATAGTTGAGACCCAGCGCCAGGAGTTTACTGGGCGTGCACGGTACCAGCAGCTTCACGGTGTTGATGGCATAGACCATGCCGGTTGGGGTATGGTCCCCGAACAGGTCGCCGCGGATCTCGCGGATATTTTCGCCCTCGGCGATGCCGTATTTGATCTGTCCACCAGTCTGAAAACGCGCCAATTTCATAGCGTCCCCTTTACACCTTTGAGAGTACAGGACATGCCTCGCTGTGAGGGATATCCAGTTGCATCGAGGGTGCATATCGTAGCGCGTTTGCCTCTGGATGGTCAAGCCGATCCGCCAGGGCCATACTGGTGCCCTGGCGGGGATGCCCATATGTGTCCACCGTGATAGCGCTGGTTGAGGTTTGCGATGTCATCTCAACTGCATTCTGTTACAATCGCCATGCGCCTGTACCTTGACCACTTCATGTCGATTAGGAGGGGAAAAACCATGCGAGAGGTCTGCGTGCGCTGGTGCGCTATCATCATCGTCGTCACCATCAGTGGTGGGGTGCTCGCTGCGCGCGAGGCGTGGAGCCAAACGCCGGCGCCAACGCCGGCCCCACTCTCCCTGTCCACCACGACGTCCACCCCAGGCCCCTTTCTGCTGACGATCTTCCTGCGACCTGACCAATCCAAGACCTCGCGGGAAATCAATGCCCAGTTGCGACAAACCGGCTATTACACAAAGTTTCCGCCGCCAGGTATCGAGGTGGTGTCCTGGTATGTCATGATGGGATTTGGACAAGTGGTAACATTACGGGTTCCAGCAGAGCGCCTGCGCGAGGTGCATCGAGCAGTCTCGGAAACTGCCTGGGGGAGCTATCGTACAGAGTTCTACCCAACCTATGACTACAAGCCCATTGCAGAGGAACGCAAGTCAGCGCAGTGAGGTTGGCGTTCTGAGTGAGGGGGACTTGCAGGGAGACTGAGACAATTCTTAAGGTGTGGAAGGGCGTGCTATGGAGGAGATCACGGCTAAATTGGTGTTGACCCAGGAAGATATCGCCTATATCTGGCACGGTGGGACGTTGGCAGTGAAGATCGATGCGCCTGATATGAAAGTGTCGCTCGATCTCTCCACTTCGCGGGTGAACGAGGGCCGGCGCCAGAGCGTACGCATTAAGCGTGTGCAGGCGAAACGGGAGCCGGCCTAGGGGAAAGAGGGCTCAGACTGCCGTCATACCACCGTCAATCACCAATTCTGCACCGGTCATGAACGATGACTCATCCGAAGCCAGAAACAGAGCGCCATAGGCAATCTCCATGGGGGTGCCCTTACGGCCCATGGGGGTGCGCTCGAGCAGCAACTGCATACGCGCCGCGGCCATGTTGTCGGTCATGGGGGTCTCGATGAGGCCCGGGTGGATCGAGTTGATCCGTATACCGCGTTTGGCATACTCCGCCGCGGCGACTTTGGTGAGCAAGCGCACGGCGCCTTTGGCAGAGTGATAGGCCGTGCCGCCGGGAAAACCGACAATGCCGCTCGTCGAGGAGATGTTGATGACTGAGCCCCCACCGCTCTGGAGCATCGCCGGGATAGCGTACTTCATGCCCAGAAAGACGCCTTTGGCGTTGATCTCCATGGTGCGGTCCCAGTCTTCGATACTGGTGTCTTCCACACCACCGCGTTGGGCGATGCCAGCGTTGTTGATCAGGATGTCGAGGCGGGTGTAGGTCTGCACGGTGTGCCGCACGACTTCATGCCATTCGTCAGGATTGGCGACGTCGAGCTGTAAGAACAGGGCCTCGCCACCGCCAGCACGGATGCTGTTGGCCACCCGCTGCCCGGCCTCCACCAGCACGTCGGTCAGTACCACCCGCGCCCCTTCGCGGGCAAAGAGGCGCGCTTCCGTTTCGCCCTGGCCGCGTGCCGCACCGGTAATCAGGGCCACTTTGCCATCGAGACGTCCCATGCCTCTCTCCTTTCATGGCGCGCTCGGAAAGCCCCTCACCCCCTCCCTCTCCCCGGAGGGAGAGGGAGAGAAAGGTTGTCTCAGCCCAGCGGACCCTGAAAGACCTGGTCGGTGTACGTATCGGACAGCGGCTCCAGGGCCTCGGGCCACTCTGCGATCACACGCCGCCGCTGGCTCTGGGGACGCACGCGACCATCCCAGCCAACCTGCTCCATGTAGTAGTAGAGCTGGATGCAGTGCCCATCAGGATCCAGGGCGTGCGCGACGTAGTCGGTGCCCAGTGACAGTTCCGGTGGCAGTGGATCGAGCATGGTGACGCCGTGCGACTTGAGGAAGGCAATGGCCTCGCGTAGTTGGTGATAGCTACCGACTTCGACGCCAAAGGATTTACACGTGGTGTGGGGACTGAACCCGAGCGTCGCGCGCAGTTCTTTGGGGAACAGGGCCAGGCTGTGGTGCTCGCTGCCAGCGCGCAGGAACACGCAGCGGGCGCCTTGATAGACGCTCTCTTCTACCTTCACGAAGCCCACCGTGTTGGTATAAAACATCTCGGCGGCATCGACGTCATCGACGAACAGATGCACTGGTCCGATCTTGGTAATTTTGAAAGGGCGCGGCAGGAGGACACCTTCCACGTCATACTGCGCTGGGAGCTTCTCCTCGTAGCGATGCCCGGAAAGGACGTCGATGCCCTTGTCGTGCCTGGCCTCGGCGATCTCGGCTATCTCAGACATCTGCGGCAGCGGCGGCTCCTGGCGAAAGCCACGGTAATAGATGGCGCGTGGCTTGCTGATGTCGTTCCAGCCGATCTGCTCGATGCCGTAATAGAACTCGTTGGTATGGCCGTCCGGGTCGTAGACATAGCAGTGCCAGTTGCTGCCGGGCATGTCACGCCCGACGCGCTGGATGGGCACATCGCGCTCCTGAAAGTAGTGAAACGCGTCCACGACCTCTTTGAGGCTGCCCACCTGCCAGGTGATCTGGTTGATGGTCACCTCGGGGCGAAATTTCCGATCCGGGCGCAACCCCATCACGTGCTTGTTAAAGAGCACGAAGGAGTGGTGGTCCGTCCCGTGGCGCATGAAAAAGCCGCGCGCATCCCCAAGCGCTTTGACTTGCTCCGGAAAGCCAGGCACCTTGGCAAAATCGAGTTCGTCAGAGATTTTGAAGCCCAGGAGCGCGTTGTAGAACTCGAGCCCCTCAGCCACTTTGTCGGCGTTGAAGCCAAAATGACCCAGCCGCCGCACCTTGAAAGGGCGGGGCAGGAGAATACCGCCAACGTTATACTGCTGTGCTGCAATAGCCATATGCTGTCTCCTCCATGGTCTTGGGGACCCTCACCCCCCGTTAACGCCCTCTATATATAGTATCGAACCATAACGCGGCCCTGGGGGGACGTCAAGGGCGAATCGGTACCGTGGCGTGTGTGCGCCTGGACCTTGACAAGGGGCGGGACGATGCCGCATCCTGAGCGCCCGACGCCGCCTCCAGCCGTGTCACGATCAACAGACCAGCCCTTGCAAGGAGTCGACTATGCCTCAGACTACGGCCAGGATCATCATCCCGGACGATTTTCCGCCGGTGATCTCGGGGACGCCAGCGCTGCACGCCCTGCAAGCGCACGGCGCTGTGACCGTCTACACCTCACGCCCGGAGACGCAGGACGAACTCATGGCGCGCACCCGTGAGGCGCACACCGTGGTGAATATTCGTGCCTATTGTAAGTTCACTGCCGAGGTCCTGCAGGCGTGTCCCCATTTAAAACATCTGGCCATCTGGGGCACGGGGACCGACAACGTCGATCTGGCAGCGGCGCAGGCGGCAGGGATCGTCGTGACCAACACCCCCAACACGGCCACTGACGCGGTGGCAGAGCAAGGACTCACGCTCATACTGGCGGTGGCGCGCAAAGTGCCCAGCCTCGACGCCCAGGTGAAAGGCGGCGCATGGGTGCGTGGCATGCTCACGCAGGTGTGCGGCAAGACCCTCGGCATCATCGGTACAGGGGCCATTGGCCTGCGCATGGCGCAGCTCGGCAGCGGCATTGGCATGTCGGTGATTGCCTGGTCCTTCCACCCGAACCAGGCGGCGGCCCACCGCATTGGCTTCCGCTATGTGCCGACCATGGCCGATGTCCTACGCCAGGCCGATGTGGTCTCCCTGCATCTGCGCTCTACCCCGGACACGGAACGCATCATCGGCGCCCAGGAATTGGCCCTGATGAAACCTACGGCCATCTTTGTGAACACGGCGCGGGGACAGCTCGTGGATCAGCAGGCACTGTATGCCGCGCTGCGGGATGGGCACATTGCCGGGGCGGGATTGGACGTGTTCGAGCAGGAACCCATTGCCCCCGATGACCCGCTGCTGACGCTCCCCAATGTGGTGGTCTCTCCACACACGGCCGGTACGACACCAGAAGCGCTGATGAATGGCCTGAACCTGTGCGCCGCGAATGTGGTGGCCTTCCTCCAGGGGCAGGGACAGCATCGTGTGGTATAAGCCGCGCAGGATGACTGCAAGTATGCTACAGTGGCTGTATACACTCCGTGTGCGGAGGCCATACAGACTATGAGGAGGAGAGAGTAGCCATGCGTGTAGTGACAATCAACGACCTGCAGAAAGAACCCATGGGCACAGCGACCCCCATTCAGGGCTGGAGCGGGGGACCGGTCAGCCGGTCGCGGCAGACCATCATCCCGGATGGAGACTCCGCGAACTATCGCTGTAGTGTAGTGAACTTTGGTCAGGGCGCTACGACGGGGTGGCATGCGCATACCTGCGACCAGATTTTGGTCATCACGGCCGGTACCGGCATCGTCGCCACGGAGCACGAAGAGCGTGAAGTGACCGTCGGCGATGTCGTGCATATTAAGGCCGGGGAGCGGCACTGGCATGGCGCCAAAGCGGATACGACGATGGCCCATATCACCATCACGGCCGCCGAGGGCCAGAGCCAGCGGTAGGCGCTAGCCAAGCTAGGCACGCCAGGGGGGCCAGGAGCATCGGCCCGTCCTGGCGTGCGAGAGACCGCAGCTACCTTTCACTCGATGAAGAGGGTGAAGGCCGGGGGCAACTGCCCGACATTGAGCGGCGTCGTGGTGATTTCACGATCCGTGATAGCGTCAAAAATCCTCAGCCCCGGCGTCGGTGTTTGCGTGTCCGCTACGGCCAGATAAACCTCATTATGGCTATTGACCGCCACGTGAGGCACCGACACGGAGAGCGGTCCTACTACGCTATTCAGGCGCTGCCCTGTCGAGGGGTTAAACGTCACTAGAGCGCTGGCAGAGTTCACATTGCGTACCACCGCAAAACCTTTGGTGCGTGACACGAGCGCGAAGGCTGTGATATCGCCACCCATGGTCGCCTCATTGACGACAAACTGTGTGTCGACAGTATTCGTGTCGGGGTTGATCGCGTCAATGCCACCGTCATTGAGCCCTCCGTTATCGCCGGCAAAATCGCCCACCGAACTGACGAGAATGCGGTTGAGCGTGGGGCTGAACTGGAGCTCGGAAACCGGGTTTTTCCCGTGCAACTGAATCACCGCCCTGAGACTATCGTTCGTCGGATCGATCACGGCAACCTCGCCGTTTGCCACCTCATGCCTCAGCTCAACATAGACCAACCCATTATGCACCAGCATATACGCCGGG
>Ga0137380_10005252_pt1 | contig 11496 bp, 10 predicted proteins | sample SagtaG_17_FD_104809 | JGI IMG/M metagenome (GOLD analysis project Ga0137380, IMG submission 104809) | Vadose zone soil microbial communities from Sagehorn Ranch, Mendocino, California, USA - Sage2_L_100_16 metaG | ecosystem: Environmental > Terrestrial > Soil > Vadose zone | place: USA... | reverse complement strand
GACATTCCGGTCCATCCAGGGGCGGCAAAGCCACTGATGCGAAGCCCGCGGTATGCCAAGTTCATCCACGGGCAAGACGGTTTGGGCGACGTCGGCCTGCCTCCTCCCCGGGGCCGCCCCTCCACCGTCAGCGCACCCGAGGCGATGATCGATTTACTGCTGCAAAGCCCAGATTCGTGGACCGTCGTGGCCCTCGGTCCCCCGACAAACATTGCGCTGGCACTGTCGCTTGAACCCCGGATCTCCTCGCACTTGCAGGAAATCGTCTGCATGGGAGGCGCGGTGTTTGTGATGGGCAACGCCAGTCCTGTCGCCTCTGCGAACTTCGTCAATGATCCTGAGGCCGCCTACATTGTTTACCATTCCGGCGCGCCTGTGACGCAGATCGGGCTGGATGTGTGTGAACATGTGTATGTCACCCGTGAACAGTTCGCCGCAATGCAGTCTTCGCAGGATCCCGCGGCCATCTTCCTTTCCAAGATCAGTGGATTTCATGCGAAGGCAGAGGAACGGGTGCCCGAACTCGCCCGGCGATGGACCAAGTATGGGGCGGGCCCATGGCACCACTACAATGACATACCTGCCGTGGGCTACGCGGTCGCCCCCCAATTTTTCGAGGCTGAGAGGTTGTATGTGACGATAGAAACAAAAGGAGAGACGACTTCGGGCGAAACAGTGGCGGATTTCAGGGGACTGTTCGGCCGCGAGGCTAACGTGAACGTGTGCCTCAGGGTCACCCCACAACCGCTGGTGCAACTGTTTCTCGACCGCCTCTGCGGAGGGCGTTGACGCAGTCTCTGCCGGAGGACGTCCTTGCCGTTCCTGGTCTGACATCAAGAAAGGCAGGCACATCGACGAGGCGAGCACAGCACGTATGAGAGACACGAGACTATTCAATGCCGTCTACGGCTCATTGGTCGGGGGGGCCATCGGAGACGCGATGGGCGGGGCCACCGAGATGATGACGTACGAGCACATCAGCCATGTGTTTGGGGTCGTCAACTCTCTCCACCCTCGAGGGGCGACGCCCGAGACCGCCCGCTTTGAGCCCGGTGCGCCGGCCGGACAGGTCACAGACGATACTCGCCTCCGGAACCTGCTCTGCGGCGCGATCATCCGAAAAGGAGGACGGGTGACCGCCGACGACTGGGCCGAGACATGGCTCGCTGAAATGGAGGGCTGGTTCTATACGCCGGTGGTGAACGCGTACCACAAAGTGTTCACAAAGACGGCGCCGCCCCGTGAGGCCGGGCGTGGAAACATGGGCAGTAATAGCACGGCGATGTCGATCAGCCCGGTGGGACTCGTCAATGCCTGCGATCCCCGGCAGGCGGCACTCGATGCGTACAATGTCGCGGGTCTCGTGCACGAAGGATACGCGCGCGATGCCGCTTGCGCAATCGCCGCGGCCGTCGCGGACGCGGTAAGGGTGGAGGCCACCGTAGATTCAATTGTCCTGGCTGCCGTCCAATTTCTTGCGGCGGACAACGACATCGGGTGGCGCGTCGAGAAGGCGGTCGGATTGGCACGCTCGCAGGGGACGTACGAGGGCTTTCGGAGAGCATTCTATGACACGATGCTGCTTCCATGGCCACAGAAAGCACTCCTGGGCTCGAAGCCGTTGGAAGGCTTCTACGACACGGCGGAGCCTCGGGAAACCGTTCCGGCCGTCTTCGGCCTCCTGATCATCGCGGGGGGCGACTTCGCCCGCAGCGTCATCTGCGCCACTAACTTTGGCCGGGATGCCGACACGATAGCATCGATTCTGGGATCGATCGCCGGGGCGCTGGGCGGTGCGATGTCGATCCCGCGCCATTGGATCGAGACGGTCGAAGCCGCAAATCCCGTAAGCCAGCGGGTGCTTGCGGCGGGCTTGTGCGAGGCGATTGAGCATGAAGCCGTCGCTGCACGCCGACGACTGCTTAGTTTGGAGGCATTAGTTAGTCCGCTCGGGAAGACAGATCCGATCGACTAACGGGGGTGGGAGATATGAGACGAGCAACGACATTCGGACTCATTGCATCGTTACTCGCGGCGCTCGGCACCCTGGCTACGCCCACCGCGCAGTCAGCGTCACAGATGTCGTTGAGATTCTGGCATGCCTGCAGCTTGCCGGTGATTAACCAGACGCTCAAGGATCGGGCAGATGCCTTCTCCAAGAAATTCAACGTCGTGGTGACGGTCGAGTGCTTTCCGTTCAGTGAGTATTTCCAGAAGATTACGACTGCCACGGCTGGTGGGAACGCGCCTGAGGTCTTTTGGGTCGATTTCCCCCTGATTGCCGACTACGCATATCGGAAGACGATCATCCCGCTGGATAAGTACGTCTCTAAAGAGGACCTAGCGGACTACTACCCTACTCCCAGGGACAACATGGAGAAAGATGGCCACATCTGGGCGCTGCCGATGCACCAGTCCACGGAAGCCATGGTGTATAACGCGCAGCTACTTGCGCAGGCCAGTATCATCGCGCCGCGGACCCTGCGAGATGCCTGGACGTGGACGCAATTCCGAGACGTTGCTCGCAAGCTGACCAGGGTCAGCGGCGGCAGGACTGGAGTCTGGGGATACACGACGCACTACGATCCCGGGCTGTACAGTATCCAGCCGTTTATCACCCAGCACAACGGCTCGATCTTAAGCCCCGACGGAAAGCGCGCCACCGGGTACCTCAACGGAGCGGCCGCCGTGGAAGCCATGACCTTCTGGGGGAGGCTGTTCACGACGGACAAAGTCAGCCCCATCGAACGTATTCCAGACATTTTCCAGACAGGCAAAGTCGCTCTCTATCAGGCCAATCCTTTCCTACTCAGGGACTTGCAGCAACGGTACCCGAATCTCAAGGTGGGCGTGACGTTTCTACCTAAAGATAAGCAGTGTGCGGTCCCGAGCGGCGCGTATCACATCGGGATCCATAGCCAGGCAAAGGACCCGGATTTCGCGTGGAAGTTCGTCGATTGGATGGCCGGGAAGGAGGGGCACGAGATCTGGAGCGAGAAAACGGGTTATCTCCCGGCCCGGAAGTCGGCCTACGCGGCCCTGTCCTACCTCAAGCAGTACCCCTGGAACATCTTCTGGGAGGGCCTTGTAAACTGTGCCGTCGCCCGGCCGAAGACGCCGGGCTTCACATTCCTCGATGATCGATTCAATGACGTGGTTAGGGACATCCAGCTTGGCAAAGCCCCGATGGCGGTCCTGGACGAAGCTGCCGCCAAGGTGGACGCAGAACTGACCAAGTATCCATAGACCGAGACCGCGAGGCTCGGAGCGCCTAGGCGTTAAGTTCCGAGAGGGGCTCATCCGCGGTAATGCGTCCTGGCGAACCTCAGAGCGCCGTGGCTGGATAGGTCCAGGCCTCGAGTGGAGGGGATCGCGTCTCTTCGGATGCGCCGTCCAGGCGGGCTGAAGTGGACAGGGTATTTGAGCGGATATGCGTTCATCCTCCCGGCGCTGACGGGCATCACGGTCTTCGGTCTGCTCCCCCTTGCCTACGCGTTCTACGTAAGCTTTCGTAGGTACGACCTTCTCGCTCCGACCAGCGCTTTCATTGGGTTGGCCAACTACCGGCGTGTCATAGCGGATCCCACTTTCTGGCGGGCACTTCTCAACACGGCCTACTATGCTGCGTTGCTCATTCCGGCGCAGACGGTTCTGGGGCTCATCCTCGCCCTTCTCGTCCAGAAGAACTCGCCGGGGATCTCCATCTTCCGGGCGAGTTACTACCTACCAGTGGTCTCGTCTATGGTGGTAGCTTCCACGCTCTGGCGGATCATGTATGACGCCCAGAACGGGATCTTCAACAGCGTGCTGCTGACCATCGGGCTGCCGGCGCAGCCATTCCTCACCAGCCCATCTCAAGCCATTCCCGCCCTGGTGCTGATGATGACCTGGAAGTGGGTCGGCATCTCGATGCTCATCCTTCTCGGAGGGCTGAATGCGATCCCCGCTGATTACTATGAAGCGGCCGAGATGGATGGCGCGACCCGGTTTCAGAGCTTCAAACTTATCACGCTGCCGCTGCTACGGCGTGTGCTGCTGTTTATCGTCGTGATCAATACAATCAATGCCTTTAAGCTGTTCACCCCGATCTATGTCATCACGCGCGGGGGACCGATGGAGAGTACGTTGACCCTCGTATTCCACATCTTCCGGACGGGCTTTCGGTACTATGACATGGGCGCTGCATCGACGATGTCAGTTCTGCTTCTCCTTCTGGTCCTCGGGCTCACCCTGGCGCAGTTTGGATTGCTCCGTTCGGAGCGGGACATTTAATGCGCCCACCGGGAATTCTTCGGAGGAAGGTTCAAGTGAGTCTGAAGTACGCCGTGCTAATCGCTGTGGCATTGCTATTTCTCTTCCCCTATTTCTGGATGTTTGGGGCGTCCCTTCGGCCCATCCAGGAAATCTTCGCAGATGTTTATCCCCTGAGCTGGAAGACGTTCTTCCCGGGGCATTTCACCCTCGCTAACTATCAAAACCTCTTCACCAAAGAGCCGTTCAGTCGGTATCTTCTCAATACACTTTTCGTGGCGGGGACCGCCACGGGCCTTGACTTGTTTGTCAATTCGCTTGCGGCGTACGTGTTCGCGCGGATCTCCTTCCCCGGGAGGGATGTGCTGTTCATTGGACTCCTCGCCACGCTCATCATTCCGTTTGAAGCGATCATGGTGCCGCTCTACCTTATTGTGAGGTCATTCGGCTGGATCGACACCTACCTCGCGCTGATCGTGCCGTCGGCTGCACGAATCTTTAGCATTTTCCTGCTCCGACAGTTCATGCTCGGCATACCACGCGAACTGGAAGACGCGGCCCGGATCGACGGATGCAGTCACTGGGGCATTTACCGACACGTGATTCTCCCGCTTTCCGTTCCGGCTTTGATCTCACTGGGGATTCTGACATTCCAGGAGCATTGGGATTCCTTCACCTGGCCACTCATCGCCACGAATCGCCAGCAATACCGGCTGGTGCAGGTTGCCATTGCGACCTTCTCGCAGGAGGATGTTGTCCTGTGGGACCGGATTCTGGCGGGGTCAACTGTCGCCACGATCTTCCCGATCGCGCTGTTCCTTGTGTTCCAGCGATACTATGTGCGCGGGATCGTCACGACGGGACTCAAAGGGTGATGGTCTGCCGCGTGAGAAGCAGAGTGATGGTCAGGTGTCCCGCTGCCCACATCGGTGAGAAGAAGGTTCACCCGACCAGGCCGCGAATGCCAATTTGCGAAGGGGTCTGACCCCATTGCAATAGAAAGGGCACCGTGAGCATAATTCCGCGCCAACGAGCGCGCCTGGCTGGCCTCCGAACAGTCCACGATAACCTGCTAGCACCCCAAAATGACTAACCTACCTTATACGGTATCAGCGTGACGCCGACTTGGTTCGCCGGGTGATCGACAGGAAACGGAGTGTCCCGGCTTTCGATCTGAAACCAAACCTCTTCCGGCCCATAGATTAGAGCATCCCCTGGCAGGTCAACTTTCTCGCCCCGTCCCTCAATCGTACTTATCGCGCCCACCGCGTCGGCAGTATCGAAGGCGATGTGATTCAATTCCACGCGAGATATGTCTGGTCGCAGGAACTGTGTCAGCAACGGAGGAAGTCGCCCGATTGAATCTCGGTGGCCGTCGGAGTATTTGACGCTCGTGACGAGCTCGCCACGACGGTCAACCGCGTCCTTACGAAGGTCCATTCCAAATGTCAGCGACAGCCAATCAAGTAGAGGCCCATGCGCCGGCACGTCTGGCGAGACGTGGTGAATCCCGCGCCACAAACACGGCAGGCTTTGATCTACAATAGCATCGGCCATCTTGGTGGACGGATCGTCTCGAGGCAGCAGTCTAGGGTGTGAAAAACTATCGATCTTGATGTGAAGGTCGCCGGGCCCGATCAGGATGTCCTCCGTGTCCACTCGGTTGTCACGCTGCCGAAGCTCGATAACCGCATCTTCTATAGCCTGTTCCACACCAAATGCAATATACCGTAGTCGGCCGCGAGGAATGAAGGGCCGATTGTACAGAATCAGAAACCCCGGGTTTTGGGTTTGATGATGGGGCGACCCTATGACCCGCACGTACTCTCCGCGCAGGTATCCTTGACGAAGCAGCTGAAGACCGAAGACATCGCGCAGATAACGCTCCATGCGAGTCGGCGACGAAAGCTCCAGCGCCACATGCGTGATTCCCTTGACTCGAACTGCCATATAAGCTCCTTTCGTCGGTCGTCAGCGAACGACCGGGCCGACGCATTTCACGCGAATTGAAGGTCAAGCCATGGCGGGAACGTCGAATAGCTGCCTCAGCGTGCGGTCGACGTCTTTCACCGACTCCAAGTTCCAAACAACCTGGGCCAACGCGTGAGCACGCTGATCACCGATCGCAGGCCCGGCCAGGTGTACGAACTTGCGCTCGAGATCGACGTCGCTCATCGGACGTTGAGGCGATCCCCATGCATGAGTCGCCATGGCGGTGCGGGTCGCGTGCGTTAGCTCGATCACAACGGTGGAGCCGGCCGTCCTCTCCGTCTGAAAACGACGCTCGTGCTCCTCGTCAAGTTCATAGGTGACACGCGCGCCCAGATCGAGAATCTCTGGATCTGACAACGAGGTCGTCAGCATCCAGTCGAATCTCTCCGCTTTGCCGAGCAAGTGACCTGCCAGCTGATAAGGTAGGCTGTATTGCGCGTCGATCAGATCCGTCGGGTCTGTTCGCATGTGCTCGCTGACTCGCCAGATCGTGCGTACATGCACACGTTGGATGCTGCCTGGCAACATGATCGGCTCCTGGGCTAGCGTCCGTGTGACGTCGATGGCGGTATGGTGGTATCGACAGCACGAGTACGGTTTGAAGGAGTTGCTCGAGATACGATACTCGCGGTCCAGTCCGGCAACCATTTCGTCAAAGTCGCACTGGTCGGATCCCGCCATTTGCCAGAAGCCCTTCTCTCCGTCCAGAAACGATCGCTGGCCTTGAAAGCCGCGTGAGGCCAGCAGGACTCCCCACACACCGCCTTCCGCAGCCCATCCAAAGTTGTTCTTCACCCAGGCCACAGGTCGTTCGCCGATCCCTTCCTTGTAGACAGATGGAACGGGAGCGTTCGCACCGGCAATGCCAAACGCCGACGTGAGCGTCGATTCATCAAGCCCGAGAAGCCGTCCCACGGCCGCCGCAGCACCGAAGACCTGAAACGTCCCAAGGCCCCGGACTTCGCGAAATCGGCGAGGGGACGGTCGAATCGCCATGCCTATCCGGGCAGACACTTCATACCCGGCGATGACCGCAGTCAACAACTCACACCCGGTCGTCGGCCGTAATCCGCAGGCGGACACGGCTGGTGGCACGATGGTAGCGCCCAAATGCCCCTCCCCAAGGGAATCGTCAACATCGAGTAGGTTGGCGAGCGCGGCGTTGACGTAAACGCCGTGAAGGATTGGAAGGCGACGACCACTCGTTAGGACGAGTGCGTCAGGATGTCCCTCCATCTCCTCATAGAACTGCAGAATTATCCGTCCAGGCTCGGTTCTACCGCCACCAGCCGAGCAGCCAATGGAATCTAGAATGGCGCGTTTGGCAGCGTGGATCGCTGTTGCCGGCAACGCCTCGTAGGTAAGCCGCGATGCGTACTGCGCGAGGGCGGCGGTAACGCCAATGTTCGCAGACACGGCCCTACCTCAATGCGTGGTAGAATTCTGCGACCCGGCCAACCACGTACTCGACCTCCCGGTCCGTCAGCCATGGATGCACCGGCAGCGTCAGTACATCTCTATTCAGTTGCCTGGCCACCGGGTACAGGTCGGGACTCGTCGGGAAATGCTCTCGATAGTAACGAAGCTCCGGCAGCAGTGTTGGGTAGTGTACTCGCGTCTCAATACCTCGCTCCCAGAGAAAGTGCAGGAGCGCATCGCGACGTTCTGCGCGCACGACGTAGTGAAGGTACGAATGCAGGGCCCATGGCTTGAGGGACAGAGGACGCACCGGCACCATGGCGTCCTTCAATAGACTCCCATAAAGCCTCGCGAAATATCTCCGTCGCTCGTTCCACTCATCGAGCGACCGTAATCCGATTCGTCCAACTGCACACGGGATCTCGTCTAACTGCAGGTTTAGGCCGGCGCGAACCGGATCACGTTCGAGCGGAAACATCCCGGCCATAGGCGAATCCGCAAACGGTACCATCCGAAAGAACGACTCGTCGATCGGCACCCTTGGCCACCCATGTCGGGATATGAGTTCCATCTCCCGGTCCTTCTCCGTCGAATTCGTGGATACGGCGCCCCCCGAGCCGCAGACCGAGATGTTCTTGCTTCCGAGACTGAATACCCCGACGTCGGCGATTGCGCCTACTCTTCTTCCCTTGTACTCCGCGCCAAGCGCATGCGCACAAACTTCAATCACAGGCAAACGATGCGTCCTGGCCATCTCCATAATCGGATCCATGTCGGCCGGATGCCCGTACATGTGCGTAAGGATGATGGCTTTGGTCCTTGGACTCAACCGCGCGGCGAGTGTTTCTGCGGTTACATTGGCGGTATCCGCCTCGACGTCGCAGAAAATCGGCACTGCACCGAGAAAAGCTGGGATCTCCGCGCTCGTATCATACACGTTCGCCGGCACAAGCACCTCATCGCCGGCACGGACTCCGACCGCCATGGCGGCCACGAGCAGCGCGCTTGTCCCCGAGTTCAGCGCCAACGCATGCTCCGCCTTCACATAGGCGGCCAGCTCACGCTCAAAGTGGAAACACTGCTCCCCGCCGTAGTAGACGGCATTGTCCAGTTGCGCCAGTACAGCCTGACGGATCTCGTCTGTGACCTGCACCTTCTTCGCCTGCACTTTCATGATGCCGCCCTCAGACCTGGTTACCGTCGCCATCGCTCACCACTTCTCCCTATGCAGCTCTGCGGTCACCTGGACCTATAGAACTTCTTGATTTGGTCGACGACATATTCCACCTCGATGTCCTTGATCCACGGATTTATGGGTAGGGCGAGAATATCTCTCGCCAGCCGCCGGGTCGCCGGGTAGACCTCCGGACTCGTCGCATAGTGCTGCCGATAGTAGTGCATCTCAGGGATCGGGATTGGATAGATGATCCAAGCCTCAATCCCAGCATCAATGAGATGCTGAAGCAGCCGATCGCGATTCTCGGCCCGAACCACGTAGTGCAGGAACGCATGCTTGGCCCAGGGCCTCACGGGTAGGGGCCGGACGGGCACTTGCACGCTCTCCAGCAATCGCGTGTACAGGGCTGCCACCTGTCGCCTCCGCTCGTTCCATGCATCCAGCGATCGCAAGACGATCCGCCCGATTGCGCACGGGATCTCGTCGAGTTGTAGGTTGAGACCGGGTCGCAAAGAGTTGCGGTCAAGCGGAAACATTGCCGACATCGGTGAATCTTTGAAGCGAACGTGTTCAAACAAGCGCTCGTCGAATGACTGTCGGGGCCAGCCGTGCCGTGACACCAGGGTCATTTCTCGATGAAGGTCGGCCGAGTTGGTCGACGCTACCCCACCGGACGCGTACACTGAGATGTTCTTACTACCCAGACTGAATACGCCAACGTCCCCCAGAGTTCCGACTTTGCGCCCCTTGTATTCTGCTCCCAACGCGTGTGGCCCGATCTCCACGACGAACAGGTTGTGCTTCTTGGCAAGCGCGAGAATTGGGTCCATGTCTACGGGATGACCGTACATGTGGGTAAGAATGATGGCTCTCGTCCGTATTGTGATTCTAGGCTCGAGCGTCTCGGCGCTCGCATTCGCTATTTCCTCATCGACGTCACAGAATACAGGGGTCGCCCCCAAGAAAGCCGGGACTTCGGCGTTAGTGACGTAGACGTTCGCGGGAACCAACACCTCGTCGTCTCGCCCGATGCCAAGCGCCACCGCAGCAACCAGAAGCGCGGAGGTTCCAGAGTTTACGCTCACAACATGATTGGCGCCCAGAAACGTTGCGAGCTCTCGCTCAAACCGATACGCTTGCTCGCCGCCATAGTAGACGGCGTTTTCTAGCTGTTCGAGAACGGCCTGTCGAATCTCATCGGTCAGGTGCACCAGCTTCGACGACACTTTCATCTTCACTTCCATTTCGTCGCACCCCCTTGCAGGATATTGTCGGACCGCAAATCCCGCTGACTTGCCCACCTGATCTCAGAACGAGAATCGATGGTAGCCACCGTCGACATAAATGATGCTTCCAGTTATGTAGCGGGCCTTGGGCGACGCGAGAAAGGCTACCGTGTAGCCAACATCATGTGGATCCCCGAAGTAGCCGAGCGGTATGTTGGCAGCAGCGAAGTCTTCTCGCGCGTCCAGGCTCGGGTACATCTTCTCGATCTGCTCGCTCATGATTCGCCCGGGCGCAACCGAATTGACCGTGATGCCGAAGCGCCCGACCTCCCGCGACAGCCCCTTCGCCCAGGCAACCTGCGCGGCCTTTGCCACCTGATCGGCATTGAGATGGGTCGGTTCGTTCGCCCCCGTAATGTTGATCACACGCCCCCACTCCTGCTGCCGCATTGAGGGCAAGAACAGATAGGTTAGCTTCCGAACTGTCGTGAACCCCAGCGAAAGGCTCCCCTCCCAGACGGCGTCCGGCGTCTCCAACCCAGCGGGCCGGGACCCGCCCGCATTGTTCACGAGGATGTCGAGCCGCCCGAACGTGCGCAGAACCGCTGTCCCGACCCGCTCCGACACATCAGTGTCTGCGAGGTCCGCCGCGAATACAAACGGGGGCGGGCCACCCATCTTCACGATCTCTTCGGCAACCTGCTCTAACAGGATCGCCCGCCGGGCCAGGAGGGCAACGCGAACGCCCTCCTGGGCGAGCACCTCGGCTATTCCTCGTCCAATGCCAACACTCGCGCCAGTGACCAGAGCGGTCCGACCCTGCAGTCCGAGATCCACAACTCCTCCGATGTTCGTCAGGAACACAACGAGACGGCTGCAAACATCATGGTGTGCGCGGCGGCCACGAGTTCCTGAATGGAGATCGACTCGTCTGGGGGTCCTTCTCCTCGCAACTGTGACACGTCATGCATGATCCCAGGCCCGAAAATACACGTCTCGATACCGGCGGCGCTCATTACCCCGCTGTCACCCATGGCACCTCGCCGGGCCTCGGTGCCAATGACTGGATCACGTCCCGTGGCAGTCCGGTGTGCGCGCGCCAGGGCCTCTACGACCCGAGAGTCGGGCTGAGTAACCAGTGGCGGTGACCAGCAGCGGCAGCGCACCTCTCCGCCCGGAAAATCCGCGTACGTCTCGCAGAGGGTCTTTAGAAGCCGCGCCAGATCTTCTGTACACGTCTGCTCGTCCATCCCGGGGACAGTCTTAAGCAGGAGCCCGATGGCGATTTGGTCAAGCGCATTGTCAACCGGTCTCAGGTAGCCGATCCGGTGATTCGGAAACTCTGGCAGGACGGCGTGCGGCGAGAATCGCAGCCAACCGTCTCGGGGATGGGGCACACCCTCGGATCCCAGCGCACGTACGAAACGCACG
>Ga0137380_10005251_pt1 | contig 11497 bp, 6 predicted proteins | sample SagtaG_17_FD_104809 | JGI IMG/M metagenome (GOLD analysis project Ga0137380, IMG submission 104809) | Vadose zone soil microbial communities from Sagehorn Ranch, Mendocino, California, USA - Sage2_L_100_16 metaG | ecosystem: Environmental > Terrestrial > Soil > Vadose zone | place: USA... | reverse complement strand
TTTGGGGACATAGGGGACATGATTCGACTTGAGGAGCAGATTCAAGAATGAAAACGCAAGGTCTTATCACGGAAAGCGAATTCATCGGGCCCAAGAGCAAGATTTCCGAAAGCGATGAGGAGATGGGTGTTTCATTTGCAAGAGCCCCGAGCATTTTTCGGGATACGCGCTTGGCTACGTTCAACTAATGATTTCGAAAGTTGAGTTTTTAAACTTGACGATCATTATTCGGTCTGTCCGCTGTAAACATAATATGCCGAGAAAAACGCGCCGAGAACGAGTGAGATTCCATTTGTTTTTTAAGGCTCCGGGTTAGTCGTGTTAGTCGTGTAGGAACTTGACGCAGACGGTTACCTGAGAGTATCTTCCTTGGGGTCCTCGCTTAGTTCGCCACAATCTGGCTATGATTCGGGCCATCTCACGGGCAGAGCGTATATTCTTGCGAGTGTCCTCAGGTTGGCTGCAGCCTCACAAATGGTTTCTCGCTGCGGCCGTCCTAAGCTTATCACTGCCGGCCGTAGCGCAAGTTGGCAATTCGTTTCTCCGCGCGTCTCCGCCCCAGAGTCCTTTTGCGGGGCAGCCTGGTTCCGATGCCAAGTACGTTGCCGGTGAGGTGCTCGTGCGATTTCGCCGCGGCGCGGCTCGGGCGGCAATGAACTCGCTGCACGCCAAGGTAGGCGCGACAGTCATTCGCGCGTCTCGAGTGGTGGAAGGTCTCCAGCGCGTTCGACTCTTCGACAAAACGAAAGTCCGCGAAGCCATCCGGATATACAGGCAAGATCCCAACGTACTCTATGCCGAGCCTAACTACATCGTTCGCGCCCTGACTAGTCCGAACGATCCATTGTTTTCCTCGCAATGGAGTTTGCAAAACACCGGTCAATTGGGTGGGACACCGGGCGCTGACATCCATGCCACGCAGGCTTGGAACCTCACTACAGGAAGTGCGAGTGTCGTTGTCGCCGTCATTGATACTGGTGTGGATTACACGCACCCGGACCTTGCACAAAACATCTGGGCGGCGACCACGCCATTCCAAGCGTTCGATATTAACGGAAATCCTCTGACATGCCCTGTGGGTTCACGAGGTTTCAACGCAGTTTACGGTCTTTGCGATCCCTTGGACGACAACGGCCACGGCACGCATGTTTCGGGAACGATTGGCGCCGTGGGCAACAACGGCCAGGGCGTTACCGGAATAAACTGGCAGGTTCAAATCCTGCCTTGCAAGTTCCTGGGCTCAGACGGCAGCGGCGCAGTGTGGGCAGCAGTTGAGTGCCTCGAAGTTGTCAAATCTCTGAAAGATTCGGGCATCAACATTATCGCGACGAACAACAGTTGGGGCGGAAACATCTTCTCTCAATCGCTGCAAGATGCTATCTCCGCGCAATTGACCGATGGTATTCTCTTTATCGCTGCCGCAGGAAACAACTTCACAAATAACGACTCATTTCCGACATATCCAGCGGACATTGCTCTTCCCAACGTGATCGCTGTTGCTGCGACGGATCGCGCGGATTCCCTGGCCGCGTTTTCCAACATTGGCAGCCATACCGTGCATCTCGCAGCGCCAGGCGTGGACATCCTGAGCACCACGCCGAACAACACCTATTCCCTCGAGAGCGGAACTTCCATGGCCACGCCGCACGTTACTGGCGTAGCCGCCTTGCTCAAGGCCCAAAACCCCACATTGGATTGGCGCGCGATAAAGAATCTTTTATTGGCCGGAGGCGATTCACTGCTGGCGCTTTCGCAAACGATTACAGGCAAGCGGCTTAATGCCTACGGCTCCATGACCTGCGCGAGCCAGCCCATCTACGCGCGCTTGCAGCCGACCCTGAGCTCGATTTCGGGAACTGTGGGAGTCCCGATCACTTTGAGCACGATCAACATCAATTGCAGCCAGCCCACGGGCACGGTGCAGGTGAGCATTTCTCCGGGAGCGCAAACCATCACGTTGCTGGACGACGGAAACGGTTCCGATCTTGCGGCGGGCGACGGCGTGTACACCGCCTCATGGATTCCACCGGCGCTGGGTAATTACACGCTGACGTTTCCCAGCGGGGATGTCATTCAGGCCTTCGTATTGCAGAACTATGGTTTTGTCACGCAAGGTTCGTCGAACTACGTTTCATTCACGGGGACCAACCTGAATCTTGGTGATGACGATATCGCTGCCGTCTCACTGCCTTTCGCGATTCCCTTTGGCGGCGGGAGTTTTTCAACGCTGTACGTGAGCAGCAACGGGCTGCTCAGCTTTACCAATGCATTTGGGGAGTACGTGAACTACTCGCTCCCCCTTCCGAATGGAGACACGCCCGCTCGCGATCTGCCCGTGCTCACTATGCTGGCGCCCTTCTGGGATGATTTGTACCCGGTGAAAGGCACCAGTCAAAACGTATTCTGGACCGTTCTGGGCACAGCACCCAACCGGCAACTAGTGGTGGAATGGCGCGACGTTCGTTATTACGACTGCCGAAACGATCCCAACGCCACCATCAAGTTCCAGGTGGTCTTCCAGGAAGGTTCTGGAAACGTGCTGTTTAATTATGCGAATGCGGTATTTGGCGGGAACTGTTCGTTCGCTGATGCCGGCGGTTCCGCCACCGTGGGGATGCAGGTTGCACCGGGTCTTGGCACCACATGGAGTATTGATCAGCAACTCGTTGGGAACGACACAGCAATTCTTTGGCAGACACCCCCACCAACACCTGCGCCCAATCCCATCCCCACGCTGTCATCTCTCTCGCCATCCAGCACGACACTCGGCGGACCATCTTTCACTCTGACGTTGACCGGCACTAACTTTGTTCCTGGCTCGTCGATCCTATGGAACAATGCCGCGCGCGCCGCCACGTTTGTTGGCGCTACGCAACTGACCGCGGATATTGATGCGGCAGACTTCAATCTTTATGACGGAGCGGGAACTATTCCTATCGCAGTCGTCAACCCCGCTCCAGGCGGGGGAACTTCGAACGCACTTACATTTACACTGACGGCCCCTGGCCCCACTATTTCCGCCCTGAGTCCCGCCAGTGCGCTCGCCGGCGGCTTTGGATTTGTCCTCTCGGTCAGCGGCAGCAACTTTTCTCCCGGCGCGCAGGTTCAATGGAACGGTCAAGGCCGACAAACGTTCGTTCAAAACCCAAATCTCCTCACCGCGCAGATCATCTCCAGCGACATCGCAACCGCCGGCAGTGCGGTCGTGACCGTTGTTAATCCGGCTCCCGGTGGTGGAACATCCAATGCCGTAAATTTTCCCATCGCTGCCCGCACCGCTGGCCAATCCAGCCTCATGATGCAGCGAGGGATCCAACCTCTGCCGGGAATGACAAACTTTCATTCCAACAAGCCGGTTCGTTTCTTGGGATGGAAGCTTGCCTCGCGCCTTGGACCGGAATACTTGCAATACTTCAACCGGCCTTACGCGAATCAGGCTATCGATTCCGCAAATCCCAACGCCCCGCCGACGAGTCGCGGTATGACTTCGCAGTCGACCAGTAATCCACCCTTGCCCGGCTTTGCCTTCCGCGACTCGCTGCCTGCCGGCTTCATCCCTGCGGGCGTTGCCACTGCGGACTTTAATCGTGACGGCCATATGGATTGGGTGGTTGCCAACGGCGGCGCAAACACTCTTTGGCTCTATCTCGGAAAAGGCGATGGAACCTCGCAGTTGCCGACCATTATTCCGCTTCTGGGGCAGGCACCAGTTGCGGTTGTCGCCGCGGACCTGCGTGGCATTGGAATTTCCGATTTAATCGTGGCGGAGGCAGATAGCGGAACTATTGGCATTTTCTTTGGCAATGGAGATGGCACGTTTCAAAGAGAGAAGCAGTTTTTTGTTCCCGGTCCGCCAACAACTTTGGCAGTGGCCGACCTGAACAAAGACGGGCATCTAGATATTGTCGCGGGTACGGTAGCTTCGCCTCAGGTAAACGGATTCATTACACTACTGGGGGATGGTAAGGGAAACTTCAGCGCGCCCATTTCTGCGCCTTTAGATGATCCGTTCAATCCTCCGTTTGTCATTGGCATGGCCGTCGCGGACTTTAATAATGATGGTCTCCCAGATATCGTATACGCTGATCCCGGCGGCGATACGGAAGCCTGGGTCTTCATTAATCAGGGTGACGGCACTTTCAAACGCTCTCAACTCCTGATCTTTGGGTTCCCCATGGGCGACGTTTTTATCGTGGGAACGGCCGCTGGAGACCTCAATTCCGATGGTTGCCAAGATGCCTTAGTCTTGTTCAACTTTGGCGGGGCTTTCATTTACAATGGCGACTGTTCCGGGACCTTTAAGACTCTCAACTTCACTACAACAGGACTCGGCGATGCAGCCTTCAATGCCGCAGTAGTCGATGTGAATGGGGATGGGCACCCCGACCTGGTTACTACAGGTGTCCTCATAGTTGCGGATGCCTTTTTTGGTAAGCCTGCGGGTGATCTTTTGACTGTCCTTCTCAATGATGGCACCGGCAAACTGTTGCCTCCTCAGGTCTATCGAGGTGACACCTCGGTGTTTGCGTTCGCCGTTGCCGATGTAAACGGAGACGGCAAACCAGATATTGTAACGGCCAACCAAGATAGTGACTCGGCCACCGTCTTCTTAAACGACGGGAAGGGAGGGTTTGGTGCGCCGCAGGGCAGTTACGTGGGTTATTTGACGTCCGGTGGCACGGGAACAAGCAACGCGCCTTGGGGTGATTTTCTTGTGTCGGACTTGAACGGCGATGGGCATCCCGACCTTGCTTTCGTCGCGCAGCCTCAAAACACCGGGGCGCCGTGGAGGCTGGCGACTTTATTGAACGATGGAACTGGGCACTTCGCAGCGGCGCAAGGAATAGACATATTAGATTTTGGTTTGATTCCTGGCGACTATGTACTGGCTGATTTCCGCAACACGGGAAAACCGGACTTTCTCGAGATTGGCTCAATATTTTCTGGCGGGTCCCCTGCGCTCATTTACGCCAAAAACCATGGTGACGGAACTTTTGCCCCTGCGGTGGTCACGGCCGCTCCGGCCGCCCAGGGCATTATAGGCGTGGGTGACTTTAACAATGACGGCAAGCTGGATTTTGTGGTTGCTGGGCAGCAACCGGGCTCGCTTCCGAATTCCCGCTATCAAACGCTGACTACATTTCTTGGAAACGGGGACGGCACTTTCACCCAGGGGGCCACCGTCAGCTTCTACCCGCCGCCGAACAACGGCGGATGGCCGGCGCATCTTGTCGTGGGTGACTTCAATGGCGACGGCAAGCTGGACGTGCTCGTTTGGATTTTTGTGAATGTCACCAATAATCCCGAACCTCTTTTTGAACTTCTCGGAAATGGCGATGGCACCTTCCAAAACGCGAAAATGGTAGTCCCTGATATCCAGCCGTTTGCTGTTGCTGATCTCAATCACGATGGCCAGCCGGACATCGTGGAGCTACAAGAACACGTCGTGGACTGGGGGCTCGCTGCAACCCTGGTCTACAACATCTACATTGCTCAACCCGACGGCTCGTTCAAACTATCCAACACCTATCAATCGTACGCGGGCAGCCCCGATCCCCACTTCTTCTTTGCATCTTCGCCGGGCAATGGCTTACATCCGATGATTGCCGATTTCAATGGCGACGGAGAAATGGATATCGCCGCATTTCAGACGCCCAGAGCTGCGCGAAACTCCCCCAACACGTACCTTCAAGTCCTCTTGGGCAATGGCGACGCAACGTTTACGCCTAGCTACGTGGCTTTTCCTTTGAAGAAGCTCTACGCACCGGGAGTTGCGGCGGATGTCAACGGGGATGGCCGCGCCGACCTGATCGAACTCGACAGTCTGGATTCCTCGTATCACGTAATTCCCGCGGTGGCCGGTCCTTCTTTCCAGGCGCGCCTTGTGGCCAATCCCGTAATCGGAGGGCAGGGAATCCTTCGCGTCACCCAGGCCCTTGCTTCGACGACTACTACGTTGCAGCTCTCCGCCAGCGATCCAGCGATCACCATTCCCAGTTCAGTGACCATTCCTGCGGGACAGGCTTCACAGGATGTGCCCTTTCAAATCGGGAATGCATTCAACGTCAATAATGTGTTTTCGATCCAGGTTCAATCCGGATCAGAAATTCATTCTGTCTATGGGTACGCCGGTAATCCTGCCCTCCCGTTGGGGTTCGCCCTCTACGTCAACCCACCTTTTGCGCCTGACACACTTCCGGGCGGGATTACCCCCACGTTCACGCTTGATCTGACTAGTATTGCTGGCTACGCTTCGGATCTGCTGCTTTCCTGTCAGGGACTGCCAGCAGGGGCATCGTGCAACATGGGCTTGACTTCGATCGACCTACCTGCTGGCGGTCAATCTGGTCAGTTTTTCACTGTGGCTGCCCCCACATCCTTGGGCGTAGGTACGTATCCGTTCAAGGTTGTCGCCACGGATGGCGTGTTTACGCAATCAGTCGATACTTCTTTCAGCGTAGAAGACTTTTCTCTTAGCGCTTCAATGTTGACCCTCTCGACGCTGCCGACCGCCACGACTTCTTTCTTTCTAAGCTCTTCCACAATCATCAACAACAGCCAACCGATCGCAATTACGTGCACAACATCGAACCCGGCCGTCCAATGCCAGTTGCCTGGACCTACTCTGGGCGTTGGCTTGGGTGAGCAGGTCAACGTCATAACACAGAATGCCACTGCAGGAATGTATACGATCACGGTGACCGGCCAGGTTGGAACGCTTGTGCACTCGCTGAACATCCAGCTGACGGTTGGAAATGTAGTTGCCTCCATCTCCCCAACCACAGTGACCGCTTCTGTAGGTACTCAGTCCAACTTCACGATAACAATGACCTCGCAAGGCGGATTCACAGGTAGTTTCACTTTCAGCTGTACCAATGATGTTGGCAGCATGTTTTGCACGGCAAATCCCTCGCCGGTGACCTTGCCAGCAAACGGCTCCGTCAGCACCACGTTGGCTGTTTCTTTAACCTCCAAAGCCGATATACCCCTGCCCCCACTCTCGCCCCCTTCAGGTAACTCACGTTATTCAAGTCTTCGCAGCCCTGTTGCCTACGCAGCATTGCTTGCGCTCTTCGTCTTATACTTCTTTTTCTCACCACGGACCTCACCTCGCGCATTCCTGCCGCGGGCTGCTGTCCTCTGCCTGATCCTAGTGTCTTGCTTGGTGTTAAGTTCCTGTGGCGGCGGTTCTGCTGGTGGGGGACCGGGCGGGGGAGGGAGTGGTGGTGGCGGAGGAGGAGGCGGATCACCTACGATCATTCACGTGAAGGTCCAGGCCAATTCAGGGACCCTTTCAATCCCGGTCGGAACTATAACAATCACGGTACCCTGAGTAGTTGCCCGAATTCCAGCTTTGTTGTCACGCTTAACCATGAACCAAGCTGAATCCAAATATGTTCTGCCAGATGCTGGGGACATCTTGGGGACAAGAAAAAGGTGTTTGGGGATGGTCCCGAAGCTGTTAACTGACGCCAGAGAAATGAGTTATGTGATTTAGAGATCTCTGTTAACAGCCGAACGACCAACTTAATTGATTGGATAACGTCGTCGGCTCCCTCCGGGCGAGTAGACTTGGTAGCGGTTTCTTCGACCAAGGCTCGGAGGAAAGGAGCCGAGCGACTATGTTGATTATAGGATGTGATTTTCACACACGGTTTCAGAAAATCGCAATGATGGATACCACGACGGGCGAACTTGTAACGCGCCGCTTGGAGCATGGCACGGGCGAGGCCGAGAGGTTTTATGCTGCACTGGCGGCTCCCGTCCGCGTCGGCATAGAAGCCACCCTCGCCACGCAGTGGTTCGAAAAGATGCTCCGTCACTATGGGCATGAACTGTGGATTGGTGATGCGGCGGAGATCCGCGCGGCGATGGTGCGCAAACAAAAGACAGACGACCGGGATGCTCTGCACATCCTCGACTTGCTGATGCAGAATCGTTTTCCGCGGATTTGGGTGCCCTCCCCTGCGGAACGTGATGTTCGGCAGTTGGTCCGGCATCGGCACAAGCTGGTGCGCTTCCGAACCTCGGTGATGAACCAGCTGCACGCGCTAGCAATGGGGCAAGGTCTTTGCCTCAGGAAGAAGCTCTGGACCACGGTGGGCCGTCAGAAACTGGAAAGCCTGACCCTCGATCCGTGGGCCAGCCGTCGCCGGCGGGAGCTGCTCGAGCTACTCGATCAACTCGACCCTTCGATCGGGGAGTTGGACCGGGCGGTGATCAGCGAAGCGGAAAGCCGCCCCACGGCCGTCTGTTTGATGCAGCAGGTCGGAGTGGGGCCGGTGACAGCACTGGCGTTCGTGTTGACCGTCGGACCGGTGAGCCGCTTTCCGAACAGCAAAAAACTGGTGAGTTATCTAGGCCTAAATCCCAGTGAAGAGAGTACCGGAGGCCGCCAGCGGCTCGGTGCGATCAGTAAGCAAGGCAATAGTATGCTGCGTTGCTTACTGGTCGAAGCCGCGCAGACCAGCGCGCGACTCGATCCAGAATTGCGGCGGAACTATCAGCGATTAAAGCTCCGTCGTGGCAATAGTGGGGTGGCGACACCTCGGGGAGACACGTTCGCTGAAAAGCCGTGACTAGGTTATAGGCGAGCCGAATCACTTCCAGATACAGAGCATTGGCCGCAAAAGCTCGCGTCGGAATCTTCGTGAGCGCATAGTCCGCACGAATTTCTCGGATGCGTCGCTCCATTCCGGCGCGGCCATCGTAGAAGTGCCACACTCCGGCCGGTGTCAGCGGCAGGTCTGTGTGCCAAGCTCGATACACATAACGTCCCATCGTAAACAGGCTCGGCTCCGGATCGCTCTCTTGGATCAACTTCCGCGCCACAATGCAACGCCGCGCGTGAGACCAACCGTGGGTACGGTGCTCAAACTCCGCGATCTCCCAACGGGGATTCATCGGCTCATGGCGCAAACCTCTGAGCGCACGCTTCAGGGAGGGGACCATGCGCGCAACCACGGAATACTGGGCTAAACGCGCTTCCAGCATATCCAAGACGGGCCCGTAGCCGAAGCCGGCATCGGCCCGTACTCGTATCTCCCGAATGTCGGAAGGAGTGGAATGAAAACAACAGGCCAAGAGTCCTTCGCTGCCCGCCCAGGTTCCCGCATCGCCGCACCGCAGTTCGACATCCCAGAGGAACGAAGAATTCTCTTCCACACAGAGCAGTGGGTCATAGGATCGCTTGCCGCGATAGCGCGGATTGTAGCCAACCTCAGCGCCTTCTTGATGACCAAACACGGTAAGTACGCTGCTGTCTAGATCGAAGATGAGTCGCGAGCGATGCTCCGGCAAGTGAATAAATCTTTGCAAAAGTCGGTCATTGGCAAAATGCAATTGCTTGCGGAGATGATCCGGGGCGTTCAACAAGAATCGCCGCAAAGTCTGTGGGTTGGGAAAACTCTGCAAGCCCGTCAGGTATTGAAAGCTTCCGTTTGAATTCAAGAGTGACGCGGTCTCGATACGGTCCAGTCCCAAGATGATGGGATAGATCAACGCCAGCAGCATCTGGGATACGCTGTAATCGCTGTTGCGCCGGTGGTAGGCCAAGCGCCGACTAAGGTAATCACGCAATTGCAGCACTCGTATAAATTCGTGAAGGAAGTATGTGCCGCCGAAGTGTGTCAAGCCCCTATGTTTATAGGCTAGTCTTACATTTCTAGGGATATATCTCATTTCGAGGAAATTCTAACGAAACGGTAGGAATTCCTCAACAAGACAATATATGTCACGCACCTGCATAAATAGAGGCTTTTTTAACTTTCAACAGTGCCTGAATGCGCCGAATTTAAGTGTTATCCGATGCCGAAAAAGCTACGCTGGCCGAAATCGCCCACCGGCTGCAACGGAAGGCCTTGGAAGAATTGGCGGCTGTCGCGAAACCGGATACGCTGCTGGCCTGGTACCGAAAGCTCATCGCCAACAAGTTCGACGGATCGAAGTTTCGCAAATCCTCGGGTCGTCCCCGAGAAGCAGTCCGTGGAGAACAGGAAAAGGTGCGGTGTCGGGAGCGGCTGGGCGGCCTGCTGAAATACTATGAGCGTGAGGCGGCATGAGCAGCAAACAAGAACATCCGACAACCTTGACGGTGACCTTTGAGGAGTTCAGCCCTACGCACGACTTTCTTGACTATAAGGGGACCAAGTGGATCTTGCCCACGGGGTCATACATCTCGGCGGCAGTGTCAAGACGGCTGACTCAGCTGCTCAGCTCAGCCGCTGCCTTTGAGCCGATTGGCTGGCGACGTTCTCAAGGAGTGGAAGAAGGAGCGAGGTTCGGAGAGTCCGTTTGTATTTCCGAGCCCACGCTCGCCGGGCAAACCAATACGCAGCGTCAAGCACGCGTGGCCGACGACTCTGAAGAACGCTGGCGTGCCCTACTTCCCGATTTACAACCGAGCTGTCTCCACGAACATTCTGCATTTTTTCGCGCGAGTTGTCGTTTTCACCTGTCCGGATCGTCTCACAGCGGCGGCCCTCCCGTTTGCTCCGGGCGCTGTTGATCGGCGGTGATCCGAAGGCCGATGATCAGTCCTATGACCACGGCCCGTCCTCAGCAATGCTACGACCACCGGCTGCGCGAGCTTGTCCACCGCACCGGGGACCTGACCATCGCGACTGATCTCGGCGTTCCTCCGTCGACGGCGCGGGGGTGGCTCGGCACCGCGCCGACCGTGGTGGTCAGTCTGGAAGTGGCGGACCTGACCGAGCTGGAACTCCGACAAGAGGTCCTCACACTCCGACGACGCGTCCAGAAACTCGCGGCGCTGCTCCGGCTCGCACTGGTCCTGCTGCGCGTCTCGGGCTTCACCTTGTCAGGCGAGCGACTGCTCGATGGTAGCGATAAGCTGCGGATCCTACGTGCCATCGATCAGGCCCGCGCAGGCATCCCGTTGCGGGCACTCCTGCGGCTCCTACGTCTATCGCCGAGTCGGTTCCACGCGTGGCGACGCCGGCGCATCGCGTGTGCACTCGACGATCAGTCGTCCTGTCCGCGCACCTCCCCGCATCGATTGACGCCATCGGAGGTCCGGGGGATCGAGGACATGGTGACGTCGCCCGAGTACCGTCACGTGCCCACCGGGACGCTGGCGGTCCTGGCCCAGCGGCTCGGCACGGTCTGGGCTTCCGCCTCGACCTGGTACCGCCTCGTGCGGAGATTCGCCTGGCGACGGCCCCGGCTCCGCGTGCACCCCGTGAAACCCAAGATCGGGCTTCGAACCACGCGACCCAACGAGATGTGGCATATCGACACCACCGTCATTCGCCTGCTGGACGGGACCCGCGCCTATATGCACGCTGTGATCGACAACTTCTCGCGACGGATCTTGGCGTGGCGAGTCGCCGAGACGTTCGCGCCCGTGAACAGCGTGGCCGTGCTGCTCGACGCCGGTCGGGCCGCATCCCCCTCCGTCACCGCCCCAGTCGTATTGGCGGATGCTGGGGTTGAGAACGTGAACGCCCAAGTCGACGAATTGATCATCACCGGTGTT
>Ga0137380_10005245_pt1 | contig 11501 bp, 10 predicted proteins | sample SagtaG_17_FD_104809 | JGI IMG/M metagenome (GOLD analysis project Ga0137380, IMG submission 104809) | Vadose zone soil microbial communities from Sagehorn Ranch, Mendocino, California, USA - Sage2_L_100_16 metaG | ecosystem: Environmental > Terrestrial > Soil > Vadose zone | place: USA... | reverse complement strand
TCTGTGGCCCTGTCCGTCGCCTTGCGGCGCCCAGGCGTTACCTGGCAGTCTGCCCGTTGGAGCTCGGACTTTCCTCGACGCGCCATCCTGCCGCGCGCCGCGACCATCGCGCTCCACCTAAACCCGCGCCCGGAAGCTAGCAGCGCGGCCGCCGGGCCAGCAAGTGACGGGGCCGGCTACCTCCCCAGGCGGCGAATGAGACGCGCCAGACTGTCCGGCGAGAGGGGGCCGTCGGCGGTGCGGGCGCGGCCCGGCGTCCCGGCGGGCGTCGCGATCCAGAACCCGCTGTGCGCCGCGAGGACGACGCGCCCCAGCCGAGCCCACGCCGCCGCCGGGAGGCGCCCCGGTGTCAGCTCCAGCGCGTGCACCGGCCGCCCCCCGTGGGCGCTGAGGCGCGCCAGCGGCGAACGCACCAGCGGCGCCGACGTGAGCAGCACCACCGGCGCGCCCGGCGCCGTGAGCCCGGTCGCGAAGCCCAACGCCCACCAATCGCTCGGGAAGCGCGTGGCGCGCAACGCGAAGTCCAGGTCCGGGTCGAGCCGCCGCGCCTGGGTCCGCAACTCCGCGGCGCGCCGCGCGACCGCCTGTTCCAGCGCCCCGAAGTAGTCGCCCAACAGCCCCGCCTCGAGCAGCGTGTCGTAGCGCTGCTCGACCGGCAGGATGCGCAGCCGCTCGCGCTGCTCGGCGCCGAGCGCCGTATCGGCCGGAAGCGCGGCGATCCCGGCGCGCCACGCCGGATCGCAGAACGCGTACGCGTCGGTCCCCACGCCCGCCGCATCCAGGTCGATCGCCACCGCGGGAATCACGTCGGGCGCCCCGGCGGCGAGCCGGGCGAGCTGTCGGGTGGCGGGCGCCAGCGCCTGGTCCCACAGCCGCGGGTCGAGCGCGCACCAGGCCGCGAGCGAATCGCCGCGCACCCCGCGCGCCGGCGTATCCACCGGAACCCGGAACTCCCGCAAGGCGACCGCCGGAATCCAGTCGAAGCTCGTCGCCTTCAGGGCCTCCAGCGTCTGGCGCCAGTTGGCCCGCAGGGCGTCGCGCTCCCACGGCGCCGCGTGGATCGAGTCCGCCGCCCATACGGCGGCGTCGCCGGCCAGCGTGTTGAAGCCCCCCACGTCGAGAAACGCGATGACGGAATCGAGCGACGCGCGCCGCTGCTCGAACAGTGTCCCCGGCCGCAGCGGGAGGGGCGCCCACCACGCGCGCAGCGTCTGGCGTGGAGCCCACGGTGGCGCGGGCGGCGTGGCGCCGCGTCGGCCGGCCTCTCCAGGCACGGGAAGCAGCTCCAGCAGCACGCGGGCGGGAGGGTTGAGCCGCGGAGGGCGGGAAGAGACGGGACGCGGGCTGTCCTGGAGCACCAGCCGGCGCGGAGCGCCAGCGGGCGGCGTGTGAGCCCATTCCGCCGGCCGCCGGGTCCAGCGGGCGAGGGCGACGAGGAAGGTGCGCGTCCGGGCAAGGCCGTCGGGATCGAGGAGCGGCGTGTCGCCGGTCCGGCGCTCGAGACCGAGGGCGCCCAGCGCGTGGCGGCTCGCGACCAGGACGAGCCCGTCGCCGACGCGGCTCGCCGCGGCGACGGCCGCCCCGCTCCGCGCGGCGGCCGGCTGGCCGGCGGGCTGCACGAACGCCGCGGGCGTGGTGCGGGCGAGCGCCTGCTCCCGGCGGCCCACCAACAGCACGTGATTGCGGCCGAAGGGGAACGACGTGAAGCCGAGGTCCCGCAGTCCCGATCCGGGGACCGGCTCGGCGTACGGCTGCGGGTCGGCGGCGCCGGTGGGGCGCTGCGTCGTATCGCGGAGCACGTAATCCCCGATCACGATCCCCGACCCCTGTGACGCCAGCCACCGGTTCATCACCCACCGGTCCAGAAACCCCTCGCCGTCGCCGGCGTAGCCGAAGATCACCACGCCGCCCCGCCCTACCCACTCGCCGAGCAGCGCCACATCCCCCGCCGACAGTGCGTCCGAGGACTGCTCCGGCTCGCCCCCGCCCAGGAAGAGGACGCCGTGGTAGCGGCGCAGGTCCGCGCGCGTCAGGTGGGGATAGAAGCGCCGGTACTCGACGGTGTACCCGGCGGCGTGCCACGGCTCGGCGGTGGCGTCGAGCGCGATGGGGTCGGAGAGCTGGAGATCGATCAGCAGCAAGCGTTGCGCCTGCGGCTGGCAGGCCGCGAGACCGCAAACTAGGGCGAGGGAAAGACGGAATGACGGAAGGGGGATGTGCGGCCGGCTCCGCAACCCCTTTCCGTCGTTCCGTCCGTCCGTCACCGTTCTCATCTTCCCAACATTCTAACGCTGCGCCCCCGCGTAGGGCTGCAACGCTTCGCGCATCTCCGCGGCGCTCTGCCAGCGCTCGGCGACCTGCTTCGCCAGCGCCTTGCCCACCGCCGCCGCGAGCGGCTTCGGCATCTCGCGGCGCAGCGTCCGCAGGTCCGGCGCTGGGTAGTGCTGGTGCATGTCCAGGATCGCGGCTGCGCTGGCCGACGTGAACGGCGGGCAACCGCCCAGCGCCTCGAACAGCACCACCCCCAACGAGTACAGATCCGACCGCGCGTCGACGTCGGGGGACCCAGCCGCCTGCTCGGGGCTCATGTACTCCTCTGTCCCCACCACGAAGCCGCTGCGCGTCACCCGATCCTCGCCTGAGGTCGCGATGGCCCGGGCGATCCCGAAGTCGACGAGCACGGCCCCGCCGTCGCTCAGCACGATGTTGTCCGGCTTGATGTCCCGGTGCGCGAGGCCCTGCCCGTGCGCGTGCGCCAGCGCCTCCAACACCTCGCACCCCACGCGGGCCCCGCTGTCCACCGCCAGGATCCGGTCGCGTCGCAGCACCTGCCGCAGCGTTTCCCCCGGCACGAACGGCATCACAAACCACAGGAGGTAGTCCGTCTCGCCGCTGTCCAGCAGCGGCGCGATGCGCGCGTGGTGCAGGCGTCCGGCGTAGCGGATTTCCCGCAGGAACCGGTCCGCTCCCACCGACACGCTGAGCTCGGGGTGCAGCACCTTGATCGCGACGCGCCGGCCGCTCTTGTCGTAGGCGCCGAAGATGCTGGCCGCACCCCCGCGCCCCACGGCGGTGATCACGTCGTAGTGGTCGCCTAGCGCTTTGCGAACGCGGTCGAGGATGTCGCGGCTGGCCATGGCGTCTCGCTCCCCGCCTAACGATGCGGTTGCCGCGCAGGGGCCGAAAGGTAGGTTGGGAGCCCATGCGTTTCCTCGCCAATCCGGAGGTGCCCTGATGTCTCGCGGTCGCTCGCTCCTCGTCGCTGTCTTGGCCGCCGCGCCGCTCGCCGCTCAGCGCCCCGCGACCCTGCCCCGGCCGCTGCGCGGCCTCGACGCCTATGTGGCCGCCGCGCTCCGCGCCTGGGACGTACCCGGCCTCGCCGTGGCGGTGGTGAAGGACGATTCCGTCGTGTGGGCGCGCGGCTTCGGCGTCCGGCGTCTGGGGGATACCGCGCGAGTCACCGAGCGCACGTTGTTTGCGATCGCCTCCTGCACCAAGGCGTTCACCGCGGCCGCCCTGGCGATGCTGGTGGACTCGGGCAAGCTCTCCTGGGACGATCTGGTGTCGAAGTACCTGCCCGCATTTCAGCTCTTCGATCCCTACGTCACCCGGGAGCTCGCGGTCCGCGATCTCTTGAGCCACCGCAGCGGCCTCGCTCGGGGCGACGGGCTGTGGTGGGCCTCGCCGTATGATCGCGACGAGGTCCTGCGGCGCATCCGGTTCCTGCGCCCCAGTTGGAGTTTCCGCAGTCACTATGGCTACCAGAACATCATGTTCCTCGCCGCCGGCCAGATCGTGCCCGCGGTGGCCGCCCAGAGTTGGGACGACTTCATCCGGCGCCGGATCTTCACGCCGCTCGGCATGACGGCCTCCAATACCAGCGTCACCCAGCTGCCGGCCGGTGGCGATGTCGCCACGCCCCACGAGCACTTCTCCGGCACGCTGCGGGTGGTCGCCTGGCGCAACGTGGACAACGTCGGGCCCGCCGGGTCGATCAACTCCAACGTCATCGACATGGCGCAATGGGTCCGCTTGCAGCTCGGCAACGGCGTCTACCGGGGACAGCGGCTCCTGAGCGAGGCGGCGATCAAGGAGATGCGCTCGCCCCAGACGGTGATCCCGCTCGATTCCATCACCGAGCGCCTGCGCCCCTCGACGCATTTCCAGGCCTACGGGCTGGGGTGGTCGTTGTCGGACTACCGGGGCCGGAAGCTGGTGTCCCATAACGGCGCGCTCGATGGGATGCGCTCCATCGTGATGCTCGCCCCCGAGGAGCGGCTGGGCATCGTCGTGCTGAGCAACGGCGGGGAGGCAGGCCGGCTGCTGACGGCGGCCGTCGCGCTGCGGGTGGTGGACAGCTACGTGGGTGTTCCCGTCGGCGACTGGAGCGCCGACTTCCTGCAGGTGTATCGCAACGGCCAGGCGCGAGACCGCGCCGACCAGGCGAAGCAGGACTCGGCGCACGTGTCGGGCACGAAGCCCTCGCTCGATCTCGCGCGCTACGCGGGTACCTACCGGAGTGAGATGTACGGCGACGTCACGGTGACAGCCGACAGCGGACGCCTGGTCCTGGGCTTCGGTCCCTTCCTCGTGGCCGACCTCGCGCACTGGCATTTCGACACGTTCAAGGCCACCTGGCGCGATGCCGAGGCCGGCACGGATCTGGTCACCTTCGTGCTCGACGCCGACGGCAAAGTCGACCACCTCACCTGGCCGGGCCAGGGCGAGTTCGCGCGGGTAGCGACCGATACGGCGAAGTGACGACCGGTCGGATCGACGCCGTCCGCGGCGACATCACCGCGGAGCGCGTCGACGCGATCGTGAATGCGGCGAATACCTCCCTGCTTGGCGGCGGCGGGGTGGACGGCGCCATTCATCGCGCCGCGGGGCCCGAGCTGCTGGAGGAGTGCCGGACTCTGGGCGGCTGCCCCACTGGCGAGGCGCGGATCACCAAGGGCTATCGTCTCTCCGCTCGCTGGGTGATCCACACCGTCGGGCCCGTTTGGAGCGGCGGCGGGCGCGGGGAAGCCGGGCTCCTGTCGCGTTGCTACGAGAATTCGCTGCGGCTCGCCGCCGAGCGTGGCCTGCGCAGCGTCGCCTTTCCTTCGATCAGCACCGGCGCCTACCGCTACCCGCTCCACGATGCGGCGCGCATCGCCGTCGCCACCGTGCTCGCGCACCTCACGGGGTCCACGCCGGTCGAGCTGGTGCGCTTCGTCTGTTTCAGCGACGGCGATTTGGCCGTCTACCGGGAGCTGCTGGAGGGCTGAACGAGCAGGTGGGCGCGCAGCTGTGCGCCGGCCGCGTCTCCCAATGTCGCCTCGCGGCCCCGGGCCACTCGCACCTCGACCATGGCGAGGACGCGGTTGTGGGACACGTCGAGGAGTCGGGCGATGAGGCGCGTCGAGTCGGCTCCCGTCGGCCACAGCTGGGCGAGCACCACGAGGCCGGCCCGTGTGCGCTGGGCGAGCTCCAAGGCGGCGTGGGCGGGCGCGGCCTGCGGGTCCCACGCGGCGTGCGCCGCTGCTCTAGGGACGGCACGCAAGGCGCCGCCGGCGGTGATCGCGGCGGCAAGGTCGCGCTCGATGCGGGGCGCTGCGGGCGCGAGGGCGACCGCGCCGATCGCCAGCGGCGCCACGGCAACCAGACCGTCATCCAGCACGCGGCCCGCGCTCCGCACCAGCCACCAGGTCCCGAGCCCGCCGCTCACCAGCGCCGCGGCGAGCAGGAAAGCGACGGTTTGACGAGGCGTTGAGCCCTCGCGTCGCACCGCTGCGCGGTGCGTGCGCTCGGGCTGACGTACTGTGACCGGTCGTTGATGCCGCGTGCTTACTCTGCCCCGCATATGGTGACCGTGTGCACGTTTCTGCCGCCGGCCGAGCGGCCGCGGCTTGAAGCCGCCGGCAACGGCTGCTTCGCGACGGTCCACGCCGATTCGGTGCGCGAGCTGTTCGCCGCCGCCCGACGTCACCGCGTGGACGCGCTCGTCATTTCAGTGCACCGCTGCCGTATCGACGAGCTGCCGGTGGTGGCCCGCTTCGTCCGGGAATTCCCCGCCATTCCTGCCGTTGCGCTGGTTTCGCGGCCCGACTGCGACGCTCCACAAACACTGTTGCGGCTGGGGGCGACCGGCGTCCGCACCGCCGTCGACTGCACCGAGGCCGCCGGCTGGGGGCGCCTGCGGGACCTCGTGGCCCACCCGGCGTCGCCGGTCGCCGCCCGCATCCTCGCCCGCATCGTGCCGGAGCTCGCCGACGTGCCCGAAGACACCCGGCTGTTCTTCGAGGCGTTGGCCCGACTCGCGCCGGTGCTGTGCACCGTCCGGGGCCTTGCCCGTCACCTGCGCGCCCGCCCCAGTACGATGATGTCGCGGTTCTACCGGGCCGGCCTGCCGTCTCCCAAGAGCTACCTCGCGGCGATCCGGCTGCTGCACGCCGCGTATCTGTTTCAGAATCCGGGGCTGTCGGTGGCGGACATCGCCTACCGGCTCGACTTCTCCTCGCCGCAGAGCTTCTCGCGACACTTGAAGACGCTGCTTGGCGTCACCGCGAGCGAGTTCCGGCACCGCTTCCCCTTCGACGTCGCCCTCGCCCGCTTCTGCGACTTGCTGATCACCCCGTACCGGGAGGCCCTGCGCGCGTTTCATCCGCTTAACGCGGGGATGTGGGACCAAGGACCAACCGCGGCCGCGGTGGCCTTCCGGCCGGGGTGATCAATCGGCGGCTTGCGGTTGCGCCGGAGGCGGGACGCGATACTCCGCGGTTGTCTGGTCGCGCCGCAGGACGGAAAACCGCGCGATGCCGGCCCGCAGGCGCTCGGCCAGCTGGGCCAGCTGCTGCGACGTAGCCGTGAGGTCGCTCATTGAAGCGATCTGCGCGCCCGACGCCGCGGCGGCGCCGTCGGCGCTTTGCGAAGACGCGCTGGAGATCGCGGCGACCTGCTGCAGCGACTGGGCCAGCTCCGCGAGGCGCTGTGCCTGACTCCGGGACACTTCCGCCGTCGCGTTGACCAGATCGCCGATCAGCTGCACACCCTCGTGCAGCTCCTGCAGCGCTCCGTCCGCTTCCGCCGCCACGTCCCCGATGTCGCGCACCTTCGCCTCGCCCGACTGCATGGCCCGCGCCGCGGCGTCGATGCCCGCGCGCAGCTCGCTCACCAGCTCGGCCACCTCCCGCCCCGACTTCCCCGCCTCGGCCGCCAGCGCCCGGACTTCGTCCGCCACCACCGCAAACCCCTCGCCATGCTCTTCGGCCCTGGCCGCCTCGATCGCCGCGTTCAACGCCAGCAGGTGGGTCTGCCGTGCGATCCGCGCGATCGTCTGCGCGAACACCCCGATCCGCTCCGACATCCCCGACAGCCCCAGCACCGTCGCCGCCGTGGCCCGCACTTCCTCGCCCACCGCGCGCAGCGTCTGGCTGGCCCGCGCCACGCGCTCGCGGCCCCGCTCGGCGGCGGCCACGAGCCGGCGCGCGTCCACCTGCATCATCTCCGCCCGCACCCGCAGCGACTCCGCCTGGTCCGCGGCTTTCGCGCTCTCGCCGCGCGCCGCGTCGGCCATCGTCCGTTGTTGGCCCAGACCCCCCGCCAGCTGCTGGGCGGTGTCCGATACCGACTCCGAAGAGGCATGCAGCTCCTCGGCGGCGGCCGCCAGCTGCTCGGCGAACGCCGCCACTTCGTCGGCCTCCCGCTGCACCGTCGAGATCGTCGAGCCCATCTCGTCCAGCATCCGGTTGAAGCTCTTCTCCAGAAAGCCCAGTTCGTCCGACTCGGCCGCGGCGGCCCGCACCGCCAGATAGCCCTGCTCGGCTTCCCCGATCACGCCCCGCGCCTGCCGGATCCGGGAGATCAGCGTCGCCGGGATGCGGCGCAGCGCCCACGCCACCGCTACGAAGACCACCGTCTCGAGCACCGTCGGCGTCAGAAAGTCGGGGTCCTCGCGGAACAGCCGGGCGTGCAGCATGCTGGCGCCGAGATAGGCCAGGGAGCCGGCCAGGACCAGGAAATCCCCCACGGCCTGACCCTGGTCGAACGTGTAGGGGAGAATGGCGAGGAAGAACGCCGCAACGAAGCCGCCATGGCCGAGCCACACAATCGGCACCGCCACGAGCACCACGTCGAACACCGCCAGAACGTAGATGCCCCACCAGCGGTACCAGCCGCGCTCGTTGACCACGCCGAGCAGGGCGTTCCCGATCAACGCCGCCGAGAACACGATGGCGATCGTCGACAGCGACACCTCGGTCGCCCCGAAAAACCTCCCCACCACCCCGATGACGAGGAGACCGACCGCGATCACCCAGCGCCGCCGGTGGCTGCGCCGGAACGTCTCCAGGTCCTTGAGGCGCTGTTCCAGGGCCGTGGCGTCATCCGTCCAGCCGCGCAGCCGGGCGGCGAGGGATAGGCGCGGATTGAGGGAGGGAAGGGTCACTGCAGCATCTTACAGCAGCTCGGAGGTGGCGACCAGCGCCTCCACCGAGACGCCGGCCGCTTCCAGAGCGGCGCGCCCGCCTTCCTCGCGGTCGACCACGGCCAGCACGCCGAGCACCGTGCCGCCCGCTTCCCGGATCGCCGCGGCCGCGTCTGCGGCCGACTGCCCCGTCGTGATCACGTCCTCGACAACGACCACCGCGTCTCCGGGGGCGAAGCAGCCTTCGATGCGCTGGCCGGTGCCGTGGGTCTTGGCCTGGCGCCGCACGCTGAAGGCGTCGATCGCGACCCCCTGCGCCCGCGCGGCGAGGGCGATCGCGTAGGCCACGGGATCAGCGCCGAGGGTGAGCCCCCCGACGCCGGTCGGCCGCCAGTCGCGGGCGCGGAGGCGCGCCAGCCCCAGCGGTCCGATGACCGCGAGCCCCGCACCGGACATGGTGGTGCGGCGAGCGTCGATGTAGTACTGGGAGTGTTTGCCGGAGGCGAGCACGAAGTCGCCGCGGGCGACCGAGCGCTCCCGCAGGAGCTCGCGGAGTCGCTTGAGGAGGGTCGTCTCGTCCGTCACGTAGTAGCCATTACTACTACTACTTCCTTCTGATGAGCGACTTGAGGGCGCCGAGGAGCCCGCCCGAACCCTCTGGCGCCGCCGTTGCGCTGCGGCTGCCCGTGTCCACCTCGGCCGCGAATTCGAGCACCGTCGGCTGGCGGCGGGCCGGCTCACGCTCGAGCCCGCGCGTCAGCGCGGCTTCCAGAGCCGCCGGAAAGCGGCGTCCCGGCACCGCCGCATTGAGTGGCGTCGGCGGCTGGGTGAGCATCTGCTGGAACAGCTCGCGCGGCGTCCGACCGGCGTAGGGACGGCGGCCGGTGAGCATGTAATAGGTGATGGTCGCGAGGCTGTAGATGTCCGCGCGTCCGTCCACGAGCGCGCCGGAGAGCGCTTCGGGCGCCACGTACTGCAACGTGCCGACGAAAAACCCTGTGCGCGTGAGTCGCTCTTCCGGCGGCAGCTCCGCATCCCGCGCGATCCCGAAATCCAGGAGCTTCACGCCGCGGGTCGCGGCCTCGTAGACGATGTTCTCGGGTTTCAAGTCCCGGTGGATGATGCCGGCTTGGTGCGCGGCATTGAGCGCTTCGGCCAGCTGGCGGGTGACGGCCGCCGCCTCGGCGGGAGCGAGCGGCCCGTTGCGGTGTAGGAACTGGGCCAGTGATTCGCCCCCGGCCCACTCGAGCGCGAGGTAATGCAGGCCGTCGGCTTCGCCGTATTCGTAGGTGCGGACCACGCCCGGATGTATCACGCGCGCGCCGTAGCCCGCTTCGCGCAGGAACCGCTTCACCGCGATGGGGTCGCTCCGGAGGCGCGGGCGCAATACTTTGAACGCACAAGGGCCGCGCTCGGGGTGCTCCGCGCGGTAGACTTCCGCCGTCCCGCCCTCGCCCACGCGCTCGAGCAGGCGGTAGCCGGCGATCGTCCGGCCCACGTAAGTCTCGCTGGCCATGGGGACGCGCGAAACTAACGTGCGCCTTCGAGGGTGAGCAAGTGACACGACGTCGAGCCGTGTGGGTGCTGTGCTCCGCCGGTGCCCTCGCGTGCGGCACGTGGCAACGGGTCGGCGCGCCGGACCGCACGCCTCCCGGGGTCAACATCACCCAGCTGTTCGACGCCGGCACCGTCTATCGCTCCATGGGGTTCCTTGTCGGTGGTCCGGCGCTGCCCTTCGTGGGTACCGTCCGCTATCTCCGCGCCACCACGCCCGATTCCACCCTCGCCCTGTGCGCCCTCTCGCTCGCCAACACGGCGCTCACCTTCCGCCGGGACGGGAACGAGTTCGTCGCCGAGTACCACGTCGAAGTCGGCTTCCGCTCCGACAGCGGCGCTCCGCGCCTCGTCGCCAGCGATCAGACTGTGCGCGTCGGCACCTTCAAGGAGACGCTGCGCGGGGACGAGAGCGTCATCTTCCAGCAGTTCGTCACGGTCCGCCCCGGCGTGTATCGCGTCGGCGTGGTCGTGCGCGACCGCAACGGCCCGCACATCTCCCGCGACGAGCACCTGGACACGGTACCGACCTTCGCGGGGCAGGGGATCGGGGACCCTATTCCTTACTATGATGGCACGGGGCGGTCCGCCTTGGCTGAGCTGCCGAAACTGGTGGCGAACCCGCGCGCGACGCTCCCCTTCGGGGGTGATACGTTGCGGTTCTACGTCGAGGCCTACGGACTCGCCCCCGGCACCCGGCTCGCCGTGAGCGCCATCGACGCCCGCGGCACCCCCCTGTGGCAGGACACGCTGGCCCTCGGAGCCGGCGAGGTCCCCCACCTAGTGGTGTCCCTCCCCCCGGGCCGGATCCCGCTCGGCCGGGCCGATCTCGTGGTCGCGGCCGTGGGCGGGAGCGCTCCCCTCAAGAGCGAGACGCCGTTCGTGGTGAGCCTCTCCGATCAGTGGATCATCACGAACTTCGACCAGATGTTGAGCCTGCTGCGCTACTTCCCACGCCAGGACCTCGTGGCGAAGCTCCGCAGCGCCACGGCCGATCAGCGCTCGGAGCTGTGGCGGGAGTTTTGGAAGACCACCGATCCGGTGCCGATGACGCCCGAGAACGAGGCGCTGGACGAGTACTTCCGGCGCGTCCAGATCGCCAACCAGCGTTTCCAGGAGAGCGCGGACCCGGGATGGCTCACCGATCGCGGCGAGGTGTTCATCAGCCTCGGTGAACCCGACGAGATCATCGACCTCCGCGGGGACGTGAGTCGCGACGCCATGACCATCCGCTGGAACTACATCCAGCTGCGGGTGAGCCTCCTGTTCCGCGACGAGTCCGGCTTTGGGCGCTTCCGGCTGACGCCCAGCTCCCGCTCGGAGTTCCAGCGGGTGCTGGCCCGGGTGCGTCGGATGCAATGACCTGGCGGACCGTCCTCAGTCTGATCGTCGTCGCGGTGGGTCCCGCGCGGGCGGTGCAGTCCCCCAGCACTGTGCTCGCGCAGGCGGAATCCCTCCGGCTCGCCGGGCGACCGTGGCATGCCGCGCAGGCGCTATTAGCCGCCGCGGCCCGATCCGAGCGGCCTAACGCCGAGTTCAT
>Ga0137380_10005241_pt1 | contig 11503 bp, 4 predicted proteins | sample SagtaG_17_FD_104809 | JGI IMG/M metagenome (GOLD analysis project Ga0137380, IMG submission 104809) | Vadose zone soil microbial communities from Sagehorn Ranch, Mendocino, California, USA - Sage2_L_100_16 metaG | ecosystem: Environmental > Terrestrial > Soil > Vadose zone | place: USA... | reverse complement strand
GATACCGCTCGCGATAAGTGCCATAGAGGCTGAGGCGCAAGCCGAGATTGAGAGTGAAGTTTTTTGTCATGCGCCAATCGTCCTGGAAATAGGGTTCTACGATTCGGTAGCGATTGTAATATTTGGCTTGGAGATTGACCTGAGAGAACTGCGCAACCTTGCCCACGAGCAGGTCCGCAAAGGAGTTTCCCGTGCTGGGAATCGATGTATTGCTGGAATCGAACGTCAAAATACCCTGGATATAGGGTGAATTCTGCTCGTTCTTTTGCGCGAACGCCATGTAAACGCCAAACTGCATCGTGTGAGTTCTCACAATCTTGGTCATGTTGTCGCGGTACGTGTAGACGGGGTTGGCGTTATTCCATGGGAAGTATCCGGTGTCCGCACTAAAACCGCCCCCGTAGGCAACGTTGTTGCCCAGCGAGAGTGCTGGGAGCTTTCCCCCCTGACCGTTGTTAAAAAGGACGCCCATCGGGAAAGGGGAAGAAAGCGGAGGGTTGTGAAGAGCCGTAAGAAAAATGTGATCCGCAGTGTAGCTGGCCACAAACTCATTGAGCAACGTTGGCGAGATGTTTGCATTCAGGCGGGCCACAAAGCTCGTGCCTGGGCCGACGAACTCGGTATTGACATCCTGGAAGCTGGAACCGTTGCCCCAGAGAGGATTCTCGGTCTGCGTCTGCCAGGAATCATGGATATAACGGAATGTTAGCCGGTAATTGTCGGTGATATTGTGATCGATTCGAACGAGCTCTTCCCGCCAGGTTTCTGGAAGGGAAACGGTTTGTACGACCGCAGGAAACCCATTGTTGGTCAAACCCGGAGTCGCGTTCGGGATGAGCGCGAGCAACGCCTGACCGACAGGATCTATGGTTACAGTATTGTTCGGGAAGCCGACGAAAGAGTTTTTGGGAACTCCCGCACCGGAAGCCGGGCAATCCGGAAAAACAGGTGCACCGGAGGGCGCTAAAGTTGCGTCGTGGTAAAAAGTCGTTCCTGGCGCAGGGCAAAGATCGCTGAAGTTTCCAGTGCGCTCGGCATCCGAAGGGACGTTTACGGCTCCAGTGGTGTGGGGATTCTTTTCCCGCCGCCATTCCTCGGAAAAGAAGAAAAAGGTCTTTTTCTTGTCGGCGTTGTAGTGATTTGGAATGTAAACGGGGCCGCCAATGGTATAGCCGAAATCATGTTTCTTGTAGGGGGCCTTCTTGGCAGTTGGATTGGCCCCTTCTTCCCAGGACTTGGCATTAAAGAATTCGTTGCGTAAGTATTCGAAGGCACTGCCATGGAAAGAGCTGGTGCCCGACTTGGTTTCGACTTCCACGGTGCCGGAGCCATTTCGGCCATACTGTGCGCCATAGTTGGAAGTGAGGACTTTGAATTCGGCGATGGCCTCCGGATTCGGATACACGTTCAAGGTAGCGTTGCTTCCATTATCCATGTTGTCGCCGCCATCAAGCTCCCAGTTGTTGTACTCGGTGCGGCCCCCATTCATGCTATAGGCCACGTTGCCGTAGACGCCGACCTTGGCGTCGTCTTGACCCGTCTGGCTGACCACGCCGGGCGCCAAATTAACGAGTTGCGTGAAATTGCGTCCGTTGAGCACGAGGTTATCGATCTGCTTGCCGGTGATGGTGCTGGTGAGATCGGAAGAAGTGGTTTCGACTTGGGCAATGGCTTCGCCGGTAACTTCAACTGTTTGCGTAATAGCCCCGACAGTGAGTTGCACGTCAACGCGGGCCTTTTCGGCAACGTTGAGTACGATCTTCTGTACGGAGAATTTTTGAAAACCTTGGGCAGTCACGACCAAATTATAGGTATCGCCAGGCAAACCGGAAACAACGTATGCACCGTCGGCGTTTGAAGTTGTGGTACGTGTCAAGCTGCCAGCGACGTTGGTGAGGACCACTTGAGCGCCAACGACCGCGGCGCCGGATTTATCTACGACCGTGCCGCTGATATAGCCGGTATCCTGAGCGCGCGCGGCGAGAGGAAGCATTAGGGCGATCATGAAGACGCAGAGCCGCAATTGCGCGACATTCCGGATTCTGTTTCCCTGTTGCAAACAACTAAAGTTTTCCGTCACGGTAAAACCTCCAAAGAAAAAATGGGAATGGGTGACGACAGAAACGGATGGAAACTGAAGACACAGTTCGGGAGGCCCCTGCGCGTTCTGCGACCACCGGCGTTCGAAGATAGCCCCTCACTGAGACAGCCCCCACCACTCGACTTTGCCAAAATTGCACCGGAGCTGCTTATTAAAACGAGTTAATACTGCTATGAGAGCCATGTGTCAAGTCAAAAGTTCAAGGTCAAAAGTGGAAAAACGGAAGTAGAGGGGGGACTTCGGCTGCAGTCAGCGTAAGCCCTTCATGCCCCAAGGGTAAGCGCATGACAAGACATAGAGTTAACCGCGCGTTGGCCATGGGGCGGCCCATGGAAACCGGCAACGTGCAAGACAAGATCGGAACGCGTTCGGGGGCAAGGCCGGGCTCTCAAAGTCTGAAGTTAAGGAATAGTTTCGCCAGAGCTACGCTTCTTGTAATTTCAACGGCGGTACCGGACACTACCTGGTGATGAGAATATTTCCTCGTTTGCCTAACGCTTGCGCCTTGGTTCTTGCTGTTTTGTGTGGTGCGGCGGCCACCGTTTCAGCGTGGCCGCAGCCGGGAGGAAATGACACATTTGAGCAGTCAGCTTCGGCGGGATCGCATGACGCTCCCCGTTCGAATCTTGAAAAGTGGTTTGTGGAAGGACAGGCGGCGCTGCGGGACGGGAAGCTCGACGCCGCAGAGGCGGCGTTTCGGCGAGTTCTTGCGGCGGACGCGGGTTCGGGGGCGGCATATTCGAATCTTGGCGTGATCGCCATGCGGCGCCAACAATGGGACCGGGCGATTCAGCTTTTGCGAAAAGCCGAAACGCTGGACCCGCAGCTGGCCGGCATCCGGTTGAACATCGGGCTAGTGGAATACCGGCGCGGAAATTATGCCGCCGCAATTGCGCCGCTAGCGTCTGTTCTACGCGAAGACCCGGGCTCGGAGCAGGCGCGCTACCTTTTGGGGCTTTGCGAGGTCCTCTCGAAGCGTTATCGAGAGGCAGTCAAGGTGCTGGAGCCTCTGTGGGAGGAGAAATCGAATGATGTGCCGTATCTTTATCTGCTGGATATCGCAGCGGTAGAGTCTGGTCAGAAGGAACTCGATGAAAAAACTGTGAAGCAAATGATCGCAGTCGGCGGGCAAACGGCGGAATACCACCTGATTCTTGGGAAGGCGTTCCTCAACCGATACGAAGTGCCCGAAGCAAAAGAAGAATTGGAACTGGCCGCGGCGATCAATCCCAACCTGCTGTTCTTGCATTTGGACTTAGGCATTACGTACATGCGCCTTGGCCAGCATGACCGGGCTGAGGGAGAGTTCCGGAAGGACATCGAACTGGAGCCGGACCTTGCAGACGACTATGAGCAGCTGGGAGCGCTCTACTCGCGGATGCAAAGGGATGACGAGGCCGAGAAGGAATTCCGCGAGGCGCTCAAGAGAAATCCAAAAAGCGACGGAGCGTACCTCGGCTTGGCCAAGCTTTATCAGAAACAAAGAAAATTGGCGGACGCGTTGAAAATGGCCGACGCAGCGCTCGGGCTGTCACCGGAAATCCACGGCGGGCACTTTTTGCGCGGCAGAATCCTTGCGCAGTTGGGCCGGGAGAAAGAGGCGCAATTGGAATTCGCGGCGGCGCAGAAATCGATAGATGCCCAGTTGAACAAGGAGCGCAACGCGCTGGAACAGGAGCCTGTTCCGAACCCGGAACTGACGAAGCAACCGCAATAAAGCTCCCCGCGGCTAACGAAGATCAAGGAGCGGCGCTTGCCAGGGGCCCCTGGATTTCTCGAGAGCCTCGGCGACGGCGAGGACCAGTTCCTCCTCAAAGGGCCGGCCGATGATTTGCACGCCGATAGGAAGACCTTCGTTCGAAAAGCTGATCGGGACCGAGGCGCCAGGGAAGCCGGTTAAGTTGAGCCATTGCGAAAAGCGCATGGTGTCGAGGTAGCCAGTGGCAGGGTTGTAGTTTCCTGCGCCGTGGCGAAACGCGGGCGCGGAGGAGACTGGGGAGAGAAGGATAGGGACGTTGCCCATTTGGCGGAGAATTCTTTCGCGAAGGAGGTCGCGCTCGGCGCAAGCCTGAAGGAACTGATCGAGCGAGACAGGATTGGGCGAAGCGGCGTGCGAAAGATATTCGCAGAGCATGGGACTAAGCTGCGATTCGTGCCCAGAGAGATTGGCGTTGAGCAGATGGGCGATAACCGGGCCGAAGAAAAACCACCAGAGTTCGAAAGCGCGGTCGAGACCCTGCATTTCGAATGACTCAACGGCGAATCCGTGGTCGCTGAGCATTTTGGCAGCGCGGTCGATGGCCGCGCGCGTCTCGGGCGTGCCTTGGCCAAGCGCGGAACTTTCTAAAACGCCGATGCGCGTTGAGCGCAAATCCTTTTCGGGGTAAGAGCGAAGCGGAACCGGAGCGGAGTGCGTGTCGCCCGCATCGGGGCCGGCCATGACTTCGAAAAGCGCGCGCACATCGGCGATGGTGCGCGCCATAGGGCCGACAACACCGATCCAACCGAACGCGCCGGCACCTGAGGGGAAATGACCGGTGGTAGGAATGCGGCCGGGCGTGGGCTTTAGTCCGCAGATACCGCAAAAATGAGCGGGCACGCGAAGGGAGCCGCCGCCATCACTTCCGACGCCGCCCATCGAGCAGCCTGCAGCGATCGCGGCAGCCTCGCCGCCGCTCGAGCCGCCTGCGGAGTATTCAAGGTTCCAGGGATTGCTGGTTTTGCCCGTGAGAAGGTTGTCCGTCTCGTAGGCCATCAGAAATTCCGGAGTGTTGGTGTTGCCGAGAAGAACGGCGCCGGCTGATTTTAGCCGCGCAACGAGAGGGGCGTCGGTGCGGGGGACGTAATCTTTGCGAAGAAGGGAGCCGGCGGGGCAAGGCCAGCCGGCGACGTCGATACAACTCTTGATGGTAAGGGGCACGCCGCGAAGAGGGCCCGGCGGCTCGCTAACTGACATGGCCGTTTCGGCGGCGCGAGCTTGCGCGCGAGCTCGGTCTGCGTCCAGGTGAACAAAGGCATTGAGTTTCGGTTGCAGGGAGGCGATGCGACCGAGATGCGATTCGACCAGTTCTACTGGAGAAAGCTTCTTCGAGCGAATGTCTCGGGCGGCTTCCGAGATCGTGGAGAAGGAGCGCGGCGTGGTCATAAGGGGAACGGCGAGAGTATGCGTAGGATGGGATGCGGGTCAAGCATGAAGCGATGCAAAAGGTGAAACCAAGATCAAAAAGATAAAATAAGTTGACCTTGCGGGAAGCAGCCGCGAGAATTTCAAAGGTCTTGGGCGGGAAGAATCTTGCACGCATTGCGGGATTCGGCGCGAAGAGGAAGAAGACTTTGATCGACTCAACAGTTCGGCGTGGAATGGTGCTCGGCGCTGGCGCGCTTGTGTGTTTTTTCGGGGCGATTGGTAGGCAGGTCGTTCGAGGCATGGGACAGGACAAAACAGCGGCAGCGAAAAAGCCGGAGCGGAAGCCCAACGCCTCGGAAGCCTACCGATTGAACACGCTGGGAGTCGCGCATATGAACCAGCAACGACCCGCGGACGCGCAGAAGTACTTTGCGCAAGCGCTGGAAGCCGATCCGAAGTTCGCGGTGGCGCGATTGAATTTAGGGGTGGCACTGCTCGGGCAGCAGAAGCTGGAAGCGGCGCGCGCGGCTTTGACTGATGCGACCGTCGAGCTGCCGAACGATCCCCATGGGTGGTATAACCTCGGGTTGGCGCTCAAAGACAGCGGGGAACCGGAAAAGGGAATAGTTGCTTTCCGGCGCGTGACGGAAATCACACCGAATGAAGCCGACGCGTATTACTTTATCGGCTATCTCAGCACGCAACTCCAAAAATATGACGATGCGATTGCCGCGTTCGAGAAAGGGCTGGTGCTCAATCCCGTGCATGCGTCCGCGGAGTTCGGGCTGGCGCGCGCGTTGCAGCGCAAGGGCGACACGGAAGCGGCACGGCAGCATCTGGCGCGATTTCAGAAAATCACGTCGGAACATTTGGGCACGCCGTTCGGCGCAGGCTACGGGGATCAGGGGAAATTTTCGACGGCGGAACTGCCGGTGAGTACGGCGATGGAAGTACCGCCGGCAATTGCCGTGCATTTCGCGCCGGAAGCGCGCCCCTTTGTTTCAAAAAGCAGCGGTGGGATCCCGGTGGCCATCGGAGCAAGCACGGGCGCGTGTTTTTTTGACTTTGACGGCGATGGCCAGCCTGATCTCTTTCTCGTGAACGGCGCGACGAATGGGGCGAGCCATTTGCTGCGCAACCTGGGCAACGGGCGATTTGAGGATATAACGCAGGCGGCGGGCATTCGTCTTGCGGGCAGCGGACTCGGCTGCGCTGCGGGCGATTTTGACAATGACGGGAAGACCGATCTTGCGGTATGCCTGAGCGACGGCGTGCAGCTGCTGCGCAACGAGGGTGAGGGAAAGCTTGAAGATGTAACGGAAAAAGTGGGAATCCGCAGGGAAAAAGGATGTGTGGGCGTCACGTTCGTAGATTATGACCACGACGGCGACCTCGATTTGTACATCACGATGGCGGCGGGTGCAGGTTCGGCAGGGAACGCAGCGCACAATATCTTGTGGCGCAACAACGGCGATAGCTCGTTCACCGACGTTTCCGCAGAAACGGCGCTCGGTGCGGCGGCCACGGGAGCCGGCGTGGTTACAACGGACTTCAACAATGACCGCGCGATTGATTTTGTTCTGGCAGGCGGAGCGACGGGCGCGTCTATTCTGCTGAACCCGCGCGAAGGGAAATTTACGCCGTTCGAAGCGATGGATTTCGCAAAAGAAAAGTTGCCGCCGGCAGTTGGCGTGGTCGGTTTCGACTTTGACAAAGACGGTTGGATGGATCTGGCGTTCACGCATGCGGGGGCGCCGGGGATCAGTTTGTGGCGCAACGTGCAGGGGAAGCGGCTCGAGCGCGTTCCGCTGCCGGATTTTGGCTGGCAAAAGGGTTGGGGCATTGCGCCAGTCGATTACGACAACGACGGTTGGCTCGATCTTGTGGCGGCGGGCGAAACGGCGAACCGGGCCGAGCTGCGGCTCTTGCGCAATTTGGGCAGCAGGGGCTGGAGCGATGTCACAAAAAGCGTGGCACTCGATGAAGTGAAGTTGAACGAGCCGCGCGCAATAGCGGTCGCGGATATTGATGGAAATGGTGACCCGGACTTGGTTGTGACGCAATTGGGCGGCGCGCCGGCGGTGTTGCGCAACAACGGCGGAAATCAGCACAGTTGGATGAGCATCGACCTAAAAGCGCTCAACGATAACAAAAGTGGCATAGGAACGAAAGTCGAGGTATATGCGGGCACGCTGTATCAGAAATGGGAAGCGTCCGGCGCGTCCGGGTACCTGGGACAGAATGCCGCCCCGATTCTGGCGGGCCTGGGTTCCGAGACCAACGCGGAAGTGGTGCGACTGCTGTGGCCGACGGGTGTGCCGCAGGATGAAATCAATCTTGCCGCGAAAAAAGTGCAATCGATAACGGAACTGGACCGGCGGGGCAGCTCCTGCCCGATTCTGTTTTCATGGAATGGGCATGAATATGAATTCATCGCCGACATGATCGGGCCGGGCGTCGTGGGCCATTGGATCGCGCCGGGAGAGCGTGACGTTCCAGACCCTGACGAATACTTGAAAGTGCCTGCGGGCAGCGTGAAGCCTCGCAACGGGATGCTGAGCTTCCGATTCCTCGAGCCGATGGAAGAGACTGTTTATCTGGACCAAGTACGGTTGCTGGCGATCGATCATCCCGCCGCGTACGAAGTTTCTCCGAATGAACGCTTCGTGAGCGCGCCGCCGTTTCCGGACGGTCGGGTGATTGCCAGCCGAAATGCGCACCCGCCGCTGGGTGCGTGGGATGAGCGCGGGCATGATGTGCTTTCGCTGATTTCCCAAGCCGATCGCAAGTACGTCACAGACTTTGACGATTTGCCATTCGCGGGGTTAGCCAAGCTGCATTGGGTGGAACTCGATCTTGGCGCGTGGGACGCGCACAAGCCGCTGCGGCTCCTGATCGACGGCTACACGGATTATTTCACTGCGACGTCGATGTACGCGGCGGATCAAGCAGGCGTCAAAGTGATGGCGCCGCACGCCGAAGCACAGGATGCGCAGGGCAAATGGGTGCGCGTGGTCGAAGACATGGGCTTTCCGGCCGGTCTCGAACGCACCATGATTGCGGATTTGACCGGCAAGCTGCCCCCGGGAACACGGTGGATCCGTATCGTCACGAATCTGAAGATCTATTGGGACGCGATTCACATCGATCAGACGCCAGACCCGAAAGACATCCGCGTTTCGGAAGTACCGCTGGCGGAGGCGGCGCTCGAGTTTCTCGGCTATCCGCGGGAAATTCGTTTGCATCCGGCGAGCGACACGACGTATTCCTACGCGGAGCGCAGCAGGACCGGGCCATACGCGCGCGCGGCGGGTAACTACACACGCTATGGTGGCGTGCGCGATCTCCTGAACGCCTCCGATGACCGCTTCGTAGTGTTTGGCTCCGGCGAGGGCGTAAAACTCGATTTCGACCCGCGCATGCTTCCGGGATTGCCCGCCGGTTGGGTGCGCGATTACTTCTTCTACGCGGATGGCTTCGAAAAGGATTTGGATTTTTATGCGGCGGATGCGTTTACCGTCGAACCGCTACCGCACCACTCGCTGCTGCCGTATCCCTACCCGGCAGGCAAAGATTATCCGAACGATGGAGAACACTTGAACTATCAACTTGGGTACAACACGCGCACACGCTCTGATCGGATGCCGCCGAGCCTGCGGTATCAATACCGAGCCTCACCGCGCTGAAGGCGCTCTGCCTCTACGAGGCTCAGTTTTGTGATGGCGATCGCCTGCTGCTCCTCGCCTTCCACAATGTATCTGCGCGAGGTATACGCAGTCCATGAGTTTTGTAAAAGCAGTACCCAAAAAAAGTCAGTCTTTTTGCGCGAGGAGGGAAGCGCGAGCGGCGGCGAGCTCCTTGCGCTTGGATTTGTCAACGTCGGGGAAAGAGAGATCGAGTTCGTTCAGGGCGTCGAGAATGACGCCGGCAACGACGAGGCGCGTGAACCATTTGTTGTCCGCGGGAACTACGTACCAGGGAGCGTGTTTGGTGGCGGTTTGCTGGATCATTTCCTCGTAGGCTTCTTGGTAGTCCTTCCAAAAGCCGCGCTCTTGCACGTCGGCCATGGAGAATTTCCAGTTCTTCTTTGAGTCTTCAAGGCGTTCGAGAAAGCGCTGCTTTTGTTCTTCTTTGGAGACGTGCAGGAAGAATTTGCGGATCACCACGCCGTTGCGCGTGAGATAAAGCTCAAAAGCGTTGATGTCTTCGTAGCGTTCCTCCCAGATGTGCTTGGTGACGAGGCGGTCGGGGAGTTTCTGCGCGCGAAGAAACGTGGGATGCACGCGGACGACGAGGACTTCTTCATAGTAGGAGCGATTAAAGATGCCGATCTTCCCGCGTTCGGGGATGACTTTGTGGTTGCGCCAGAGATAGTCGCGGTTCAGTTCCTCCGGGCTCGGGGATTTGAAAGAGTGAACGTCGCAGCCCTGCGGGTTGACGCCGGACATGACGTGCTTGATGGCGCCGTCTTTGCCGGCGGCGTCCATGGCTTGAAAGATGAGCAGAAGAGCCCAACGATCCTGCGCGTAAAGCATTTCCTGGAAGTGGCTGAGGCAGGCGATGCCGTCTTCGAGCAGGCCTTGCGCGGCGCGCTTGTCCTTGATGCCGTTGGTGTCGGCGGGCTCGAAATCCTTGAGGCGAAACTTTTCACCCTTGGGGATGCAGTAAGGTTCGATGATGTGCGAGGCTTCTTTCAACAATTTGTCGTGTTTCATGATGAAGCGAGTGTAGTACAGCGGGCGCGGTGCGGAACAGGCAACCTGGAGCGGTGCCCGGGAACAGGCTTAGAACAGCGAGCCGAGTCCCCAGCCGAAAGCGCCGAAGCGATTGTGCGCGTGCAAGAGGGACTTTTCAGAAAGAGGAACCAGGCGGTCGAGTCGGAGCACGTTGAGCGAGTAGTAAGAGCGAAATGGAACCTGGATTCCAGGGATGGTCCACTGGAGTTGGATGCCTGTCGAGCCGTGAAGAACTCCGTTGGTGGTGCTGAGCAGATTGGGCTTGCTTGGGCCGAGCCAGTTGGGAAGAAGCCAGCCCGATCCGAGATCGAAGAAGCCCGCGGCCTCGACGCCGTTGCGAAGCGGTATGCGATATTCCGCATTGGCAGCGGTGATGAGATTGGCACCGGCGTAGGAAGGCGAAAAGACGATTACCCCCGAAGGCGTGGTTCGTTCGGTCATGGCCACCGGGCCGAGTTCGCCGTCGCGGAGGCCGCGAACGAATTCATCGCCGTCAAAAAAGCGGGAGTACAGAGGAGCTGCGCCGCGATAACTGCCTGCGGCGCTGAGGGCGGTACGAAAAGCCCAGGCGTTCGTGGAGGCGAAAAGCGGATCGCGGAAAATGTACGCGGTCTCGCCGGAAGCGTGAACCATGTTTTCGTTGCCGCCGAGAAAGCTGCCGGAGGCGGAGTCCGAGAAAAGCATGTGCTCGCTGCCGCTATCGTGCACCCAGGCGGTTCCGAGCGAGCGGCGGGACGTGTGCGAGCGGAGATCGATGGGAGGCAAGCTGGTCGAACTTGCCGGGGTGGAGAAGGTTTGCTCGGAGAGGGTGCGCGACAAAGTGTAGTTGACGCCGAAGGAATCGGAGTTGCTGAGCGCGTAGGTCCAGGGCACGCTGATGCCTTCGCTGCGGGAATGGAGGAATGGTCCCTGGACGCCGTGCCTGAAGCGCGGCCGGATCACATTGTCAAAAATGGAAAACGCAAGCGAGCCGCGCGTGCCGAAGATGCCTTCTTTGGCGATGCCCAGGAGCAATTGCAGACTTTCCGGGCCGCCTTCGAGTTTTGCGGTGAGCAATTCTTCGTGATCGAGCAGATCGAAGACCGTATAGGCGAGGCCGAACGTGCTGCCGAACTGAGCGCGGCCGCCGTCAAAGGTAACCCGCTGCTGGCCAATTTCTTCGAGACGAATGGAGATATCAGCGGTGTGGCGGCCGTCGTCGAGCTGGATTTGAATGTTCTCCCTGCGAATAGGCTTGAAGTAGCCGGTGCGCGCAAGTCTCGTGAGGCCGACTTCCAGGGCGTGCTCATCGAGCGGGTAGCCTTCGCCGAGAGGAATGCGGCGCCGAACGAAGCGATCGTTGAATTTGTGCAGACCCTGGAATTCGATGCGGCGCACAAGATAAGGAGGCCAATCGCCAAGATTGAGCTTTAGGCGGACAGAATGCTCTTCGGGATCGAAGATAGGATGGGCGTCTACGGTTTGCAAAAAACCGGATTTTGAATCGCGCGAGCGAAGGCGCGCCGAACAGAGGCGCCGAAGCTTGTCGACTTCCTCCTG
>Ga0137380_10005237_pt1 | contig 11504 bp, 4 predicted proteins | sample SagtaG_17_FD_104809 | JGI IMG/M metagenome (GOLD analysis project Ga0137380, IMG submission 104809) | Vadose zone soil microbial communities from Sagehorn Ranch, Mendocino, California, USA - Sage2_L_100_16 metaG | ecosystem: Environmental > Terrestrial > Soil > Vadose zone | place: USA... | reverse complement strand
TATCTTCTGAAACTACAGTTTCTGACGACACAAAAATTGAAGATGAAAATTTAGTATCTATAGCCAACAAGAACTTTTTTAAGCCAGCTTCTTCGGTTGAGGAGACGAACAGAGCAGAGATCTCTCAACTCGAAACCACGCTACGTGGTAGCGACGTTGACACATCTTCAAGTGAAGAAATTCCTCAACCCATCAGCACCCCTCATCCTCCTATCGAGAGCGAAACACCACCAGCAGGTAATCTTTCAAGGCGTGGTCCCCTGTTTCCTTTTAGAGCCATAATGCGTCGGCAGCCATTAACAGGACCGCAAAAAGTCGCATCGATTTTGTTGCTTCTGCTTCTGATTGGTATCCTCATCCCTACTATCTTCACCATCGGCTCCGCTGTGAATGGCTACATGACCTATACCAGCTTGCGCAACCAGGCATATAGCGGCGTCACACACTTGCTCAATGTCAAGAAGATTTTCACCGGGCCCAATTCGCACTACACAGGTTTCCTGGATGTCAACAAGCTGCATAGCGCACAGAAAGAGTTTGCCGCTGCTCGCAACGAGTTCCAGCACGTACAGTATACCCTCGATCACTCCGATTTCATTTCCACCGTTACTGGTCTGCTGCCACAATATCGACTGCAGGTTATCGCGGCTCGTGCTGGGAGCCAGATGGGAATAGATGTCGCGAATATTGGGCAGAAATTGATAAGCACTGCTCTGGTCCTCGCCCCGACCTTTCGTGGCCCACTACTCACCGATGCGACTCAACCTCTGGTGACGCCAGCGATGATTGAGCTTCTCCACGAAACCATTGGTACTATCCTGCCACATCTGAGAGACATTCAGGCCCAGACTCACCTGTTTTCGCTTGATGAGTTACCAATTAGTAGCCAGCAGCGTGAGCAGTTTACTCAGCTTGTCCAGGCTCTTCCGCAGGTAATAGACGATCTGACACAGGTAGATAACCTGCTCGATGCGGCAGGTTGGATGCTCGGTGTGGATGGACAACGCACCTTCCTGGTCCAGACGATGGATCGCGCAGAGTTGCGGCCAACAGGTGGATTCACCGGGCAATTTGGTGAGCTGCAAATAAAAGCCGGACGTATTGCACCCTTCTCTCTGAAAGATATTTCACTGGTTGAATATGTCGATAACAGTCCCACGCTGGGGCATATGGTCCCTGAACAGTACCGCTCATGGTGGCCCTTTGCCAATTGGGGACTGCGTGACTCGAATCTTTCTGCTGACTTTCCTACTTCCGCACAGATTGCGATTAACCAATACCAGAGGGAAGTCGGGCACCAGGTCGATGGAGTGATTCTGTTCACACCATTTCTTGTTGAGCACATCTTACAGGTGATCGGCCCCATCTCGATTCCCTCCTACAACGAGATAATTACTGCACAGAACCTGGAGGAGCGCCTGCACTTTTACCAGCAGGATAATGCTGGTATCTACAAGCAGATCCGTATTCAACCAGGAGATACATCCACGTCAGATCGCAAGCGTTTTACAGCCCTGTTAGCCCACTTAGTGATGGACAAGGTACGTCATGCTCCTCCTGATGAGATCCTTGCAGTTGCTCGCCAGGCGCTGCACGACTTGAAGACAAAGGATCTGCAGGTTTATGTCACCAACCCCCAGGTGGAAGACCTGCTGATGAAGTATGGCTATGCTGCTACGATTGACCGCTCGACCACACACGACGGGCTGTATGTCGTGCAGGCGAATGTGAGCGCAAGTAAGGCATCACAGTATGTGCGAACGAGCATTCACGATGTAGTGACCCTGGATGCCCAGGGTGGGGCAACTCATGTGATGCAACTTCGCCTGATTTATCAACAGATTGGCCCGGTGTATGGCTATGATACCTACCGCGACTATGTACGGGTCTATGTACCTCCAACCAGCCAGTTCCTCTGGGGAAATGGCTTTGATACCGGAACTCCGCTCTGTGGTGGATACCACTGGTATCCCTGTCCACCAACCGATGTTTATCCTGGCGATGAACTGCTCTGTCCAGCAGGACTATTTCAGCCAGGAGCAGCTGCCCCCTCAATAGAAGATCCTGACGGTGGACATTGGCATGCACTTGATACCATTGGGCCACCCACCAACCTGGCCAGCGATGAACCAGGACGGGCGATGTTCGGTGGTTGGGTGGTTGTGCCAAAGAACTGTTCGATGACGGTGACGCTCTCATGGTATGTGCCTCCAATGGGGAGTGGGCCATACAACTTACTGGTGCAGCGCCAGGCAGGAACATTTCCCGAATTGGACCTTACCATTCTGCCAACTCCTGGCAACTGTGCCCTGCTCAAAACACAGGGACTTCACTTTGACGGGCTTATAACCGAGGACGAATCTTTTGGCTTGAAGGTTTCTCCACCAACTCCAGTGGCATTCACTCATCAATGTTACCCACAATCGGGGGTGTAGGTACTATCTTTTCAGGGATGGGAAATGCTCCTGGTAGCGCTTATGGCTACAGGAGCATTTCCCATTCAGAAAAGATAGTCACAACTATTGACATGTCTACATGCTCCCTCGTATACTGCTTGCACAGGAGTCTGAAGGACACTCTTCTCGATTCATTCATAACATATCATGAATTGGGTATTGACGAGAAATTTCCCTGCCTATAGACTACGAACCGTATCATATTCATTGTTTGGCGAGTGTGTTTGGACGGACGGATGTGAGAGAAGAAACCTATGGAACAACCAGCCATTTTACGTATCCTGCGCACAGAGACGACAAAAGGTGAAGCCTCACCTCAAATACTTCGTTTTCGGTTTGATCTCCCTGAAGGCCTGGCGCAGATGGCTCCAACGGAATATACTACTGATCTGACCTCTGAGCTACGTGAGCGGTTGCGACGCAACTTACAGGCAGCAACGCAACAGATGCAGACAGCGCTACTCCCTGATTTGAAACGCCAAACGATGAAACTGAGCGTTGTGCATGACGCCTTCCTGACGTTAGGACAATTCCTCTTTGAGACACTTCTGCCTAAGCCGATCCAGGAAGCCCTGCGTCACCTCGATGACACGCTCATCCTCAACACAAATACACCTGAGATTCCCTGGGAACTCTTGTTTGATGATGAGCCCTCACCTGGTCGTTTCCTCTGCCAGTACCTCTCAATTGGCCGCCTATCTCAACAGAACCTCACGGGAGATGTACCAAACCGTAGCGCCACCGGCTCACTGCAGGATCGTTCTGCGGAACGAGGGCGCAAGCAGGGCAGAACCGCCCCGCAGGGACTCTCCGTGCTCTTTCTTGTCAATCCCACAGGTGAACGTCCCCTGGCAGAAGAGGAAGTTGCCGCACTCTGTACAACCCTGCCCGAATCCGTCTCACGCAACATCCTCTACCGCCAGCAGGCGAATCAGCTAGAGATACGCATGCGCGTCAACAGTGATTCTCCCCAGGTACTGCATTACGCCGGGCCGTTCCCCATCACTACCAGCAACGGTGATGCTGTACTGGCACTTCCGGGCAGTTCCCGTTTCGATAGAAGTGCGGCAGAACAACTATTTCAGTCTCTCCCCCGACGTCCACTCGTTTTCTTGAGCCACCATGAAAAGGATCGTTCTCCAGCTGCCGCCGGTCTCTCCAATGCTTCTCGCAACGGGGGGACTCTCGCAAACCAGCAGGAACGGGACGAACTGATGGAGCGACTGGCCGATACCCTGATTGCCGCGGGGGCAGGCGCAGTTGTGACGATGCGCTGGCCTGTCAATACGCTTCGTGTTCGCGAATTTGCCTTGCTGTTTTATCAAGAACTGGCCGATGGTGTATCGATGGGAGAAGCAATGCGGCAAGCACGATCAAGCATGGCCCGTCGCCGCCCGGATGATCCATCATGGATGACCTTTGTCCTCTATGGAGATCCATCACAACGCCTGGCAGCAAGTTCACCAGCGACCAAGGAACAGGCACGTCTTGATCTCCCCGAAGAGAGTCCGCTGGAGCCACCTCTGCCTCCATCATCACCTTCCAATGCCAACGCTCATTCACTCGACCGTCGCTTCTTACAAGAAGTGCTCGCAATCGCACTGACGGAGGCACGGCGGATGCGCAAAGATTACCTGGGAACGCCGCATCTCTTCATCGCCCTGACGAAACTTGATGGCGGTTGCACCCAGGATGCCTTGCGCACGTTGAATTTTTCTCCCAAGCAGGTCCGTGATGTCATTCGCCTGGCCCTGGGCTCTGGCAAAGCAACCAGTGATACACCGATTTTACCGACCAGGCGCTGTAAAGAGATCTTACAAACAGCCGAGCGCAACGCACTGAATGCTCATTCATCTTCAGTAGATGAACGAGCCATAGCACAGGCCGTTCTGAGCGAGGGAGATGGTGTCACCTACGAGCTGCTGACAAAGATGGGCATCAATCCCTCACAATTGATCGAACTCATCCTGGCAAGTAATGCACGGGCACTCCTCGAACTGGTACCGTCAATGAATGCCAATCCTGCCGCAGGCCAGGTCGATCTCCCAGTAGGCATCAGCCCTGAAGGAGGGGCCCAAGGGAGAGGGGGGAGCAGCTCGGTACTGGAGCGCCTGGGACGGGATCTGACAAAACAGGCCACGATGAAACAGCTTCCCCCGCTCATTGGGCGTGAGAAGGAAATACGCCAGCTCATGCAGACGCTGATGTTGAAGGATCGCAACAACCCGATCTTAATTGGCGACTCAGGCGTGGGCAAAACCACCATTGTTGGCGGCCTGGCACAGCGCATCGTCGAGGGAAAAGTTCCGACTGAACTGCGCGGCAAACGCCTGATTGAACTCTCGGCCAGTTCGCTGGTAGCGGGTACCAAATATCGCGGTGAGTTTGAGGAACGGCTCTTGAAGGTCCTGGAAGAGGCGGAGAGCAGTGGCAATACGATCCTGTTCATCGATGAGATGCACCTGCTGATTGGGACAGGTCGGGCCTCCGATGGAAGTATCGATGCAGCAGGGATTCTCAAGCCAGCGCTGGCAGGTGGGCGACTGCGTTGTATCGGGGCCACCACCGCACAAGAGTATCGGATGATCGAGAAGGATGCAGCGTTGGAGCGACGCCTGCGCCCGATCAACATTGAGGAACCTTTACCTGAAGAGGCATTAGAAATTCTGACAGGCATGCGGGAACTCTACGAGCAGCATCATCACGTCAGCATCAGCAAAGAAGCGCTGCATGCAGCAGTCTACCTGTCTGCGCAATATCTGCCCAATCTCCGTCTTCCCGACAAGGCATGCAGCGTGCTGGACGAAGCATGCTCCCAGGCGCGGGTATTCTCAGTCGAGGACAATGCGCCGCTGCCTCGCCAGGGAGATCAAGTTGAGATTACCTCCGGCATGATCGCAGATGTCATCTCAGACCGCACCGGGATTCCGGTGAGTGCACCTGGCCGTGAGGAACGAGATCGATTGCTGAACCTGGAGTCACGCCTCAAAGCGCGAGTGATCGGCCAGGACGAGGCGGTCAATCGCGTTACTCAAGCTATCCAGGTGGCACGGGCTGGATTGAAACCGCAGCATCGCCCGGTTGGCGTTTTCCTCTTCCTGGGGCCGACAGGTGTAGGAAAGACTGAACTGGCGCGGGCATTGGCGGCAGAGGTATTTGGTTCTGATGAACATCTGATTCGGGTGGATATGTCAGAGTATATGGAGAAGCACGCTGTTTCTCGCCTTGTTGGGGCCCCTCCAGGTTACATTGGACATGACCAGGAGGGTCAACTGACAGGCAAGCTTCGCCGCCGCCCGCACTGCGTAGTCCTGCTGGACGAAGTGGAAAAAGCCCATCCCGAAGTCTTTGATCTCTTCCTGCAAGTCTTCGATGCTGGTCGCCTGACAGATGCCCAGGGGCATACTGTAGATGCTCAGCACGCCATCTGGATTATGACCTCCAACGTCGGCACTGATATGCTGGGACGTTCCATGCCGAGTGGTTTCCGCGCAAGTGTAAAGGGAGCCGCTGAGGAGATGCAGCGAGAGCGTCTATTGGAGCGCCTGCGCCACACTTTCCGTCCAGAATTTCTGAACCGTATCGACGAGATCGTAATCTTCCAGCCACTCGGACAGGAACAGGCCCAGGCAATTACACGCCTCCAGATGACAGAACTTGCCGTCCGTCTCCTGGAGCAGGGACTGACACTGCATGCCGATGACAGCGTAATAGACCTGCTCTGTAAAGAAGGCTTCAGCCAGACCCAGGGAGCACGTCCGCTCCGCCGCACCATCGAGCGACTCCTCACCGTACCACTCAGCCTGCGTATCCTGCTGGGGAACATTCCTAAACAGGGCGAGGTTCATGTAAGTGTCCTGGACGGCAAACTCGATATTGACATTCGGGAACCAGAAGAGATTGAGGTTGACGCTGGGGGTGAGCTAGAGGCTGAGGTAGAAGAGTGAGTTGCTATTCAGACCGCCAACGGCGTTGCTATTCGGACCTGTAACGAACTTCGTTCTACCTACGGTCAACAGGTCTGAAAAGAAGACTTCGTTCTCGCTTCGCTCAGGCGGTCTGAGAAGAGTGACCTCCCACAGGCTGATAGATTACATACCCATCAAACACAAAATACCGAAATTGCCCACTTGAGAGAGCCGCCTTTTGAGCGCTGGCAGTCGCCTCTGGAGAGCCAATCGGGAATACATACGCCGTGTAAGGATCGGCTCTGACAATCGCAAGATAGGGCAAATAGCGATTATGCGTCGGCTGCAGATCACGGCCAAGCACTCCACAGATAATCCGCTCCGCGCTCTGTAGGGCAATGCGATTGCATGTCCAGTACTCCGAATAGATATGCGTGGCCCCAATGCGCAAGAGATCATTAACCAGCGCATATTGTTGCTGGTTAATCGCCTGAGTAGGTGGAATCTCTTCTGAGAAGATGCTGATAGTCCCTACCAGAAGTGTTATCCCGATCAGCAGCACACCTGCCCCCTGAATATAGGACGGGAATGGCAGACGCTTCCCTCCACGGGCGGACATGAGGGCCCCTTCAGGGCCAGGTATTTTTAGGGGGGCGTCGAGGATCGTAGGGGCGGGAGTGGTGTGGGGCTGGGAGGGGGCCCTTGTGGCCGCCCGCCTCGGGGAGAGCACCGCGGGCGGCCACAAGGGCCCCCTCCCCCCATCCGCGCCTCCCCCGCCCCTACGATCCTCCACCGCCCCTGACACCGGTTCCAAATACCTACCCTTGAAAGCCACAAGGGCCCCTACCCATCTCCGCACCACCCCCACCGCTACGGGACGATATCTCCTCCCAAATTGATGGGTGTTGGCCAGCAGAGGCGCAATCACAGCCGGGAGAGTGATTAGCAACCCCACCAGGTAACGTGTAGAGATCGGTCTCAACACTGCTGTTGGGCTCACTATATAAAGTGTGAGAGCAAGACCAGCAGCGCCCAGCAACGTGAGGTGGGCGAAGGGAAGTATTGCCGTTTGTCTTTCTTCGGAAGACCATTGCTGGACTCGTGAATTGCGCCAGAGTTTCCAAAGTCCCCGCAATGCAAGAAAAACAGCAATCGTCCAGAGGACGATATAACCAAGCCCCCAACCAAGATGAATAAGTGTACATTGGAGGGTCTGGGGCTCAAGGTTGCCAAACTTCCGCACCTGTGGAGCAAAGCAGAGCGGAGGAGCGCCAGTAGATAGGGGAAGGGTGACCGAGACCGTTTCTTCAACGCCGAGCACAAGCGTATTCTGAGCATGCGGTAAGTGCGTGTTACCATCCTGTTGAAGGTTCTTAAGCACAGTCCAGGAATCCTGTCCGGGCGAGGCCGTGACATTATAGGCAATCAGGGGAAAAGCACCGAGAACCAGGCCCGCGAGCATGAACATTGCTCCCCATCTCCACAGTTCCCGCCAGCAGGACAGCACCAGCAGCAAACCAGTCATCAGCACAAATGGGAGCACCAGAAAATCACTCCACAGTCCAAGCCCCACTACCAATCCCCAGCAGCTGTAGCCTACAAAACGCCACCAATGATTGCGTAGCGACAATCTCTGGTCGTAGGCGGGAACAGACAATGAGAGCCAGGAGGCAAGTAGAAAAGCCAGCGAACCAAAGAGCAAGGTCTCGGTATACCCACCAATTGCTGTCAGTTCTTCCGCAAAGAACACTCGCGATCCCAGGCTGAGCAAAATGAGCACGACCAGGGCCAATTTTTTCGTGTAGAGCAGGCTTGTGAGGAGATAGGTGCTGGCAAGAAAGAGGGCAAACAGTAGAATCATGCCGAGTCGCAGAGTGAATACTGAGATTCCAAAAAGCTGAAACAGTGCCGCGCCAAGATATGCCTCTAATGGACCCATATAGTTCTGACCATAAAAAAAGATGGGGTGATCGCCATGATAGGCAATATGCATAGCCATCATGCCTATCGTGCCTTCATCACTATTGGTCTGCGGCCAACCAAGAGCTACCAATAGAATCCGCAACAGCGCAGCCAGGACTATGATTACAAAAGCAGCTATCCCATAGGGACCAATTTTCAGATACTTCGAAGCTTTCAACATGGACGGTCCAATCCCCTTCTTCTGGCTTTGGGGGACACCTGTGAGAGCTTGCGGTATCTTAGCGGGTGTCCCCTTTCCTAGCTGAAACCATAAGCCATGTTGCCTGCTCTGTCAAGAAGGGAGGTGATAAACGGTTTTCCCGTCAACAAGGGCCAGGCCAACGGCAGTGTTGGCCTGGCCCTTGTGGGTGGGAAAACCGTTTGCCTGTGGCGGCGATGATTGGCATTGTCTGGAGCAGGGCTTCAACAGACTGGTCCGAAACAGCGCTACGACGGTTACAGCCTGGATTGGCGGTCACAGACCTTACCGGAGCAAAGTTCAACAGACCTGGCCTGGAGCAGAACTTCAACAGAAAACTGGCACCCCACCAATCACTGCTCACCACTATCTCTAGTCTACACCAGAGAACTTTAGTCCACCTTTTTTATGGCTTCAACCTGGCCTAATATGGTATCTCTGGTATAAAATGCTCCCCTGAGCATAGACATGCAAATTATGCACTTCGCTGCCAGCCTGGACAGATAGAGAAGATTTTCACTAAATCTTACATAAGACATTCTGATGACATCAGTTAAGAGGAGCACCCCCTATTTGTGATATGATAAAGAAAAAGCCAGTCCATAGCTTATTGACTAACGAGGAGGTATCCTTTTTCATATGAAAGCCGTAAAAACGCATGTTGGACGATGTGACACCTGTGGTGAACCAGCAGCCTATGCCCAGCTTTTGCCTGGCGGTCGCACTTTCCGCTTCTGTGAGCAACATGTTCCTCTGCAGGTAAAAAAGCAAGCTGACGCTACAGCCAGCAAAGAGGATTCTAAGAAGTAACCATCTGAAGGGCTGATCGCCCTTCAGATGGTTATCGGCAGCCCATCCTTAAACTTCTACAGCATTCGCTAAGTTGCAGACAAATGCAGCAGAAAAACGCATGTCCAGGGGTAGGACTGTACGATTCAAGGGGGTGACTACAAGGACATCTGTGCCCGGTTCTGATGGAAAGCGCGCCAGACGATAGGTAACATGGTTAGTATCAAGCAGCCAGGGCAGCAGGGGATGGCGATCACCGTGCCAAACCATACTAATCATGCTGGGACGGTCGGCATGAATTACCGCATCAGTATTGTTGGGAATGCGATTCAAATCAAACTGGCGATGGATCAATGGCCGTGGGTCAGCTGCGATGATAGCGCCATTCGTCTTGAAGACAAGAGGATAGGCGATCCAATTGCTTGCCCAGACATAGCGAATATGCTCATGCTGCATATAGTTGATAAGCACTCCATCATTTGCCGGGGCAGAGGGACAATAAGGCGATTGAAATGTCAAACCAGGGTCGGTCAGCACGTAGGTATATAATTGTGTGCAGAGAGAGACGAGCAGGAGCACAAGCAGGAGCATCTGGCTCGTTTCCTTGCCGCCTGCGGCAGCAAGAGAAAAAGGGGGGTTTTTGGGGACACCCCAAGCCCCGGCAGGGGGCGAAGCCCCCTGCACCCCCAAGGGGCGGCTTGCAGCAACTGCAGCAGCAACTGTGGCGAAAAAGAATGGCAGAACCAGCATGATTGGTGTTGCGTAGCGTCCTGCAACATCAAAGTTGCAGGACCACAGGCCAGGAGCTGCTGCGGTGGTGGCACAGAAGACCAATAGTGTGCAGGCTGCAAAGAGTAGTGGGAGAGCAGCGAGACGCCGGATAACCAGAAGCAGAGGATAAGGCCGCATAAACGAAAGAGCAACCAGGATAACTGTAGCAGAAATGCAGAGCAGACCTGAGATGAGTGTTGGATTATGGAGCGTGAGAAGTAGACTGTCCTCCGCAGGCAGTGCACCACTGAGAACACGCGGGCCAACACATGTTCTATAGAGATTCACCAGACCAGTGAAAATAGCTCCGCGGGTGGGATACCAGCCATGGATCTGCGGGCGGAGATAGGTGTTCCCTCCTGCAGCCAGTAGATAGCTGACATTCTGCCACTTGTGAGTGGCTCCCCAGAAGAGTGCAGGACTCAGACCAACCAGACATGTCGGGAGAGCAGCCACCGCAAGAAATAGTCCTCTGGCCCTGCGCCTCCATATCCCCCATATCAGCCAGATTGCTGCTGCCAGGATGGCCGAGACAATCAGTGGATTGACCCACAGACCAAGGCCTACAATCAATCCAATACCAGCCCAACGCCATGCGAGTTCACACGATGTTGCATCTGCCCACCAGCGACGTGTCAACTGCAACGTCGAGAGGAGCAGAAGGAGCATCAACACAAACGTTTCGATGTACCCACCGAGCATGTGCATTTCTGCTACTGTATCGTAGAGAGGTGGAACCGCGGCGAAAAGGGTGGCAATGCTTATAAACCAGCGCCGATTTATCGGCCAAGTAGAGTACCCTCTCTGGGGGAGAGGTAATAGATTTATCGAGCACGTGGCGAAATCAGCCAGCACAGTTGCCAATCTCCAGGTGAGCCAGACGATCAGCAGTGAGAGGAGGATAGCTTCGCTACGGAACACCCACATAGAGGAACCAGCAACGGCGAAGAGGAGAGCAACCAGGTACGCCTCCAGACTCCCCATGTAGGCCTGAGCATAGAAGTAGACTGGACGTTCACCTTGCAGAATATGTTGGGCCTGAATACCTACCAGTGCTTCATCGCCATCAATAACCCCATGTGTATGGATGACCAGCCAGAGACGCACAAGTAGTGCGAGAATCAGACAAGATGTAAGCGCGACCCGTGGGGTTAGCCTGTCGCCAGGATCTGTTTGTCCCTTACGGTCGTCCCTATAAGTCTTGAGTGTGGCCTGGAGAGTGGTATTTTCTATCCCCCTTTTATCCGTCTTCCAAGCAGGGTGAGGGGGAGAGTACTTTGCTGGCGTCCTGTCACTTACAAGACTCTGTTCTTCGATGTTCATATTACGTAGAACGAATAAAGACAATAGTATAAAGAGCTTACAGCATTAATAGGCCATTGGCAATTGCACCTGGAAGATAGAACCTTCTCCAGGAAT
>Ga0137380_10005234_pt1 | contig 11506 bp, 10 predicted proteins | sample SagtaG_17_FD_104809 | JGI IMG/M metagenome (GOLD analysis project Ga0137380, IMG submission 104809) | Vadose zone soil microbial communities from Sagehorn Ranch, Mendocino, California, USA - Sage2_L_100_16 metaG | ecosystem: Environmental > Terrestrial > Soil > Vadose zone | place: USA... | reverse complement strand
GCGGCGCGAAGAGTTGATGAGGACCATTGCCCGAACCCAAGAAGAGGGACGAGCAGCCGACGAGGATCCCACCGTGGATCTGGCCGACAAAGCAGCGAACTCCTACACCAAGGAGTTTCTCTTCGGCATGACCAACACGGACCGCACGATTCTGAATATGATCGACGCGGCGTTGAAGCGCATCCAGGAAGATGCATATGGCGTCTGCGCCAACTGTCAGGAAGAGATGCAACAGAAGCGGCTAGAAGCCGTCCCGTGGGCGAAACACTGCATCGTGTGTCAGGAGAAAATGGAGCAGGGTCTGCTCTGACAAGAATCCTTCGTAACGGGACGTTTCCTCTTTAGAACCTCCGTTTCGATTGTTCAGTTACTCTAGTGTGTATTCCACCTGTAATAATGGCTAGCCAAGGTGTACAGTTGTGCCCGCGTGGCGCAAGGAAGCTCATTCGGCGAAAGACGGGAGGTCGGGAGGCGGGGTGTGCGAGCCTGGCTTACAGAAGCAAGCGATGCACTGGTGAGCTTGATCTTTCCAGGAGGATGCCGAATTTGCGATAAGCTGCTCCCTGATTCGCGCCGCGTCCCTATCTGCGAGGAGTGTTTCTCTTCATTCGAACGGGTTCCATCCGTCGCCTGCGAAATTTGCGCGCGGCCTCTGCCAGGATTGATTCGGAAGGAAGGGGAGCAGCAGCTCTGCTCCGCGTGCCGAGACAAAACCTATGCGTTTGACCGCGCCAGGAGCTACGGGGTCTACGAAGGCCCGCTGGTGCAGGCAATTCTGTTGCTGAAATTCGAGCAAATCGAGCCCCTAGGAAACTGGTTTGCGGAACGCCTGGCCGAACTTGCCATCAGCGAGGGCGATACGCTCGCCGCAGACGTGGTCGTGCCGGTCCCGCTGCACCGAGACCGCGAACGAGAGCGCGGCTATAACCAGGCGGCGCTGATTTCCAAGCCCCTCGCAAAACGCCTGAGGCTACCGCACAAGGCGGTCCTGCTGGTGCGCACGCGCGCGCGGCCCGACAAGCGAATTCTGAGCCTTGAGGAGCGCTGGGAATCCGTGCGTGGCGCTTTTGCCACACGTCCGGGCAGCCAAGTTGACAATCTGCGCGTCTTATTGGTAGATGATGTGTTGACGACTGGAGCGACGCTGGATGCCTGCGCGCGGGCCTTGCGTGAGGCAGGTGCTAAGTCCGTTATCGGGCTTACGGTAGCACGGGCAGTCAGAAACCCGTTGCCAAACTCCATTCAGTGGTAAAATAATTCAGAGGCAATCCCAATGGGTGCAAACCGGCAAATGTCGGCGAATCGCGGGGGGCGCTTTACCCCCGAAGCGGCGATTGTGCCCAGCTCTGAGAGTCCCCCAGGCAGTAGACCCCACAACACGCTTTCGATGCGCCGCACCTCGCTGATGCAGGAGCCGGTGCTCGTGCTAAATGCGACTTACGAGCCCATCAACGTCACGGCGGTGCGTCGTGCCATGGTGTTGATGCTGAAAGGCGTGGCCCAGGCGGAAGAGCTGCACAATGCCGAGGTGCACTCCGCCGCTCATGCCCACAAAGTCCCGTCGGTCATTCGCCTGCTTGCTTACCGGCATATTCCTCAGCAGAGCCGGGCACTTTCCCGGAAGAATATACTTCTGCGCGACAGGAACACCTGCCAGTTCTGCGGGGGCGTGTTCCCGAGCTCCGAATTGACGCTGGACCACGTGGTGCCCCGGTCGCGCGGGGGCCGCTCCTCCTGGGAAAATCTGGTGGCGTGTTGCTATCAATGTAATAACAACAAAGGTGACCGCACGCCGGAAGAGGCCGGGCTGAAGCTGGCCCGGAGGCCCCGGCCGTTCACCTTACATACCTCCAGGCAGCTCATGAGGCTCATTGGACACCGAGACGAACGCTGGCGTAAGTATTTGTTTTACTGACATTTGCGCCACTAAATCGATTTTTTTTAAAACCTTCAGGCCCGAGGAAACCTTTTCTGCTGCCGTACATCTAATTAATCAAACCACTTCGAGGACACACCCCGGGAGGCGGTTAGGGCTCGTCCCTAACCGCTTCTCTCCTTTTCATGGCCAATTTTCCTACTTTCCTGTTGTCGATCTCCGCTCTCACTCCCGCTTTTCAGGAAGCTTTCCACCGCCTCTTCTTCGTTTTGGAATTCTGGAAAAACGTGGTATAGCTGCGTAACCTTCAGGACTTCCTCTACCTTCGGAGACAAACCGACAACTCTCATCTGGCCGCCTCCTTTTACGACGGAAACGTAATTTCTGGCCAATTCCCCTATTCCTGAGCTGTCAAGGTATTCCAGACCGCTCAGATTCAACACGATATTCTTGCGCCCTTCTTTCAAGAGCCGCGCGATGGCGTCGCGGAGCGCCCCCATCTCGAACGATGTCAACCGCCCCGACAAATCGAGAAGAGACACCGAACCTGACTGCCGAATCGAAGCTGAAAATGCGCTCTTCTCCACAATGGTTATCCTTTCTGCCGGGAGCATTATTCTACCTGCGGGACTGCACTTCCGTGGAGAAATTTCCGCTGATGGAAAGGGGCATGCCAATTAGCGCAGGTTCTGCGAGGCCCAGCCGAAAGATCCCGCGGCTATTGACGCATCACCACGCGTAGGCCGCGCCGCCAGCTTTCTGCCAGCCCCACTCGGACAACCTCGAGTTCCGGCGAGAGGTATTTCAACAGTTCATCTGTCGAGGGGTGAAAGCGCAGCGCTGGTGCAACGAGATACACCAGCGGTGGGAGCTGCTGTATCTCGATTCCTGAGAAATAACCGTAGCGCGCGACGTCTCCGTTCTCCAAGTGTTTACGGACTCGCAGCCAGTAATCCGCAGCCTGCAGCGGAAGGTGAATGTGTTCGCTGGCTTTTAATTCAATGATCGCCAGCCGGCCCGAGCGAGTCACGGTCAGCAGATCGAGAAAGCCGTGTTCTCCTCCGGCATTCGCGAATACCTGGGTATAGACAAATCGCGCGTCCAGCGCGGCGTCCACGCGCGTGACGTCCTCGCGCACAATGCCTTCCATCCAACGCTCCGGCTGAGCCCGGTAAAACGGGTGGCGCACTTCGGTGGCCAGGGGATGACGATGCACTTCGAGATCCCGCAAAAGCCGCTTCAGGGCTGGGCGCGATGCAGTGGTGAGCTCTTCCCGGCAATCGCTAGTTCCGAAAAAAACGCACCCGTCCTCCCACCGGGCGAATGGCAGGCCGCGAAAGCGCAACCACACTTCACGGGTTTGCGCGGCGGGATGCAGGGTGATGGCCTTCGACGCCGTGCCGATGATGGGTTCGAGCGCAGGCCGCGCTCGCCGGAGGAGTGTTTCGGATTCGCGGATGGGGATGAGCCAGGTATCCAGGTTTCCCGCACGTCGGGGATCTATTTTTTCCAAGACGTTCAACAGCGGGTCGTGCTCGTACAGTTCCACGGCCAAACGTGGGTCTAGCGCGGCGAGACGGTGCGCGACAGTGGCCCCGGTGTTCTTGGGAAGAATTAAACGAAGGCCCGTTATCATTCCGCCCCCGCTCGAATAGCGCGCGCGTGTCAACCACAGCAAGGCAAACGTCAGGCTGCAGTCCACCGTGGCTGAGGATTCTGCGCTCGGAACGGCCAGGAAAGCGACGCGCGCGGAGCCGCGGCGCAAAATTCCACGTGCGTAATTGCCTGATAGAGAGTGTTCGAGGTCCGGAGAAACGGTAAGAGCTTCGACAGCTTCATCCGGGAATTGTTCGGAAAGAAGATGGCTCAGCCGCGCGCGGAATTCCTCGCGGGACAATTGACGAGCGCCCCGCTCGAATTCTCTGCGAACGAATTCCAGCCGGTCGGGGTTCGCGCGGCCAAAACGCTCGACAGCCAGAGCGAGCCGCTGCTCGTAATGATCCGTGATGGCCAGAACCCGCCGGGTGAGGTTGAGTTCCTCTGACCAGAGATGCAGCAGCGGTTTTTCGCCGCTTCCTCGCACTTCCCACGACATCCCCGAAAAGGAAGCAATCCGGCCGCCGTTCTCGTGAATGTCAATGAGGCTGGAGGCGGTAAATTCCTTCAGACTGGCTTGCAGTTCAGCGGCGAAATCCACGCGCCTGATTATAACTAAAATACGTCTATATCTTGTGGAATATCCAATTGGCGTAGGAGGTGCGGAGCGGCCTGAAAAATCTAACGGCCGACGGCCAGTCTCTGGACGAGATGCTCGGGAAGGTGGGCGGCACGCATGCGCTGCTGCACGACCTCGATATCGTAAGGAACACGCCAAAATTCCACGACCTGATGTTCGAGATCGGCGATGGCAAAAGCGGCGCGCGGATCCCCGTCGCGTGGCTGTCCAATCGAGCCGGGGTTCAGCAAGTAGCGGCAAGGCGGCTCGATACGCAACGCCGCAAAGGATTCCGTTGCGCGCGGGTGAATCTGCAGTACCTCGAGCTGCGAATCTTGGTAAGCAAAACCGCCCTGGTGATGCGTGTGGCCGAAAAAAGTGATCTCGGCAGTGGAGTCCAGGAGACCGTCCAGAGCCTGCGCCGGCGTGAATACATATTCATCTTCGTCCTGGAGCGCACCGTGGACGAGCACGATGCCATCCGTTTCGAGAGGCCCTGGCGGCAAGTCTGTGAGCCACGCCAGGTGCTCTGGCTTGAGCTCTGCCCGGGTCCAATCCACTGCGGCTTTCGCCACCGGGTTGAAGTCATCCGTGATCATCAAGCCGGTCACCGCCTTGTCGTGATTTCCTCGAATCGTCTGCGTACCCATCTTTCGCAGGCGCTCCGTGACGTAATTGGGATCAGGGCCGTAGCCGACCACGTCGCCCAAGCATACGGATATGTCCCAGCGATCCTTGGCCGCGGCAAGGACGGCATCAAGTGCAGTACCGTTTGAATGCAGGTCGCTGAGAACGAGAGTGCGCATTCCTGGTATCCGGAAAAATGACCTAGAGTATAGATGAACAAGCTTGCCGATGCACGAGAGTATGCAGCTTCATTGAAAAATAACGCAGACAATCTGGCGCAAAAGTTTTGCCGCCGATTCCTGTCTCTTTAGAAGAATCTTATCGGACAGAAACACAGTTTGATGCAGCGCAGTGGAAAAATGATGTAACTGGCTGCCAATTTGACGGGACAATGTGAAGTTTTATCCCGCTCTCGCGAAACATTCCCACCTCGCACTTCGTCTATACGGGCGCAGCCGCTTACAGGGCTGTTCGAGGCAAGATCCAAAAAAGAGCCCCGCGGTGGCAGCCGCGGGGTTATGACACGCAGTCTTTCCGGCCGTTAGTCCAGGAAGAAGAGGTGTCTTGACGGGCGAGACTACTCGCCCGCCGCTTGCGTGTCAACTCGATCTTGCCCGGGCTAGTGTGCTGGACGGCTGACTTGATCCTGTCCGAAAGGAAGTTTGACACGCATGAAAACCAATTTGTTTGTCCGCAGTATCGCCTTGCTAGCCGCCATGGCTCTCGCTATGCCGGCCTTTGCAAAACCCTTCGCCAAGACCATCAGCCTCGCCCAGACCGCCAAGCTCGGCAAAGCCCAATTGCAGGCCGGAGAATACCGCCTGGAAATCGAAGGCAACAAAGCCACCGTGCAAAAAGGCCGGCAAGTCGTTGCCGAGTCGGAAGGCCGCTGGGAAGACCGCAGCACCAAGTCCAACTATGACTCTTTGCTGCTCGATGAGAATGGCCGAGTGAAGGAAGTCCGCTTTGCTGGCAAGGCCCGCGTTTTTGTCTTCAACGAATAATCCGTGAATCCTTTTCCATCCGACGAGAGGGAGGCTGCAGTCCCCTGCAACCTCCCTTCCTTGTCTGAATGACCGCAGAACCTTTGCCTGCCATTTCTCGCAGGCGGCGCAATCAAGATGGCCTGAAAGTAGTAAGCAACCTTCTCCACGCACTAGCGGATCAGCATGCAATCTCCGTAGCTGTAGAAGCGGTAGCCGGCGGCCACGGCATGTTGGTAAGCCGTGAGAACGCGTTCGCGTCTTGCAAAGGCGCAAACCAGCGCCAGCAACGTGGAACGGGGCAAATGAAAATTGGTGAGCAGATTGTCCACAAGGCGAAACTGAAATCCTGGAATGATAAACAATTGCGCTTCCGCTTGGCCGGCTGGCACAGTGCTCGCGGAACCGGTTTCTGCTGCACGTAACGCGGCATCTTCCAGAGTGCGTACCACGGTGGTGCCAATGGCCAGGATGGGGCGGCCCGCAGCGTGTGCCGCGTTGATGCGATCCACCGCTTCCGTGGAAATTTCGTAGGACTCGGAATGCATCACGTGGCCCTCCAGCGTCTCGCTGTGAACCGGTTGAAATGTGCCGAGGCCTACATTCAACGTGACTTCGCACAGCTCAACGCCGCGCTTGCGAATCTTTTCCAGGATTTCCATTGAAAAGTGCAGGCCCGCAGTGGGTGCAGCGATAGCACCAGGACGTTTGGCGAACACGGTTTGATAGCGCTCGCGATCCGCCGTTTCGTCCGCGCGATCGATATACGGCGGGAGCGGTACGTGCCCGAGCCTTTCGAGATGTTCGCTGACGCTGCGCTCGTCGTGAGAAACAAACCGCAACGTGCGGAGGCCGAACTCCCCGCGCGCCACGACTTCACCTTCCAGTTCCCCTTCGCCAAAATAAACACGCTCCCCCGAGGGCATCTTGCGCCCGGGCCGCACCAGCGCTTCCCAACTGTCAGCCCCAGCTTGTCGTGTCAACAAGACCTCCACCCTGCCGGTCAGGTGCTCCGCCTTTGTGGACCGCGAAGGCTTTTGCGAGTGGACTCCGGCACGCCGGCCAAACAGCCTTGCGGGAATAACTCGGGCGTTGTTGAGAACCAACAACTCATTGCCTGTAAGAAGATCGGGGAATTCTGCGAACCGCCGATCCTCAAAGGCTCCCGACGAGCGATTCAACACGAGGAGACGGGAAGCATCCCGGTGTTCCAGGGGCCGCTGGGCGATCTGTTCCGGTGGAAGGCGGTAGTCGAGTTCGTCTAAACGCATCAGAAACGGCAGTCTAGCAGCAAATGGGCCAAGTCCAACAAACCAAGGACCCTATCGCGCTAAATGACCTTTGCAACGAGCATTACTGACCCTAGTATCGCCTTTTTGGGGAAATGTCACTTCGCCTAACCAATTGACACCGAAAAGGTTACGCGGATTCTGCGAGAACCTTTAATTTACTTGACAGCGATACACTCATATTTTATGATTGTTGCGAAATCACCAATGGAGGTGCTTATCACCATGAAAACTATAGCTCGATGGGAACCCTTTCGCGGCGTCACTACGCTGCAAGATCAGATGAATCGCTTGTTCAACGATGCTTTTGAACGCACACGCGACGAGTCGAGTCTCAGTTCTTGGACGCCAGCCGTCGATATCTACGAAACGGATCACGATCTCGTGGTAAAGGCGGATCTCCCCGATGTCGATCCTAAGGATTTGGACATTCGCGTGGAGAACAACATCCTCACCATTCGCGGTGAGCGCAGGTTCGAGAAGAAAGTCGACGAAAAGGACTACCTACGCGTGGAGCGCGCGTATGGCTCTTTCGCTCGGAGTTTCACGCTGGCGAACACCGTCAACTCCGAAGCCATCAAAGCCGACTATCAGAGCGGCGTGCTAACGCTGAGTATCCCGAAGAGGGAGGAAGCCAAACCGAAGCAGATTAAGGTGAACGTTAGTACTCCGGCATTGGCTGCGTCCGCCGCAGGAAGGTAAGTTCCTGGAAAGGTGACATTTGAACTGCAAGAATAGGGGGCTGGCCGAAATGTCAGCCCCTTTTCACACCCCGGTCAAGAGTTGAGGGCCCTATGTTGCGATTTGAAAAAATGACCGTAAAGGCACAAGAAGCTGTTCAGAGCGCCCAGGAAGTTGCCGCAAGGCAAGAGAATCAGCAGATCGAGCCCATTCATTTGCTGGCCGCCCTGGTGGCACAAGCTGACGGGGTAGTGCCTCCGTTGCTGGCTCGGCTTGGCATTCACACGGAAGCATTAACTCAAGAAATCGAGCGCGAGATCACGCGGCAGCCCAAAGTACAGGGCTTCGCCCAACAACACATGGGCCGGCCGCTCAACGATGTTCTGGAGCGCGCCTTCCGAGAGGCGGACAACTTTAAAGACGAATATGTCTCCACGGAACATCTTTTCCTGGCGATCGCGGGGCAGGACCGCGACCCTGCGGGACAATTGTTGAAACGCCAGGGTGCTTCGCATGAAGCGATCTTGCAAGCATTGGCCGGCGTGCGCGGAACGCAGCGCGTTACCTCCCAAAATCCCGAAGCTACCTACGCCTCCCTGGAGAAGTATGCCCGTGACCTCACCGAATTAGCTCGGCGACAGAAGCTCGATCCCGTCATCGGCCGCGATGAGGAGATTCGCCGCGTGATGCAGATTCTCGCGCGACGCACGAAAAACAATCCGGTATTGATCGGCGAGCCGGGTGTGGGCAAAACCGCAATTGTCGAGGGCCTCGCGCAGCGCATCGTTTCCGGGGACGTCCCGGACGTGCTGAAGACCAAGCGCATTGTGGGGCTGGATCTGGCTGCCCTGGTCGCGGGAGCAAAATATCGCGGCGAATTTGAGGACCGGCTGAAAGCTGTCCTCAAGGAAATCACAGAGGCCGAAGGGCAGATCATTCTGTTCATCGATGAGCTGCACACGCTGGTGGGGGCGGGCGCCGCGGAAGGCGCCATGGACGCCTCCAACATGCTCAAGCCTGCGTTGGCTCGAGGCGAGCTGCGCGCTATCGGTGCGACCACGCTCAACGAATACAAAAAGCACATCGAGAAAGATCCGGCCCTCGAACGGCGCTTCCAGCCCGTTCTCATCGCCGAACCCACCGTGGAAGACACGATTGCAATTCTGCGCGGCTTGAAGGAGCGCTATGAAGTGCATCACGGTGTGCGCATCAAGGATGCTGCGATCCTCGCTGCCGCCACTCTTTCCAACCGCTACATTTCCGATCGCTTCCTGCCGGACAAGGCCATCGACCTAATCGATGAGTGCGCGGCCAGCCTGCGCATGCAGATCGATTCCCTGCCCGTGGAGATTGACGAGATTGAACGCCGCATCCTGCAGCTTGAGATCGAGCGCCAAGCGCTGCTGAAGGAATCCGATCCCCATTCCAAGCAAAGGCGCGCCCAGATCGAGGAGGAACTCACGAAACTCAAGGAAGATTCCAGTGCGCGGAAGGCGCGCTGGCAAGCGGAAAAAGAGGCCATTGGAAAAATCCGCAAGCTCAAGGAGCAAATCGAACAGCTCAAAGCCGAAGAACAGCGCTACGAGCGCGCGGGTGAACTGGCCAAGGTCGCAGAGATCCGCTACGGTAAGATCGCCGTCGCGGAACGTGAGCTCCAGCAAGCTCAGGAAAGATTTGCTTCGCTGCAGAAGGATGCACCGATGTTGAAGGAAGAAGTGGACGAGGAAGACATCGCGAAGCTCGTCAGCAAGTGGACGGGCATCCCGGCTGGCCGTTTGCTCGAAGGCGAAGCGCAAAAGCTAGTGCACATGGAAGAGCGGCTGCGGCGGCGCGTGGTCGGTCAGGATGACGCGCTCGCGCGCGTGGCGAACGCCGTGCGACGGAGCCGTGCAGGCCTCTCGGACGCCAAGCGCCCCATCGGCTCCTTCATTTTCCTCGGTCCAACCGGTGTGGGGAAGACAGAACTGGCACGCGCGCTGGCGGAGTTTCTGTTCGACGATGAAAAGCTCATGATCCGCATCGACATGAGCGAGTACATGGAGAAACACAGCGTGTCGCGCCTCATCGGCGCACCTCCAGGCTATGTCGGCTACGAAGAGGGCGGACAGCTCACCGAACAAGTCCGGCGCCATTTATATTCGGTCATTCTCTTTGATGAAATCGAAAAGGCGCACCCGGATGTGTTCAACGTCCTGCTGCAAATTCTGGAGGATGGCCGCCTCACCGACGGCAAAGGCCGCACGGTGGATTTTCGCAACACCGTTTTGGTGATGACCAGCAACGTGGGTTCGACGGCAATCTTTGAATTGGCGGGCAAGGATCCGGAGCGCGCACGCAAAGAGGCGATGGACGCATTGCGCGCCTCTTTCCGGCCAGAGTTCATCAACCGGATCGACGAGATCGTGATCTTTAATCCGCTGGGAAAAGAGCATTTGACCAAGATTGTCGGCCTGCTATTGAAGAATGTGGAGAAATTGCTTGCCGAACGCCAGATTAGTCTGGAGCTGACGTCTGCTGCCCAGGAACTGCTCCTGCGCGAAGGTTACGATCCCGCTTATGGCGCGCGGCCTCTTCGACGCACCATTCAAAGGCTGATTCAGGACCCGCTGGCGTTACAAATCCTGGAAGGCACAGTGCTTCCGGGCGACCACATCATTGTCGATCGCGATGGCCGGAAGGATGCCATGCGCTTTGAACGTGCGCCTTCGAAACAACCTGCCGCGGCGGCGCGAATCTAATCAGGTGTGGCGGAAAAATTCAGCATGCTTGATCCTCAATTGTGGGAAGGGGCGTCTTGTGTGCGGAATGCACAGGCGTAGAATAGAAGGAAACCATGAGAGTCTTTCGAACAACTTTCTTGCTGGTAGCTCTTACCCTCCTGCTGATGCTGCTGGGGCGAGCCTTCGGCGGCCGCGGCGGCATGACCATCGCGCTCGGACTAGCCGTTGTCATGAATGCCTTTGCGTACTTCTTTTCGGACAAGATCGCCTTGTGGTCCAGCGGGGCTAAGCCCGTAACTCGAGAGCAGTTGCCTCGCCTCTACGCCGTTATGGAGCGTCTTGCGGCCAAAGGAAATTTGCCGGTCCCGAAATTGTACGTGGTTCCAGAAGCGGCTCCGAATGCCTTTGCCACCGGCAGAAATCCCCGCCATGCTTCTGTTGCGGTGACGCAAGGTTTGCTGGAATTGATGAGCGACGACGAACTGGAAGGTGTGATTGCACACGAGCTTTCGCACGTCCGCAATTACGATATTTTGATTAGCTCGATTGCCGCAACGATCGCCGGCGCCATTTTCCATCTCGCTTCCATGGGCCGCTGGGCCATGATTTTCGGAGGCTGGGGCGGCGATCGCGAGGACCGCGAAGGCGGGGGAGGAATTGCGGCTCTTCTAATGCTTATTCTGGCTCCCTTCGCGGCCATGCTGCTGCAGTTGGGCCTGTCCCGCCAGCGCGAGTACTCGGCGGACCAAACCGGTGCCAGGATGGTGGGAAATCCCTATGGCTTGATTAGCGCACTCCAAAAGCTGGGTGCCTATAACAACCGAATTCCCACAACCGCCATCTCGCCGTCGACTTCCTCTCTTTGCATAGTGAAGCCGCTATTTGGTGGCGGAACGCTCGCCACGCTCTTCAGCACCCATCCCCCGCTGGCAAACCGAATTGCCGCGCTCCGTGAAATGACCATCGTCCCGGAAAGATAAAGATTAGCGTCACGGCTTTATAGCGAAATTCTACATACCGGCCTCGGGTACCCCCTACACGAGTCTGTGTGTCAACTCTGTTGCCTTGGCGAATTTTTGGTGAGTTCCATAATTCATTTGCTTGTCCAGGCCGGT
>Ga0137380_10005232_pt1 | contig 11511 bp, 10 predicted proteins | sample SagtaG_17_FD_104809 | JGI IMG/M metagenome (GOLD analysis project Ga0137380, IMG submission 104809) | Vadose zone soil microbial communities from Sagehorn Ranch, Mendocino, California, USA - Sage2_L_100_16 metaG | ecosystem: Environmental > Terrestrial > Soil > Vadose zone | place: USA... | reverse complement strand
GCGCGAAACCCCGTGGGCGTGCGTCCCAGGATGCCCCGGATCACGTCGTGTCCACGCCGGATGTCCTCGGCCACCGCGTCCGGCGTGAGGCGATCGTAGAACACCGTGCTGACGTAGGAATGGCTCGCTCGGTCGAACACTGTATGCTCGCGGTACCCATGATTGAGGAACTCCGCGCCGGTGGCGGCGATCGCCCGGTACACGGCCGCGCCCCGTTCCAGCAGTTCTCCCGGCACGGCGTAGACCGGCGTGATCCCGATGTCGTGCAGTCGCTCGTGCACCTGCTCGACGACCCCAATGTCGAGGTCGGTGTCGCAGTCAAACGACAGCAGGAGATAGGCGCGTCCAAAGCCCTGTGCCCGCGCCAGCCGCTGATAGCGGTGATGCAGACCGTCGGGCCGGATCCCGGCGCGCAACCGGTACCAGACGAGCGCCGGATCGGTCATCGCCCTACGAATCCTCGCGAACATCCTCACTCCGTAATCGGTCCGCGGTATCAAGCAGACCACGGTACAGCTTCGCCACACGGGCCTCCATGTGCTCCGGCGCCCAGTGTGCGCGGGCGTACTCAAAGGCGCGACGTCCCAGATTCTCCCGGTAGGGATGGTCCTGGATGAGGCGCCGCACGGCCGCGGCATACGCCGCAGGAGTGTCGTCTACCAGGAGGACCAGGTCATTGCGCAACTCCGGGACCGGCTCTCCCTTCCGCCGGTTGAGGACTACCGGCAGGCCGGTCAACAGAGCCTCGAGGACGGCTTTGCTAATCTCCCAATACTCGGAGTGTACCGCAAACAGGTCGAATTCCGGCAGTCGCCGACACAGCTCGTCGTTCGCCACGGCGCGCCGGAACTCCACGCGGTCGCTCACCCCCGCTACCTCCGCCTCCCGCACGAGCCGAGTGTGGTACGGACCGTCCCCGATCAACGTGAGCTGCACCCCCGGCAGCGCCGCCAGGGCGCGGATGAGGTTCGTCGCGTTCTTCGCCGCGAACTGCCTGCCCACCGACACCATGCGCACGGGGTCGTGGAGGCGGTAGCTCGCTTTCCGCCCGAGGCACATCGGATTGAGCGCGTTGTGCACCACTTCGAAGCGGCTGACACCGACCTTCTGGAGATAGGGTACGATCGGCTCGTAGACGGGCAAGACCAGATCTGCACTGCGCAGGGCAATCCTTTCGACGCTCTCGATCGCGCGCGTGAGTATCAGCTCCTTCAACCCTCGCGCACGCCCGCGCACGTCCTCGTCCGGATTGATGTGCAGGCTCACCACGTACGGAGTGCCCAGGACTCTCCGGATCCGGTAGGCGGCGTAGGCGTTCAAGTGAGCGCCGTAGCACCGCACCAACGACGGTCGGACGCTCCGCGCGAGCTGCACCGCGCCCTCGGCCCAACGTCGGAGCAGCCTCGGGCGCCACCCGAGCGACCTCACCAACGTCCTCAGACCAGCAGGCAGGTTGTGGATGACGAGTGTCGCATCTCCTACCATTGGCTGGACTGCGGCTGCCTCGGGTCGGTCGTCGTTGATCTCGAGGATATGAACCTCCTCGAACACGTTTCCGGGGTTGTAGTAGCGCTGCGTCACCTCGCCCTTGTGCACCAGGGTTGAGAGGCGATCGGAGATGATGACCAGCAGCCGCCGGGTCATCGGGGTCGCGAACCGAGCAGGGATCGCTGAGCTCCCACTAGGCGGGAGGGCTCGCTGGCCGCGCTTGGCGCTCGGCGAGTGACCGGCGGAACACGTATTGATTGCAGCCGGAGCCGCGTGTAGCGATCATGTTCGTGAGAACAAACCCGGCGTCGCCGTAGAAGCGCAGCACCTGTTCGGGCCGGGCCACCTCGAACGGATACCCCCCGAGCCAATCTACCCAGTCGTGGTGGACCGACATGCCGCGCTTGGTGCGGTACTCCGTGAAGTGCCTGAAGGGGCTCCCAGACGTTATCAGCCCGGCGGCAACGCCCCGCAGCGCAAAGTAGGGCAACATCACCGCGCTCACCAACACCCTGCCCGCTACGCTCGAGCAGTACAAGCGCTTGGTCATGGCCCAAAGGTCCGAGGCTGCGCCCTGGTCGTTGTAAATGGCGATGAAGAGGACGCCCCCTGCTCTCACCGGGATCTGAACGTTGCCCATGGCCTTCCACAGCTCCCCGGTGTGGTGTAGGACACCCCACGAATAGACGATATCGAACACGCCCAAGGATCCGAGGAACTCTCGGTCCAGCACGGAGCCCTCGGCGACATCCCAGTGTAGGTCGCCGGGAAAGTACCGGGACTTCAGCTCGAGCGTGCACGCGACGGACACAGGGTCATAGTCGAACGAGACGACCCTGGCCCCGAGGCGCCGCGCGGCCAGACTGAAGAGTCCGCTCCCGGAGCCGATGTCGAGGAAGCTCACGCCGGCGAGGCTGCCCGTCCGGAGCATGTCGGCGAGCGACCGCTCTGCCTCGCGCACGCGCTCCTCGGTCAAACTCGAGATGAAGGACTGCCAGTTCTTGCCGAACTCGAACCTCGGCGTGCTCCTCACGCAATTCCTTCGTCGATCGTCTCGCGGCGAGCTGATTCCAGCGGCTGGAGCCAGCTGCGATTCGCCGCAAACAAGCCGGCTGACCTTTCCTCAGGGAGGAAGATCGCATCCGCGGTCGCTGCCACCCGATACCCGACGTAGCCCAGGTGCCGCCACAAGGCGATCACTTCTCTCTCGGAGGCTTGGCTCCTCCTGAGCAGGTCGTCTCTGAGCTCCATGACGACCAGGGGCCGGAGTGTCCCCAATGTTTCCTGGGCACCTTGGAGGAAGCGATACTCGCCCCCTTCGATGTCGACCTTGACCACGTCCAGGCGCTCGATGCCGTGTTGCCGAGCGTAACGGTCCAGGGTGGTCACCTCAACGTCCACCACCAAGACCGTGGCCCGACGATCCGAAACCAGGTATCCACTGGCCCCGAGGTATGCCGGCATGCTCCCCACGCCGGCAAAATTCGAGAGGGCTACAGGAGCCACGGTGACGTTGGCGGCACCGTTGATGGCAATGTTCCTCCGCAGGGCGCCCAGGATTCGGGCGTCGGGTTCGAAGGCGTGGATCCTGCAACGGGGGTAGGTGTGGGCCACCTTCAGACAGTAGAAGTAGCCGTTGTTGGCCCCTACGTCGAAATAGACCGCCTCATTGCTGAGGTGGCGCCGAACGAACTGCTCGAGGTCGAGTGTCGGCATTCCCGCCTTGAACTCCAAGTTCTGACCGTCGCCGGGGGTGTACTGTGGGTGCAGGGTGTTGTAGAAGACCAGAATGCCGTCCGGCATGCGCAAGTAATAATCGCCTTCGTCCGTCATGAGCCCGCCGACGAGCCCTTCTCGCGTCACCAGCGCGGACAGCATCTTGAGCACCTTGGTCAGTCGATAGCGAGTGAACCCCTTCTCGTCCGCAAAGCGGAGGACCAGAGAGCCGTAGATCGCCCGGCTCACGGCGTACAGCAGGCGGTTGCGCCGGATCCACTTTTTCAAGAAGTCCAGCATGGTCACGCAGCCCTATTCGCGTACAGGGGCCGCGGCACGCAGACCCAGTGCGCGCGCTGCCAACCGCACTTCGGGTCTGCCCAGCTCTCGAAACAGCACGAGCATCCCCGCATACGCGAGCCCGAACACGACGACACTTGCCACGACCGTCTTCGGAGCGGGCGGCAAGAATCGACCGAGCAACACGACTCCCGCGACCGCGAGCAGTGCGCTGATCCCCGCCTTGATCGCCACGTCGAAGCGGTAGTACCGCGTCAACGGGTAGAACGCGGATGCCTTGCGAAACATCACCGCCTCCAGCAGCACGAAGGTCACCAGGCTCACGAGACCGGCGCCTACCAGGCCGAGCACCGGGACCACCAAGATGTTCGCCATGAGGTTGACGGCGCCCAGCGCAAACCAGGCGTTTCGCACGAAACCGACCTCATCGACGCACAGCAGGCTGTATTGGGCGATCGCATTCCACTGGTCCAGAAACACGGCGGCCACGATCATCGCCACCAACAGGATGCTGACGCGAACACCCTCACCGCCGATGACCATCAATACGGGATTGGTCAGTGACACGAGCAGGAACGCCGCCGGCACGAGCACCAGAGTGGCATAACGGTGAAACATCCGAATGCAACGCCTCACTGCGTCGCCGTCTCCGGAAGCCACCGCCGTCATGAGGCGGGGGTACAAGGGAAGGTTAAGGGGGCCGTTCACTGCAATCAGCATCGAGGCGAAGGTGTATACTGCGCTGTAACGGCCGAGCGCGGTCGGAGCGAGGTAGTGTCCAACGACTAGGCGATCGGATACGTTCATCATCCACAGACCTAGACCACTGACCGCGACCGGCAGACCGAAGCGGATCATCCGACCGATCCCCGCACCCGTGCGCGGCATGTCGCCGCGATGCGGACGGTTCCAGGTCCAGAAGCCGAGAAATACGGTCGCGACCGTAGCCAGCTTGATGGCGACCGCCACCTCCAACAGCGCCACCAGGCCGTACCCGAGCGGCAAGAGCAGCAGCGTCGCCAGGACGACGAGGCATGTCTGGGTGAGTTGAAAGCAGGCGAATTCGACAATCCGGTGCTGCGACCGCAGCAGCTCGAGTATCACCTGCTCCAAGGCACCGGCGACGATGAGCGCGGCGCCCCACCTGATCAGCTCGGTGCCATGCTCCCAACGCACAAACGCCGCGTTCAAGGATGCGGCCCACCAGGCGGTCGCCACACTCGGGACGAGCGCCGCCAACAACACCAGCCCCATGACCCGGACGAACCGGGCCCTCACCGCGTCGGTCCACGGCTCAATGGAGAAAAACCGCACGATGCCCCCGCCCAGCCCGAGCGCGGCAAAGGGCACGAGAAAGCCGACGATCGTGCTGACCTGACTGTACGCGCCATACCCAGCGGCGCCCGCGAACCGAATGACCACGGGCAAGGCGATGAACCCGGCGGCCTTGGCGGCGACGTCGGCCAGCCCCTTCAGGACGACGCCTCGACCGGTGCTCGTCACCCGGCTCGACCCCAGAGGCGCGCCGCATGGCGCAGCGCCTGCTCGATCCGCGCCCAGTCCACGGCCTGGAGATTGGGACGCACCGGAACGCCGAACGCGCCACGCCACTGACGCTCGGTGTTGGGCATCGCAGTACGCCGCAATCGGTCGAACGGCGGCCGGAGATGAAGCGGCCTGTACGAGGGCTCCGTTTCCACACCGTGCGCCCACAGCACGCGCCGCAGCAAGCGCGACTGCTGCTCGCCCTGCGGCCCAGGAAACGCGAGGAGCAGGTTCGTGTGGATGTTGCCGTCGGGCGGAAGCACGCGAAGCCCATCGAACGCGGGGCCATCCAACAGACGGCGCCAGCGGTCGCCGGACTCGCGGCGCCGCCCGATGCTGCTTTCGAGCTTCGCTACTTGGCAGTCCGCCAGGACTGCGTCGAGGTCGCTCATCGCCGCCACTGCGAAGCCGGTCATGGCATTCGTGTCTCCGGCGAGGTCCGAGCCGCGACGGCGCGGCAGCACGCGGGCAACCAGCACATGGCGCAATAGACGTTGCCCGCGCCGAGCGCCCGTCTTCGCGAAGCGGCCCAAGAACGCGCGCAGGTGACGAATCGCCTCGGCTTCCGGCTGCTCGCGCAGGGGGAGCCCCGAGACATGGTGCGCCACCGCCGAAGACCTCGTGACGAGCCACCCACCCCCCGGGCCGAAGATCGGCTTCCCCGGGCCGCTGCTGAACACGCCGACGTCCCCGAACGTGCCCGCGAGTCGCCCACCGTGTCGCAAGCCGAACGCCTGCGCGGCGTCCTCCACCACGAGGACGCCACGCCCGCGTGCCCAGGCCACGAGGGCCTCGGCGTCACGGGCCCAACACCCGCAAAGATGGGGGAGGACGACGGCGCGCACCTGCGCTCGATCGGCCTCCAGCACGCTTTCGAGACGCATATTGAACTGCTCGTCGACATCCACCAGCACCGGTCGCAGGCCGGCCTGGATCACCGCCACCGCCACGCTGGAGCAGAGAAACGACGGGATCAGGACCTCACTGTCGCCGGGAAGACGAAAGGCCTGTAGCGCAACCTGGATGGCCGCCCGTCCGGAGCTGAGGCCCCATGCGCGCCAACCATCGCCGAGCATCGCCTCCACCCGCCTCTCGAGCGCGGACCGGGTTCCGGCGGCGCCCTGTCTCCGCAGCCACCGATCCACCTCCTGCCATTCCGCTTCATCCCACCAGGGCACGAGAAAGGGCGTGAACGAGCCGGTGACGAGGCGCCAAACGGCGGCCGCGCGGAGCGCTATGGCTTCCTCACGATGAAGAGGTGCCGGAACGCCAGGTAGCGGAGCGGCCAGCTGCTACTGATCCATTCGTCCAGCATCCTGCCCCGCAGGCGAACGCCCAGGATCCGCTTCCACTGCGCGCTCAACAGCGGCAAGAGGTAGAACAGGCGTGCCGGCGCGCCGTACATCGGCAGCAGCTGGAACGCCCTCCAGGCGACGAGCTGGAGGCCGGCCTCGCGAACGTATGCGCGCATCGCCCGCGCCGGCACGTGGAACGGCTTTGCCCAACCCTTCGTCGCGTGCTGCACCGCGGTGACGAGCGTGTTGAGGCTATGGCGGTTACCGAGCTCGAAGGCGGCATGCCCCCCCGAGCGGAGCACGCGCGCGATCTCGCGGATCGCGGACCCAACGTCCGGCACATAGTAGAGCGAAGCGAAGGAAAACACGAAATCGAACGAACAGTCGGCCAGGGGCAGACGCGCCGCATCACCCAGCACCAGCAGGCTCTGCCCCGCTCCACCGCCCGCGGCGCTGTGGCACGCATCCAGCATGGGTTTGCTGAAGTCCAGGCCCACGGCTCTCCGAACCCGGTCGACGCACGGCAGCAGGTAGGCCCCGGTCCCGCAACACACGTCAAGGACATCTCGCGTTGACCCATAGTGCTCAACGAGCGAGAACCGGAGCCGAATCATCGCCTCATCGTACGGCGTAGTGGCGCGCACGCGGAGATCGGCTGGCGAGTAGTGTGTTTCGTAGATGGCCCGGTTGGGGTTCACAGCCCCCGTCCACCGCGCAGCAAGGCGCGCGCGAACTGGCGCAACGCCGCCATTCTTGGCTTGACGACCAGGCGCCCCCGGTAATAGGGGTACAAGACGCCCCCGAAACTCTTCTTGAAGTCGCTGAGTTGCTTGAGCTTCCCCTCCTTCAGGTTGGGGAACGCCTCACCGGTCTCATACCACTCGACGCCCTGACTCAGCATCCATTGCATCCCCCGCCATTGGAGCAACGGGTTCGCGCCGAGTTCCAGGCCCGTCTCACATGCGGCTCCCGTCCAGTAGAGCGCGGCGTTCTTGTACACCGCGAAGTTCGCGGCCGCCACCATCGTGCCGTCGCGTTCGGCCACGAAAATCTGGGCCAGCCCTCTCGAGAAGAAATCCCGCCAGATCGCCTCGAAATACGCTCGCGGATGTGGCCGGATGCCCGTCCGGCCACACGTCTGGCGGTGCAACTCGTAGTACGCGTCGAGATCGCGCGACTGGTCCGCTGTCCGGACGACCACGCCGGCCCGTTCCGCCTTTCTGATCTCGGTTCGCGCCCGCCCCTCCAACCGGGACCAGACGCGCCCTTCTTCAGTCCGCAGGTCGACGATCCACGTCTGCGTCAGGGTGTTCTCACACCCCAGCTGCAGGAGGGGGTTGACCCGGGGAAGGCAATCCCCACGCACTGAGGGCGCGAGCGCGGGGATGCTGAGCGTGACCTCGCCGGCGCCAGAGCGCCGGGCGAGCGTCACCAGGTACTCCGCGACGGCGGTGAGAAGCTTCTGCTTCCGACCCTCCGCCAGGTCGGTCCGGCACGCGGGCGCACCCATCGACTCGAGCGACCTCCAGCGCGCGAAACCACCCAACGAAATGACGGAGAGGTGCGCCGGTACCACCGAGACGAGCTCTCCACCGACATCGCTGTCCAGCACCGCGAAGCTATGGTCGCGCCTTCTAGGCCAGGTGCAGAGCGCGTCCTGAAAGTCGAAGCGATGCCAAATCCAGGCCTCCCCGACCGCATCCACGAAGGGATCCCATGCGCCCTGGCCGAGCACCATCCTCGGCACGAACTCGAAGCGCGGACTCACCTGCTCGTCGGATCGAATGCGCCAGCCTGAACCTTCCGAAGCACGAAGAACACGCAGTTCGTATTCACGTAGGCTTTCTCGCTCACAATGACAAACTGCGTCTGCAGCACCTTCCGCACAAACCGTCGAGTGGTCGGCGCCACGCCCAGGTCCCAGTGGTGCACGTCGAACTTATCGTCCGGGTAGCTCGGGATGACGGAGGCGAGCGCGCTACGGAGCGCGTGGCGCTGCACGGCAAGCCGATACAATACCCGCAGGGGCCATAGTAACCTGTGAATGTAATGGAGCGGAATGTGAGTCTGGAGCCTCCCCTCGCACGAAATCACCTTTCCGTAGTCCCGCCTCGGCGGGAACAGCCTGAGCGTCGAGTACGGGAGAGAAACGACCAGAGCGCCGTTATCAGTCATGACGCGTCGAATGTTGCTTAGAATGCGTGGGAGCCACTTGATGTTCATGTGCTCGAAGACTTCCGAAGCCAACACGAGATCGTATCGCTGGTGTGTGACAAGGTCCTCCCGGATGTCTCCGAGATAGGTGGGCGACAGCTTCACATCGTTGTCGTATGTCTCTACCTCGATCCCCTTTCGCCTGAGGAAGTCCGTCACCGTGTGATCGCCGGGCCCAATCTCCAGCACAAACTTTGGAGCGAGCTCGAGGACGTGCACGATCTGCTGGTGATAGTGGAGAAACCGCTCGGGCATGTAGTCGGTGTAGTTAAACACCGAGTCCTTCAGCCCAGTGACGAGGCCGTGCCCATTCGCCATCCTGACCTCACTCATGCTATGAAGGTCGGGTGGTCGCACGGGTCACCGGTCCGTCCCCGCGTCCGCGAGCAGCTCGTCGTACAACGCCTCGACGTCGGCCACCAGTCGACGCACGTCGTACCGCGACAACACGGAGGACCGCCCTCGACCCTCGAGGCGAGCGCGTTCTCCGGGGTCGAGCACGCGGCGCAGGGCCGTGACGAATGCCGCCTCGTCGCCGGCGGGCACCATAATGCCGAAGGCGCCCTCTCCGAGGACGTCCGCCACGCCCCCGACATCAGTGGCGATCACCGCCCGCCCGCAGGCCAAGGCCTCGATGAGGCACACCGGTGTGCCCTCGTTATCGGAGCTGAGGGCCACGACGTCGGATCCGTAGTAGACGGCTTCCAAGTCATCGCACCACCCGACGAACCGGACCCGATCACTCATGGCGAGATTGTGGGCGAGCGCTCGAATCCTCGGCTCTTCCTCCCCACCCCCCACCAGCACCAGCAGCGCGTTCGCGGCTGTCGCGGCGACGGTGGCGAATGCGCGCAGCGCGAGCGCGTGGTTCTTGATTGCAGTGAGGCGCCCGACCATGGTAACCACCACCTGATCGCCGACGTGCAACCGCTCGCGAAACCGTCGCCGAGCGGCCTGCACATCGGCCGCCACCAATCGGCCCAAGTTAAACCCCAACGGGATGACCGTCACCCGACCGTCACCCAGGCGGAGGTAGCGGCGCAGCTCGTCCGCCTGCCGCGGGCTGATGGCCACGATCCGCGTCGTAATCCGCGCGAGCAGCCGCTCGATGGCGACATAGAGCGCGCTCCGCCAGCGGCCGAAATACCCTCGGAACACGTGTCCGTGAAACGTGTGCACACGCACCGGAATGCCCGCGAGCCACGCGGCAAGCCGACCAAGCGTCCCAGCCTTCGCGGTGTGGGTGTGAACGATCTCGGGTCGGATGCGGCGACATAGGCGCCAGAGACTCCACAGCGCTCGCAGGTCGCCCGCGAGACGGACCTCACGACCGAGACCCGGGATGCGTAGGAGGCGAATTCCGTGCTCCTCGGCCAACCCGGACATGTCCGCCTCGTGCGGGCCGGTGGCGCCCACGGCGAGGACTGTCGGATAGCGCGCGCGGGTACCTGCAGTGAGCAGCACGGCATTCCAGGCGGGCCCACCAACGTTGAGGCGGGCGATCGCGCGCAGCACGCGAATCCGTTGCGGGCTCGGGGGGGTCACGAAGAGTGTAAGATAGAAACTTGCGGCGCCAACGGCCAATCAGGCTTGCAGGGCTGTCCCGTGCGACTATTATGCCTCTCGCACCGACCCGGGCCGCCTGCGGAGGTTGTCCGCCGGGCAGCCAGCGTTCTGTCGGGCCCAGGCGAACCTCCATCGAGAAGGGTCGATGCAAATACTCGTGACAGGTGCAGCAGGATTTATCGGGTTCCACGTCGCCCTCCGGCTCCTGACCGACGGCCACGAGGTAGTCGGTCTCGATTCTGTCAATCAGTACTACGACGTCAGACTCAAGGAGGCCCGTCTCGCAGTCCTGCAGAAGCACCGCAACTTCGAGTTCGTGCGCACGGCGCTCGCGGACCCGGAGGCGATGAATCAGCTGTTCGATCGCTGCGACTTTCAGCGAGTCGTTCACCTGGCGGCGCAAGCTGGCGTTCGCTACTCCCTGGAACGGCCGGACGCCTACGTGGCCTCCAACATCCTCGGCTTTCTCCAGGTGCTCGAGGAGTGTCGCTACCGCAACGTCCCCCATCTCGTGTATGCCAGCTCGAGCTCTGTGTACGGAGCCAACACGCAGATGCCGTTCTCCGTGCAGCGCGGAGCCGACCACCCGCTGTCCATGTACGGCGTGACCAAACGCACTAATGAGCTGATGGCGCACAGCTATTCCTACCTCTTCAATCTCCCCACGACCGGGCTTCGATTCTTCACCGTGTACGGCCCGTGGGGCCGACCCGACATGGTGCTGTTCAAGTTCACCAAAGCCATCCTCGACGGTCGCGCCATTGACGTGTTCAACAACGGCCACATGAGACGAGACTTCACCTACGTGGACGACGTCGTTGAGTCGGTGGTTCGCATCATGGACGTTATTCCCACGCCCGACCTAGCGTGGTCGAGCGACCGTCCCGACCCGAGCAGCAGCTCGGCGCCGTTCCGTCTCTACAATGTCGGGAACCACGAGCCCGTCGAGCTCCTGGACGTGATCGCGCTGCTGGAGGAGGTATTGGGCAGGAAAGCGCAGAAGAACCTGCTCCCGATGCAGCCAGGAGACGTTTCCGCGACCTACGCAGACGTCGAGAGTCTTCACCGAACGACGGGCTTCACCCCGCAGACTTCCATGCGCGACGGCATTCGGCATTTTGTGGAGTGGTACAAAGCGTTCTACGGGGTCACATAGTCTGATCGCTTGCCGCCGACGTTAAGATGCGTTTGCCACCACCTGCACGCCCGGGTGCAACGCCGGCCCCTGGGCCGGCGCCGAGCCGACGGCAGCCTCGTCCGGCCTCGCCCCGCCCCCCGGCACAGGCCGGACGCCGAGATCGAGCTCAAACACTGCGAGGCCGTGGCACGCCGCGTACGCCTGAAGCGCGCGCCTGGCGTCGGAGGTCAGTTTCTTCGTGCCGATGAG
>Ga0137380_10005230_pt1 | contig 11514 bp, 8 predicted proteins | sample SagtaG_17_FD_104809 | JGI IMG/M metagenome (GOLD analysis project Ga0137380, IMG submission 104809) | Vadose zone soil microbial communities from Sagehorn Ranch, Mendocino, California, USA - Sage2_L_100_16 metaG | ecosystem: Environmental > Terrestrial > Soil > Vadose zone | place: USA... | reverse complement strand
TAATTCCGGACAGCGCTTTCACCGCTAAGACGCGAAGGACGCAAAGAAAACGCTAAGCAGATAGTTTGGTTGCGGCTCGGCTGTCTCTGTGGTCATTCCCACTCTCTCAAACCATCCCTCAGGAATAACAAGGTGATGAACCTGGACGCTCGCACGGTCTCGCTTGAACACCGGTTACAAACGGCTTCCTTCCGGAAGTTGTCGGTTGTCATTCCCGTTTACAACGAGGCTGAAAACCTGGAGCCATTGTGCGCAGAGCTCGAGCAAGCGGTCGGGCCGCTGAATATCAAATCAGAGTGGATCTTTGTGGATGACGGCAGCAGCGATGACTCGGTTGCGCGGCTGCGGAGGCTCAAGCACAGGTTTCCGGCGATACGGATCGTGAAGCTGCGGCGCAACTTCGGGCAGACCGCAGCCATGCAGGCGGGATTTGAGAAGTCCGCCGGTGACGTCGTCGTAACTATGGATGCCGATCTCCAAAACGATCCCCGCGACATTCCCAGTCTCCTGAAGAAGCTTGAAGAGGGCTACGACCTGGTTTGTGGCTGGAGACGAGACCGGAAGGACCCCTGGATCAGTCGAAATCTTCCTTCCAAGATGGCTAACTGGCTGATTCGAAGGGTGATCGGGACCAGAATCCATGACAATGGCTGCTCCCTGAAGGCCTACCGCGGCGAGCTGGTGCGAATGCTCAGACTGTATTCCGACATGCATCGCTTTATTGCAGCAGTTTCGGCAATGAGCGGCGCGCGCATCGGGGAACTGATCGTTACCCATCGTGCGAGGAAACATGGCGCGAGCAAGTACGGGATCTCGCGAACATTCAAAGTCTTGTCGGATCTGTTCGCCCTCAAGCTGATTGCGCGATTCGGCTCCAAACCGTTGCTGGGCTTCTTTACGCTCGCCCTCCCTTTTGGCCTTCCAGGTTTTCTCCTGCTGGTTTTTGTGCTCTGGCATCGACTGGGGTCCTCGCCTCAGCCCATGAGGGTGGTTAACGAGACGGTAGCCCTTCTGTTCATCGGGACCTGGTGCTTCCTCCTGCTGTTAGGCCTCATCGGAGAGATGGCCATAAACGCCACGCGCCCTCGGCTCAAAGACGGCGCCCAATTGATACTTGAGGAGTTAAAGGGTGGAAACTAAAGCAGTTCAGGCTTTACCGATCTCTACGGAATACGAGGGCGACCGGGTGCCGCATATATCGGTGGTCGTCCCGGTGGTCGAACGGTTCGACGATCTGGAACGGCTGTACAAGGATTTTTCCGCAGAGATTTCCAAGGTCACCGACGACTTCGAATTCATATTCATTGTCGAACCCTCCCAGTTCGGCGCCCTGGCGTCGTTGCGCCGGTTGATGGCCGGCGAGCCTCGCGTACGCCTCTTCCGGTTCAATTCTTCCTTCGGCGAGGCTGCCGCTCTGGCGGCGGGACTTTCCAGGGCGCGCGGGGAATTCATTTTTACGCTGGCCTCTTATTACCAGGTCCGGCCCGAGACGTTTCGCCAGGTCTATGAATTACTGAATCAAAACAAGGATGTAGTCGTTACGCGCCGATACCCTCGGATCGACTCCAACTTCGGCCGGTTCCCATCCTTCGTTTTTCACTGGATAGCTTCGCGGTTGTCCGGGATAGCCTTTCACGACGGCTCGTGCGGTTTTCGGGGCATACGTCGCGAAGCGGCCCGGGAACTCACGGTATATGGGGACCTGCATCCGTTTCTGCCGGCGCTTGCAAACAGGCAAGGCTATCGGGTTGTGGAAATAAACGCGCTTCAGCATCCGCTGGATACGCGCGCCGGAGTCCGCGGTCCTGGCGCATACGCCAGCCGTTTGCTGGCCCTCTTCACCCTCTTTTTCCTCATGAAGTTCATCAAGAAGCCTTTGCGGTTCTTTGGAGCGGTCGGGGCTGCCACGGCTTTTGCAGGGTTTTCCATCTGTTTGTATTTGACTGTTCTTCGGCTCTTCTACGGCAGTGCTCTTGCCGATCGTCCGTTGCTTATGCTGGGGGTTCTGTTACTGCTCGGCGGCGTACAGACGGTCGGGATCGGGCTGATCGGGGAAATTCTAGTTTTCAGCCACGCAAGAGAATCTAAAGACTATCAAATTGAGAGTATAATGGAGTGAACTTTGTTGGCAACCATGATTAAGACGTCCGGTTCAATTAGCGACAATTCCGAAACCCCCGGGGATTCGGGCCGATCCAAGAAGGTGTTGATAGCAGGCGCCGGTCCCGCAGGTTTGACGGCAGCCTACGAGCTGTGCAAACGCAATGCTGTACCCATTATTTTCGAAAAAGAGAGTATCGTGGGTGGCCATGCTCGCACGGACGTATTCAAGGGCTATCGTTTCGACATTGGTGGGCATCGATTTTTCACCAAGATCCCACAGGTGATCCAAATCTGGCACGAGGTCCTGGGAGCGAAGTTCATGAAAGTCTCCAGGCTGTCCCGGATTTACTACAACGGAAAGTTTTTCCATTACCCGCTCAAACTGGCCAATGTGGTGTTGGGCCTGGGCTTGTGGAACAGCTTTCTTATCTTGATGAGCTTTTTCCGCTCTATCCTCTTTCCCTATCCGAAAGAGGATAATCTCGAAGAATGGGTCAGCAACCGCTTCGGCAAGCGCCTTTACCGCACTTTTTTCAAGACCTACACAGAAAAGGTGTGGGGAATCCCGTGCAACCAGATACAGGCCGAGTGGGCGGCGCAGCGCATAAAGGGTTTGTCGCTCCGCACCGCGGTCATGAATGCCGTTTTTGGCGGCCGGAAGAAGAACATCAAGTCCCTCATCGAAGAGTTTCACTATCCGGAATTGGGTCCCGGCATGATGTGGGAATACGTTCGAAATCACGTAAAGTCCCATGGCGGGCAGGTACACATGAATCGGGACGTGCTCAAGATCCATCGAGGGAAAGACCGCGTCCTGGCGTTTACCGTGGGCAATCACGAGTTTCAGGAGTATGTTGAAGGGACTCATTTTGTTGCGAGCATGCCGGTGACGGAGGTCATCGAGAGGATGGACCCGCCTTCGCCGCCTGAGGTAATAGAGGCCGCGGGACACCTGAAGTACCGTGATTTCCTGACCGTTTGCGTGATCGTGGATCATCCCGACCTCTTTCCCGACAACTGGATCTATGTCCACAGCCCGGAGGTTCACATGGGCAGGCTGCAGAACTTCAAGAACTGGAGTCCCCATATGGTTCCGGATCAGGCCAAGACCAGCCTTGGGGCCGAGTATTTTGTAAACGAGAATGACGCCCTGTGGAACATGGCGGACGAAGATCTGGTCGATTTGGCGGCCAAGGAACTGGAAAGCATCGGTCTCACCAAGGGCGCGCGAATCGAGGGCGGGGTAGTCTACCGCCAGAAGAAGGCCTATCCGGTCTATGATGAAACCTACCGCAAGTATCTGGATGTCATAGAAAAATTTCTAAAGAGCCTGGGGAACCTGCACATGATCGGCCGAAACGGGCTCCACAAGTACAACAACCAGGACCACGCCATGCTGACGGCCATTCTGGCGGTGGAGAACATCTACGGGGCCAGCCACGACGTATGGCAAGTCAACAGTGACCAGGCCTATCACGAAGAAGCTGTGGAAGAAAAATAACCTGGCTCAGGTGTCCGTCAGGAGCCGTGAGAAAACTCGTATCCCCTTCCTGATGATCGCGGCTCTGTTTCTGAGATCTGTGGATTCGTGAAACGCCCGAGGCTGACCGCCGTAGGGTAAAGATGCAGGAGTGTGTGCCAGCATCGCCGCAGATGTGTCAGAACGGCGAACACAGATCTGTACCACAAAGCCGAGAATCCTTCGTGTTAGCTGGAAAGGATTTTCTGCGTCCTCCTGGGAGCGTCCTCCTGGGAACGTCCGGCGCAGCGGGACGTTCCCTTCGAAGGAGCCTCCGCGTTTTCTGCGTCTCTTGCAGTGAGGTTCGGAGTTCAGGCTTTAGCCTGATCGAGCGCGGTACAGCCTGAAGGCTGAACTCCAAACCTTTGGTATGCGGCTCTGCGCCGTGTTCATTCTCTTAGATCGGGATTTGGCTCAACAGTCTCGAGCCTCTATTTTCTGTCGGCGAAACCAAAGCGCCATTCCACTTTGATCTGATTGCATCGATGAGGGCTACCGTCCCATGCAAGTAAGCGAAACGCAAGATCAGGAAAGACGGCGGGACCGGCGACACCCGGCTTCCTGCGAGTTCAGAGTTTGGCAGTTGCTCGTGTTGAGCCCGGACCGAAAAAAGGAAGAGCTTACTCACGCGCGAGTCAAGAACATCAGTAAAGGGGGCGTTTGCGTCGTGACGGATCGCCCCATAAACGGGACCTATCCCGTCCGGTGCGAGCTCATTATATCGGAGGTCCCCGTCCCGCTGCCGTTGATCATGAAAGTCCGATGGACGCAGTCAATCTCGCGCGGCAGGGAACACACCATTGGCTTGCAGTTTCTGTTGTAGGAGCTTTCGGTTTACTCGTTTTGACTAACCGATCCGGTTACTACCTACGAGCGATTGTAAGGCCCTGGTTAGTTTGAGAGAATGTGGCGTCGTCAAAAGAAAACAGTGACAGTGCAGCAGTTCGTGATCAAGCGGTTCGAACTCGACAAGGTAAGAATTGTGTCTGGGTTGCTACAAGCGCCTGGGACTAAAAGGGCGGTAGCGCATCTAGCGCTCTTTTCCGAGCGATCGGTTGGCAGTACAAACCGTTCACATCGAAGGGGTCGAGAAACCCAGAGACACGAAATCTGTCTGTGCAATGTCGATGATCGGTGGTACGCACTTCGAATCAGGTTGCGCTGTGAGAGAATCGGTTCTCCCGCCATTCCCCCGCAAGAACCCCTCGGTAGTTCTTTCTTACAAGTCTTTCCGCCTTAAGGCTTTGTTGGTGAAACCATATGTTGCATAAAGCATGCCGCGTGTTTGTTCTATGTTTGGCTTTGGCGCCCTGTGTCCAGGCGCAAAACGGCAAAGAGGCCGCTCCTGCGGCCCCCGTCAGTAAACCCGTCCCCCTGTATGTAATCCAACCTAACGACATCCTCGAGGTATTCGTGTGGAAGGAACCGGATTTGACCCGCAAAGTCCTGGTGCGCCCCGACGGTCGCATCTCATTTCCTCTGGTGCAGGATATGCAAGCCTCCGGCATCAGCCCGGGTGAATTAAAGACACACATCGAGAGCAAGCTGAAAGAGTACATCGATTCGCCCAACGTCACGATCATCGTCGACGCCATCCAGAGTTACAAAGTCTTTGTGACGGGAAAGGTGCAGAAACCAGGCGCCATTCTTGCCGAGAAGCCGATCACGGTGCTGCAGGCGCTGGCTATGGCGGGTGGTTTTGCGGAATATGCAAAGACGTCGGAAATGTCGATCCTTCGCTATTACGACAACGAGAACATCGTGTTCAGGTTTGACTACGGCGAGGTGACCAAAGGGAAGAACTCGAACCAGAATATCCTGCTGAGATCCGGCGACGTTGTGGTCGTGCCTTAGACTACCCTTCTTTGCAAACATCCAGCTGTTTCGTTGGTGGTGAATTTTAATGTGGATTTTGAAGATTTCAAGAATGCTGTTGATAAGTGTGGCGCTTCTGCAGGGGTTCGAGACCGCGCGCGCCGAGCGCAAGTATACGGTCGGCACGCAGATCGACCTGGTGACGGGCACCACGAGCCGATCGACCGAAAGCGGGCTCGATCTGACGCAACCATTGCAAGACCGTACTTTCTTCTACGCGCTCTATCCCTCGCTCGCGATCACGTCTGCGGGCGACCACTCCCTGTTTCAAGCGTCCTATGCCTTCGGTTTGAACCGGACAAACACTGGTTTGAACCTCGACAATGGCTCGCACGTCACTTCCGCGACCTACCAGGCTTCACTTAACCGCAGGTGGAGAGTGAGCCTGGCGGAATCCTTTGAGATGACGTCTGACTTCACGACTCTTAATGTCCTTCGGGGGAACATCTCCAGCCCTGAAGAGTTCCGGTTCCTGTTCTACCCGGTCGCCATCCGGCGCTCGAGCCAGGCCAACAACGCGAGCGGCAGGGTCGAGTGCCTGCTCAGTGACAAATCGAGTCTCTCCTTCGGTGTTTCCCACGCACTTCGAAATTATCCGGATGATCCCCTCGTGCGCGGACTTCTCTCGGATCAGCAGCGCATCGGGGGGAGCATCACCTACATGCGAAGAAGATCGGAACGCAGCAGCTGGACGCTCAGCTACACGGGAGCATATTATAACTTCCGCGAGTTCGAAGGTTCTCAGACGCACGCTGTGAGCGCGGGATATTCGCATAACTTGAACCCTACGCTGACGCTTTACGTCGCCGCGGGTCCTTCTTTTGTCCAGAATTCGGGCAACAGTTATGCCACATACGATGCCTCCGTCAGATTGCTGAAGCTCCTCAAACCGAATCTCGTGTCACTTTACTACAGCTACGCCAGCGGCGAGGGGACCGGTTTGGGTTCTATCTCGGATACACAGCATGCGGGGTTCGGCTTTTCCCGGCCAGTCCGGAAAAAGATCTCGTTGTCCCTTGACCTTTCGGGATTTCAGAGTCACGGCCGCCTGGGCAATGCCTACGGGACGCGAGGCGCGTCCGGGGCAGCCACTGTCGGCGTCGCTCTCAACAAAACCATGTCTCTGAATGTGGGCGGGCAGTATCAGCGGTACGACCAAGCCGCTATCTTCGGATTCCAAGACAGGCGGGTTTTCGTTTCGCTGAGATTCTTGACCCCCGAGTTGTGGAGATTCGCACGATGAAAGGACTCAGTCTAGGCAACCCCCGCAACTTTCTGGCGCTTCTTGTCCGCCGAAAGTGGTGGATCCTGGTACCCTTCATTAGTCTGTCTCTCGCTGTCGCTCTGCTCACGCATCTACTGCCCTGGATGTACGTTTCCGAAAGCCTGATTCTGATCCAGCCCCGTGGTGTCCCGGAGGACTTCGTGAAGGATCTCATCGCAGGCTCCACCGAGCAGCGTTTGAGCGCCATTGAGAAGACCGTCCTCAGCCGAACGAATCTCCTCTTGATTCTCGACCAGTTCGAGGCGAACCTTCCCGAAGTCCGCCGCTTGAATGGGGATCAGAAGGTGCTCAAACTGAGAGAGGAGATCAAAGTCGCTTTCGAGGCGGAACGCCGCATGGGGGTTAACCTGCCGTTGACCTACTTTCGGATCTCGTATCAAAACCGGAATCCTGAGCTGGCGCAGCAGATTGCCAGCAAGCTGACATCGCTATTCATCGAACAGGACACGCGGGTCCGGGACCGGGGGGTCGCTGGTACCACGGAGTTTTTCTCCGAAGAGCTGGACAAGGTAGCAGAGCAGTTGAAGCAGTCGGACGCGAAACTCGCCGCGTTGAAACGGCAGCACATGAATGAGCTCCCCGCCCAGCTCGAGACCAACCTTCGCACTCTCGACCGCCTCAACCTTCAGAAGCAAGCCAATGGGGAATCACTCGACCGCTCCGCGACACTTCGACTAAACCTGGAGCGGTTGCTCTCGGAAACACCGCCGCTGATTCCCCAGGAGACCCCGAGAAGCAGGGGGACGTTAGTTGAAAACCCTTTGGTGGAGAGTTATCGCAAAAAAGAATTGGACTATCGAGTGTTGTCGGCCAAGTACACGAGCAGCCACCCCGATGTCCAGCGCGCCAAAGCAGAGCTGGAGCGATTGAAGAAGGAAATTCCCCCGGAGGACCTCATCCAGCTCAGAAAAGAGACAGCTGCGGAGACCTCTCCGGTCATGGTACCGAACCCTGTCTATCAAAACCTGACCGCACAGTTGCGCGAGCTTAAGACCGAATTCGAGATTCGCGAAAGAGAAAAAAAATGGATCGACTCGGAGATAGCCAAGTATAGCGAACGGGTCCAGAATGCTCCGGCCCGGGAGCAGGACATGGCCGCGGTTCTCCGGTCAAACGGCGAACTGACCAAGCAGTACGAGGATTTAAAGAGCAAGCTTGCTCAGGCCAAGCTGTCCCAAAGCCTCGAGAGCGGGCAGAGGGGATCGCAGTTCGTGGTAATCGATCCGGCAAATTACCCGCTGTTACCGGCCAAGCCAAACAAGTTACTTGTCATTCTTGCCGGGATGGTGATGAGCTTGGTGACCGGGGTCTGCGTCGCCGCAGGCGTGGATCTGCTCAACCAAAAAATCTGGACTCAAACCGAACTTGAGCAGCTCTTCGACGTCCAAGTGCTCGCGGAAATACCGGAGATCATCACAGATGCCGATGTCTCACTGGCCCGAAAGAAAAGGCTGGCCTACGCAGCGCTCTCCTTTGTCTTCGGCACCGCATACCTTGGGGGTCTCTATTTCATATATCTCAAGCAAATGCGCGTGCTCCATCTTCTCGATCCGATCATCCAGAGGCTAATCTACACGACATGACAGCCCAGCTTCTCCTAGATCAGATCCGACCAGTACTCGAGGGATCAAAGGACGGAACCCTCCTGCTCGGGAACCAATCTGAAATCATAAAGGTCTTCTGCCGTCGGGGGCTGATAGAAGCAGTTTCCTCCAGCCTCGAACAGCACCGCCTGGGGCAGCACCTGGTGACGGAGGGATTCATGGAAGCCTCAGCGGTCCAGCCGCTGCTGGCGGAATCCCGGCGCCAGGGAGTACCCATCGGGGAAGCCGCCCTCCGGAGCAAGCTTCTGGAGCCGGCTGAGCTCGCAGATGTCGTCCGGCGCCAGGCATTTCAGTTGCTCCGGCACGCGTTGGAAAAGCAATTCTCCGTCCAGTCCTTTCAGGTCTCGACTAATGGTTTCTCTGTGCCGGCCCAGATCCACTTCGAGAACCTGCTGCTGGAGATCGCGCGCGGTGATTCCAAACCTTTCCAGGTGTATCCATGGCACGTCGTAGTCATGAACAACGGGAGAGACCTCACACACTTGCCCTGGTATCCTCAGGAGCTCTCGGTGCTCAGCGAACTGAGACAGCCACGCACGCTCCAGGACCTGGCTACCGTTACCGGGCTGGAATACGTCCGGCTGACGAGAATCCTGGATGTCTTCAGGAAGATGAAGGTAGTGGACATAGTGGAGGAGGAAACCGCGCAAGACGACACGAAGGAGACTGCTGCCGCCGGCGGGCAATCTCGCCTCCCCTTCGAGCACCTGATTCCGGAAGTCTCTAACGCCGTCCTCAGCGAAAAGTTGGAAGTCCTCAAGAACGAATTCTCTTTCGTCAGCGAGCAGTTCAAAGCCTTGAAGGTCAGGATCAACGAGGTCCAGTCCGAGCACGCAGTCCAGACGATCGCAATCTCAAGTCCGCGTCCCCAGGACGGGAAATCACTCGTTGCCGTTAATCTGGCATTCTGTCTCGCGCAAGACTTGGATCGAAGGGTGATCCTCGTGGATGGCGACCTTCGGAATCCGACCGTGAACAGGTATCTCGGCGTTTCCGTCGAGCCTGGCTTGAGCGGTTATCTGGAGAATGGCCATCTGCAGCCTTACTGCTACATGCGCCGCTTCAAGAACCTGTATATCATGACGGCTGGCGGCGTTTGCACCAATCCAGTGGAACTGCTCTCTCAAGACAAGATGCGAGAGCTGATCCAGTACCTGAAGACTGAATTTGACACGATCATCTTCGACGCACCCCCCTTCGCGCCGATCCCGGATGCCCGGATTATCGTGGGAGTGAGCGATGGATTGGTGTTGGTAGTGCGGCGAGGCAAGACGCCCTACTCCGCCATCGAAAAGGCTTTCAAGGTTCTAGACCGGAAAAAGCTGCTGGGTGCGGTCTTCAATGACGTCAAGCCGATGCTTCTCCACACCCACTACGATCACGGCTATTACCGTTATGGCAAGCAGGGCGCCTACCCCTATTACGGTACGCGCAAGCCCCGGTCCCGTTCCAAGACTTACCTCGAAAACTAAATCTTCAAATTTCTCGGATCCTTTGTGGTGAGAACATGTTGTTTGCTCTTCTTGGCCGTCGTCTTTTTTCCGCCGGCTCTGCGCGCCCAGACCCCGGAGAACGTCCTGCTCCTGGTAAATGAAAACAGCGAAGACTCCAAGACCATCGCACGCTACTACGCCGAAAAGCGCGGCGTGCCTCCAGGGAATATTTGCCGCATACATACCACCGAGGCTGAAACGATTTCCCGCGATACATTTGAGCGTGAGATCCTGAAACCGCTGGCGCACTGCCTGAGGATTAACCGGCTTCAGGACCAGATCCTCTACATCGTGACTACGCGGGGCATTCCGCTCATCGTCGACGGCGACGACAGCGCCGTGGGGGACCTGGCGTCGGTGGATTCGGAGCTCACGCTCACGTACCAATACATGCTCTTCGGCACATATGCGTTTCGCGGAAGGTTTGAAAACCCCTACTTCGTTAGTTTTGGCAAACGTGACTTCCGTCCCTTTCTCCGGCGCGACTACGACATCTACCTTGTTACTCGCCTTACCGGTGCGTCTGTCATCGACGCGATCCGCCTGGTGGATCAATCTCTATCCGCGGGACCGTCCGGGTCCTTCTATTTTGACCTGGCTTCCGCGGGGGAGTCCACGGCATCCGACTGGCTCAAGCGGGCCGCGTCGCTTCTGCGGGAAGAAGGACTGCATGTGACGGTGGAGAATTCGGGGAGGCTTGCCGATCACCTGTCGGGTGTTCTTGGGTACGCCAGCGAACGACCTGCCGACCTCAATCAAGGAAAAGCAATTCCAAGCATTCAGTGGAATCCTGGAGCGATTGTGACCATCTACGACAGGGTCACCGCCCAGACGTTTGCGAAGAACGACTCTGTGAGACGGTACGGAGCCGACACGAGCGCAGTTGCGGCACTCTATGTGAGGCAGGGTGTGACCGGATTCGGTGGCTACGTGGCTGATCCCACTGAGGACGGATATCTCCGGCCCCAGATTCTCTTTCCTGCCTACGCGGCAGACCGCAACCTCGCCGAAAGCTTTTACTCCGCCTCCCGCTACCTTAGCTGGCGCCTGGTAGTGATCGGCGACCCCTTGGCAGCGGCCTTTCATAAGCACACGGCCAGACAGCAGGAGGCAATCGCCTCAGCTTTTCGCCCGGGACTGGACGCCGAGACGGGCCTGCCCGAAGAATTCTCGCGCCGCCGCCAACTGTACCTGATGCAGAAATACTCTACGACCCCGGAGGCTGTTGTGCCTTTGCTTAGGGCCGAGGCTGCCATGAACCGCGGGAATTCATCTGTGGCCCTGCAGTTCGTCAACGAAAGCCTCCGCCGCGATCCTTACATCAAGGATTCGCACCTCCTCAAGGGTGAAATCCTGGAAGGTCAGTCAGATTTTGCAGGGGCATTTGAGAGTTACAAGAAGGCATTCGAACCTGGCCGGAGCCCCCGCGAACTCTATTTGAAGCTGGCCCGGTTGGCCCTCGAAGAGCTCAAGAAACCAGATGAGGCGGTCGTTTATACGTTGTGGCTATACAGCCGCTATGGACGGAATGAGCCGGAGATTGCCCAACTGCACGCCGAGGCGGAATTCCAGAATGGAAGTGTGGAGGATGCGCTTTCCGTTTACAGCCGGCTGGTAAACGAGATCAAACCACCT
>Ga0137380_10005226_pt1 | contig 11522 bp, 9 predicted proteins | sample SagtaG_17_FD_104809 | JGI IMG/M metagenome (GOLD analysis project Ga0137380, IMG submission 104809) | Vadose zone soil microbial communities from Sagehorn Ranch, Mendocino, California, USA - Sage2_L_100_16 metaG | ecosystem: Environmental > Terrestrial > Soil > Vadose zone | place: USA... | reverse complement strand
GTGCTTGCTCATGCTCCGCCCATCCAGCACCTCGGTGCTGTCCGTGGCGAGCCGCTTGCTGCCGTCGCGGCGTGCGACCGTGGCGAACTGCTCGGCCTGCTGCTTGGGGGTGCGGTCGGCCGCAGGCACGTCCACCACCTCGCGCTCCGGGTCGCGGCGCCCGATGGCGGGTTCGGGGCTGATGACGCTGTAGTAGCGGGTGCGCCCGATCGCCCGGCTGCCGGCGACGTGGAGCCATTGGCGGTCCTCGGCGCTGGTGACGCGGACCAGCACCTCGTCGCGGGTGATCCCCTGGGCCTTGTGCCCGGTGGTGGCGTAGGCCAGGTCCACGGTGCGCCGGTCGGGGTTGCCGCGTAGCCAGCGGGCGGGCTGCTGGTCCAAGTACTCCCTGGGTAGGGTCATCTGGCGGCCGTCCTCGAGCTGGAGCGTCATCGACCGCTGCTCGAGGTCCAGCGCGACGACCTGGCCGCGGCTGGCGTTGGCGACTCCGAGGGACTGGAGGGCGTTCTTGCCGCACACGACCTGGTCGCCCACGGCGAAGCTGCGATCCCGCACGACAAGCCGCTCCGCACCGAGCTGGCCTTCTGCGTCGCGGAGCTGCTGGCAGGCGGTGTTGAACTGGTCCACCTCATCCCGCCGGTAGGCCAGGATCGCCACCCGGCGGCCCTGCTGGAACGACGTCCACCAGTCCGCCAGCATGGTCTCCTTGAGCTGGCCGGGAGTCTCGGTGGCGACCAGCCGGTCATGCTCCCGGTAGGCCGCCATCGCCTGCTCGATGTTGCCGTCGCGCAGGTGCTCGACCGCGCGGCGCTCCCACGGCTCGGCCTGCCGGCGGTTCTCGCTCAACGTGGAGGCGCCAAGCCGCAGCCTGAGCCCCCGGAAGCCGCCGCCGGCGTCCTGCGCGTGGTCGAGTAGGCGGGCCAGCTTGCGGGAGCCGAGCATCCCCGCCTCATCCACCACCAGCACCGTCCTGGCGTCCAATACGCGCTCGTCCTGGCCGTCCTGCCCACGATCCCGCCCCAGCGGTTGACGCTTACGTGTCAACTCCGAGCGTCGCTGTCCCGGCCGACGTCGCCCGCTCTCGGCGCGTTCCTGGTCCAGCTCGCCGAGCAGCGAGTCCACCGTGCGGGAGTGCTCGAACCCCTCGGCGTCCAGGCACACCGTGGCGATCCCGGTCGGCGCAGCGCCCAAGATCTGGTAGCCGTCAAGCTGCCAGGCGTGCCGGGCGACCCCAAGCGCGTAGGTCTTCCGGTGCCCGCCTTGCCGACCACCACCGCCACGCCCTGGCCGCCCTGGGTGATGTCGCGCACCATGGCGGCCTGGTCGGCCCCGACGGTCGGGTGCGCCGCCAACGTCTCGCGGAGGGTGTCGTGGGAGCACACGGCGCTTTGCTCGCCGGCGCGGTTGACGGCGGTGTCGATCAGCCGCTGCTCGACCGCCAGCAGCTCGGGGGTGGCGTAGTGGCGCTCGCCGATCGCGTGGTCGCCCATTACGCTGACCGCCCGCTCAGCAAGGAACCGGTCGGCCAGGGCCTCCAGCTCGGCGGGGCCGACCTGGCCGGCGGCCTCGGTGGGCAGCTCCCGGCCGACCGTGCACAGCACCTGGGGGCGGGTGAAGGTGGATGCCTGCTCGGTGAGTCCCTCGGGGCTGGCGAGCCGGTCGAACACCTGCTTGATGGTCCGCTCGGGCAGTCCTGCAGGCATCCCGCCCGGTGTCCCTGAAGGCGTGCCGCCTGGTGGTTCTGCAGAGCCATCCCGTCCCGCAGTCCCGCCCGGTGCGTCTGCAGACGCGCCGTCCCCTCCCGCGGTCCCGGTCGCTGCTGCTGCAGAATCACCGTCCCGTCCTGTGGTCCTGGCCGCGTCCTGCTGGCGGGACCGCTCCCGCCCGGTCACCTGGCGAACCAGCCGCTCCGGCTCATAGCCAAGCACCTGCGCTTCCTGCTGCCACCTGCCGTACAAGGTCTCGGGCGTCTCCTGCGACTTGGCCGGGCGGGTGGCATGCACCACCGTCTGCACCAGCTTGGCCGTGCGGTGCTTGCCGTTGGCCTCCTGGCGCTGGAGCTCGGCGGTGATCTGCTCGTGCCGCTTGGAGAACCCCCGCCGCAGCTCCTCGGGCATCCCCTGGATGGCGCGGTTGCCCCACCGATCCGGCGCCTCCCACCGAACCCCAAGCGTCCGGGATAGCTCGGTCTGGTAGGCGGCCTGGTACATCGCGTCCGCGGTCGAACGATGGGCCAGCAGGTCACGCGAGTCCAACGTCCGCCACTGCCCATCCGGACCCTGGGTGCGGTTGGTGACGATCAGGTGGGTGTGCAACAGCGGGTCGCCCGCCCGGCTGGTGCGATGAGTAAACCCGACCGCCAGCAGGCCCTCGCCCCGCACATGCTCGGCACCATGCCGGCCCGTCCGGGTGCCAACCTGGCCGTCCAGGTAGGCGACCGCGGCGCGCACGCCCGCCTGATGCGCCTCCGCGACCCGGCGGCCGGTCGCCTCGTCCCCCAGCGCGTACAGGACCGACACGTCCTTGTGCGGCCGGAACACCAGATCCCACGCGGGCATCGCATCGGCGCGTGGCGCGCGGCCGAGCTGCTCACCGGTCCTGGGGTCCTGCCAGGCGAACAGCCGCTTGAACGCCTCCGCCGAACACTCACCCTCAAGGCCCAACGCTGCGGCGCTGCCACCATGGAACACGCCGGGGGACTCGCCATGGCCGGACAGGTACTCCTCACGGTTGCGGGCGATCTCGCGGGTGTAGTAGTCCTCCCGCCCCGCCGCCAGCTTGTGCAGATCCGCGACCACGCCCGGTCCCTGCTACTCGACCTGGCAGGCGTGGATCTCACCAAGCCGGCGGGCCGGCCGGCCGAGACACGCAAGCATCGGCGCTGTCAGGCCCCACACCTCACAGGAGCCGTCCTGGGCCATCTGCTGCCAGTTCAACCCCAGCTCCCGCAGCGTCGCCGACACGCTGCGGCGCAGCAGCAGGTGGTAGCCGAAGATCAGCCGCTCGGCCATCCCCACCACCGTGACCGCATCCAGCGGCGCCCACACCTCCCGCTCGCGCTGCGGCCCGGTCCAGCCTGGCCGCTCCGGGCGGGCCAACGCGCCCACGATCACATGGGTGTGCAGCCACGGCTGCCCGGCCGAGTCGAACTGGTGGGGGACCAGGACCGGGACCTCAGAGCCGGTCGTGACGGAGAACTCGACCGCGACATCCTGCATGGCGCGGTGGTCGGCGCGCATGATCTCGTCCGACACGCCCCGGTCAGTCGAAAAAAAGCACCAGCCAAGCGCGCTCAGCGTCCGCGGGGTGGCGAGCACCAGGTCGTAGCCGACCGGGGCGCCATGCTCGCCGGCCGGGTTCCAGCCGCCCACCGGGGGCGGCTGGTCGGGCCGGTAGGCGACGGTGACCGCCTGCTCGTAGGCGTGGGCCTGCCAGCGGTTGATGGTCACCAGGTCCGAGCCGGTCACCATCGCCGGCGCCGGCGTCTCCGGGTCGCGGGTTCCAAGGGCCACGATGCTTCGCCTCCCGGTACGCACCGGAGGGCCTTGCGGCATCCCCGATGCATATCTGTCGTGCTCGAAAGAAGTGTAGCAGTAGGCGGCGACTGGACCAGGAAATGCTAGTGCATGCAAGGATCGAGCTGGAAGGCTAAGGGGACTGAGGTGGACGTTATGAGTCGGTCGGATCAGGCCACGAACTGAGCGGCTGAGTGCGTAACGGGACGCGAAGTCCCTGGTAGGGTGCGCGTCTAGGGTTCGGGCGACCCAATAAGACACCGGGGTTTTTTAGCCTCGCGTTTCCTCCGAAGATTCGACCTTCCCCCTCACACGAATAGCCATCCCCCTTCCCCACAATCAGGGCTAGCGGCAAACGCCATCGGAGTCGAAAACGAGCCTCCAGATGATGGCTCGGCAGTCCGCTTAGAGAACCTTGACCTACCCGCATTCTTAGTGCGGGGTCGCACTCTGTCTGTTGGGATTCCTTTCCGAGCGCGATAGGCTGAGCGCCGCCGGGACGTGACCGCTATCACGAGGGGGAACACTGTGTTTGGGCTAGTCGTTCGCTTCGATCTCAGAGCAGGAGCAGGGCCGCGCTTCGATGCTCTGACAAACGAAACCGTAGAGTGCATTCGATCGTCCGAGCCGGGCACCCTGATCTACACCTGCCACGGGGTTGAGGGTGAGTCCAATGCCCGGGTGTTCTACGAGCTGTATCGCGACCGCCAGGCATTCGAGGCACACGAGCGGCAAGAGCACGTCCGCCGTTTCCTGAAGGAGCGCGAGCAGTACCTCACAGCAACACGAGTCGAGTTCCTTGCTCTCCAGGCCGGCAAGGGAACACCGACTCCCAGCAAGCAGGCACGGTAGCGCGCCATGGAAGTCTCGACGCCACTCGGTGAGCGCATCGCCTACTACCGTCGCCGCCGGGGGCTCTCCCAGGTGAAGCTCGCGGGACTCCTCGGCCGCTCGGAGAGCTGGCTTTCCCAAGTCGAGCGTGGAGTGCGCTCCATCGATCGCATCTCGGTCCTCATGGAAGTCGCAGGAGCGCTCACCGTGCCTGTCAGCGAGCTGGCACCGGACCCGCTACTACTCGAGGCGCAGGGCGAGGAGCATCCTGCTGTCCGAGCCATCCGCATGGCGCTCACCGGTCATGCCGCGCTGCCGGTCCTCCTCGATGGTCCTCATGTGGCAACGTCGCCCGACCTGTCGGACCTCAAGGTGAGAACTGAACGGGCTTGGGATCTCGCCCATGCCTCACGCTACGGCGACCTTAGCGAGCTGCTCCCGCCGCTCATTGCGGAGTCCGAGCAGGCCGCCCGGCGACTGAGCGGCACCGACCGCAAGGCGGCGTTCGAGTTGACGGCGGAGACGTACCAGGCCACAGCCGCCGCGATGGCCAAGCTCCGCGAGACGGATCTGGCCTGGATCGCGGGTGACCGATCGGTAACCGCGGCCGAGCGCGCCGGGGTTGTCCTCCTTGCGGCAGCCGGCGAGTTCCGGATCGCGCATGCCTTCCTGAGCGGCAACCGCGCCGATCAAGGACTGCGGACAGCGCTCACGACCGTCGCCGCCCTGGAGCAGGGGCTACAAGCCGCCCCCACGGAGCACGTTGCCCTGTGGGGCGCCATGAACCTTGTTGGAGCGGTCCTCGCCATCCGAGCGAACGCTGAGGACGTTGCCCGTGAGTGCATGCGGAAGGCAGAAGAGGCCGCGCAGCGGATCGGTGAGGATCGCAACGACTTCCACACCGAGTTCGGCCCAACCAACGTGGCTCTGCACGCGGTCGGCGTCTCGGTCGAGCTGGGCGACGCCGGCGAGGCGCTGCGCCGGGCTGCCACGGTCGATGCCTCGACCCTCTCCGCTGAGCGACGCGCCCGCTTCCTGATCGACGTTGCCCGCGCGTATGGCCAGCGCAGGAAGACGGCTGAGGCAGTGCGGACGCTCCAAGAGGCAGAGTCGCTCACGCCCGAGCAGGTCCGAAGCCATGCGCTCGTCCGCGGAATGATCCGTGACCTGCTACGCGGAGAGCGCCGCAGCGTCAACCCAGAGTTGCACGCTCTTGCACGGCGCGTCGGGGTGCTGCCGGAGACAGCGCACTAGCGGTATCCGGTCGGGGTCGTCGGTAGGACTGTGAGAACTTTCTCTACATGCTCGAGAAGGTCTCCAAGGAACGAATGCACCTGGACCTGGAGACCGACGACATCGAGGCCGAGGTCCGACGCCTGGAAGCCCTGGGCGCGACCCGCTATGACCACCAGCAAGAGCGCGGCTTTGACTTCTGGGTCCTGCGCGATCCCTGGGGCAACGAGTTCTGCGTGCTCCACCCGAACTTCCCGAAGCTGCTCGCCCGGCGCCGACCATGGACTGCCTAGTGGTGGCACCCCACCTGGCCTAGCAAGACTCGGCGTAGCTACCTGGGACGGACAGCGAGCGGTCCTCGTGGTGGGAGCCTCGTTCTCCCACCACGACCAGGGTGGAGGGATCTGGCCGGACGGTTCCTGGCATGCCCGACCCCCAGCCGCAAGCGCTCCACCAACCAACCCGGTACCCGAGGCGACCCATGGTCGGCCGCCTGATCCATGGCCGACTTCGTTGGCTCTGTCACTTGCCCCTGGGGCCTTGAGGCATGCCACGGCGTCCACCGTCCCCCGGGTCCATGGGCAGAGCAGACCGCCCGGCCAGGCATTCAGGAGGGGGATCTGGCTCATATCTGGTGATGGACACGACCTGTGCTCAGACAGCGTCGGCGAGGGTTGCCTGGCGGTGACACAGCCGCGAGGTAGGGTGCTGACGGACGGTCGCGCAGCTCCAACCCTCGAGGAAGGCTCGCCATGGCCAAGCTGCTCTATGTGATGAATGCGTCCCTTGACGGCTACATCGCCGACGAGGACGGCAAGTTCGACTGGGGGGCACCAGGCGAGGAGTACTACTCCTTCATCAACGACCTGTTGCGGCCGGTCGGCACCTACCTGTACGGACGCCGGCTGTACGAGCTGATGGAGGTCTGGGAGACCGACCCCACCGCCGCGGCCCAGTCGCCCGGCACGCGGGAGTTCGCGGAGATCTGGCAGGCGGCCGACAAGGTCGTGTACTCCAGGACGCTGGCGACGGCCTCCACCACCAGGACCCGGATCGAACCAGACTTCGACCCCGAAGCGGTCCGGCACCTGAAGGCGGCAGCCGAGCGTGATCTCACCGTGGGCGGTCCCACCCTCGGCGCCCATGCGATCACCGCCGGGCTGGTGGACGAGTACCACCTGTTCGTCTGGCCCGTCGTGCTGGGCGGCGGCAAGCAGTTCCTCCCCAACCGGGTCCGGCTTCAGCTCGAACTGCTGGACGAGCGCCGGTTCGGCAACGGCGTGGTGTACCTGCGCTACCGCACCCAGACATGAGCAGCGGCAGCGCCCGCTCCACCGTCGAGGTCCTGGCCGAGGAGCTCGGACCGAGCCTTCGTTGGGCGACGGCGACGACCAGGGCGACCAGGAGCTCCAGCCAGTAGCCAGGTCGACCAGTCGATGCAACGAGCGGGACGCGAAGCATGCTCTGCGTTCCGCTCCGTCGTGTCCATGCTGTTGAGCGAGCTGGGAGACTTTTCTCTACATCCTCAAGCCGGCCTTCGGCCGGAGGCCACGAGTGAGTCGTCACCGGGCCGTGCGGCAGGCGCCTGCACCTCGACCGGCCCGGAAGCGGTCACCGTCTACGCCTGGGAACCCACTCCGCAAAAAGCGGCTAAGAACTCCTGGAGAAGGCCGCCTCGCCCTTGCGGGGTCTGCGTCTGCGCAACAATCGCCGGTCCCTGCGCCGGGTCGCCGGTCAATTGCTTGTGGAGAACCGTATGAAAACCGTGGCAGCCCTGCGGCGCGGCGGGCGGAGGTGTGCCTTGAGACCCCGGAGGAGCCGGCTGTCCGTAGACGGGTGATGCCATTGTCAGGACGACGACGACGGTCAGGAAGACGGCAACGGCAAGCGTCGCCAGCTTGGCTCGCATCGAACGCATACGTACCTCCTCTTCTGATAACCGTCAATCTCCCCCGCCCGGCGATCGAGTGTCAAGTCTCTCCAATTGGCAGCCTAACCCCACATCGTGCAAGAGGGCCGCTCCCCAGGGTGGCATGTGACCGAGCCATCCTGGTGCCCGCTGTGTGTGTCCTCCACCACGCACCGCAGCGCGCACCACTGCGGGACCACGCGCAGGCACTACCCGCCCCGACCTCGACTGGAAGCGCGATAGCTGGAACGTTGCTCCGGCCTCAAGTGCCTTCCAAGCTCGTGATGCTAGCGCTCCCGGAATCGCCGGCCGCCCAGGGCCATCCGATTCCAGGTGTGCCGGCGGCCGCGGATGGCGACCGAGTAGGCGTAGAGCAGTTCCGGGTCGCCCATGCCGGGGAGGAAGCAGTCGCCGATGTGGTGGGCATCGACCCCGATTTCCTTGGCGTTGAGCGCGAGTTGCGGCACCACCGTAGTGTGGGCGCCTTCTTGGCTCGTACCGATCGCGCCCATCACTACCGCGCCGGCTTCCTGCACCGTGGCGACGGCCTCGGCGGCCAGCTCCTTGGTGATGCCTGGCAGTGTGCCGGGCAGCGGGATAATCACTCCGTCCGCCCCCGCATCGACCAAGTGGGTCAGCCGCTTCGTGGTGATCCGCTCACGGTGCCCGGCGTGATGCATCTTTCCCGACCACAGAGCCACCTTGTCACCGAGGCTGGCGCGCAGCTCGCCGGTGGCCCTGGCCAGCCCGTCGTAGCTGCCATCGGTGCTGGGGTTGGCCGTCAGGCAGAGCATCGCCGCGCCCGCGTCGATCAGGCGCTTGGCGTGCTCGGGCTTTGCCCGGCGGATCTCCGGTACGTTGCCCGGCTCCAGGTTCACCGCGATCGGCCGGCCGATGTAGGACGCCAGCTCTGCCAGGCTGGTGAAGAAACCGGTGCCGGGGAAGTGGAACCGCTGGCCGTCCCAGACGCGGTCGATCATGTTGAGCACCACGATGTCGGCGCCGAAGGCCGCCATGAGCTCCATGTTGTGCACGCCTCGGCCATCCGGATCCGGCGACAGCGCGGCACGCTCGGCGAAGACCTCAGCCACCATCGTGCGGCCCTCGGCCGCCGCGACGGCGGCCGTCAACTCCGTGCCGCGCAGGGTCGCGAGTTGGTCGCGGTCGAGATCGAGGATCCGTGCTGGCATCACGCGTCTCCGAGAGATCTCACCATCCGAACGGTGAGCATCCCGGCTTGCGCGCTCGGCTGTCAATGCTGCGGCGGGGCCTCCCCCACTCGGGTAGTGCCACGGCGAATGCGACCAGAACGGCTCGTCCCCGCCAACTGCATCCGCCCCGCGTCGCCATCCCCGTGAAGCACTGAGCCGCACTTCTGATACTATCCAGTACGAAAAGTGCGGGATCTCAGCCACGTCCTCTTGTAGCCTCTGACCGGATGGTCAAGGTTTGTTCCGAGGAGGACTCCGATGGCCACGCGGACCAGGGTGACGCTCAGTAAGCTTCCGCCGACAATCAGTGTCGAGGAGGCGGCTGAGCTGCTGGGTGTGAGCCGCTCGGCGGCGTACCGCGCGGCCCGGGCGGGCCAGCTCAAGACCTTCCGGCTGGGCCCGCAAGCTGCGGGTTCCCACCGCTCCCCTACTGAGGATGCTCGATCGATGAGGGGCGGCACGCGCAAGCGCGGAGGCACCTGGACCTGGTTCTTCGATGCGATCGATCCCGCTACCGGGAAGCGGCGGCAGCGGTCCAAGGGTGGCTTCCGCAGCAAGCGCGAGGCGCAAGCGGCGCTGAGCGAAGCGCTCGCGGGCTACCGCGCCGGGACCCTGGTCGAACCCTCCAAGCTCACGCTGGGCGCCTTCCTGGACGAGTGGCTTCCCGCTATGGCCGGCAACCTGGAGCCGAACACCCACGAGGTCTATGGCCACTACGCTCGGGCCTACGTCAAGCCGAGGCTCGGACACGTCCGGTTGCAGCAGCTCACCGCGACCGACCTTCGTGCGTTCTACACCGAGCTTGCCGCCAGCGGCGGCCGGCGGAGCCAGGGCCTCAAGCCCAAGACCGTCAAGAACGTGCATGCCCTGATCCACCGGGCACTTGAGGATGCAGTGGATCAGGGGCTCATGACTCGCAACGTGGCTGCCCTGCGGTCGGCACGGCCGCCGAAGCTGGAGAAGACCGAGCGTGGCGTGTGGACCCCTGAGAACCTCCGTGTCTTCCTCACCGCGATGGCGGCTGACCGCTTGGCGGCGTTGTGGCTGCTGCTCGCTACGACAGGGCTCCGCCGCAGCGAAGCGCTCGGCCTGCCCTGGCGGGCGATCGACCTGGAGAGCGGACAACTGACCGTCATGCAGCGGCTGGTGACGGTCGCGGGCAAGCCAACGATCCGCCTCGGCACAAAGTCCCCAGCCGGGCGGCGCTCGATTGCGCTCGACCCGGCGACGGTGGCAGCCCTCAAGGCTCACCGCCCGCGGCAGCTCGAGGAGCGTCTCGCCTGCGGTGAGGGTTGGCAGGATCACGGCCTGGTGTTCACCCGGGAGGATGGGACGCCGCTCCGGCCGACCCAGCTCACGCGGATGTTCGCTCGGCTGGCCCGCGAAGCCGGCTTACCCGACCTGACGCTGCACGGGCTCCGCCACACCTACGCCACGGCGAGCCTCCAGGCCGGCGTCCCCGTGAAGGTCGTGAGCCAACGCCTCGGCCACGCCAATACGGCCATCACGTCGGACCTGTATCAGCACGTCCTGAAGGCGATGGATGCCGACGCCGCCAACGCCGTCGCCCGCCTGATCCTTGACGGCGAGCAACAGGACTCGGAGTCCTCTGCTGTCAATCCGCTGTCAACCGGACGACCTGTCCCCGATGCCGAGAGGAGGTGAAGCACGGATCTCCAGCTCAGTCATGGTGTCGGAGGGGGGACTTGAACCCCCACGTCCTTGCGGACACTAGGCCCTCAACCTAGCGCGTCTGCCTATTCCGCCACTCCGACGTGGGCGCCATCGCTGGGCGCTGCGGGATTGTAGCAGAGGGCCATGCCGGGCTACTTGAACCCGTTTGCGAGGCTGCAGGCACTGAGGTCGACGGCCCCCCAGGGGGTGAGGTCGAAGCCCTCGACCCCGGGGGCGAGCACGGCGCTGTGCCGGTAGTCGAGCACGGGGGCGACGGGCACGGCCTCAAGGGTGGCCTGCTCGGCCTGCTGGTACAGCCGCGTGCGGGCCGCCTGGTCGGCGGTGGCCCGGCCCTGGGCGACGAGCCGCTCGACGCCCTCTTCCTCGAACCCGGTCGGGTCGGCGGCGAGGAAGGCGTCCATGCGAGGAACGTCGCTGGCCCAGCCGAAGGCGAAGAGCTGGGCGCCTGCCCTGCCCTGTTGGCTGAGAACGCTTGCGGGGGCGACCTGCTTGATGGTGACCGGGAGCCCGACCTGGGCGAGCTGGGCCTTGACGATCCCGGCGGCCTGGCGGTCGAAGGGTGTGGAGGGGATGGCCATGACGGCGGGCTTGCGGGCGCCTGCGCCGATGAGGTCGAGCAGGGCGCCGGCCTGGCCGGGATCGTAGGTGCAGGTCGGGCAGGCGACCTGGCGGGCGCCGGGGACACCGGTGGGCACGAGGCCGACGGCGGGGGCGGCGGCGCCCTGGAAGGCGGCGGCGATGCGCGAGCGGTCGAGGGCCAGCGAGACGGCCCGCCGCCAGCGCGGGTCGCTCCCCTGCTGGCCGTCGAGGTCGAACCCGAGCGACCAGCTGCCGAGCTCCGGGCCCTGGAGCAGGCCCGGCCGTCGGCGGCCGTCGGCGGACGCCCCGGCGACGGCCCTGGCGGCGGCGACCTGGTCGGGCGGGACGGGGGCGAAGCTGACCTGCGCGTGCTGGAAGGCGAGCCATGCGGTCTGCTGGTCGGGGACGACCTGCACGCGAACCCGGTCGAGGTAGGGGGCGTGGCCGCTGTAGTGGGGGTTGCGCACCAGCTCCAGCGTCTGGCCCTTGGGGGTCTTGGTCAGCATGAAGGGGCCGTTGCCGAGCGGCTTGGCGGCGAAGGCGGCCGCC
>Ga0137380_10005220_pt1 | contig 11530 bp, 10 predicted proteins | sample SagtaG_17_FD_104809 | JGI IMG/M metagenome (GOLD analysis project Ga0137380, IMG submission 104809) | Vadose zone soil microbial communities from Sagehorn Ranch, Mendocino, California, USA - Sage2_L_100_16 metaG | ecosystem: Environmental > Terrestrial > Soil > Vadose zone | place: USA... | reverse complement strand
CTCGCCATCACGCACTCGACGTGGCGCTCCTTCCTGAGCACGCGCCGCAGCGGCGCGGTGATCTGGCCCTCCGACAAGATCCCGGTAGCGCACTGGTAGAGCAGCGGCTGGAACAGGTGATGCTCGCTCTGGTCGATCAGCGTCACCGAGAAGGGCCCTCGGCGCAGCGCGCGCACGGCGAAGAGCCCGGCGAAGCCGCCGCCGACGATCACGACGCGACGCCGCGCCTGGCCGTTCATCCCCCGAACCCCCCGTACTCGCGTCTCAGGTCTCCCCTGGCGGGTCGTACCAGGTCTCGCCGTCAGGCAGCAGCGCGTCGGCCTCCTTCGGCCCCCAGCTGGCCTTGGCGTACTGGTGCACCGGCACCACGTCGCCCAGCACCGGATCGACCACCTCCCACGCCGCCTCCACCGTGTCCTGCCTGGCGAAAAGCCCGCGATCGCCGGCGAGGGCGGCGCCGATCAGCCGGTCATACGGCCGCATGTCGCCGGCCGGATGCTCGGCGAACGTCAGCATCTCGGGCTGCGGCAGCCAGCCAGCTCCCGGCTTCTTGCCGGTGAGCGTCACGCTGACCCTCGCCGCCGGGTTGATCCTGAAGTGCAGCCCGTTCGCCGAACCACGAGGCTGGAGGCCGAACACGTCGCTCGCGGGCGGCCTGAACCGCACGAAGACCTCCGTGGCGGTCACCGGCAGGCACTTGCCGGCCCTGATCAGGAGCGGCACGCCAGCCCAGCGCCAGGAGTTCATCGCGAGGCGCACGGCCACGTAGGTCTCGACGGTCGACCGCGGGTCGACACCCTGGACATCGCGGTAGCCCTCGTACTGCCCGCGCACCACGCTCTCTGGTGTCAGCGGCGAGAGCGCTTCGACGGCGGTCGCCTTCGAGCTCCGCCACGGGTCCATGCCGCGCCCGTCCGGCGGCTCGGCGAGGACCGACGCGAGCACCTGGAACAGATGATTCTGGAGCACGTCCTTGATCGCGCCGGTCTTGTCGTAGAACGCACCCCGGTCCGAGACGTCGAACGCCTCGGCCATGGTGATCTGGATGCTCTGCACGTGGGTCCGGTTCAGGAGCGGCTCGATGATCGAGTTGGCGAACCTGACGAAGATCATGTTCTCGACCGGGTCGAGGCCGAGCCAGTGGTCGACCCGGTAGATGTCGTCCTCCGCGAAATGCTGGTGCATCGTGGCGTTCAGCGCCTGCGCGCTCGCCAGATCGTGGCCGAACGGCTTCTCGACCATCACCCGCGAGCCGCTGGCCCGCCCCGCCCCTGCGATGCCATCGGCGATCCTGCCGAACAGCGCCGGCGGCACCTCGAGGTAGTAGAGCACCTTCTTGCCGGCGCCGACCTTGGCGGCCATCTGGTCGTAGGTATCGCTGGCGGTCAGGTCGCCGTCGACGTACTGCAGCAGCCCGAGCATCTTGGCGGCGGCAGGCAACTTGGGGTCGATGCCGTTGCGGCGCAGCGAGTCGACCGCGTAGTTGCGGAACTGCTCGAGCCCCCAGCCGCTCTTGGCGACGCCGATGACCGGCATGTCGAGCAGGCCCCGCTCGGCCAGCCCGACGAGCGCGGGGAACGTCTCCAGCTTGGCCAGGTCGCCGGTTGCCCCGAAGATGACGAGCGCGTCCGCGCGAGTCGTATCGGTGGGGGCTGGATCCATGCCCGGCGGGTAGGCGCGGGCTTGATCTGCGGTCATTGTCATCTGCTCCTTCAGTGCGCGGATTGCTGCATCCGGAAATCCTTGTCGCTGAGCCGACGCCTAAACACGTAGTAGCTCCACGCGGTATAGGCCAGGACAACGGGCAGGAAGATCCCGGCCACGACCGTCATAACTGTCAGCGAATACGAGCCTGACGCGCTGTTGTGAATGGTCAGGCTGAATCGCGGACTGGTGCTCGACACCATCAGATCCGGGTAGAGCTCGCTGAAGATCGACAGGATCGCCGTGGCCATCGCGAGCGTCGTCGCGGCGAACGCCCACCCCTCCAGGCCCGCCCTGACCAGCCAGGCGGCGGCGAACACCGCGAAAACCGCGATGATCTCGACAGGATTGATCAGCAGGCCCTTGCCGGCGATGGCGTGCGTCCACAGCGCGAACGCCAGCACCATCAGCCCGGTGACCGACGCGGACCTGCGCGTCACGAGGACCGCCCTGTCCCGCAGGTCTCCCGTGGTCTTGAGCGCCAGGAACGTGCCGCCGTGGGTCACGCAGATCGCCAGCAGCGTGAGGCCGGCGAAGATGCCGTAGGGCTGGAGCAGCGTCCAGAACGAGCCCGTGTACTCGTGGCCCGCGTTGACGGGCAGCCCGTGCAGCAGGTCCCCCAGCGCGATCCCGACCAGCACAGGCACCAGCACGCTGCCGATCGTCAGCAGCCAGCTCCAGGTGCGGCGCCAGGCCGCGCTGTCCCGCTTGCCGCGGTACTCGAACGAGGTGCCGCGCGCCATCAGCGCGCCGAGCAGCAGGACGAGGGCGAGGTAGAAGGCCGAGAACATCGTCGCGTACCAGCCGGGGAACGCGGCGAACATGGCCGCGCCCGCGACGATCAGCCAGACCTCGTTGCCGTCCCAGAGCGGACCGATCGTGCTGATGGCCGCGCGCCGGCCGGCCTCGTCCCTGCCGATCACGCCGTGCAGCATGCCGACGCCGAAGTCGAAGCCCTCGAGGACGAAGAACCCGGTCCAGACGATCGAGATCAGCAGGAACCAGAACGAGACGAGTGTCATCGCGGCGCCGCCTAGTAGAGCATCGACGGCACGCGGGCGTGCTCGTCGACCGGGGCGGGTGCAGGGGCAATTTCCTTTCTGGAATAACGCACCATCAGGACGACATCGACCACGCCGAGCGCGGTGTAGAGCACGCCGAATGCCACCAGGCTGATCACCAGGTCGGTGAGGCTGACCGAGGGCGAGACGCCGGCCCGGGTGAGTTTCAGGCCCTGCACGATCCAGGGCTGCCGCCCGCTCTCGGTCAGCAGCCAGCCCGCGGTGTTCATCGCGAACGGCAGCAGCACCGCCCACGTCGCCGCCAGCAGGAACCAGCGTGACCTGGTGAACGTCTTGCGCCGCATCAGCCAGAACCCCCACAGCCCGAGCAGCAGCACCAGCGTGGCCGCGTAGGCCATCACCCGCATCGCCCAGTACTGGATGAAGACGTTAGGCACGTAGTTGCCTGGCCCGTACTGCTTCGCGTACTGCTTCTGCAGCGGCGTCAGGCCGATCACCTTGCCGTTCCATGAGTTGGTCGCCAGCAGGGACAGCAGGTGCGGGATCGCGATGATCTGCGTGGGGGTGTGGTCGTTGTTGCCGCCGCCGATCTGGAACATCGAGAACGAGCACGGCTGGCAGGTGGTCCACTGCGCCTCGGCCGCCGCGATCTTCATGGGCTGGTACCTGGCCTCGATGACGCCAAGCTCGCTGCCGACGAACATCGCCATGATGATCGCTGGCACCAGCACGATCAGCGAGAGCCGCAGCGAGAAGCCGAAGATCCGCTCGCGATCCTGATCGGCCGGCTCGCCCGGGCCTGATCTGGCGGCCTTCCGCAGTTGCCACGCGGACACCGCCAGCATCACCGCGGCCGCCGTGACGAGCGATGCGACCAGGACGTGCAGGTAGCCCCAGAGAAAGACCGGGTTGGTGAGCACGGCCCAGATGTCGTTCATGGCCGGCCTGCCCGTCGCCTTGTCGATCGCGTAGCCGACCGGGTGCTGCATCCAGGAGTTGGCGGCCATGATGAACGCGGCCGACAGGACCGTGCCGAGCGCGACCAGCCAGATCGCGAGCAGATGAACGCGGCGGGACAGCCGATCCCAGCCGAAGATCCACAGTCCGAGGAAGGTCGACTCGAGGAAGAACGCGATCAGGCCCTCCATGGCCAGCGGCGCCCCGAAGACGTCGCCCACGAATCTCGAGTAGGCCGACCAGTTCATGCCGAACTCGAACTCCTGGACCAGGCCCGTGACGACGCCGACGGCGACGTTGATGACCAGCAGCGTGCCGAAGAACCTGGTCAGCCGGAGGTAGTCGGGTTTGTCCCGCCGGTACCAGGCGGTCTGCAGCAATGCGGTCAGCAAGGCCAGCCCGATAGTGACCGGTACGAAGAAGAAATGGTTGATCGAGGTCAGCGCGAACTGCCAGCGCGCTAGATCCAGCGTCATCATTTCCCCCAGGCAGCGCATCAGGACGACGGCCGCCCCGGCAGCCGCCGCCGCACAGCCATTACCGTTCCTGCTGGCCGGTGTCTTGGCACCACCCCCGCGGGGTGATGTGTAATTGCGGGCCCGAGGGCAGGTTTAGACCATGACCGATCGGTACGACGTGATAATCGTCGGCAGCGGCGCCGGTGGCGGGACGCTCGCTCACACCCTCGCGCCCTCAGGCAAGAAGATCCTGCTGCTGGAGCGCGGTGACTTCCTGCCCCGCGAGCTGGAGAACTGGGACGCGACGGCGGTGTTCGTCGACGGCCGCTACATATCCCCGGACACCTGGTACGACGCTGACGGGAAGGCGTTCCAGCCGCAGGTGCACTACTACGTCGGCGGCGCGACCAAGATGTACGGTGCCGCGCTGTACCGGCTCAGGCCAGCCGACTTCGGCGAGATCAAGTACTCCGACGGGATCTCGCCAGCCTGGCCGCTGGACTACGCAGACCTCGAGCCGTACTACACCAGGGCCGAGTGGCTCTACCAGGTGCACGGCAATCACGGTGAGGACCCGACCGAGGGCCCTTACTCGAAGCAGTATCCGTGGCCGCCGGTCTCGCACGAGCCGCGCATGCAGCAACTCTCCGACGATCTGGCCACGGCCGGCTATAACCCGTTCCACGCGCCGTGCGGGATCCTGCTCGACGAGGACCACCGCGCCGCGAGCGCGTGCATCAGGTGCGCGTGGGTGGACGGCTTCCCCTGCCTCGTGCACGCGAAGTGCGACGCCGAGGTGATCGCGGTGCGGCCGCTGCTCGGCCTGCCGAACGTCACGCTGCTGGTCGGCGCCGAGGTGACGGCGCTGCGGACCGACCCGGCGGGCCGCAGCGTGACCGAGGTCGTGATCAGCCGGGCCGGCCAGCGGGAGAGCTACAGCGCCGACATCGTCGTCCTGGCCGCTGGCGCGGCAAACACCGCGAAGATCCTGCTGCGGTCGGTGTCCGGCAAGCACCCGGCCGGGCTCGCGAACGGCTCGGACCAGGTCGGCAGGAACTACATGTTCCACAACAGCAAGGCCGTCGCCGCGCTGGCCAAGGAGCCGAACGACACCGTGTACCAGAAGACGCTCGGCCTGAACGACTTCTACCTGGCCGACGAGTCCAGGCCGCCGCTCGGCAATATCCAGCTGCTCGGCAAGTCCAGTGCTGGCGCCATGCGCGGCGAGGAGCCGAAGCTGACCAAGCTCGCCCCGAACTGGTCGCTGGAGGAGGTGGCCAAGCACAGCGTCGACATCTGGCTGACGACCGAGGATCTGCCCAGGCCGGAGAACAGGGTCACCGTGGACGGCGACGCGAGCATCCACCTCACCTACCAGTTCTCCAACCACGCCGAGACCGAGGGCCTGTACCGGGAGCTCAAGACCCTGCTGAACAAGACGGGCATGGCCGCGCACCACGTGCTGTCGAAGAACTTCTACGCGGACATGAGCGTGCCGCTGGCCGGCGTCGCGCATCAGGCGGGCACCGCCAGGTTCGGCTCGGATCCCGCGACCTCCGTGGCAGACGGCACCTGCAAGGCACACGAGCTGGACAACCTCTACCTCGCGGACGCGAGCATCTTCCCGAGCATCGGCGCGGTCAACCCGGCGCTGACCGTGATGGCCAACGCGATCCGGGTCGGCGACCACATCGCCGCGCGGCTGCGCTGACCTGACGTGGCCAGCACCCGGTACCCGAACATCGCCGATCACGGGCTGATCGGCGACCTGCAGCCGCGGTTCGACTACGGCCGCGCCAAGCACAAGATACAAGTGTCCGGCCACGGCGCCGTGCTGACGGGGTCGGACGGCACCCGGCTGACGGTGCACACCGTGGACAGCGCCAGCGACGTGCTCGACTCCTCGCTGCTGATGATGCCGCTGCAGGGCATCGCGCCACGCGACCCGATGTGGCTGTCGACGCTGGCCGCGATGGACGACAAACTGGTCTCGGACAGCCTGGTTTACCGGTACAACCCCGCAATGACCCCGGACGGCCTCCGCGGCCGGGAAGGCACTTCTCGCTGTGCCCGTTCTGGTACGTCGACGCTCTTCCCGCAGGCGTTCAGCCACCTGGCGCTGATCGGCGCGGCGATCAACCTCGACTACCAGCTCGACCACGGGCCGGCAACGTCGGGGTGCTCTCGGCAGTGCGGTGACCGGTTCAGGCCACCCTAGGAGCTCACAGAGAGGACAGAGAGGACACCCCTTATGGCGACGATGACAGCTCAGGATCCCTATCCGGTCCAGTTCTCGGTCGACTACCCGGATCGGCCGCTCAACCGGGTGACGACGTTCTTCCGTATCTTCACCGTCATTCCGATCGCGATCGTGCTCGGCACGATCTCCGGTCAGACCTGGGGCTCGTCGGACGGCAGGTATTACGTCGCTGGCGCGGGCGGCCTGCTGTTTCTCGGGCCGCTGCTCATGATCTTGTTCCGGCTCAAGTACCCAAGGTGGTGGTTTGACTGGAACCTCGAGCTGCAGCGGTTCTCCAACCGGGTCGGGATCTATGTGGCCCTGATGGACGACAGGTACCCGTCGACCGACGAGCATCAGTCGGTGCGCCTGGACTATCGCTACCCGGACGCGCAGGCAGAGCTGAACCGCTTCCTGCCGCTGGTGAAATGGCTGCTCGCGATACCGCACTACATCGTGCTGATCTTCCTCGGGATCGCCGCGTTCGTGGTGGTCATCATCGCCTGGTTCGCGATCTTGTTCACGGGGCGCTATCCGCGCGGCATGTTCGACTTCGTCGAGGGCGTGATTCGGTGGCAGAACCGGGTCGTCGGATACGCGTACGTCCTGGTCACGGACCGGTATCCGCCGTTCAGCCTGCGACCGTGACGCAGCGCGGGGGCCGAGCGCGGTGATCGTGATCCTGGCCGGGGTGTCCGGCAGCGGCAAGTCGACGGTCGGCGCGCTGCTGGCCGGCCGGCTCGGCTGGCCGTTCACCGACGGCGACATGCTGCATCCGGAGGCGAACATCGCGAAGATGGAGCGCGGCGAGCCGCTCACCGACGCCGACCGGCTGCCGTGGCTGAGGGCGATCGGGGCCGCGATGGACGAGCGGATCGCCGCGGGCGAGCCGGCGCTGATCGCCTGCTCGGCGCTGAAGCGCTGGTACCGGGAGATACTGGCGGCCGGACGGCCGGCGGCCCGGATCGCGTTCCTGAGCATCGACAAGGACGTGGCCGCCCGCAGGCTCGCCAGCCGGCACGGCCACTTCTTCGATCCTGCGCTACTCGACAGCCAGTTCGCCGATCTCGAGCCGCCCGGCCCCGACGAGGCGGCCGTGGTCGTCGTGCCGGTTACCGACAGCGCGGACGGGACGGCGGACGAGATCATCCGGATGCTGCGGCTCGACCGTCAGGCTGGCCTTGTTTGAGCAGGCCGCGCTCCTCGCGCTGGTGGCCGCCTGCTATCCCCCGGCGCTGCTGGTGGCCGGCTGGTGTAGCCCTTACCTGGCCGGCGGACCCTGACGACGCCCAGCACGCACCGACCGAGGCGCGCGCCCACGTGCGCGGGCTCGCCGATCACGGCGGCCAGCGTGCGGATCAGGATGTCCGCGCCGTACACGAACGACGCGGCCGCGTCGAGGACCAGGAAGATCACGGGGATCAGGACGAGCAAACGGGACAGGGCGAGCAGCCGCTCGAACACCCGCTGCAGGCCGGACAGCCCGTTGCCGTTCAGCGGTGCCGGTGGCCCGGTTTCCGGCGGGCGTCCGGCCGCTGGCCCGTCCCGCCCGCCTGGCTCCCCGGTCACAAGGGACGTTTACCCACGGCCGCACGCGGATATGACGACGCCCCCGTGAGCGTCTGCTCGCGAGGGCGTGCCTCGGGCGCTCGAAGACGCCCGGTGCGCCGGTGTGAGGTCGCCTCTCGGCGAAAGGCGCAACGCGGCTCCAGCCGAACGGTAGTCCGCGAAGGCAATGGGTCAGGCCCGGGGGACACATCACACCGACGAGGTTGTAACGCGGGGGCACCGTTGGGTATTCCGTCGTCACCGGAGCCCGGCGGGCGGGACTAGTCTGGGCGGTGAGGTCACGCGCGGGTTGAGGAGCCTCGTGGTTGCGAACGTCTCGGCCATCGGCTGTATCGGCAGGATCATCGTCGCGACGCGCGGCGAAGCAGGGCCCGGCGAGGTTCTGGTCCAGATCCGGGGCGGATCAGAGGCGTTCATCGCCTGGTCCGAGAACCCCCTGCCGCAGGGCACGACGGTCCTCGTCATCGATGAACGTGGCAACCGGACCGTCGACGTGAGCGCCTGGACGGATCCGCTGGCGCCCTATCAGGCGAACTCGCGGGACCCGTGACCCACCTGATGTGCGGTAAATTCCGGTAATTACCGCATCGGTATATCGGCACCCCTATGTGGAGATGACACATGCTCGGCTACCGCGTCCCGAGGCCCGACGAGGCCATGCTGGTTTCCGGCGGCAGGTACGGAATGAACGGCGCGCCCTTCAAGGTCGTGACAGGCCACGGCTCCTTCGTGCTGCCGTTCGTCCGAAAAGCGAACTTCCTGACCCTGTCCATGTGCGAGTCCGAAGTCTCCGAGACCTGCGTCACCAGGCAGGGCATCTCGCTGAACGTCCGCGCGGTGATCGCGTTCAAGGTCGGCAACGACCAGGAGAGCATCGTCAACGCCGGCCAGCGATTCCTGTCCGACCAGGATCAGATGTCGACCCTGACCGGGCGGATCTTCGCCGGTCACCTGCGCTCGATCATCGGCTCGATGACCGTCGAGGAGATCGTCACCGAGCGCCAGAAGCTCGCGACCGAGGTCCTAGACGGATCGAAGGCCGAGATGGCCAAGATCGGGCTGACCGTCGACTCACTCCAGATCCAGTCGATCGACGACATGAACACGGGCTACATCGACGCGATGGCCGCTCCGCACAACGCGGCCATCCAGCGTCAGGCACAGATCGCGCAGGCACAGGCTAACCAGGCCGCCGCCGAGGCACAGCAGCAGTCGCAGCGCGCCCAGGCGGAGTACGCCAGGCAGACCTCGGTCGTGCAGGCCCAGTACAAGGCAGAGATCGACAAGGCCCAGGCCAAGGCCGCGCAGGCCGGACCGCTGTCCCAGGCTCAGGCGCAGATGGAGGTGCTCTCCGCCCAGGCCGAGCTGGCCAAGCGGCAGTCCGAGCTGCGCGAGCGTCAGCTGGTCGCTGAGGTGATCAAGCCTGCCGAGGCCGAGGCGGAGAAGGTGCAGATCCTGGCCAAGGCCGACGCGCAGCGCGTCACCATGCAGGCGGAGGCCGCCGCGTCGCACAACAGGGTGGCGCTCGATCGGATGCTCATCGAGCAGCTGCCGCAGATCGTCAGGGAAGCCGCCTCCGGCCTGGCGGGTGCCAACCTCAGCGTGCTGAACGGTGCCGAGGGCCTCAGCGAAGAGGCTGCCCAGCCGCCCGGCGCGCCGCGACTGCCGCGTCCCGACCGGCCAGAGGGTGAGTCGAACGGGCAGGCGACGGGCTGACACCAGCGCCGCTCCCCGGATCCTCCCGGCGATCCGGCAATGTAGCCCGAAAAAGGGCGGCGTAACGGGAAGAGTTTGCGGTAACAGGTAGCGAATGCGGCGGCATTTGGCGCAAAAGCTACCCGTTAATCCGTGCGCTCGGCGCCGGCGGCGACGAAGGGCCCGCGCACCTCGGCGCGGCGCCGCACCGGGTCGGCCAGCGCCGCGGTGAGCTGGTCGAGGGCGTCGACGGTGTGCGCGCTGACCACCGCGTCGCAGTGCGGCCAGGCCGCGGCCATTCCGCCGGCGAGCGGTTCGTAGGCGGCGCTCTTGGTGCGCGGGTTCACCCAGACGATGCGGAACGCGACCAGCGACAGCCGCTCCATCTCGCGCCGCAGCAGCTCGGGGTCGCCGGTCTCCCAGCCGTCCGAGATGATCACCACCACCGCCCCCCTGGCCATGCCGCGGCGGCCGTAGTGGTCGTTGAAGTCCTTCAGCGCCGGGCCGATCTTGGTGCCGCCCAGCCAGTCGGGCGCCGTCTGACCGGCGCGCTGCATCGCGACGCCCGGCAGCGTCCTGGCGAGCACCGGCGTCAGCCTCGTCAGCTGGGTCGCGAACGTGAACACTTCGGCGCCCACCGCTCCGGCGGCGCAGTAGAGCAGCTGGATCATCGCCCGCGCGTACGGCTCCATGGACCCCGAGATGTCGCAGAGCACGACCAGCCGCCGCGGCCGCCGCCGCGGATCACGTCCGATCAGCCGGTACGCGTCGCCGCCGGTCCGCCGCGCCTGGCGCAGCGTCGCCCGCATATCGGTGCGCCGGCCGGCCGGCCGCCGGCGCTGCCGCCGGGACCGGCGCTCGGGCAGCGCGAGCGTGATCCTGCGCATCAGGGATGCCACCGAGATCAGCTCCGAGTCGGTGAGGTCGGCGAAATCCTTGCTGGCCAGGCGCTCGGCGCTGGTGCCCAGGTAGGGCTGGTCGATCTCCCGGTCTGGCTCCTCGTCGCCGTCGGCCATCTCCCGGCTTTCGACCTCTGAGTCGCGCCCGCGGTCATGGGCGTGCTGCTGGGCCGCCTGCGCGGCGCTGGCGAGCAAGTTCTCCGACGACAAGTCGGGCAGGCCGCCGAATCCCGCGAGGTCCGGCTCGGCTTCCGGGCCGGCTCCCTGCGTGTCGCCGAAGATCTGCTCGAAGACGGCCCGGAGAATCAGCGCGTGATCCTTGCTCGACACCAGCGTCGTCAGCGCGCACAGGTACAGCGCGCGCGGCGTGGCCGGCCTGGCGACCGTCACCGCCGCGGCAAATCGCTCGGTTCTGCCTGGACCGACCGGCAGGCCTGCTTCCCGCAGCGCAGCTCCGAACCGCGCGCTGATCTCGGCGAGATCTCCCGCCCCGTCCGCCGGCCGTCCGCCTGAGCCGGTCCGGTCAGTCATCCCGGCCGATGAGCGCCGCGAAGCCGGACCGGCGCATGGTCGCGAGATCCTCGGAGTACTTGAGCACAGCGCCCGCGGTGCGCTCGGCTGAGGCGGCGTCGAGCTCGCCGATGCCCAGCGTGTGCAGCGCGCCGGCCCAGCTGATTGCCTCGGCGATTCCCGGCGGCTTGGCCAGGTCCAGGTGGCGCAGCCGTGCCACGCCAGCCGCCACCTGGTCAGCCAGCGGCCCGGTCGCCTCCGGCACCCGCCGCCTGACGATCGCCGAAACGCGAGGAACGTCCGGGTAGTCGATCCAGTGGTACAGGCAGCGCCGCTTCAGGGCGTCGTGCAGGTCACGCGTCCGGTTGGACGTCAGCACGACGACCGGCGGGTACGCGGCCCGGCGGGTGCCCAGCTCGGGGATCGTCACCGCCGCCTCGGCGAGCAGCTCGAACAGGAACGCCTCGAACTCGTCGT
>Ga0137380_10005217_pt1 | contig 11533 bp, 13 predicted proteins | sample SagtaG_17_FD_104809 | JGI IMG/M metagenome (GOLD analysis project Ga0137380, IMG submission 104809) | Vadose zone soil microbial communities from Sagehorn Ranch, Mendocino, California, USA - Sage2_L_100_16 metaG | ecosystem: Environmental > Terrestrial > Soil > Vadose zone | place: USA... | reverse complement strand
GAACGCCGCCGACCACCGCCGGGCTACGCAACGCGGCGCTGAGGACGAGCAGCGCCACGGCGGCCGCTGCCGCGAGCGGGCGGAGACCGCCGCACCTGGCCTCGAGCGCGTCGCCGTAACACTCGAGCGCAAGCGCGAAGGCGGCCGGGATGGCCGCCAGGAGGAACGCGAGGGCGACACCGTGGCTGCCCGAGAGGTCGGCGACGAGGGCGATCAGCGCGAGCAGGGCCGGAAGCGCTCGGCGGGCCATCCCGGCCAAGCTTCGCCTCGGCGCCGGACGTTCCTTTACGCTCGCGGCCTCCACCAGAACGAAGGGAGACCGATGGCTGACGCCTCACTGACCTGGCTCGGGCACGCCTCCTTCCGCCTCGAGACGCCGGGCGGAAAGCGTGTCTACGTCGACCCCTGGTTCGACAACCCGAAGTGTCCGGACTCGGAGAAGGATCCCGACCGCTGCGACGTGATCGCCGTCACGCACGGACACTCGGACCACACGGGCTCGACTGTCGAGCTGAGCAAGAAGCTCGGCCCGGTGCCGATCGTCGCGCTCGTGGAGCTGAAGGGCTGGCTCAAGGAACAGGGCGCGCAGACGGACGACATGCCCGGCCCGAACAAGGGCGGCACGGTGCAGGCCGAGGGAATCAAGTTCACGCTCACGAATGCGTTCCACTCGAGCGCAGCCGACGACGGGACGTACCTCGGCGAGGCGACGGGCATCGTCGTCGAGCTCGAGAACGGCACGAAGGTCTACTTCGCCGGGGACACCTGCGTGTTCGGCGACATGCAGCTGATCGGGCGCATCTATGCACCCGACGTCGCCGTCCTCCCGATCGGCGGCCATTTCACGATGGACCCGCGCGAGGCGGGCGTCGCCTGCGAGCTGCTCGGCGTGAAGCGCGTCGTGCCGTGCCATTACGGAACGTTCCCGCTGCTCGCCGGCACGCCCGACCAGCTGAGACAGCACGCTCCGGGCGTCGAAGTGCTCGCGATCGCGCCCGGGGAGTCGGTCACGCTGTGAGAGAGCGCTGGTTCGGCGCCACCGGCCGGCGTGTTCCGGAGATCGCCGTCGAAGGCGAGCTCGAGCTGGACGACGCGCTCGTGCTCGACGAGGTGTCCGACACCGAGAGCCTCCACGAGGCCCACGAAGCCGGCCGGCCGATCGTCGTGCGGGCCGCGACGGCGGAAGCGATCAAGGAGGCGCTGTCCCATCCCGAGGTCGCGGTCGCGATCGTCCCGGCGGACCACCGAGATCTGCTCGACGTCGATCTCCGTGAGCTCACGTATGGGCCGTAGCGACGTCGTCGCGACGTATTCGATCGTCGCCTGCGACCTGGCGGCCTCGCAATGGGGAGTCGCGGTGCAGTCCAAGTTCCTGGCCGTCGGCTCGGTCGTGCCATGGGCCGAGCCGTACGTGGGTGCGATCGCGACGCAGTCGTATGCGAACCCGCGCTACGGCCCGGACGGGCTCGCCCTGCTGCGCGAAGGCAGCTCGGCGGCGGAGGTGGTCGAGGCCCTCACCTCCGCCGACGAGGCCCGTGCGGAACGTCAGGTCGGGGTCGTCGACGGCACCGGGCGCGCAGCGACGTTCACCGGCGAGGCCTGTCACGGATGGGCAGGCGGCCGCACAGGCGAGTGCTACGCGGCCCAGGGCAACATCCTCGTTTCGGCCGCGACCGTCGACGCGCTCGCGGCGACGTTCGAGTCGAACTCCCACCTCGAGCTCGCCGAGCGGCTGATCGAGTGCCTCGCCGCCGCGCAGGCCGCGGGAGGCGATCGCCGCGGACAGCAATCGGCCTCGCTCCTGCTGGTCGAGAAGGATGCCGGCTACGCGAAGCTGTCCGACACGGTCGTCGACCTGCGTGTCGACGACCACGAGCGTCCGATCGCGGAGCTGCGACGGCTCTTTTCGCTGCACCGCGAGCTGTTCGGCGTCACGCCGCAGGAGGACTGGCTCGACGTCGACGACACGCTCGCACGCGAGCTGCGCGACCGCCTGACCAAGCTCGGCTACGCCGGCGACCTCGAGCGGGCGTTCGCCGACTGGGCGGGAACGGCCAACCTCGAGGAACGTGTGGACGGGCTCACGCGCATCGATCCGATCGTGCTCACGGCGCTGCGGAAGGAGTCGGCCTGAAGGTCGTCCGCCTCGACGAGATCGAGCCGATCCCCGTCGCCGGCGGCAAGGACACCGATCTCGACTCGCTGCGGGACGATTCGCGCTTCAGCGCGATGGTCTGATCCCCGCACGAAGCAGCGCACGCGCCTCTGAGGCCGGACGATCTCCCCCGGCGACGATCGCGGGCGGGAGCGCGAGGGTCACGCATCTCCCGGCAGCCGCACGCCCGCCCCGCGCACGCGCAGCGCCGGGACGGGGTCCGCCGCCGGCCGGGCGACGAGCAGCACGGCCCCGTACCCGTCGCCGATCAGGGAATCGACAAGCAGTTGCAGTCCGAGCGCGAGCGCAAACGCCTTGTGCGCGTGCTCGCCGCCGAACGGGACGAGCTCGTCCTCAGACGCGGCCCCGGCGATCACGTCCCCGTACGTCACGCGTCCCATCGAAACGTCGCTGACGACCGGGCGGCCGTCCGAGCTCGGGATCGCGATCGCGAGCGGGTTGGTGCCGGCGAGCTTGGGGCCGCCGTCCGGGTGCCCCAGCCGCGGCGGGGACGTCGCCGTCAGTACGGCGAGCAGCCCGCCTTCGGCAAGCCGCCGGGCCCAGTAGCCGAGCATTCCCGTCGGGAAGCAGTCGTGCGCGACGACGAGCCGCGCGGCCTCCGGCGGATCGTCGAGCTGGCCGTCGCAGATCGCTGCGAGCATCAAATAGCCGAGCGCACCGCGCCCCTCCCAGCGCTCGTAGCACGCCTCGGCAACGACACACTCGGGCTCCGCCTTCGGGTCGAGCCCTTCCAGCGTCTCCAGCCAGTCGACCCGCGCGAAGCCGTGACCGCGCTTGCCGCGGCTCTCCGCGTCGAGGAAGTGGTCGGCGAGTGTCCGCGCGTCCTTGTCGGCGAAGCCGAGCGCGCTGATCCGCCCGAACGGGTCGGGCGTCAGGAGAGGAGGGGCAACGGCTTGACGATCGAGCCGCGGTCGAGCGCGAGGACGGCGTCTGCGATACGGCGAAGCTCGAGCGCGCTTTCAGACTCGGGAGCGGTCAGCATCAGCGGCTCACCCGCGTCCCCACATTCGCGCAGCAGCGGATCGAGTGAGACGCAGCCGAGCAGCGGAATTCCGAGCTCTGCCGCGAGCCGCTCCCCGCCGCCCGAGCCGAAGACATCGCCGGTCATGTTCTCGACGACGCCGATCAACCGCATGCCCGTCTTCTGCGCCATCGCCCCGGCGCGCGAGGCGACCTCCTGAGCCGCGGGCTGCGGCGTGGTCACGACGAGTGTCTCCGCACGCGGGAGAAGCTGCCCGAGCGAGATGGCGACGTCGCCGGTGCCAGGCGGCATGTCGACGACGAGGACATCGAGCCGCCCCCAGTGCACGTCAGACAGGAACTGCTCGAGCGCACGGTGCAGCATCGGCCCGCGCCACATCACCGGCTGGTTGTCGTCGAGGAAGAACCCGATCGACATCAGCTTGAGGTCGTGCTTCACGGGCGGGACGATCATCTTGTCGACGAGCACGGGCTTCTGGCGGATGCCCAGCACGTGCGGAACGGAATGTCCGTACACGTCGGCGTCGAGGATCCCGACCTGCTTGCCCTGCTGGGCGAGCGCGACGGCGAGGTTGGCGGCCAGCGTCGACTTGCCGACGCCGCCCTTGCCGCTGCAGACCGCAAGCACACGCGTCGCAGCGTCGAGCGAGAGCCCCTTCGACCGCTCCTGCATTCCACCGCGGAGCTTCGTCGTCAGCGCCTGACGCTCGTCCGCGGTCATGACGTCGAACCCGAGCGCGACGCGCTCGACTCCCGGCACCTCGCGCATCACCTCGGCGACCTGCTCCTGGAAGGAGTCACGCAACGGGCAGCCGGCAACCGTCAGCGCGATCGTGACGCGCACGTCGCCGCCGTCGATCTCGACGGCGCGCACCATGTCGAGCTCCGTCACGGGCCGCCGCAACTCAGGGTCGATGACGCCCTCGAGCGCGCGCATGATGTCGTCGCGGTTCGGCTCCATCCCCGCACTGAGCGTAGCAATATGCAGGTTCGTGACCTGGATGGCGCTGGTCTGGCGAAACCTGCTGCGGCGGCCGGCGCGCACGGCGCTCACCGCGGCCGGCGTTGCGCTCGGCGTCGGCCTGATCGTGGCGCTGCTGTCGCTAGCCACGGGCGTCCAGAACAGCGCCGACGAATTGATCCACGTCGGCCGTGCGGACTTCGGCCTCTTCCAGGAAGACGTCTCGGACTTCAGCCGTTCACTGCTGCCGGAGACGATCGCGGGTCGCGTCGCGTCGGTTTCCGGCGTCGCGAAGGTGGCGAAGCTGAAGCTCTTCGCGAATCAGGGCTTCTTCGTCTTCGGCCTCGCCTCGGACGAGTTCGTCTGGCGCCGGCTGGTGCTGGTCGAAGGGCGATTTCCACGCACGGGAGAGGCGCTCGCCGGCGACCGTCTCAAACGCACACAACTCACGATCGCGGGCAAGCGCTTTCGTGTCGTCGGCGTGTACCACAGCGGCGACGAGTTCGAGGACGCAGGCGCGGTCTTGCCACTGCACACCCTCGAGCGGCTCGCTCACCGGCCGGGGGAGATCACGACCGTCGCCGTCTCGGTGCGGCCCGGACTTCGTGCGCGCACCGTGGCGCGCCGTGTCGAGCGGCGCTTTCCGGGAACGGTCGCCGTCTACGAGCCGAGCCAGGCGATCAAGGTCGACACGTCGAGCCGTCTGATCGTCGACACGGGCTGGATCATCTCGCTGCTCGCGTTGATCGTCGGCGGCATCGGCGTCACGAACACGATGGCGATGTCCGTATTCGAGCGGGTGCGGGAGATCGGGATCCTGCGCGCGGTCGGCTGGCGCACATGGCGGATCGCCGTCCTGATCGTCAGCGAGGCGATCGGCATTTCGCTGCTGGCCCTCGGCGTCGGGCTGGGTCTGGGCGTGCTCGCGGCGCGCGCCTTCAGCGGCCACACGAGCACATCGGGACTCGTGCGGCCGGACTTCACCGCCGGCGTCTTCGCGTGGGGGCTCGCGTTCGCGCTGGGGGTTGCGCTGATCGGTGCCGCGTATCCGACCTGGCGTGCGGTGCGGCTTACGCCGATCGAGGCGTTACGGCGCGAATAACGGAGCCGTCGAGCAGGCGCAGCGTGCGGTCGGCGCGGGCCGCAACCGCATCGTCGTTCGTCACGAGCAACACGGTCATGCCACGCTCGCGGCGGATGCGCTCTAGGAGCTCGAGCGCCTGCGCGCCGGTCTCCGAGTCGAGCGCACCGGTCGGTTCGTCGGCAAGCAGCAGTCGCGGCTCGTTCGCGAGCGCACGGGCAAGCGCGACCCGCTGACGCTCGCCACCGGACAGCGTTCCCGGGAACGCGCCGGCTCGAGCAGAAAGCCCGACTTCGTCGAGCAGGTCTCGCGCACGCCTCACGCGCTCGCCACGCGGCACGCCGCGGCCGAGCATCGGCACCTGGACGTTCTCGAGAGCAGTCAGCGTCGGGATCAGGTTGTGGAACTGGAAGACGAACCCGACTGTCGCCGCACGGTACTCCGCCGCGTCGCCGCCGTGGAGAGGCACTCCGTCGACCGAGATCGAGCCGGCGTCCGGCCGGTCGAGCGCACCGATCAGATTGAGCAGCGTGCTCTTGCCGCTGCCCGAAGGTCCGGTGAGGGACGCGAACACGCCGGCGTCCAGCTCGAGCGACGCCTCGTTCAGCGCACGGATCCGTCCGCCGTCGAAGGCCTTGCTGACGCGGTCGACGACGACCCGCGCGCCGCGGCTCAACGCGGCTGCACCCAGTAGTTCAGCTTCGCGGTGCGGCCACGGGCCGTCACGAGCGCCTGGAAGGTCAGGCGGTGGCCGCGGCCTTCGGCCGGGAAGGTGATTTCCTCACCCTTCCGCTCCCGCCACGTGCCCGTGAACGTGTAGACGCGGCCGTTGTCGACCTTGCCGACCGGGACGCCCGCGAGGAGGAAGCGCATCGTCAGCCGCGCGCGGATCGGCCGCCCCGAACGATCCGTGACGTGAACCCAGATCGGCCACGGCCGATTGACACGCGGTGTGTGCGTCGGTGCATGGAGCGTCGCCTTGAACGGCAGCGCCAGCGCGACGAGCAACTCGAGCATGGCTCAATCGTAGAGCCGGTCGAGCGCCTTGGCGGCGGCCGAAAGCGGCCGCGGCTTCTCCAGCACCGGCGCGAACAGGTCGCCGTGCCGGTCGATGCGTTCGAGCGCGACCTGCATCGTGAAATCCCACGGACGCACGTCCGGCGTCAGCTCGCCCCAGTGCAGCGGTGTCGAGACCGGCGCACCCGGCTTGGGCCGCACGCTGTACACCGACGCGATCGTCTTGCCCCACCCATTCTGCCGGTGGTCGACGAGGACGCCGTGCCGCTTCTTCTTCAACCACTCCGTCGTCACCTTGCCCGGATGGCGTTGCTCGAGCAGCCGTGAGGCGCGCTCGGCGAACGCGTACGTCTGCTCGAACGTCGACCGGCGTGCGATCGGCGCGACGACGTGGATTCCGTCCGCGCCGCTCGTCTTGAGGTAGCCCGGCAGCTCGAGCTGGTCCAGGAGTTCCCGGATCAGGTGCGCGACCTCGATCGCGAGCTCGAAGCCGTCGTCCGGCGGATCGAGGTCGAAGAGGACGAAGTCCGGGCGATGCGGCTTGTCGACGCGCGAGTACCACGCGTTCATGTCGACGCAGTTCATCTGGACCATGTAGAGCACCGCCTCCGTCGAATTGACCAGCGGAAAGTCGACAAGGCGCGAGCCGCCTTCACGCGGGTGCGTTCGGAACTGGCGCGTCGGAATCCAGTCCGGTATGCCCCTCGGTGCCTGCTTCTGGAAGAACACCTCGCCCGTGATGCCGTGCGGATAGCGCTTCATCGTGAACGGCCTGTCACGCAGATGCGGCACGAGCGTCGTCGCCACGGACTGGTAGTAGGCGAAGAGGTCGCCCTTCGTGATCGCGTCGTCCGGATACAGGACGCGGTCGGGCGACGTCAGGTTGACAGTCTTCGCTTCAGCCACAGCGCATTGCGAATCGCGAACACTTCCCAGTCGTTGTTGAAGTACGCGAGGATCTCAACGTCTCGGCTCCACTCTTCGAAGCGGCGCGCCCATTCCTCCAGCTCGGTCGTGCTGTAGTTGCCGCGCCGGCCCCGCAAACCGTAGTGGAAACGCACGAACGTCCACGTGGTGGTGAACACGTGCGCCTGGAATTCCTTCACCTCCGGCCGGTCGCCGATCACGAGGGCAGCGTCATGGGCGCGGAGCAGCTCGTACACGGGCTCGGCGAACCAGCTCGGGTGCCGGAACTCGAAGCAGTGCCGGCCCGGCGGAAACGCCTCTAGCGCCGCCGCGAGGCGATCATCGTCGCGTTTGAACGTCGCCGGGAGCTGCCACAGCACCGGTCCGAGCTTGGGCGAGCGGACGAGCGGCTCGATCCGCTCGTAGTAGCGTGCGATACCGCCGCGCAGGTCGGTCAGGCGCTTGATGTGCGTCAGGTAGCGGCTCGCCTTGACCGAAAAGAGGAAGGGCGGCGGCGTCTGCGCGACCCACGAGGCGACCGACGATCTCAGCGGCAGGCGGTAGAAGGTGTTGTTCACCTCGACGGTGTCAAAGTGCTGCGCGTAGTGCTGGAGCCACAGCCGCGCGGGCTTCCCTTCGTAGAACTCGTCTTTCCACGACGTGTAGTTCCAGCCGGAGCAGCCTATGCGGACAGAGCGTGCGCCAGTTGGCGGCATAGCTCCGGCGTTCCCGCTGCGACCACACGCGAACGCCCTTCCACGTCGAGCGGCGCCTCGTCGAACGGCGGCGCCTCGAACAGGTCGATCGCAAGCCCGTGTTCGCGCACGAGCAGCTGTGCGGCGGCGATGTCGACCGACCGCGCCGGCTTGAGCGAGCAGACGGCGTCGACACGCCCGGCCGCGAGGTGACAGAGAGAAAGCGCGAGCGAGCCCATGATCCGCAGGCGGTAGGCGAGATCCACGACGGCCGCCGCCTTCTCGGCGACGGACGCCGTGCGCGTCGCCTCGAACGACAGGATCTCGATGCGATCCTTCGGCCCCTCGCCGTCGAGCAGGTGACCGTTGAGACGCGCGCCCTCGGCGCGCGTCGCGGTCCACTCCTCCTCGCTGCCGAAGTCGTGCACGAAGCCGAACTCGACGTCGCCCATGGTCGGGCCCGAGGCGATCGCGATGGACAACGAGAAGAAGCCGATGCCACGCTTCGCGTTGAGCGAGCCGTCGATCGGGTCGACGACGACGTGAATCCTGCCGTCCCCGACCGTGCCGATCTCTTCGGAGACGACCGTGACGTCGTCGACACCGTCGAAGCGGGCGAGCACTGCGCGCTCGGCTGCGGCGTCGATCGCGGTCGTCTCGTCGCCGCCCCTCCCCGAGCCGACGACCGGTTCGCGATCGGCCCGTGTAGGCAACTCTGCCAGCACCTGGCGGACGTCGACGACCGCCTCGCGGCAGAGCGCGAGCCAGTCAGTCAAGCGGATGGAACAGCAGGCCCGAGGTGAGCTTCGGATAGAAGTACGTGCTCTTCTGCGGCATCGTCTCGCCTCGGCGCGCGACTGCCCAGACATCTTCGATCCGCGTCGGCCGCAGCAGGAACGCCGCCTCCGCGTCGCCCCGGTCGACCGTCGCGACCGCCTCCTCGCGTTGCGGCGTGTACGTGACGCCTTCCGGCGCGATGCGCTCCACGACCTCGACGTCGAGGGCGTCGCCCTCGAGCAGCTCGTACCTGCCGTCGCGGTAGAGCACGACGCCGGGCAGCTCGTCTCCCGGCTTCTCGATCGGCGTCCCTCGAGCCCCGTTCACGTGCTGCGCGACACGGTGCGTCGGGAAGATCGTCAGGCCCTCCTGCCGCGTCGGCACGAGCACGACCATCAGATACGGCGAGCCTCCCTCGGCTGCATACGCCAACGCGGTCTCGTAGCGGTGGTGCCCGTCGGCGATCAGCAGCTCGGTGTCGTCGAAGCTCGGCGCGTCCTGGATGCGCCAGAGCCTGTCGCCGCCGCTCTCGAGGTCCGGCGCGCGGTCCGGTACGGGAAGCGGATCGCCGTCGTACAGCAGGAAGATCGGCTCCAGCTGCGTGCGGGTCGCGCGCAGGAGACGCAGGCGGCCTTCTTTGGGGCCGCTGTGCGTCCGCTCATGCGGGAGGACGACGCCGCGCTCGTACAGCTCGGCGCGCAGCGACGCGACGAGCCCCGACCGCTGCCGCGCAATCCCGTCCGGGCCCGTGTAGTCCTGCGAGAGGAACCAGAAGCTCGGCTCGCCGTCCCGGACGAGGACACCCCTTGGCCGCCACTCGGCCAGCTCGCGGCCGGCTTGCTCCTCGTCGTCCGGCAGCGTGAGATGGACGACGTTGTACGGGCTGAGGGCGAGGTACTTCGCGCGCTCCTCGGGCGAGATCACGTCGTACGGCGGCGCGACGAGTTGTTCCAGCGGACCGGCCTTCGCCTCGTCGTAGCGCTCGGCGCGGAACGGCTTGACCTCGGCCATGCGGCTCGACCCTAGCATCCGTCCCCGGACCTAGACTGGACTCGTGAGCGCGATCGCCGAGCTGGCGGAAGAACGGGTCGTCGAGGGCATCTACGCGGTCGCGCGCAAGGAGCGCTTGCGGACGAAGGGCGGCGCGTCATACCTCGCGCTCGAGCTCGTCGACCCGAGCGGCCGCATCGACGCGCGCGTCTGGCACGACGTCGAGTTGCTCGACGCACGGTTTGCGGAAGGCGACGCCGTGCATGTGCTCGGACGCGTCGAGAAGTTCAGGAACCGGTTGCAGGTCGACGTGCGCACGCTCGAGGCTGCTCCGGACGCGGATCCGGCCGAGCTCGCACCCGCGCTGCGCCGTGACGCGGACGAGCTGGAGGGCTTCCTCGAGTTCATCGCCGCCGAGATCGCCCACCCGGGACTGCGCGCCACGGTCCACCGCTTCCTCGACGACAAGTCGATCCGAACCGCGCTGCGGCGGCTCCCCGCGGCGGAGACGCACCATTCGTACGCAGGCGGTCTGCTCGAGCACAGCGTCGCCGTCGCGACGATCTGCCGCGAGACGGCTCAGCTCCACCCGCGCCTGCGCACCGACCTGTTGCTGGCGGCTGCGCTGCTGCACGACGTCGGACGCACCGCCGAGCTCACCGCCGGGCCGACCTTTCGCCAGACCGAGGAGGGTCGCCTCCTCGGTCACGTCCACCTCGGCCTGCGACTCGTCGAGACCCGCGCCGCGGCGCTCGAAGCGGAGGTGCGGGCAGAGTTGCTGCACGCGATCTCGTGCCACCACGACGCTCGCGCGGCGCGGACGGCCGAGGCCGCCGCGCTCTACCACGCGAACCAGCTCGACGCGGTCGCTGCCACCCGGCCTGTTCCCGAGTAGCCCAGGCGCCGACTTGGCGCTCGCACGGCCAGCAGCCATCTAGGTAGCGTCGTTTCATGGGGATTGCCCTCGCGCTGGGCGCGAGCCTGTCGTGGGGGCTCGCCGACTTCTTCGGCCCACTCCAGGGGCGCGCCCTCGGGATGCTGCGAACGCTGGTGTACGTCCAGCTCGGCGGCCTCGCCGGCATCGCGCTGATCGTCGCGGTACGCGGCAAGGGCCTGGGCGACGGCGCTGCGCTGTTGGCCGTGCCGGCGGCCATCTCCGGCACGCTGGGTCTCTTCGCGTTCTACCGCGGCATCGCCGTCGGCGCGATCAGCATCGTCGCCCCGATCGCCGGGATCTCCGCGCTGCTGCCCGTGATCGTGGGGATCGCGAGCGGCGACCGGCCGTCCGTCTGGCAGCTGCTTGGAATCGCGGCCGCGCTCGCCGGCGTGTTCCTCGCCGCGCGTGAGCCGGCCGCGGAGCGGCCCGTCAGCGCGCAGCGCGGACCAGCGGAGGGGGTTTGGGGGAACCGGGAGGTTCCCCCAGGGCTGTCCCGTTTCGCACCGGGCGTCGGCCTCGCCATGCTCGCCGCACTCGGGTTCGGTGGCTACTTCCCGTTCATGCACGCCGCCGGCAACGCGGACTTCTGGTGGGCCTCTCTGATCTTCAGGATGACGTCGACCTCCGTCATCCTCGCTGCCGTCGCCGTGCGCAGGCCGGCGCTGGCAGTCCCTCCACTGCGGATGTCGCTGCTCGCACTGATCGGCTTCGGCGACATGATGGGCAACCTGCTGTTCGCCGCCGCGTCGACGAGCGGGCTCGTGAGCGTCACCTCCGTGCTCGCGTCGCTCTACCCGATCGTGACCGTCGTGCTGGCTCGCCTCGTGCTGAGCGAACGGGTCGCACGCTCGCAGGAGGCAGGCATCGGCCTTACGCTCGCGGGTGTCGTGCTGATCTCGGCCGGCTAGGGCCCCTTCCAGTAATGCCGCCCAGTTTCTGGGTCGCTAGCACCAAGCGAGAGGCCGCACTCGTCCGCAGCCCAGGCTAGAAGCCTGGGTAAGGACGAGGGTGG
>Ga0137380_10005214_pt1 | contig 11538 bp, 15 predicted proteins | sample SagtaG_17_FD_104809 | JGI IMG/M metagenome (GOLD analysis project Ga0137380, IMG submission 104809) | Vadose zone soil microbial communities from Sagehorn Ranch, Mendocino, California, USA - Sage2_L_100_16 metaG | ecosystem: Environmental > Terrestrial > Soil > Vadose zone | place: USA... | reverse complement strand
GGCTGCACCGTCTTCACGACGAGTTCGAGCGATGCGAAGCTCGAGAAGGCGAAGGCCCTCGGCGCGGACGTCTTGGTCAACTACAAGGCGATGCCCTGGTCGAAGGCCGTCTGGGAACTCACGGGGAAGCGCGGGGTCGATGTCGTCGTGGACCACGTCGGCGAGGCGACCTTCAAAGACTCCGTTCGAAGCCTCCGGAAAGGCGGTCGCGTCGTGGTCCCGGGTGCGACGACCGGTCCGATGCTCGAGCTCGACGCGCGATATCTGTTCTGGAGGCAGCTCTCCGTGCTCGGTTCGACGATGGCGAACCAGCGGGAGTTCGAGGAGGTCATGAAGCTCGTCTTCATGGGCCGCCTCAAGCCGGTCGTGGACCGGATCTTCCCGCTCGAGCAGGCCCGCCAGGCTCACGAGTATCTCGGGAGGGGCGAGCAATTCGGGAAGGTCGTCCTCACGATCGATTCGCCAACCTGAGCCGTGAATCTAGAGGACCCTCTCGCGCCACGTCGCGCGGTACACGAGACCGGACTCGATCGGCCCACCGGGTGTCTCCCGCACGGCCTTGACCCAGGCTCGTAGCCGGCGCACGAGGCGCGTTGCACCCGCGACCCGAAGGCGACGGGGCTTCGGTGCTCGGCGTCTCCGGATGGACCGGATGATGCTCGATCGGTCCGCGGGACGGTATTCCCATCGGACGTACTCGGCCAGAGCGGGGTTCCGGACGTACTCGTTCACAAGTTCGCTCGCATCGAGGATCGGATATGTGGTTCCGAACATGCAACGGAGAACGACGCGGTCGATGAGAGATTTTGACCCGCCATAGACGGCCGTCAATCGACGGGTCGATGAAGACCCCCGAAGGCGAGGATCACGCTTTCTTACGACCCTTGCGCGGCTTGACCCGAGCCCGAATCTCTTGGATCAGCTCGGTCGACTCGGGGAACCGGTTCGTCTTCTCGAGCGAAAACACAACCGTGTCGTCGACTGCGACGTCGTACACGCCGTGGTCGCCCGGGACAAGTCGGAGGGCGGAGAGCGTCCCCCCGAATTCCTTCAAAATCGCGTCCGCGTCCTGGATCGCCTTGGGAAGATAGCGGCACGGAGAGCAATAGCGAATCGTGACTTCCGCCATCCCTTCCAGGGACGGGGCCGTCCGATAAAAAGGTGCGCCGCCTCACGGGCACTGGGTGTCGTCGTGACCGTGCACGTCGAAGGCGGCGAAACCGCGGAAGGAGTTCAGGAAGTACCGCAGTCGCAACCCGAGTGATCGCGTCGCGCGCTTCTTCGGCGCAGGCCGAGGGGCCTCCACCGAGGCGAGGATCCACCCGACGTCCGAGCGGCCGTATTCGAGGCGGCTGTACTCCCGGAGGGTGAAGTTGCGGTTGCTGTCCGTCCAAATCCGTGTGCTGTCTGGTGCGATCAGATACATGTCTTGTACCTCGGAAGAGGAAAAGGCCCCCGCGACGAACCTCTTTGACCCGCCTTTGGCGGCCGTCGAATGACGGCACCACCTATATCCCCCGCGAACGTCATGGGCGGTCCATGAGCCTCTGGGAGATCTCGTTCCGGACCCAGTACGACTACCCGTTCATGAAAATCTCCGCGCAACATCCCGGGCTTCCCATCTCGATGTGGTGCATCTGGAATCGAGAAATGATCCAGGTTCCGACCCGGGATGAGGCTGTCCTCGAGCACATCGCGAAAGAGATTCGGAAGGCGGGCAAGTGCATCGACCAATGGGCCGAGGCGGGGGACTCCCGCATCTACATGCTCAAGTGCACGTGCGCGAGTTGGGACAGCCCGTGGAACGTGTGGGAACCGCATGAGGCGGTGGACGCGCCTCCCGCGGTCTTCCAGGACGGCTGGGGCTACTTCCGATTGATCGCCTTCGACGAGGTCCGCACGAGGGACCTGTTCAAGGACTTCAACAAGCGCGGGCCGACAGAGCTGATCCGGAAACGGGAACTTCCGCTCAGCGTCTTGCCGTCGAGCATCTGGGTGAACAGCCTCTTCGGCGACCTGACCTCAAAGCAATCGGACGCGCTCCTCAAGGCGCACCGCTACGGATACTACAGTTCTCCGCGCGACGTGACGACGGAGAACATCGCCCGGAGTCTCGGCGTGAGCCGATCGACCTACGAGGAGCACCTGAGGAAGGCGGAGAATCGGATCATGGGCAACCTGATCCCGTACCTCCAGCTGTTCTCGTCGGGTGAGAAGAAGCCGGACAAGATGCCGCTCAAGGCGACGCCGATCGAACCGACGCTCGAAGCCTGACGTTCACGGGCCCGGCGCGGCTGGGGGTTTCGGCGGCGAAACGGCCGGAGCCGGAGTGGTCGTTGGCGGGTTCGCGGCGGTAGGCGCTGTCACCGGTTTCTCCGGTGGCGGGAGCGGCCCGGTATGGGTCTGGCCGATGATCTTCCCCCGGACGACCGCTCCCTTGTCGACGTAGAGACGACCGCCTTCGTTGACGACATCTCCTTGGACCAGCCCGTAGACCTCGAGATCGCCGCCGGCCGCTTTGGCGGCCTTCGTGACGAGTCCGTGGAGGACCGCTTTCCCCGTCCGCTCCGCAAGGAGATTTCCAGACACCATCCCGGTCACGTCGCAGACGCTGCTGTCACGGACGAACAGATCGCCACGGACGAGGCCGGTCATCGTCGTCGGTCGCGGCCCGATCACGACGACGGAGCCTTCGAACCGCTCGTCGAGCACGCCGCCGCGGAAGATGCGCACCATGCGCGGGTCCCTCTGTGCCTAACCGTCGAATCGACTTCAAGATTTCGGAGCGCTCAGGCGTTCGAATGTGAGAGCCAGCGTTCCGCGTCGAGCGCGGCCATGGAGCCGAAACCCGCCGCGGTCACGGCCTGTCGATACCGGAAGTCGTGAACGTCTCCCGCTGCGAAGACGCCGTCCACGGATGTTGCGGTGGACAGCCCGTCGTGCGGTCGGAGGACCACATAGCCCTTATCGAGCTTCAAATGGTCCCGCAAGATCTCGGTCGCGGGCTCGTGGCCGATGGCGAGAAACAGTCCTTGAGCCTTCAGGTCGGAGGTCTGGCCTGTCTTCTTGTTCCTGATTCGGACGCCTTCGACCTTCGCGTCCCCCATTACATCGACGACTTCCGAGTCCCAGATGACCTTGATGTTCTGCGTTTTGAACAGGCGGTCCTGCATGATCTTACTCGCGCGGAACTCGTGTCGACGGTGGACGACCGTGACGGTCTTGCAGAGTTTCGAGAGGTAAAGGCTGTCCTCCATTGCCGTGTCCCCCCCACCAACTACGACTACGTCGAGGCCTTTGAAGAAGAACCCATCGCAGACTGCGCATGCACTTACCCCCCGGCCTTTTAGTCGCTCCTCGTTCGGGAGCCCGAGGTACTTTGCATTCGCTCCTGTCGCAATGATCACAGAACGAGCCTCGTGCACGCCGTCGGAGGTCCAGACCTTGAACGGCCGCTTCGAGAAGTCAACTCGGGTCACATTGTCGTCCACGAAGTCTGCCTTGAACCGTTCGGCCTGTTGACGCCAGAGTTCCATGAGCTCCGGGCCTTGGACGCCTTTCGGGAAACCGGGATAGTTCTCGACGTCGGTCGTGATCATGAGCTGACCGCCCGCGACGGCGCCGGCGATGACGAGCGTCTTGAGGTTCGACCGCGTCGCATAGATGGCGGCGGTCAGGCCCGCGGGGCCCGAGCCGATGACGATGATATCGTAGAGAGGCATGACCATTATCGAAGGTCCCGGTTCCCCATAAGAGTTGCTCTGTCGCCGAACCCGCAACCTAAAAGGGTCCCCGACCTTTCCTTCGGCGCTTGGCATCCAAAGACCTGGAACGGCTGTTCGCTCTCCTTCCGACATTCGAGCACCAAAAGGGAATTCGCCTCTTCGACGACCTCGCGAGAGATCCCGCAAACGCGGCGCCGATCCTCGAGGGACTGTTGCTCGTCGGGTCGAATCACGACGATCCCCAACTGCACACTCCGCACGGCCTGTTGACACTCCAAGCGGGTCGCGATCTTTTGAGGCTCACGCGTCCTCCAGGTGGCCTCGGCCTCTTGCGATTCCTGGTGCTTTACAATTTCAGCCTGCAGAAACGCCCGCTGACATTGGCCGGCATCGACGCAGAAGCGCGGGCGATTCCCGCCGCAACGCAAGAGGACATGGTGCGGGCCTACCGAAAGGTCGTCCACGATCACGCCGGATCCAAGGCGGCGGCGCTCTTGACTCGGATTGGTCTGGATCATGGAATCGAGGAAGCTTCTCACTTGGCCATCCGCACATCGCTGGATGACCTGGGACGCCTGGGTCACAATCTCGCGACGGCCGTTGCGTACAGCGATGCCGCAACGACGCTCGGCCTTCCGCGCGGGCTCGTTCCGCTCGCGAATCTTGGACATGTCCAGGCCGTCAGTATGCAGGGTGTCCCTCCGATTGACATCCCGAACCTCGCGGGGCCGGGGCCCGGAAAGCCCGACGTCGAGCTGCTAGGCCGCCTCCTCGAGGATTGGGAGTTCGAGCGGGTCGAGGAGATCCTCCGGGCGCTCGCGTTCGAGGGCAACGCCGACTCGGCATACCGGCCGCTCCTCATCGCCGCCAGCGCCGATCCGGGCTTCTTAGGCCACACGTTGAGCGAGGTCCACGTCGCGCGCCTCGCCAGTCGCTACCTCACGCCGTCCGAGAACGCGTGGCTCTTGTGGAAGTTGTATCGCACCTTGACGACGAAATTCGGCTATCCGGACTTTCTCCGACTCGGTGAGCCGACGTCGACCGATCGGTCGTCCCTCCTTGCGGCCCTCGAATCGAGCCTGCGATACAAATCGCCTCCCGCGGAAGAGACCGTACGCGCTGCACTCGAGGCAGGTCTCCCGCTCGACGAGCTCCTCGCGGCGATCGTGGATTTCTACGGTCAGTGGACGGTGGGCGAGAAGGAACACACGATCAGCTACCTGAACGCGGTCCTGCAGACCGCGAAGTTCGTCGGGCGGGAGGACGCCCTCCTCCCGCTCGCGATCGGCCTGAGCAAGCTGCCCTTCTGATCGACCGATGCCTAGTTGGTCTCGGTGGCGTTCAGTCGAGGCGGAGGCGATTCGACCGGTTCGGCCTTCGTGGCGACTTCTTGGAATTGCTCCTTTTCCGTGGAATCCGCCATCGCCAGAGTCGACGCATCTCCGCCGGTGATCACCTGGGCGATTTCGTCGAAATACGCGGTCCCCACGAACGTCTGATGCTCGAATGCACGGTAGCCCTCCGCCTTTGCATCGGACTCGGCGTCCTGGAGTTCGGCGTAGGCGGTCAGGCCCCTCTCCTGATAGCCGCGCGCCAGCTTGAACATAGAAAGGTTCAGCGCGTGGAAGCCCGCGAGGGTGACGAACTGGAATCGGTACCCCATGTCCGCGAGCTCTCGCTGGAACTGCGCGATCGGCTCGCGGTCGAGTTTCTTCCTCCAGTTGAACGAGGACGAGCAGTTGTATGCGAGCATCTTCCTCGGGAATCGCGCGTGGACGGCGTCCGCGAAGGTCCGGGCCTCGTCGAGGTCGGGACTCGAGGTTTCGCACCACAAGAGGTCGGCGTACGGTGCATAGGCGAGTCCGCGGGCGATTGACGCATCGATGCCGCCGCGGAACCGGTGGAAGCCTTCGGTCGTCCGTTCCGCGTCGACGATGAACGGCTGGTCGCGCGGGTCGACATCGGTCGTGATGAGCTTCGCGGAATTCGCGTCCGTGCGCGCGATCAGGACGGTCGGGACGTCACAGAGGTCCGAGGCGAGACGGGCCGCGACGAGTTTCTGGAGGAAGACGCCGGTCGAGACGAGCACCTTGCCGCCGAGGTGGCCGCACTTCTTGGCGCTCGCGAGCTGGTCTTCGAAGTGGACGGCGCCCGCACCGGCTTCGATCAGCGCCTTCGTCAGCTCGAAAGCATTCAGAGGGCCGCCGAATCCCGCTTCCCCGTCGGCCACGATCGGTGCGAACCAGTGCACGCGCGACCCGCCCGCGGCCGTGTGCTTCTCGTCCTCGCGCACGAAGGCGTTGTTCACCCGGCGCACGACATTCGGGACGCTGTCGGCCGGGTACAGACTCTGGTCAGGATACATCTGGCCCGCGTCGTTCGCATCGGCGGCGACCTGCCAGCCGCTCAGATAAATCGCGGCGAGGCCCGCGTGGACCTGCTGGATCGCCTGGTTGCCCGTCAGCGCGCCCAAGGCGGTCACGGGAACCTCCGCACGAAGGCGGGACCACAGCCGCTCCGCGCCGATCCGCGCGAGGGTGTGCTCGATCCCGATCGATCCGCGAAGCCGCACCACGTCCTCGGCTCGGTACGGCCGGATGATGCCGGCCCACCGCTCGTTCCGTCTCCAGCTCGCGTTCAGTTCGTCCGCGGTCCGCATCGCCGTTCCACCCCTCCAATCCACCAATGATCCGGAAGCGGCCGCTGACGCCGAGCGACCGGACGCTCGACCTCGCCGCCGTCCCATCTTCGACGTAGATTTCGACCTACTTAATGCTTCTTGCAACGCCCGGACAAGATGCGACTTCCCTCCGGAAAAGGACCGGTCGTCAGCGCGCTTCGGTCTTTCCCGCGGCCTTCGGTCCCGTGACGGTGGGCCGACGAAGTTCGAAGACGTCCTGCGTGCGGCAGTACCGGGGCCCGCTGAGCCGACCGATCGGCTTCGCCTTGTGGACGTCCACCGCACCGTTCGTCAACACCGCATCGTCCACGTGCAATCGAACGGCTTCACCGAAGAAGACCGTGTTGTCCGCGACCGCGATTGCTCGGATGAGGCGGCATTCGAAGTTCACGGGAGACTCGGCAATCCGCGGGGGCCGGACGGCGTCGGACGCAACGGGCGTCAGGCCCGCTTCCTCGAATTCGCTGATGTGGGCGGCGTAGTCGCCGGAGGCCACGTTCATCTTCTCGGCCATCGCCTCCGTGACCATGTTCACGACGAACTCGCGGGTGTCCAGGATGTTCCGGGCCGTGTCCTTCGGACGACCGTCGCGCTCCCCGACGGAAAGGGCGAGGACCATCGGACGGCTCGACACCCCCATGCTGTATGAAAACGGCGCGCAATTGTTGATGCCTGCGAGGCTGCGCGTCGAGACGAACGCGATCGGCCTCGGGACGAACGCCGAGATCATCAGGCGGTACGAGTCTCTTTCCGGAAGCGAAGACGGGTCGAGGTTCATGGACGTCCCGGCCGCCCGAACGTCGCTCGCAGGATTAACGACTCTCGATACGACCCGTTTGTTTAAGCCGACGTGACGCCTAATTTTCTCGGATCATGGCAGGCCCCTACGTCCTCCTCTATGACCGGGACTGCGGAATCTGCAGCGCGCTCTCCCGGTGGATCCACCGCGTCGACCTCCGCGGGCGAATCCGGTTCGAGTCGATTCAGTCCGGGCGCTCGCTGCTGGTCGGGATTCCCGAGGAACGGATGCTCGACGCCATGCACATCGTCACCCCGGACGGGCAGGTCACGACCGGGGGCGACGCCGTGCCCACACTGGTCGGCGCATTCCCCATCGGCGCAGGCCTGGGTCGCCTGCTTCAGGGATCGTCCGGATTGATGCGGCAGGTCCGCCGGTTCTACACGTTCCTCACGCGGTTCCGCGACCGCCTCGTTTGCCGCTTGGACGCGGCCCCGCCGTCGGCGGATTCGTCCCCGTGACGAGGGACCGGAGCGTCTTCAGGTTCCGCCGGTAGCCTGCATCCCTTCCGGGGAACTCGAGGCAACCAGGCACCTCTCGGAATCGCTCCTCGTTCACGAGGAACCGGAACGCCTCCTTTCCGAGCTTTCCTTTCCCGATATCCTCGTGGCGGTCGAGGTTCGATCCGAGGTCGCCCACGGAATCGTTCAGGTGGAACGCGCGGATCCGACCGAGTCCGACGGTCCCGTCGATTTGTCGAAGGAGGTCATCGTATCCATCGCGCGTCCGGAAGTCGTACCCGGCGGCGAACGTGTGGCAGGTGTCGACGCAGATCCCGAGGCGATCCGCATGCGCGGACCCCTTGATCATCTTCGCGAGCTGCTCGAATCGATACCCGACGACAGTGCCGGCACCCGCGGTGTTCTCGAGGACCGCGAAGACATCGGGGGCGTTGGCATGTTCGAAGCACCAGTCCAGACTTGCTGCGATCGTTTGGATGGCGAAGTCCTCGCCTCGCCCCATGTGCGATCCAGGATGGAAGATGACGTCGCGGACTCCCAGGACCTGGGCCCGGTCGAGCTCTTCTACGAACGCGACGCGGCTGTATGTGAGCGTGTTGTCGTCCGGTCCCGCAAGGTTGATCAGGTAATTCCCGTGGATAATGGCGCGCGTGATGCCATTCGCCGGCATCGCATCCCGGAACGCGATCGCTTCTTCCGGGGGGATCGGCTTCGTCCGGCGGAGCATCCGCGGGCTGCGGGAGAAAATCTGGATTGCGTCAGCGCCGACGGCCTTGCCGCGCTCCGGCGCGAGTGCGATGCTTTCCGCGATGGAGACGTGCGCACCGAGGAACATGCTCCCCCGGCGCGGCAATTGCCTTCGGACGGATGAGCTTGCCGATTTGGGCGACTTCGGTCTTCGCTCTCGTCACGTGGTCTCGTACGCGGCGGCGACCTTCCGCGCCTTAACGATCAGATACGACAGGGTCAGTTGCTTCTCGCCTCGCGCGAATGAATCGGAAAGTTCCTCCCAGCGGCCGTCCTCAACCCACCGTCGCACGACCGAATCGCGAAGGAAGAGTTCGACCTCGCGCAACTCGTCGAACCGCGCCACGGTCGTGTCGACGCCCATGAACGCGACGTCAAAGCGGTTGTCTTGGAGCAGGTCCGTCATCACGTCTTCGTAGAAGGCCCATTGGGAACCCCGCCGAGTTTCCTTCCAATGGTCCCCGTGGTGGCAGCAGAAGACGAACACCCCGTCGGGGCGGAGGGCCCGCGACGCGTGCCACACGATTTCCGGCGACATGCACAGGTTGCTGACGACCGCGTCGATCGGATCCCGGGCGAATTCATGGTATGTGGTCTTGTCGACATCGCCGAGGACGAACTCGACGTTCCGGATGTCGCGGATGCCCGCGTACGCCCGAGCGTGCATAAGCTTCGTGCGGTCGAGGTCCACCCCGACGACCCGCGCGCCGGCGTTCGCTGCGACGAACGCGAGCCGTCCCTCTCCGGTGCCGACGTCCAACACGACTTTTCCGCGGAAGTCCTCGTGACGGAATTGTTCGATTAGCATCGGACGAAGCGCGTCGGACTCTTTCGCCGCCTCCCGCCACGGCAGCGTGCGGCCCTCGCGCACGACGTCCGGCACGATGTCCTCGCGCTCTCGCAAGGGATGCGCGGGATAAGAGGCCACCGGTGCGCGAAGGAGAAAGCCACACGCTTATAGTCCTCGGCCCGATGTTGGCGCGGAGCGTCGATGGAACTTCGCGAACACGGCTTGTTCATCGCCGGGAAGTCCGTCCCAGCGTCGTCGAAGGAGACCGCGGATGTCCTCGATCCCGCGACGAATCGACCGTTCGCCCGCGTGGCGTCGGGGTCCCGGGACGACGTCAACGCCGCGGTCGAAGCGGCCCGGGCCGCCTTCGACTCCCCGGAGTGGCGGGACCTGGATCCGAGCAAGCGAGGTCGGTTGCTCTGGCTCCTCGGCCAGCAGGTACGGGACCATTTCGACGAACTCTCGCGGCTCGAGTCTCAAAACGTCGGGAAGCCGCTCCGAGAGGCGAAAGGAGACATCGCCTACGTCTACAAGCTGTTCGAATATTATGCAGGCCTAGCAGATAAAATTCAGGGCGAGACGATCCCGGTCCCCGGTGCGCGCTTCGATTACACGATGCGGGAACCGCTCGGCGTCACGGCCCACATCGCCCCTTGGAACTATCCGCTCCTCCTCGCCTCCCGAGGCATTGCGCCCGCCCTCGCGGCTGGCAACGCCGTCATCCTGAAACCGGCGACGCTCACCCCGCTCACGGCCCTGAGATTGGGCGAGCTCGCGGGTGCGGCCGGCTTTCCGCCGGGAATCGTGAACGTAGTCACGGGCCCAGGTCGTGACGTCGGAGGCGCCCTCGCGGCGCATCCCGACGTCGACTCTGTCACATTCACGGGTTCGACGGACACCGGCAAGCAACTCCTCCGCGTCGTCGCGGACCGGGTCGTGCCGACGACGCTCGAGCTCGGCGGCAAGAATCCGCAGATCGTCCTTGGGGATGCGAAGATCGATCGGGCCGTCAAGGGCGCTCTCTGGGGCGCCTTCCAGAACGCGGGTCAGATGTGCTGGGCCGGATCGAAACTGCTCGTCCACGAATCGATCGCGCCGTCGTTCCTCGCGAAGCTGAAAGATCAGGTCGAGAAACTGCGGCTCGGCCCGCCGCTGAAGGACGACGTCCAGATGGGCCCTCTCGTGTCGCGCGAGCACGCGACGAACGTGGTCCACGCGATTGAGGACGGAATCGGGAAAGGCGCAAAGCTCCTCGCGGGCGGTGGTCGAATGGACGCCGGCGAGTTGAAAGACGGGAACTTCGTGAAGCCGACGGTGTTCGAGGATCCGCCCGCCGGGGCGCGGGTCGCGGGCGAAGAGGTCTTCGGCCCGGTCGTCGCTGCATGGCACTTCGACGATCTCGATGACGCCATTGCGCGGGCGAACGACACGCCGTACGGCCTCGCCGCGGGCCTCTGGACACAGGATGTCACGAAGGCCCACGCGATCGCGCGGCGATTGCAGGCCGGCATGGTCTCGATCAATGAGTTCCCAATCACCTTCCCGCAGACGCCGTTCCTCGGATGGAAACAGTCCGGACTCGGCCAGGAGCAGGGCGTCGATGCGGTCCTGTTCTACACGCACTTCAAGAACGTGCTCGTGAACCTCGAGTGACACGATGATCTACGTCGCTCCGAGCGCGATCCTCGTCGGCGACGTGACCGTCGAGGACGGAGCGAGTCTCTGGCACGGCGCCGTGCTGCGCGGCGACTTCGACTCGATCGTGGTGGCGCGCGACTCGAACATCCAGGACAACGTGGTCGTGCACGTCGATCGTGGCTTGCCCGCGGTGATTGGCCGAAGGGTGACCGTCGGCCATGCGGCGGTCGTCCATGGCTGCTCCGTCGGGGACGATTGTCTCGTCGGCATGAACTCGACGATCAACAGCGGCGCGGTCATCGGTTCCGGTTCGCTCGTGGCGAGCGGGGCGGTGGTCCGGGAGAACGCGGAATTCCCCTCGGACACCTTGCTGGCGGGAGTGCCGGCCCGACCGATTCGAACGGTCGACGAGACCCTTCGGCGCCGGATTGACCTGTCCTGGCCGATTTATCGCGAGCTCGCAAAGGCCACGCTTCCCGCCCGTGCCGCGATTCAAGGCGATTCGTCGAAGCAGGTCGCGCTCGAACTCTCCGACGAATTCACGCGGCTCGTGCGCGAAGAATAGGGACCACCCAAACGTTTTTCGTCGGCGTTCGGCATCGACCGACGGATGACGCGCTTCACGACGGACATCCAGATGCGCTTCCGCGACATCGACGGGATGGGCCACGTCAACAACGCGGTGTACCTTTCCTACG
>Ga0137380_10005213_pt1 | contig 11539 bp, 9 predicted proteins | sample SagtaG_17_FD_104809 | JGI IMG/M metagenome (GOLD analysis project Ga0137380, IMG submission 104809) | Vadose zone soil microbial communities from Sagehorn Ranch, Mendocino, California, USA - Sage2_L_100_16 metaG | ecosystem: Environmental > Terrestrial > Soil > Vadose zone | place: USA... | reverse complement strand
TGGTTGTACAGATTTTTGGATGCAAAGGCAGCGCGATCAATGGCGGCATAGCGCGCATCCGTTTTGCGAATCAGATGTTGCTCAACTAATTGCATGGCCGTCATCCCTGGCTTGAAGCTGTTCTACTTGGATCACTCCATCGTGAAACCAGAAGGCCTTACTATAGCTAATCCCTGGTTGTTTAGCAGACTGGCTTAATTTCATACAGAAAGTCTCGCATATTTGCTCGCATTTAGCACCGTTTGCTAGCATTTCTTACAAACGTTTTCGACGCTATTGGTTCCACTGTCGGTGTCTGCTCATAGGAAAGGGCTAGTGGTTTGTCCATCGTGATTTGATGGGTGGTTCGAGCACGAGGTCTGGGATTTGCAAGGAGTGCTCTAATTTTTCACCCATCAAATACTCCTGGACAGAACACTAGCTACCCTGTGGTTTTGGCGAACTTGGCGTTTCACTGCCTTTTGGCGCAGGAGCTGGTGTTGAGGTCGTTGCTGTACTGTTTGTCGTCGCCGAAACTGCCTGGCGTTTATCATTGCTGCTAGCAGAAGGAGCTGCTTGCTTTTTCGGAGGCTCCCAACCCGGAGCGCGGGAAACAATCATCGACATCATCTTGCCTTCCATTATAGGCGGGCGCTCGATGATCGCTGATCCTTTCAGCACTTCTGCAATCTCGTCCAGCAACCTGCGGCCAATCTCTGGGTGGCGCAACTCCGCTCCACGGAACTGGACACTGACCCTTACTTTATCACCTTCAGCCAGAAACTCTTGAATCTTGCGCGTCTTTACGTCTATATCATGCTCATCTGTACGAGGACGTATACGAATGTCTTTGAGTGTGATCGTCTTCTGATGCTTACGCGCTTCGTTCTCTTTCTTTGCCTGCTCATATTTATACCGACCGTAGTCCATCAGTTTGCAGACCGGCGGTAAGGCATTGGGCGATATCTCAACCAGATCAAGATTCCGCTCACGGGCAATGTCAAGCGCACGCATGGGGGGCATGACTCCAATCATTTCCCCGTTCTCATCGATTAAGCGCACCTCGCGTGCACGAATGCGCTCGTTCACCCGCGTCTCACGTTCACGTGAACGGTCGTTCCCCCGAAAATCCCTGTTAATAGGCCGAACCTCCCTCTTTCTTTGTGAAGTAGTGCTGACTCACTTCCCAGGCAGAAGCCTGGGTCTCTAAAAACTCGTTCCTACAAATGGTAGTTCATTCTCCCTGTACGGAGTATAGTGTTCTCACCAAGCTCAATTATAATCCAACATAGAAAAATGCGCAAGCACGATGAAGGTCAGGTCTACATCTTTGAGGGTGATGTCTGGGAGGCAATGCATTGCCTCCCAGACATCACCCTCAAAGATGTAGACTTTCTCGCTTAGTATAGACGCATCGAGAGTTATTTTTATGCTATACTGAATGTACGCTACTGTTCCATAGTAGTAGGTCTTTGCGTCCCTTGAGATTTTCCTCTGTCTAGTGCAGAATCAATACACCTTTTGGGAAAAGGGGAAGAAGCGGGGACACCCCGCGCCCCGGCAGGGGGCAAGGCCCCCTGCATCCCCATTGCCAACTCGCTCTCTATGATTGTGCACTAGCTACAATAAATGAACGGATTTGACGCCAAGGGGGAAACTTATGAGCGGCGATGTGGTTGCTGGTCATTCATGGTCATCTTCAATTGTGCCTGCCCCGTTTCGTTTTTCTCCACGCCCCAACCGAGCGACTGAAATTGCCTGGCGACCCTGGGGGCCAGCCGCATTCCAGGAAGCGATACAGCAGGATAAGCCGATTTTTCTGGTTATTTCATCGTTCTGGTGTCAATGGTGTCACATCCTGGATGAGACCACGCTCTCTGAATCAAGTATCATCTCCATTCTTAACCGTGACTATGTGCCGATCCGTGTAGATAGTGATCTGCGTCCTGATGTCAATCAGCGCTACAATCAGAATGGCTGGCCAAGCGTTGTGCTCCTTTCCCCACAGGGAGAAATCCTCTGGGGAGGTGTCTATGTTCCCCCAAATCAAATGCTCTACTACCTTGGGCATGTGCGGCGATACTACAGCGAACACCGTGACGAGATTGCTGGACAGGTACGTGAGCTCCAGGAGCGCCGCTTCACCCGCAAACTTACCAATGCACTTCCTCGAACCGGTTTGCGCACACTCCTTCAGGAAGAGCGTGCCGCACTAATGGACCTGCCCTCTCAGGCCGGGCAAGTACTACGAGAACTGTATGATGAGGAATATGGCGGATTCAAAATCCATCCGCACCTTAAATTCCCGCATCCAGAAGCACTAGAACTCTTCTTGCTGCTCTCGAAACGGAACCAGCCAGATGCTCTGGAGAAGGTATGCTATTCGTTGGAGCAAATGTGCGAGGGTGGTCTGTGGGATAAAGAAGAAGGTGGCTTTTTCCGTTACTCCGCAGCGGGTGATTGGAGCATGCCGCATACCGAGAAGATGCTTGATGAAAATGCTGCACTGCTTCGCCTGCTCCTGCTTACAGCACAATTAGATCCATCGCCTCGGTGGTATGACCTTGCACAACAATTGGTACGCTACATCAACATAACTCTGCGGCAACCTTATACAGGAGTCTTTAGTGGAAGCCAGAGTGCCGACGAGGAGTATTACGAACCAGGCCTATACTCAAGAGCCTCGCGGCGAGCACCTCCTGTTGATACCACCATCTACGCCTCCGGCAACGCCCGCATGATATCAGCTTATCTACTCGCAGCACAGGTGCTCAAAGACCCTTCTCTAGAGAGGATAGCTTTTAAGGCATTGGATTGGCTCTGTGAGCACCTGGTACATCGAAATGGTTATATGTATCACTTTATGCTCAACATGCAGCCGGGATTACCAGGACAGTTGGCCGACCAGGTATGGATGACATGTGCTCTGCTCGATGCCTATGAAGGACGCAGACAGAAGGTGTACCTGGAGACAGCTATTGCCCTGATGCACTTTGCCTGTGAAGAGCTCCTCGATGAGCAGAATGGTCTCTTCTATGATTATCCCGACATTCCCTCTGGCCAGGGCCGCCTGGCAATGCGTGAGCAACCGTTAATTGAGAATGCCCTGGCGGCAGAGTGTTTATTGCGTATGGCTGTGCATAGCAAACGCCATCATCTACATGATACTGGACTACTTGTCCTCTCCGGTTGCCTGGAAAAGTATCTCCGTGCGGGTATCCAGGGAGCTGCTTATACCTGTGTTGTGGCACGAGCTGTGGAGAATGGGTGGGTCTGATCCCTATACCCTGTTGTACTTGCGCCCACATTTTACTGTTTCGTGTTTCTTCCCGCTTCAATCTCTGCTCATAAGGTGTTTCAATTCAGTTGAGAAGAGGGAAAATCAGGGGGCACCCCTGAAACCCCGCCAGGGGCCGCGCCCCTGGACCCCGCTCACCAAAACCCACCCATGTAAATCCCCCAGATGGGGGAGGCACATTCACCTGGGTAGGGGTTTGTGAATCGATCGTTTCCTCTTATACTTTGCATGTGAGCAATTCAGTTGCCACAACCAGCTCGGCCAGTGCCGAAAGGAGTCACCTTGATTGGCACGCTGCTTTCTTCCTGGCTCAATGCGTCCAACCGACTTACCAATTTTGCCGTTTTGCGTGCATTGGGCATGGCAACTCGCCAGGTCTCAGCAGTCTTGCTTTGGGAGCAAGGCTTCGTCTATATCCTGGCGTTTCTCCTGGGCACGGGCCTGGGGGGGTATGCTGACCATTTTCGTCGCTCCAGCCGTCTCCTTGCTCGACCTTGCCGGATCGAGTTCCCTTTACAACCCCTATGACATACCGCCTGTCCAGACTGTGATCCCATACCCGCAGCTTTTCCTCCTGTTGGGAGTGCTCGTGGCAGTTTGTCTTGCAGTGCTGTTGCTCATAGCCCGCATTGTCTCGCGTCCGTCGCTCAGCCAGACCTTGCGGCTGAATGAAGATTAACGCCTGGTGTGTAAATCGACTTGTTCCCTATGCATCACCTTTGGTTGGTTGTACCACCTGCTGCGTTCGTAACATCTGTGTCAGCTTGCTCACAATATCATACCGTCCATAGGATGGCATCAGGTACACACCCTGCACCATACTCTGCGCTGCTGTCAGAAGTTCCTGTGCCAGCTTCAAACCTTCTTCGTGCCCACCTTCGCCAGCAGCACGCATACGGGCACGAACCTCGTCAGGAATAGTAATGCCGGGTACTTCGTTGTGGAGGTATTCGGCATGGCGCGAGCTATGCAGAGGAATACACCCAAGCAGCATTGGAATCGGCGGCTGCCCTGCCCGGTCTAAAAAGCGTAGCAACGGAGTCAGTTCGTAGATGGGCTGGGTCATAATAAAGTCTGCACCCGCCTCTAGCTTGCGCCGGTACTTCGCGATTTCAGCCGCAGTCTCTTCTTCTGTCATGTTTAGATTGAGCGCTGCTCCGATATGGAATGAGGCATGTGCTCCAATCGATGAGCCTGCTGCGTCATGTCCCTCATTCATACCACGTATCACTCGTATCAAGCCTACCGAATCTACATCCCATACCCCTGTCGTATTGGGATAATCGCCCACACGGAGTGGATCGCCTGTCAAAGCCAGGATATTACGGATGCCCAGGGCATGTGCTCCCAATAGCTCAGACTGCAGTGCCATCAAGTTGCGATCGCGAGTCGAGAAGTGGATGATCGTTTCAATACCGAGGTGATCCTGAATCAAGCGGGCGAGGGCTATGCAGCTCATGCGTACACGGGCCATTGGACTATCAGCGATGTTGATACAGTCAACGCCGACTTTCTGTAGCATGGCCGCGCCCTCAAGTATCTTCTTTGGATTCAAACCCTTGGGTGGGTCAAGCTCTACACTTATCACGAACTCACCTGCCGCTAGTTTCTCTTGCAGGCGGGTCTTTGTTCCCTGTTGAGGTAAGATAACTTCTTCTTCGGGTAGACCACTAGCTGTCACCTTGCCGTTAGAGCTTCCTGGAGGCTTCGATTGCGTTGTTTCTTCTGGGATAGCCATTGCAATTTGCGTACTCTGACCGTAGAGTTCATCAAGCGCTTTTCGCATCGTAGCAATATGGCGTGGAGTTGTACCGCAGCAGCCACCAATCAGTTGGACACCCGCCTGGGCAAAGCGCTGTGCATAGTCTGCGAAGTAATCAGGCGTAGCCATGTAGAAGAAGCGATTGCCTATGCGTGTAGGTAAGCCTGCATTAGGTTGGGCAGAGAAGAGGAGTGGTCGAGTCTCTGTCCCTTCAGCGTGCTCTTTAACTGCAGCAATCATTTCCTGCAGAACATCCAGTGTGGCGGCTGGTCCCACACTACAGTTCGCACCGATCACATCAACACCCAGATCATTCAGAACGATCGCCACTCTTGCTGCCGACTGTCCAGAGAGAGTATGCCCATCCTCATAGAAACTCATCTGGGCAACAATAGGGAGACCACCAGATTCTTGTGCCGCCAGTACAGCCTGCCGTAGCTCTGCCAGGCTTGAGAATGTCTCAAGAATCAGCAGGTCTGCTCCACCATCATGTAAAGCGTCGATCTGTTCGCGGAAAATGGCCCGTATTTCGCTTAAACGCTGCTCATCTGGTGCCTGTAGAGGTCGTCCTGTGGGACCAACGGCTCCGGCGACAAAGACTGGCTGACCTGATACCTCGCGTGCCTCGCGTGCCAATTTCACCGCATGGAGATTGATCTCGCGTACACGCCCTCCCAGGTTATAGGCTTCGAGTTTTGCCTGGTTGGCCCCAAACGTATTGGTTTCAATGATCTGTGCCCCGGCGCTGATATACTCACGATGAATGCTTTGAATAAGCTCTGGCTGCGTCAGGTTGAGTGCATCAAAGCATTGTTCGTAAGGTACTCCGCGTGCATAAAGGAGGGTTCCCATTGCGCCATCACAGAGCAGGGGACGTTGTTGGAGTTGTTCGAGTAGTGCGTATGCCATAGAAAATGCGCCTCCCACCAGCATGAAAAATGTCTACCTTCATCTATCTCTATTGTACATTTTTTTGCATACTTATGGAATGATGAAGTTGGGAGTGCCGGGACGCTAGCCCCTATAGGCGATTGGGACAAGTGAGCTTGTGGGCTCACAGTCCCAAAAATCTTCTTTAGTTACGGAATTTGGAAAGGTTCCCTAACAGATGTGTCATGATTGTGATACTACCTCAACGACAACTATAGCCTCGGAAAGTATTTCTCTGTTATACTTAAGTTGAAGCACCAATCTCCTAGAACGGCGGAGCAAGAGGGGCAATTTTTTGTTTCATCTCAATGCTCAGAGCGATGGCTATAGCTACCACAACCAGAAAGGAGGAGCAGAGCTTCCTCCCTGGTCTAAAGCCAGGGGTCTCCAGGGCGCTATTAGGAGTATAAAGCGAAAGTCTGCTGGTTGTAGCCTATGCTGAGAAATACAAGTACACAACAACCTCTGATTGTAGCTGTCTGTGGCGATAGTGGGTCAGGGAAAACAACTCTGATCGATGGTATGATACAGCTCTTCGGCAAAGAACGTATCACGCATATCTGTCTCGACGACTATCATATCCTTGATCGTGCAACCCGTTTGCGTACTGGTATCACCGCTCTGCGACCAGAGGCCAACAATTTTGAGCTGATGACGGAGCATCTTCGCCTCCTTGCGCGTGGAGAAGCCATAATCAAACCTATCTACGATCATAGAACGGGTACATTCGCCCCCGAACCAGGGGAAGTTCACCCAGCCGAAATAATCATCGTACACGGCCTGCATCCACTATACACGGAAGAATTGCGCAGCCTCTCCCATGTCCGCCTCTACCTTGATCCTGAGACAGTACTCTTCCGGCGCTGGAAAATTATGCGTGACAGTACCGCTCGTGGCTATACCGTCGAGCAGGTGCGCCAACAAATGAGAATCCGCCAACAGGATAGCCTGCTCTACATCCAACCGCAAAAACAGTATGCTGATATCATCATTCGCTTCTACCGGGGCAGTCTCTATTACCAGACCCGCGACCCTGCCCACCTGGACGTGCGCCTGATCGAAGCAAAGCATGCCCCCAAGATAGATCTTTCTGATGTTTTAGAAGTCTCACTGAACGGTGCCCGACCAGCCTTACGACTGATTGAAGAAGAGTATGATGGCGTCTTGCGTGACGTGCTGGAGATCGATGGATGCATCTCTCATCAAAAGGCATGCGAACTCGAAGACTGTATCTGGGCACATATGGAGGAGGCCAATCACCTTCGCCCCGATCGTTTAGGAATGTTGGGCCTGTTCCATGTCGGGAATACGCTGCGCCAGAGTGATCCTTTGGCTCTGACTCAGTTGATTGTACTATATCATGTGGTCAGTGCAAGGAATAGGATGGCTTCAGGGGAGGTTTTGGAGCATTAGACCACAGTAATTAGTAGCAAGCCTTTTGTCTAACCAATCTCACCCCCACCGCACCCACAACAGCGCATCATATATCTGCACCTGCCACACCTTCCATGAGTGATACCCCTGCTGCACATCAAAATAGTAATGCATATGCAACTTCCCAAGTTCCTGCACAAACTGTTGAGAGTAAGCGTAGTAAGGTTGATCTTTCGTGGCTGCGCCAATATACAACTGAAGCTTCTGGGCTTGCTTATCGTGAGGTAAAACGTCGGCAGGACTGTTTGCCTGGAGATAGGTGAGACTATTTCCCCAGATGCTGCCTTCAGCATAATAATAGCCTCCAAGGGAAATAACAAAGCCAAAGACATCAGGATGATGGATGGCTATATTCGTCGCTCCAAAGCCTCCCATCGAATTGCCACCGATGCCTCGATGTGCTGGGTCGGTTATAGTCCGATATTTCTGATCAACATACTTCACCAGGTCGATGGCGACGTATGTCTCGATGAGTTGCCGTCCATCGCCGCTATTTCCCCATTCACTCGTTTCCCCAGGTCGCCCATTGCCATCAGGCAGTATCATGATGAGTTCGGGAATCTTGCCAAGCGCGATCAAGGTATCGGCGGCCTGGTCTGCCTTACCGCCGGTAAACCAGTCGTTATCCTTCCCTGGCGAGCCATGCAGCAGATACAGGGTAGGATAGCGTTTTGTCTGCCCCTTGGGAGTATTGTAGGATGGAGGTAGATAAACCAGAAATGGTTTCCTTTGTCCCCTCAGTGCCGGGCTGACCACACTATCCTGCACAATGGTTCCATGTACTGCCACACGGCCTTTAGAGGGGATATCTGGCAATGTATGGATACCGACATCGGGAGAAAAGCTGAATAAATCGCCGGAGCCGCTGGCTAGCACAAGGAGTGTGATCATTAGAATGGCTCCTGACCAGGAAGCAATTGTACCCCTCACTGTCCCTGGCTGAAAGATGCGATCTTCTTTCACTTCCCTGGTTTCCTGCGAAATGTTTTTGTTTGTGCGAACAAAGCCTTGCCAGGTAAGCCTTACCAGTCCATAGAGAGGATCGAGTAGCACCTCGCCGAGTGCCACACCGATCGCTGCTCCAATAAAGGCACTGAGTAACGCAAGTGCCAGCATTGTGAGTGATGTGTCAACGAGTGCGCCGACATTGAGCACCTCCAGGTTTCCACCTGGATCGCGTGTCGGCTGTAGCTGAAGTTGAATGAAACCGGCAAGGTAGCCAAACCAGAAGACGATTCCACCGCCAAGCATTGCTCCCAACTTTCTTCGTCCCCATATTGCTCCTATCAGTGCCGCTCCTGCTGTCATCAAGAGAGCGACAATCAGTTGAGCACGCTGAGAGTCAAGACCAATATCGATAATTGTAGACGTGAGTCCGCCGATAATGGTTTGACTGAAGAGCAGGAGGCCAGCGAGTATGGCAATACAGAGCGAAAGCAGGAAAAGAATAATTGAGGAGTGTCTTCGTATGAAGGAACTACTTGAGAAGCCCGATAAGGATTTATTCATCCACGTACTCCATCTGGAACCCTCTCATTTTCCCTATTGTACTACGATTGGTGCACACGTAGTAATGCCAGGGCGATCCTGGGCAAAACCAGTGTTGTGCTGAAGACGATATAACGACTCTCCCAGCATGGATGAAACTTTTGCTTGAAGTGCAAGAGTGAGCGATGGGTCTCCAACAGGCGCAAGTGGTCTGTGACAAAGCTGGCGAATTCTCGCTGACGTGGCGTCATCTCCTGCTTTGTGTCGGCCATTGCTATCATTCCCAGGCTGACCACTTCAACTCCGCGATCTCGGAAGCGCTCAATGGCTCGGACAATCAAGAGTTCTATCACTCCTGGCGGCGCATCGGATGCCCTGCGCATCAAATCTAATGCCCATCCCCAGCCACCAACTTTCGTCGGAGAATCGCTATTTGCTGAAGAAGGAGCCTGGCAGCCGTAGATAGGTGTAAAGGTAACGAAGGCACAGGTTCGTCCGCTAGCATCGAGAGCAACGCCAGTGACAAGACGAGGAGCTATTATTGGCAGATTGTCTTCCGACAGTAGCGGCATCTCTGCAAGAGCATCGGCACGAGCAGCAGCCTCTGCTAACTCGTCGAGTCGGCCCATACTGAAGCCCATCTCCGTTGCATGTTTTCCTCCCTTGCGCACCAGCCAGTCATGCGAAAGCTCCTGCAGTTGCTTGAGTAACTCCTCTGGGGGTGTTCCTTCGTACCAATGAACGGTCACTCCATCCCGTTCGGCGCGTCGGCAGCTGGTGCGCACATTCGCCATAGCAGAGCCAGAGAGAGTGAAGGTCTGAGGATTCAGTAGCGCCTCCTCCCCAATCTTGAAGGCATGCAGACCGAGAGCACGGTAGGCGGGCAGGTACTCCGGGTGTGCTTGATAGATGGCAACTCGCCAGTCCTGCAGTGTGCAGAAGTCGATAAAGTTGCGCGTGACCCTCTCAAAAGCCTGCGGTGCACATACCGGATCCCCAAGTACAACTGCAACATTGTTGGTGAGGCGGTAGCTCACCAGGCCTTCTCCATTAGAAGCCAGGTAACGCAAGTTCTCTGGAGCAAGAGCAAAGAATGAGAGTGTCTGATTGCCGTATCGGTATATCAACTCGTCTGCTTTCTGGCGTATGTGGGCAAGCCGGTCTTTCTGGTATGTTGCCCACCAGCGGGCACTGACTGGTCGAAGGAGCATAAACATTCCCGTTAACAATGCTATTGCTGATAGCCACGGGATAGATTGCAGAAACCAGTCAGCATGGCTTGTCAGTGGCGTTATCTCTTGAGCGGGTAGATTCACAATGCGAAGCAGGAAGGAGCGCAAAAATCCTGCGAAGGTGCCGGATGAGAGAAACTGCTCCTGGAGGAGATAAAACCCGCTCAGGCCGTAAATGAATAACAGAATAAATCCAAGTAGCAATAATGCTATGCCCTGGCGTATTCGCGCCGGATCGCTCTCAACACGGAAAAACGCTTGACCGACGAGCAAACCTATCCACAGTGTTCCCGCGAGCATAGCTTCTTCCACATCAAGCCCTTTGGCAAGATGGGCAAGTGCGGAAAGTGGCAGTAAGACGATGGCTATTTGCCAGGCTCGTCGTTTCCCACGGGCCAACCCAAATGCAATCAAAAGCAGGAAGAACCCTGCTATGAGTGCGATGGTGCGTCCGGTCCGAATAAATGACCAGATGGAAGGGGCAAAAGGAGCGAGTTGGTCAAAAAGATTGAAGAGGAGTGCAAGTCGTCCTGGACGGGTAGGCAAGAGAACGGTTAACCCGTTGATCACACCCATCACAGCTACGGCAATCGACAAGGCTATTCGGATTAGCTTTACATACTGCTCTTTATGAAGCCGTTGAGGAGATTGCATTTTATCCATAAAATGCCTTTCTTCCTTTCTCGCCTCCATCCCTCACATAGTATAAACTCCTTAAGGGCCTACCAGCATCTTTCATGCCGATAGGCCCACTATATAGCACATACAGTAACTACACAAACACAGCTATTTCGCCGTCACCTTCAGCGTACGAGCCTTCGCATGCTCGGCCTTCGGCAGACTCAATGTCAGGACACCATTTGATATGCTGGCCTCAGCACGATCTGCGTTAATGGGAGCTGGCAGTGTAAACGTCTCCTGGAACTGACCAGCCTGGAAGCTATTCCAATGAGCTGTTGCGCCTTCAGGAGCGGTCATCTTCCTCTCCCACTTCAACGTCACAGTATCCTGCTGCGTCGTGATCTCAACATCCTCCGGCTTCACGCCGGGTATCGGCACCTGCAGTATGAATCCTCCGGGTGTCTCATACAGATTCGCGCTCACTCCAGCTGCACCCCACTGGCCCCAGTTGCTTGGCGCGATAAAGCTATCCTCAAAGAGACGATTCATCGCATCGCGAAGCGAGACAGCCTGCTGGAACGGACTGTAACGTGTCAAATTTGCCATGGATGTTTCTCCTTTCTCAAAGTTGTAAACTTGTTCGTTCTCGTTCCTGAGCACTCGTTTGTGAACTGTGCTTTGGTTTCCCTCAGATTCAATGATAACCTGAAATATGTTAGAACAACGTAAGCGATGTATAAGAGGATCATTAGAAATCTTGATAGGAATATTATCAAGCAAGCTATCCTGGCACCC